>Ga0187867_10004113_pt1 | contig 11343 bp, 12 predicted proteins | sample June2016WEW_13_1_FD_132976 | JGI IMG/M metagenome (GOLD analysis project Ga0187867, IMG submission 132976) | Peatland microbial communities from SPRUCE experiment site at the Marcell Experimental Forest, Minnesota, USA - June2016WEW_13_10 | ecosystem: Environmental > Terrestrial > Soil >... | reverse complement strand
GGAGCGCCGCCGCCATCGCGGCCGTGGAGCAGGGTCTTTCGCAGGCTGATTCCCTCATCAAGGCCGCGCTTGTCGCAGTGGCTGTGTATTTTTTGGCGTTGCCCTTGTTCCGCAACATTCGCTAAACCGCTTGGCGGCGCCTGCCGCATAAGATTTGCCACAAGATTTGCATTGACCCGTGCTCCCCTCGTGCCTCGAACCAAGGCTTGGAGTCCCATGTCGGCAACAGAACAAAACGAGCTTTGCCACGCCGCGAGCCCCTATCTCTTGCAACATGCGCACAATCCCGTGCATTGGCGCATGTGGAGCGAGACGGCGCTTGGGGAAGCGCAGGCGGCGAATAAGCCGATCCTGCTCTCCATCGGCTATGCGGCCTGCCATTGGTGCCATGTGATGGCGCATGAAAGTTTCGAGGACGAAGCGACCGCGGCGGTGATGAACGAGCTTTTCGTGAACATCAAGGTCGATCGTGAGGAGCGTCCGGACATCGATCATATTTATATGACGGCGCTGCACGCTCTTGGCGAACGCGGCGGCTGGCCTCTCACCATGTTCTTGACGCCTGCCGGTGAACCGTTTTGGGGCGGCACCTATTTCCCCAAGGAAGCGAAATATGGCCGGTCCTCCTTTGTCAGCGTTTTGAAGACAGTTGCGGAAACCTTTCGCGGCGATCCCGGACGGATCAAGAAAAACACCGAAATCATTGGCCGGGAACTTTCAAAACCGGCGCCGAGTGGCGGCGATGGCAGCCTTAGCCTCGCACACTTAGATGGTCTCGCGCCGAAAATCGTCCCGATCATCGACCCCGTTGCCGGCGGTCTTAACGGCGCCCCGAAATTTCCGAATACGCCCATTCTCGAACTGCTCTGGCGGGCGGGCGCGAGGCTGGGGAGAGAGCCTTATCGCGATCTCGTCAAATTGACGCTGACCCAAATGTCGGAAGGCGGCATCTACGATCATCTCGGCGGCGGCTATGCGCGCTATTCGACGGACGTGCAATGGCTCGTGCCGCATTTTGAGAAAATGCTCTATGACAATGCGCAGATCCTCGAAGTTTTGGCGCTCTGCCATCATGACTATGGCGGTGCGCTTTTTCGCACGCGCGCAGGCGAGACGGTTGGCTGGCTGAAGCGCGAAATGACCACTCCCGAGGGCGCGTTTTGCGCGAGCTTGGACGCCGACAGCGAGGGAGTCGAAGGCAAATTCTATGTCTGGACTTATGCCGAAATCGCTGGCCTGCTCGGGCCAGAGGACGCCGCGTTTTTTGGCAAATTCTACGATGCGACGCGCTTTGGAAATTGGGACGATGAGGCGCATGGCGGCCATGCGATCATCCTGAATAGGCTCGAAGCCAAGGAGATTACGCCAGACGACGAAGCGCGCCTCGCGCCCTTGCGGCAAAAACTATTTGAGGCGCGGGAAAAGCGAATCCGCCCCGGCCTCGACGACAAAATTCTTGCCGATTGGAACGGGCTTATGATTGCCGCACTCGTTAATGCCGCGACGATCTTCCAAGAGCCCGAATGGATCAGGCTCGGGGCGCGGGCCTATGATTTCATTGTTACGGAGATGCAATTCACTGATGCGCAAGGAAACCGGCGCCTCGCTCATGGCTGGCGCGCGGACGTGCTTGTGAAACCAGGTCTCGCACTCGACCATGCCGCTATGATGCGGGCCGCGCTCGCCCTTCATGAAGCGCGCAACTTCGGGCCGCCTGCGTCCCGCGACTATCTCGCCGATGCGATTGGCTTTGCGGAGGCGCTGGAGGTCTACCATCGCGATCTGCAGAGCGGGCTCCTCAACATGACGGCCAAGGACGCGGGCGATGTGATTTTGCGGCTCGCCCCGACGGCGGATGATGCGATCCCGAATGCGCATCCCGTGTATTTGTCGGCGCTTGTGCGTCTTGCCGGATTGACCGGCGACGCCCGCTGGCTTGCTCGGGCCGACGCGCTTTTCGAGGCGTTAAGCGCATCGGTGCGGGGCAATCTTGTCGCTCATGCGGGGATTTTGAACGCGCTCGATTTCCGGTTGCGGGTCAAGGAGATCGTCACGGCGGGGCCGCAACGCAAGCCGCTCTATGAAGCAGCGCTGGGTGTGCCCTTCAGCGGCCGCGTCGTGATGGACATCGACCGGCCGGAGGGGATCCCGGAGGGCCATCCGGCGAAAGCGCAGGTCGAGGCTGCGGGCGCCGGTGCGGCATTTGTTTGCTCCGATGGCGCTTGTTCCTTGCCAGTGCGGAGTGTAGAGGCATTGCTGGAGACGATCGGAAATGCTTGACTGACCATCCCGGTAAGGGACTTTCTCTGCTCGGAAAAACCGCGCTGAGCGTGGACTATAATTGAAGGCCTGCGGGCTGCAATTAAGAACAAATGAGCTGGGAGGTTTCAGTTTATGTCTGATATACTAGGGATTATAGTTGGAAATATCGTAAATTTTGTAGGAGTTCTTGCGCATCTCATACATGTATTATTTCGCAATTTTATACTTTTGGCTTTTGTCCTCGCATTTTTCTATGGCCTCTTTAGGCTCTGCCAAAATGGATGGCGGAAATTGCGTGGCCCCGGAGCCGGGCAAGAACACTCCGATTCCGCGCCGGAAGATGAAGCAAACCACGGCGGCGGCTGAGCCACGCGATCTCAAATCGGTTGCTTAAAATTGGAGCGATTCAAGCCTGCCGTTCGCGTGCGGTCAGGCGGGGTTGCGGCGGCTCCTTGGCAAGCCCCGCGAAGACGCCGAGACGGTGGAGCAGGTAAAGCGCTGCGAAGGCAGCGAAATTGATCGCCAAAATCCGTCTCACAATGGCCGGCGTAAAGTTCGAGATGCCGCTCCCGAAGAACAGCGAGATCGCGAAGAGCGACCCTTCGTAAATCGCGAAGGCCGTCAGAAAGGCGGCGGCCGCGATGGCCCCTCCCCCTTGCTGGAGATGGTCTTTCACCCATTGCGCGGCGAGGGTCGCGGCAAACGCCACGGCACCCAGCGCGGCGCCCCAGGCGAAGGTGCTCGGCGTCATCGGATAATGATGGATCGCAAAGCCGGCGATTTGATTGGCAAGCCAGACCGCGCCAACAAGTGCGAAAGCATCGCGGCGGCTGAGCGTCAGCGCGGCAATGGCGGCGAAAGCCGCGAGCGGCACCGCGCAAGCAAAGCCGAGGCTGAAGACGGCACTCGCCAAAACAAGCAAAGCAATCCAGAGCGGCTTGCGCCACGCGGACGCTGAAGAGTGCTCTGCCATAATCTTTGTACTCTCCTTATTCGAATCGAATCCTTCATGGGGAACCGCGCACGCTATCAGATTCACGCTCGCCAGCAAGGGGGATCACAAGGCTTCTCCCCGTTGATCACACAGGCGTGGCGGCGTACATCTTTCGAGTTGCCTGGCACGCAGCGATTACCACAAGGCTTTTTGGAGATTCGCGGAGATCAAGGCCACGGTACCGTCGACCGTAATTTGCAGATCCTTGTCGAACACTATCGCAACCTTGTCCTTGTCGATTTCCATAAGGAGACGGACGAGATGCGGGTTGATTGCGATGCTCTTCCCAGTTCCGCTTTCCGAAAGAAAGCACAGTCCGTACGCCATGTTGAAACCTCCCACTGCTTTTCGCTCACCATACATGGGAAGGACCGGCTGCGCGATAGAGGTGGCAACGGCAGCGGATTTCAAATTGAGAGACGATGCGCGCCCAACTGGATTAAGCGTTCACCGCACTCACAGCTCCGGCGTTGCCGCGTTTTTGCGGCGGTACCGGCCAGGGTATCCCCCAAATGGGGGTGTGGAATATATCAGACGCTCCTGACTATTTCGTTCAGAAGGTCGCCCCTTTGGCCAGACCTAAACCTATCGCACACTCGGTAAAATTTGGCGCGTATCATTTTGCTTTTGGCCAAGCCAGATTTTTCTGCCTAGCTCAGCGGAATTGTGAACGTCGAGGGTCCGATAAAGTTTTTTCGTCAGAGACTCGATAGAGGAGAGTTGGACGCCGAATTCATCCGCGATCACTGGTTTCGGCTTGCCAAGGGCGAGGTGAATTCCGACTTTCGTCTGCGCCGGCGTGGCGCCGTTTTCCCGCAACATGCGCGCCGCATGCGCAATGGGGTGTTCGTGGAGTGCGATCGTCACCGAGATGAGGCAGGACTTTGGATCCTTGGCGGCGTCTTCCGGAAGGGCGCCCGAGGGCACGAGCCATTTCGCTTCGAGCGTGAGAACACCATAAGCGGTGGCAATCCGCATGCGCGGCGGCGTGTTGGACGTTCCGTTCGCGGCGCCGGTGATCCGCCGGAGAAGCTTTAGAATCGGCGAGGGCAGCTTGTCGCGGACTGGCATGAAGCGCTTGTAATCCACTGGTTCTCCCAAGAGATTTCTGAGCCGCTGTTCGAAGCCGGGCGTCTGAAACACGAGTTTTGCGTCAGCCGTCAAAATCAACTGACCGCTTCGCACCGGTGCTCCTACCGTGCTGATTGGAGCCTCATCGTCCTGCCGCACATTCCAGGAATTCGACCGCCGAAACGCGTGCGCGAGCCAGGGACGCAGCCGGTCAAGCCTCTGTACGTCGTCCACCATAAAGGGGCGCGCGTGGACGGGTGAGGTGTAGGCTGGCAGTCGCGTTTCCACGCTCACCGATCGCCGCGTCCAAAACCCAACAGGCGTCAAGCGGAGCCTCTATGTCCCGGTACCAAGCACTTTCCAAATAGCCTCGTCCTTGCAATGGCAGAGCCCAACCGATCCCGACCGCGCGAGTGGCAGGCCCAAAGACGAGCGATCCAGGGCTCGATGGGTCATTCAAAAACGACGGGGATCGCTCCCGATAGAGCGCAGCGCTTCTGGATGCTCGGACCAGCCACCCGTGATCGTAGCATCAGGTGCCAAAAAACCCACCCGAGACCACCCATACGGAATGATCTCATGCAGCAATGGCGTGACGGCGATCATCGCGCTCTCGGGCGGAAGCCCCAGGCAGCATAGGGTTTTGAGATGCTCGACCGCTCCCATCGGAATGCCCCTCCGATGCCGCCGCAATGATAGCACCCCCGGCGACCCCAGAACAGGGGGCGCGCCGGAAGCGGTTACCTGTCACTCAATCCGGGCGATGCGGGGTAAACAGCTTCTCCCGGTCTATGACAAGCTGCTGATCCATTACCCGATAAACATGCTGATGCTGGCAGGCATCCGCGAAATTCTGACCGTATCGACACTGAATGTTCTGCCATTAACCGCGCGAAGGTACATACCGCAAACAAGGAGCTACATCATGGCAATCGACCAACGTCAACTGAACCCCGAACTCTCCCAATGGTTAGAGAAAAGGCAAAGCGAACTCAAAATCGTCAAAACAACTACAACTCCCAGCGGGGGGATCCTGGACTGGATTCCCGTCGAAAGCCAATTCACTGACGGAAAGGTAGCGTCTCCTCCACCTGTTGATTCCATGCCGGTTCACGCCGAAGACAAGCTAAAGCCGACGAAGACAGCCGGTTTCGAGCTTGACGACCCGGCAGTCGAACGTGGCCCGGTGGGAACGGTTCCCGTCGTGCGCCCGGATCTCTCGCACCTGACGCAAACTATTGCATTGAAGGATTACCTGAACAAGCGCGGTGGCTTGCTGGTCAATAAAACTCGCCGTAACAAGTAACCTTCCGATCCCAACCCATTCGGCTATTTCCATGCGATCGACAGTCAAAGCACGACGGTCTATGGTTGCGATGGCTTTCTGAATGTTTGGGATCCCTCGATCAATAACCCTGCGGGGCCTGGCGACGACCATTCAATCATGCAAACCTGGCTGCAGAATTACGATAAACCGCAGCTTCAATCGATCGAGGCGGGCTGGACGGTCGACAAGAACCTGAACGGCGATACCATAGCCCACATCTTCACCTACTACACGACCAACGGCTACTCAGCGGACGGCAATAACCTCGGAGGCTACAATCGCCTCGAAAGCGGATGGAAGCAGTACAGTGCCTCGGTGTTCCCTGGTATCCGGATTAACGGCGTCAGTACGCCGGGTGGCCAGCAGCTCGATGTATCGATCAAGTACCAGCTCTATCAGGGCAATTGGTGGTTCGCCGTACAGGGGATTTGGATGGGCTACTACCCGGCCAGTCTGTTTAGCGGGGGGATTGGCAACCACGCCGAATGGGTTGGTTTCGGCGGTGAGGTTTATTCCAGTCTGGAGAATCCTTCTTTGACCAAAGATCAGATGGGCAGCGGCCGGCAGGCTCAGGATGGCTGGACTCATGCCGCTTGGCAAAGAAACCTGCGCAACCAATCGGAACCGAATGGAACCATGGTGAACAACAACGGTACGGCATCAACCGACACGGCGAATGGCGGCGCGAATCGCTACGACATTCAAATGCACATGAACAGCGGAACCACGTGGGGAAGCTATTTCTATGTGGGTGGTCCGGCCGCGTGAACCCAGGGAAAGCGATTCACGAGTTCTGTGGCCGCGGCGGATCACCGCTGCGGCCACCAGTTCGTAAAGCATTCTGGGCCGGCAGGTTGGAGTTTCAGTTGCTGACGAAGCTGTTTTTTGGAGTTGAGGCGACGGATCCGCTATAATCCGCATTCCCCGGATGACCTGCAATTTTGCTGCGCGGTTGAGGCGATTCAGCTATAATAATCAACATACTGCGCTTTATTGATCGAGGCGGCCGGCGAACTCGGCGGGGGAATCAAGTGGCGAGGTCTTCGCGTGAATTTCGACCGCCGGCTGATGCTCCTTCAAACGAAAGCAACGACAAAACCTGGTGTGTTTCCACGCTGGGGGAAATAGCGCTCACCTATCCCCGGCTCATGCCGCCTGCTGTTTTGGCCGCACCTCGGCGGTATAATCATCGATCAGCGCACGGGAGATGGTGCCGGGTGTGAATTTATAAGGGCCGGCCTCGGAAACCGGGGTGACCTCGGCGCCAGTGCCGCAGATGAAACATTCCTCGAACCCCGTAAGCTCGTCCGGCATGATCCGGCGCTCGATCACGTCGATGCCGCGCCGTTTCGCGAGGTCGATCACGGTGCGCCTGGTGATTCCATCGAGGAAGCAATCGGCGATCGGGGTGTGGATCGCGCCGTTTACGGTAAAGAAAATATTGGCGCCGGTGCATTCGGCAACCCGCCCCTGCCAATCGAGCATCATCGCATCGGCATAGCCGCGCCGCTCGGCGCGATGCTTGGAAATGGTGCAGATCATATAGAGCCCTGCTGCCTTGGCGCGGGCCGGCGCGGTCATCGGATCGGGCCTCCGGTACTCAGCGATATCGAGCTTGATGCCTTGCATTTTCTGCTCGACGTCGAACATGCTCGGCCAGTCCCAGACAGCGATGGCGACGTTGATCGTCGAATTCTGCGCCGCGACCGCCATCATTTCGCTGCCGCGCCAGGCGACCGGGCGGACATAGCAATTTTGCAGATTGTTTTTGTCGACGACGAGCTGCTTCGCTCTATCCAATTCCGTCACGGAATAGGGAATCTCGAAATCGAGCAGTTCCGCCGAAGTTCTGAACCGCTCCGAATGCTCGCTCGATTTGAAAATACGGCCATCATAGGCGCGCTCCCCTTCGAAGACACAGGAGGCATAATGAAGACCATGCGAAAGAACATGCAGCTTGGCGTCCTTCCAGGCGACAAGGTTGCCGTTCATCCAGATGAAGCCGTCGCGCTGGTCGAAGGGCAAAACGGACATCGGTCACTCCTCCGCTTAGGTCTTGTTTAAGTCTCGGCGCTTAGGTCTTATCGCTTAGGTCCTGGGCTTAGGCTTGGCTTGCGCCCCGAATGCGCCCATCCTAGTGAACCTAATATAGCGTAGCGGGGGGAATAAAACTAAGGACCTGTTTGAAAAAGTCGCCTGCGGGTGCACACTTGACGTATAAGTTTCTTCCTGAAATATGTCAATAATGCTGACATAAAGGCGGCGCGCGTGGATCTGTTAGCTCGAAGCCAGGACGGTTCTCGGAATCTCCCGCAAAGGCCCTTTGGCGCGGGTATGGCCGAAGCGGGCGGCGCGCCGATGTACGATCTGATCGAACTCATGTTTTTCGCTTATCGCGATTTTGTCGGCGATGCCGATCATTTGCTCGCTGCGCTTGGTTTTGGCCGGGCGCACCACCGGGTCTTGCATTTCGTCGCGAGGCGTCCGGGGCTAACAATCGCCGAATTGCTGGAGATTTTGAAAATCACCAAGCAGAGCCTCAATCGCGTCCTTAAGGAATTGCTCGATCAGGACTATGTCGAGGCACGCCGGGGCACGCGGGACCGCCGCAACCGCCAATTGTTTCCAACGCCGCGCGGGAAAGCGCTCGCGCTCGATGTTGCGGTCTTGCAGTCGAAACGGTTCGCTTCTGTTTTCGCCGGGCTGCCGGAAGGCGCCCAATCTCAAGCGATCACATTTCTTCTCGCCATGGTCGATGAATGCGGGCGGGACAAGGTCGCCGCGATGACCGGCGTTGAGCCGGCCGCGGGCAGCCAAGGACCGCAACGGTGAGCCAGCTCTCGCAAGATTCGCCGCATGGATCCCCGGGAGCGGGGGCGCCAGCCGACGATGCCGCGCATCTTCTTATTGTCGACGACGACCGGCGCATCCGCGCACTTCTGTCTCGCATGCTGAGCGAAGAGGGGTATCGCGTTACGGCCGCCGCCGATGCCGAGGAAGCCTTGGCCCACCTTAAGAGTCTGTCGTTCGATCTGATCGTCCTCGACGTCATGATGCCGGGCGAGGATGGTTTCACTTTCGCGGCGCGGCTGCGGGCAGGCGGGCCGGAACTCGCACGCGTCCCCATTTTGATGCTGACCGCCCGCAGCGAAGCGGAAGACCGGGTGCGCGGCTTGGAGATCGGCGCCGATGATTATCTCGGCAAGCCTTGCGAACCGCGCGAGCTGACCTTACGGATCGCCTCGATCCTGCGCCGGGCGCCGCCGCGTGCCATCGCTGGACCTCCGGCTTTTGTGAGGTTTGGCGATTTCAGCTTCGATCTTGGCCGCGGCGAACTGCGCCAGCGCGATGAAATCGTAAGGCTGACCGACCGGGAGCGCGAGATGCTGCGGCTGCTGGCGGAAAACGCGAGCGAAACGGTCGCGCGGGAAACCCTGGCTGGGTCCGGCGTGGCCGCCAATGAGCGGACAGTCGATGTGCAGGTCAACCGGCTGCGCCGCAAGATCGAGCGGGATCCCGCCAATCCGCTCTATTTGCAGACCGCGCGGGGCGCGGGCTATCGTTTGCTGGTCGACCGCTGAAACCGTTAAACGGGGGCCGTGCCTTGAGCCTTTCCCTCCCCGTCTCCTTCACGCAGCCGCGCTCCTGGTGGCGGGCTTTCTCGCGCAAACTTGCCATTATTTTGCCCAAGGGGCTCTACGCGCGGGCGCTTCTCATCGTCATCGCGCCGATGGTGATCCTGCAATGCGTGCTTACCTATGTTTTCATGGAGCGGCATTGGCAGCGAGTCACGATGCGGCTTTCCACAGTGTTGACGCAAGAGATCGCGGCAATCGTTGAGCTCCATCAAGTCTATCCGGGACGGAAGAACGACGACCTCCTGGTGCAGATAGCCCAGCGGCGCTTGGATATCGACATAGAGTTCCTGCCCAAGGGCGAACTGCCGCCGGCGCTGCCAAAACCTTTCTTCTCGATCATCGATGTCGCTCTCTCGAACGAGATCAAACGTCAGCTCGGTAAGCCATTCTGGCTCGATACGGTCGGTCGCTCGAATTTCGTCGAGATCAGAATTGCACTCGATGACTCGATCTTGCGGGTGGTTGCCTTGCGCAACGCGGCCTATGCCTCGAATTCCCAGATCTTCATTTTGTGGATGATTGGGACTTCCTTCGTGTTGATCGTGGTTGCGATCGCCTTCCTCGGCAATCAGATCAAGCCGATTCTTTCGCTCGCCGGGGCGGCGGAAGCTTTTGGCAAGGGCCGCGATCTCGAATTTCATCCAAGCGGCGCGCGCGAGGTGCGCCAGGCAGGCTACGCCTTCATCGAGATGAAGCGGCGGATCGAGCGCGCCTTCGAGCAGCGCACCACAATGCTGAATGGGGTGAGCCACGATCTTCGCACCATCCTCATGCGGTTCAAGCTTTCACTGGCCTTGATGCGGCAGACCGACGAGACGCGCGATCTGCAAAAGGATGTGGACGAAATGCAACGCATGTTAGAGGCTTATCTCGCCTTTGCGCGGGGCGATGCCGGGGAGAGCGCGGCGGAAATCGATATCGAGGAATTTCTGGAGGATTTGCGTCTTGACGCGGAGCGGGCGGGGTTTGAGACCAAGATCTCTTTTGCGGGCGATCCGATCGTGACGCTCAGACCCGATGCGTTCAAGCGCTGCCTTGCCAATCTCATCGGCAATGCACAGACCCACGCCGAGCATATTTCCATCGAGGCTGTCCGGGACCAGCGTTTCTTGACGGTCCATGTCGACGACGACGGCCCCGGTATTCCGCCGAACCGGCGCGAGGATGTGTTCCGGCCGTTCTTCCGCCTCGACGGCGCCCGCAACCAGGACGAAGGCGGCACCGGGCTCGGCCTTGCGATCGCCCGCGATATTGCGCGGTCCCACGGCGGCGACATCAGCCTCGGCGACAGCAGGACGGGGGGGCTGCGGGCGACGGTGCGGGTGCCGGTGTGATGATCGCACAGCTTTGCCTCACTCGGATGTTCATGTTTCGTTTTTGACACTATACGCCCATCCGCGCATTCTCCCTCTCGACACTGAATCGATTAACGGGAGTTTGGCGTGGGCGCCATCGCGCGTTTTGAACAGGCGTTTTTGGCGCTTTGCGAGCAGCGCCCGCTAAGCCGATCCTTGGTCTTCACCGAGGCGGGGCTTTGTGCTCGGCGCCGGGACCTCTGTCGCTCCCATGCGGCGCGATGGCGAAGGTGCGGAAACCCTCGATTTTTCCAGCGAGGATCGCATTCTGGCGCTGCTCGCGGCGGCTTTCTCGGCGCCGGTGAATGCCGCTGTGCTCGTCAAATTGCGGCATGCGTCGGCGCTTTGGACGCGGGGCGACAAAAGCCTTGCGCAAATCCATCTGGAGCAACTGCGCCTGCCGAAACTCGAAACCGAGGAACAGGCGTTCCGGCTCTTCCTCGCCGATCATCTGATCGCGTCCGGCCACTCTCCGCGCCGCCTCTGCCGGACCATTGGCTTCGAGCTGCCGGAGGGTTTGCGGAAATTCAGCCTTGATCAGCCGCGTGACGATCATGGCCGCTGGACCAGCGGCGGCGGAGGCGGGGAACCCGCGCATCACGACGAGCCGCAATTTACGGTCAGACCATTGGACCACTCCGGCGCGCAACCGTCCTTCCTCGCCAAGCCCGGCCAACAGCCCGGAATCGAACCCGG
>Ga0187867_10004112_pt1 | contig 11344 bp, 10 predicted proteins | sample June2016WEW_13_1_FD_132976 | JGI IMG/M metagenome (GOLD analysis project Ga0187867, IMG submission 132976) | Peatland microbial communities from SPRUCE experiment site at the Marcell Experimental Forest, Minnesota, USA - June2016WEW_13_10 | ecosystem: Environmental > Terrestrial > Soil >... | reverse complement strand
TGCAGGTTCCACAACGCATACAGAAGGATCAGCGCCGCCAGCGACAACTGGTTGATGGCGAGCATGCGGACCGCGCCGACCTCGAGCCGGCGAAGCCGACCGGCCGCGACGATCTCCACGATCCCGATGGCCGTCAGCACCGTCCCGACGAGCATGTAGCCGATGCTGTCGGTGTTCATCAGAACGGTCAGTGCCCCGCAGATCGCGATGCTATACCCTTCAAACCGAGCCGTACTGACAGCCCGCCGGATTTTCCCCAGCGAACGCCTCGCCGCCTGCAACTCGCGCAAGTTCTCGGGACTAAGCTGCGGAGGTTGAGGGGCCGGCAGCGACATGGGCGTTCAATATCCTACTGACCTGCCTTCAAGGCGAAACGTCGAAATGCCGTAGGTCTAGTCCGTAACATCCGCGACCCGGTATTGCCTAAGCAGTTCTTTCAACCGCTGACGATCGATCAATTCCAGCCGTTTGTCCCGCGCAAACGCCAATGCATCGCGTGAAAAGGTCGAACTGGCGACTATAACGCCCGCCGTAAAACTTGAATCGCTGGTGACCACGCCCCAATGGCTACGCACAATTTCCGGCCCAATCGGGGAGGACATGTGTTTACACTGAATCACAATTCGTTCAAGGCCCGAAGGCGTCGAGCGCTCCGCGAGAACGTCGATCCCTCCATCACCGCTGCCTCCCATATGATCAACCCGGTCGTACTCCTGGGCCCGATATAAGTCAGCAACGAGCTTCTCAAACTCCTCCGGACTGAGGTTTCCGATCCGCAATTGTGGCCTTCCCGGGATTGTACCCGCGCGCCGAGGGCGAACCTTAAGGTCGAATAATTTGAAAAGCTCCTCTTCTGTCAGACCCATTGCTTCGTGAGGCCGGTCCTCGTCAATGACTTCGCGGAAAAGGCGGCGTTTCTTCCGCAGAACTTCGAGTATGCGCTCCTCAATCGTGTTCTTACAGTAGAATCGTCGAACGATCACTGGATTCTTCTGTCCATACCGGTGGGCGCGTTTGACAGCTTGGTCTTCAACCGCCGGATTCCACCAGCGGTCGAACAAAAACACGTATGACGCAGCCTGCAGATTCAAACCAACTCCACCAACTGCGTAATTAACAAGCAGGGCGTGTTCTGCGGGACTTTCATTGAACCGGGAGATTATCTCATCCCGCTTTCGCGGCGGAACCTCTCCATGCAACTCCATTACCCGGTAGGAAGCCTCCTCCAGGCCGCGTGCCACCCTTTTCAGTCCAAAGTCGTCCGAGACAAATTGGGAAAACACAAGGGCTTTTTTCCCCGTCTCCTCAATATGCTCGAAAGCCTCCAACAGGTAATCTAGTTTAGCACTCTTCCCGTTAATACGGTCGAAATTGCAGATTTGCACAAGAGCACGAATCAGCGCAAAAACGTGCTGCACAGTGACGGTGTCGCCCTCAGCGTTTAGCTGCATCACACGCTCCCGTTCGACGTGATCGTACTCATCTCGCTGCTCCTGCGTCAGGTCCACTTCCAAATCTTGTTCGATCTTTTCCGGGAGTTGGATGCTGACTTCCGGGTCGCCCAAGCGGCGTCGTAGGATATACGGCTTGACCGCCCTGCGCACGCGCTCCGACCCTCCGGGTAGGTCGGGATCTAGCCCAGAAACAGCTCTCGCATGAACGAACCCCATGATCGAAATCAGGTCATCAATCCGGTTTTCCAGCGGCGTCCCTGTCAGGGCCCAACAGCGTTTCCCCTCCAAGCACTTTACCGCAACGGCCGTCTTTGAATCGGCGTTTTTTATACGCTGTGCTTCATCAATGATCACCAAGTCGTGCTTAATCAGATTTTCTCCCAACCATTCCTTTTCTCTTGCTACTGCCTCATAGTTGATCAACTTGATCAGGACGTTCGAAGTCGCAAGCCGTAGAAACCATTGCTTATCTGGCCCTGGCTCTCGCAGATGGGTCATCGCGTCGGGCCACCATTTTGCAATTTCCCGTTTCCAATTCCCGAGTAGACTCTTGGGGCAAATTATCAAAATATTCTCGATGCGCTTTTCCCTCCACAATAATCTGGCCGCAAGAATCGCCTGCATTGTCTTTCCTAACCCCATTTCATCCGCGAGAAGAGCATGGTCGCGTTCCATAAGCCAACGGATTCCCTGCAACTGAAATGCGAACGGCGTGTCGGGAACTGAAAGGTCGGATACAAGCTGATTGACAGGGGGCGTTAGAATCCACCGTAGCCGCTCCGCAAGACTTGCGACCTTGGCTTCGGGCGGGCCACTCAAAGGCGCGACCGGTCGAAGGGTCCTGCGAAATGCATCGCCTTGGTCAGCACGCCACAACATTCCGCCGACCCGCTCTCGTGCAAATGGAAACCCGAACCGGGAGATGGAAACGGGAAAAATGGTCAGGTTAACTCGATTTAGCTGCAGAGCATCGGTCGTTGGCAGGACCAACCTGTTCACATGGCAGTCAGGTGCTGCCGAGAACAATCGACCACAAGGCGAGAAATTGAAGTCGCATCGCAGGATCCGAGCGGAAGGGGCCACGTCGTCCGCCCGCCAACCCCTGGACACCTTGGCGGAAAGCATTGAAATGCTGTCGAGCGATGGGAGCCCAATATGGCTAAAAAAACGGTGAACCTCGAAATCGACTACAGCAACGCTGGTCGCCATAACGCTTCGGGCACTCGGCGTAACAGGGACACGAAGAAGTGGCTCCATCCGGGGCGATGCGTGCCAGCGATATTGAGAAACCGTCGGAGCCATCGTAGGCAATGCCGACGCCAACGAGGCTTTCCGTGCAGTGAACCCCTTGGAGCGCTGCCGAATTATCCAACTTGTTTCCCGACCGACCGCGTGTAGTTCGAGCGCATTGTTCCGAACACGAAAAATGTGCAAATCCCTGTTAATTGACCGGGCCAGATCAAGCGTTCCCCGACGGATAGATTTCACGGCTTGACCTGGGACGGGGGAACCGCTTTTTGCGCTTCCCGAATTGCTTCAGTCATGCGCGCAAATGGCTCCATCAAGTCTGCATGCGCCTCTAGCGTCGACATGACACTTCCCACAACGCTATCCTTGTCCCCCTCGCGCAAAGTCGAAAACTTGAGCGGGCTAAGAGAGGTTGCCTGAGATGCCGAGTTTTGCTCACGGGAGAGCTTTGCAACCGGAATCTGTGTGAGTCTTTGGAGTTCAAGCAAGAGGTCGGAGTCAACGAAGATAATGTCCGGCTGTTTCGTGGCCTCGCTAAGGAGACGGTGAGCAATGATATATACGGTAACTGTCTCGTCCAAAGTCTTGCCGTGAATGATCCTTTGCATCGTTGTGACCTTGACCGGAGATACGAACGCAAACTCCAGTGGTCGAGTGCGGTAATCGGTGAGCAAAATGCCCCCCAAATAGTTCCGCCCAGAATCCTGCGGGCAAGAAATGTACGCGATCACAAACTCGGAAAGCCGCTTGGAAAGAATCTGGGGTTCCCCTTCCTCCACGGTCATGCGACCCTCGTTGGCCAAGTTCGTCATCATACGGGCTTTGGTTTGATAAGAATATGTAGTTTACCGCACTGCCGATTGGTTTCAAAGCGTGGGCGGGGAATTCTTGGGGAAGCCCGGCGCCCTAAAAGCAGTAGCTTCTCACTCGGCCTTCGCCCGCTGGAGAGTTTCCGGCAAGGTTCGGGCAACCGCCTGACAAACCTGCTCCGCCGGCAGCGACGCGAGCGGCTCGCGCCGCAGCACACCCACGCGCGGCCCCAGCGGCTTCCAAATCGCCGGATCGGTCGAACCAAATAGAATGACGCTCGGCAAGCCAATTATTCCCGCCAGTTGCCCCGGCCCGCTGTCGTTGCCCACGAACGCCGAACACGCCGACAGTTCGCGAAACAAATCCAAATACGTCGCCGGCTGGACCGTTTCGTCGGCGGATTGCAGCCGATGAATTTCCTCGCCGGGCCACCGTTCCATTTCAACTTCGCCGAGAAAAATTCGGCACCGATGCCCGGCATCGTGCAGGCGGTCGATCAGTTCGAGATAGCTATCCAGCGGCCAGCATTTCGTGGGCGAACCGGCGCCCGGATGAATGCCGACCGGCCCCACCACCGGCGGCCCCGGAAAATGGAGCCCCCGCTCGGCAATGGAAGCGAGGATCTGCCCCACCGCCGCCCGCACCGCCGGAACCCCGCTCAGTGAATCCACCATCTGCCCGACGGCCCCGGCCTCGATCGAAATCGTCTGCGCTCCCGGCGCAACCGATCCCGCCGCCTGCATCCACGCATCCCCGGGCCTGGCGATAAACGTGAAGATCGAATGTGCCGACGCCAGCTTATGCCGGCAGACCTCCGGCAAGCGGTTCGCATCCCCGAAGAGATGATGCCAGCCCAATTCGGTATCCATGAATTCCAGCCGCAGCACTTTCTCCACCAGCACGCCCTTCTGGCGTTGGGTGACATAGATCACCCGGCTCTGCGGATAGAGCCGTCCCAATGCCAGGCCGAGCGGCCAGGTCTGAACGAAGTCGCCGAGAGCGCCCGAGTGGAAGATGAGAACGTTCCGGGGAAACATGGGGAGAATGCAAAATCAAAAATTCGAAATTCGAATGACGAATCAAATTCAAAACTCGAAATTCGAAACCAAGTTCGTTTCGCCGTTCGAATTTCGAATTTGATTCGAATTTCGAGTTTCGAATTTCGAATTTCGAATTTATTTCACTACCATCTCTATCACTCCAAAGCCCTCTCTATCCATCCCCCTCCCAGCACCACGTCGCCATCGTACAACACCACCGCCTGTCCCGGCGTGACGGCCGACTGCGGCTCATCGAACCGTACCACGATCTCACCGTCGCCCGCGGTCACGGTCGCCGCCTGCGGATCGTGGTTGTAACGAATCTTCGCCAGGCAGGAAATCGGCTGGCCGGCGATCGGCGGCCGGTCGGTCAGCCAGTTCACTTCCCGAGCCGTCAAACCGCCGCGGCGCAACGATTGCCTTTCGCCCAGAGTGACGCGATTGGCCTGCGAATCAATATCGACGACGTAGATTGGCCGCCCGAACGCCACCCCGACGCCCTTTCGCTGGCCGATCGTGAAATGCTGGTGCCCTTCATGCCGCCCCACCACCGCTCCGTCCGCTAGCACCAGTTCCCCCGGCCGCACCGACTGCGGACTTCTCCGCCGAACCAACGCCGCGTAATCCTGGTCCGGAACGAAACAGATTTCCTGCGAATCCGGCTTGTTGTAAACCGGAAGCTTCATCTGGCGGGCAATGTCGCGAACCTCGTGCTTCTCCATGTCCCCAATGGGCAGGAGCGTGTGATCCAGTGTCTTTCGGCTCATGCCGAACAGCACGTAGCTCTGGTCCTTGAGCCGATCCCGGCCCCGCAGCAGCGACCGTCGTCCCGTCACCGCATCCACCGCGATGCGCGCATAATGCCCCGATGCCAGGTAATCCGCTCCCACGGCTTCGGCATAGCTCGCCAGCCGCCCAAACTTCAGCCAGTCGTTGCATCGGACGCACGGATTGGGCGTTCGTCCCCGGTTATATTCATCCACGAAGTAATCGATGATTCGCGAGAAATCCTCCTGGAAGTTCAACACGTAAAACGGAACCCCCAGCATATCCGCCACGCGCCGGGCATCCGCCGCATCCAGCACCGAGCAACACCCCTGCTTGCTCTTGCCCGAATCCGTCGAGCACTCCGACGATCCATCGGAATGGTTCTCGACGCCCTGGGGCGTCCCCAGCCTCAGAAACACACCCACCACCTCGTACCCCTGGCGCAGCAGCAGCGCCGCCGCCACGGAACTGTCCACCCCGCCGCTCATCGCGACGACGACCTTGCCACGGTTTGAGGCCATGGGGGGATTATAGGTGGAGATACGGGAAAGCCGAAATCGGAAATTCGAAATTCGAATGACGAATCAAAATCGAAATTCAAAATTCGAAACCAAGGCGTTTCGAGTTTCGACCTTCGAGTTTGATTCGAATTTCGAGTTTCGAGTTTCGAATTTCAGCCTTCAGAGTGTATTCTTTTCCCAATGGCCCCCGATCTCACCGAACCCGCCGCCCGGCTCCGCGGGGGGATCACCCGAACTCTCACCCGCATGGGATTCAAGGACGATTCCTTCCTGCTCATCCTGGCGGTCATCGTCGGTGTGGTCACCGCCGCCGCGGCCGTCGGCTTCCACGAACTGATCCTCCTTGTCCGCAACCTCCTCTATTACCGCAGCGGGGAGAACCGCCTGTATCGCGGGTTCGGCATGATCCTGCTCGTCGTGTTTCCCGCCGCCGGCGGTTTGATCGTCGGCATCGTCAGCCGATATCTCTTCCGCGTCCGAGAAGGCCACGGCATCGTCGATGTCATGGAATCCGTCCTGAGAACCAGCGGCTTCCAAAGCCCGCTGGTCTCGCTGGAGAAAATCCTCACCGCCGGGGTCACCATCGGCAGCGGTGGCTCCGCCGGCGCCGAGGGCCCCATCGTCCAGATCGGCGCCGGCATCGCCGCCGGAATCGGCCAGTTCTTCCGCATCGCCAGAAGCCAGATGCCCGTCCTCATCGGCTGCGGAAGCGCCGCCGGAATCAGCGCCATCTTCAACGCCCCCTTCGGCGGCGTGCTGTTCACCCTGGAAGTCATCCTCCAGGATTTTTCCATCCGCGCTTTCACCCCCGTCGTCGTCGCCAGCGTCATCGCCCAGGTCAGCGAACTTCTGCTCTTCAAGCTCATCCATCACAGCCAGGAATTCCACCCCATCTTCGACGTCTCCCCCGACGCCATCCGCACCCACGAAGCCCTGCGATGGGGCCAGGTGGGAAATTTCGTCGTGCTCGGACTCATCTGCGGATTGGTCGGCGTCGCACTCATCCGCCTGATGTATAAATCCGAAGGCTGGTTTGACCGAATCAAAATCCCCGGCGTTTTCAAGCCGGCATTCGGCGGAACGCTCCTCGGATTGCTGGGGATTGGCTACATCCTGGTTTTCGGCTGGCTCGTTCTGGGCGTCACCAAGCCCGTCCCGTTCAAGGACTACCCCATGCCGGCGTTCTTCGGCGATGGCTACGGATTCATCGAGCGACTGCTTTCTCCGGATTACTACACCTCGCCAAGCACCGGCACCGAAACGATCCTCGTCCTGCTGGCATTTCTCTGCGGGATCAAGCTGATCGCCACCTGCCTGACGTTGGGCAGCGGCGGCAGCGGCGGGGTCATCGCCCCCTCCCTGTTTCTCGGCGCAACCGCCGGCGCCGTGATGGGGTCCATCCTCCAACGCTCACATTTGTTCACTTCCGTTCAACCGGAAGTCTACGCCCTGGTGGGAATGGGCGCGGTCCTCGCCGCCGTCGTCCACGCGCCGCTGGCCTCCATCCTCATCTGCTTTGAAGTCACCGAGGATTACAAGGTCATGGTTCCCGCCATGCTCGCCTGCGTCGTCGCCACCGCCACCGCCCGGCTTCTCTACCAGGATTCCATCTACACGCTGGGCCTCCGCTTGCGCGGCATCCGAACGGGGACCGCCGGCGATCGCGCCATCCTCCGCCGGCTCACCGTCGAGGACGTCACCCTGGAACCGGCCAGCATCGTCCACGGCGCCGACCCCTTCCAGAAAATCCTCAATCTCACCGCCGCCACCGGCGCGGCCAACTTCGTCGTCGTCGATGAACACGGTGCCTACGTCGCCATGGTCGTCGCCGACGACATCCAGATGGCCCTCCTCGATCGCGACGCCATTCCCCTTCTTGTCGTCGCCGAATTGATGCGCGCCGACGTTCCCCTGGTGAAACACACCGACGACCTTGGCTCCGTCCTGGAGGCCTTCTCCCGGCACGAGGTCAGCCATCTTCCCGTGACCATGAACAGCCGCCCCAACCACATCATCGGCCTGATCAGCCGCGCCGGGTTGATGCGGAAGTATCAGCAGACCTTGGCCGAATCCCGCTGAAATGAACTGTTTTCTGATACGCCTTCACCCAATCCGTTCCCGCCCATTCAAATGTGGCCGCAGCGCCTCCGGAATCGTCACCGACCCATCCGCGTTCTGATAATTCTCCAGGATCGGAATTAAAATCCGCGGGCTGGCGACGACCGTGTTGTTCAACGTATGCACAAATCGAACCTTCCCATCCGTTCCCCTGTATCGCAGATTCAATCGGCGGGCCTGGAAGTCGTACAATCGCGAAGCGGAATGCGTTTCGCCGTAGCCGCTGGCGGGGTTCTTGCCGTCGTATCGGCTGGGCATCCAGGTTTCGATGTCCATCATGGACGCGTTCTTCACCCCGATGTCGCCCGTGCAGCACTGGATCACCCGGTACGGCAACTTCAGCCGCCGCAGGATTTCCTCGGCATAACCCAGCATTTCCTTGTGCCAGCGCTTCGATTCCTCCACGTCGTTCCGGCAGATCACCACTTGCTCGACCTTGTCGAATTGGTGAACGCGATAAAGCCCGGCCGTATCTTTGCCGTACGTCCCCGCCTCGCGCCGGAAGCACGTGCTGGCGGCGACGTACTTCCGCGGCAATGCCGATTCTTCCAAAATCTCGCCAAGGTGATACGCCGTCAATCCCACCTCCGCCGTCCCCGTCAGAAACAGATCGTCCTCGGTGACGTGATAGGCCTGCTCCCGGCTGGCGGGGAAAAATCCCGTCCCCTGCATCGCCGCCTCCCGCACCAGCACCGGAACCGTCAATTGCGTGAAACCCTTCTCCCGCGTCATCATGTCCAGCGCCAGCCGAAGCACCGCCTGATGCAGATCGGCCCCCAGCCCTTTGAGGAAATACGACCGCGTCCCCGCCAGCTTCACCCCCGCCTCAAAATCGAACAGGTCCAGCGCCTTTCCCAGCTCGATATGATTCTTCGGCTTGAACTCAAACCGCCGCGGCTCGCCATGCGTGTAAAGAACCACGTTGTCCGACGCATCCTTCCCCGGCGGCACGTCATCATCCGGCGGCTGCGGAATCTCCAGCAAAAGCTCGTCCCGAGCGGTCTCGGCCGTCTTGCGCTTCTGCTCCAATTCCTGAAGCTGCGGCTTCATCGCCCCCGCCTTGCTCTTGATCTCTTCCCGCTCTTCCGCGCTCTTCGCCTTGCCGATCTGCCGGGACAATTCGTTCTGCTCCGCCCGAAGTCGGTCGAACTCCTGCTGGGCGCGCAGGCACTGCCCGTCCAGGTCCAGCACCGCCGCTATATTCACGGTGACGTTCTTAAGCTCCGCCCCCCGACGATATTTCTCGGGATTCTCGCGCAGGTCCTTGACGTCTATCATGGATCACCACGCCAAAACCCAAAACCCTTTTACCAGGCGAAGTGCGCAAAGGCCTTGTTGGCGTCGGCCATGCGGTGCGTGTTTTCACGCGTCGCCATCGCCTTGCCTTCCTTTTTGAATGCGGCCATAAGTTCATCGGCGAGCCGGTCGGCCATCGGCCGGCCGGTTGCCCCCCGGCAGGCCTCCAGCAGCCAGCGAAACGCCAGGCTTTGCTGCCGCCGCTTGTTCACCTGCATCGGAACCTGGTAGTTCGCCCCACCCACGCGCCGGCTCCGAACCTCCACGTATGGCTTGATGTTGTTCACCGCCGTCTCGAACAGCTCCAGCACCGGAACGTCCTTCACCTTCTTGGAAATTTGATCCATCGCCCCGTACACCACCCGCTGCGCCACCGTCTTCTTCCCCTGCCACATCAGGCAGTTGATGAATTTGCTGACCAGCTTGCTGTTGTATCGCGGGTCCGGTTTAAGAATGTCCTCGCTGGCTGTGAATTTCTTGAATGCCATTGCTGAATTACCTGCTCCGTTTTACTTTGACCTTATCAACGCCTAAGCCACCAGATGATCGCCCCGACGCCGAGAATGACCATCACCAGAAACAGGATCAACGACTTCAATTCGGCGCCCCACTTTCCGGCGCTCATCTCGTCGTCGACAAGAAATGGCAGGACGTGCATCGGTCCTTACTTTCCGGCCTTGCTTCCGTATTTGCTTCGCCCGCGTTTTCGTCCTTCGACGCCCAATGCGTCCAAGGTTCCACGAACGATGTGATACCGAACGCCCGGCAAATCGCGCACGCGCCCGCCTCGAACCAGCACGATGCTGTGTTCCTGAAGGTTGTGTTCCTCGCCCGGAATATACGCCGTCACCTCGCGCCCGTTGCTCAGGCGCACGCGCGCGATCTTCCGCAAAGCCGAGTTCGGCTTCTTCGGCGTCATCGTCTTGACCTGAAGGCAAACCCCACGCTTCTGCGGGCACGCCTCAAGGTCCTTCACCTTGTTAATCCGCGGCAGGCTCCGCCGCGGCTTCTTGATTAACTGATTGATCGTCGGCATCTTGCTTTTGGTCCTCGCTGCAAAACACGGTCTTCCGCCTGAATTCAGGAAGCCGGGCATCATACGGGCAGCCCCGGCCGCGTTCAAGTGCATGAAATTCGGGGCAATTGGGTTACTTTCGCAATCCAAAGCCCTGGGAGCTTGCTCCCTGGGAATGCCAAATCCCTTCACCATTCAAATTGACCCACCAAATCCCCGCCCCTACGGCCCCACCGCCGCTTTCATCCACACCCCGGCCCCATACATCACGCACCCCAATGTCAGGAACACCCAATACTCCCTGGGCATGATCCACCACCACGTCGGCCCATGCCACCAGATGTGCTCCCGGCGGAATCGCCGGATGCCGAACGCGGGGTTCAGCACGAACCACAAAAAATCCTCGACGATGAAAAACACGATCACGAACCCGATGATTCGCAACTCCCCCGCCCACGACCACGGCGCAAATTGCAACGTGAACGGCAAATGGGCCAGCAGAAATACGAACACCTGAAGCCAGAAATGGTAGCCCGTCAGCGGCCGGTTACCGTAAAACAGTTTTGTCCACCGATTGGAAATCCGCCAGGTGGGCAAATTCGCCGCCCACCCGTGCGGACCTTCGATTTCGATTTCCATCCGCGCGAAAGTAAATGCCAGGGCAACCAGAAATGCGGTCAGAACCAGATGCTGCATAGGCACTCCCCGTTGAGCCGCGACCCAAACGGGAGCGCTCCAGTTCTCTTTTTAAACCAAAACGGGAGTGCGTTGCAAGAGTTGGACGCAGCTGGCCGCCACGTCGTGCGCCGCGCCGGGCCGGGCGCAACGCATCGCCGCCGCGCGCATTCGCGCCAGCCGGGACTGGTCTTCCAGCAGCGAGGACAGCTTATAAGTCAGCGAGGACAGGTTGTTCACCTTGATCGCGCACCCGTTTTCCAGCAGGAAATCGGCGTTGCGATCCTCCTGGCCGGGAATCGGCTCGGCGATCACCATCGGGCAGCCGCTGGCCAGCGATTCGGCCGTCGTCAATCCGCCCGGCTTGGTCACCACCACGTCCGCCGCCCGTAGAAGCTC
>Ga0187867_10004111_pt1 | contig 11347 bp, 13 predicted proteins | sample June2016WEW_13_1_FD_132976 | JGI IMG/M metagenome (GOLD analysis project Ga0187867, IMG submission 132976) | Peatland microbial communities from SPRUCE experiment site at the Marcell Experimental Forest, Minnesota, USA - June2016WEW_13_10 | ecosystem: Environmental > Terrestrial > Soil >... | reverse complement strand
CCGGTTGCCGGGCCGCAGCGGGCTCGATTTTCTCGACGATCTGACCAAGGCGAACGCGCACGTGCCGGTCATTTTCATCAGCGGCGTTGCCGATGTCCCGATGTCGGTACGGGCCATGAAAGCCGGCGCGGTCGAGTTCCTGACCAAGCCGGTCCGGCATCAGGACCTGCTTGAAGCAGTCCAGTCGGCGGTCGAGCGTGACCACGTCCGGCGCAGTGGCGAGCAGGCGGCGGTGGCGCTTCAGGCCACGTTCGAGACATTGTCGCCGCGTGAGCGGGAGGTGATGACGCGCGTCGTGGCCGGCCGTTTGAACAAGGTCATCGCCGGAGAGCTGAATTTGACTGAGGCGACCGTAAAGGTGCACCGCGCCCAGGTGATGCGAAAAATGGGGGCCAGGTCGTTGGCTGACCTGATCAGGATGGCCGACCGGCTTACGCTTCCGCCGCCGGGGCCGCGGTCGTCTACGACCAAAGTATAATTGCGCTACGACTTTCTGTTAAATTATCATGATATGATTGCGGTTGAGCCACGGAGTCAGCCAGGATAATTTCGGGCCGTCTTAAGGATGGTCACTTTGTCGCAATCCTCTCTGATCGCAATTGTCGACGATGACGAAGCCATTCGCGATGCGACGCAAGGACTTCTGAAGGCTGTCGGCTACGCCACGGAGGCGTTCCCGTCGGCCGAGGATTTTCTGGCATCCGGGCGATTGAATGACGTGGCATGCCTGATCACCGACATTCAGATGGGTGGAATGTCCGGCCTGCAACTGCAGAGTCAACTGGGCTCATCAGGCTTCACGGCACCGATCATCGTTATGACGGCATTCCCCGAAGATGGCGGGCGGGCGCTGGCCGCGGGAGCACTTTGCGTCCTCGGCAAGCCGTTCATTAAGGACGAGTTGCTATCCAGCATTCGATTGGCGCTGCACCCCGGCGGTGAGTTGAACTGAATGAGAGAGCAGCTGTCGGGGCACAGACCGCGATAGCGGTCGCGGTGGTCTTCGGTAGTTTCATTGGCGCATTCAGGATACCAGGCGGTTATTCATCGCCAGGCAGCAACGGGGATACTACTTTGGTCTAATTGATCCCACCAGAAGGTTGATATTCTCTGACGTACGTAGAATTGCTTATGCCCACCGGCCCGATATCCTGGCGTCAACAAAACAGCAGGGATACAGGCTATGTTACAACAAAGCACTGCCTCTGAACGTGTTGGTTTCCTGCCATCCGCATTTGATTTGTGGCGACAGAATTTTGCGCCGCGGCTGGCCAGGCCGATGGTGCAGGAGAAAGAGTCCCGCACCGGACGTAACAGCCGCATGATGACTCCAGCGGCAGGAGAAGACGAGGCGTCCTGGGAACCCGTTGCGCAGATCATCCATCGCGAACGGACCTGGTTCGATATATCCGACGACGGGATCGTCGGGTTGCCACGAACGCGGATTTCCGCGTCGCGTTGGGTCGGGCACGCAACCAGTTCGCTCGAGCAGGAGACGGAACTGGAGGCGGATTGCCATGTTATTGGAATCGTGCTCGAGCCAATGGCGGACGTTACCGTCTTCGCCGCGCGGAAGTTGATCCATAGCGGGCATCTGCCACGAGGCAGCATGCGAGTGAACGCGCCCGGCCTGGCGATGCGAGGAGTCTTTCGTGGCGCATATGACGTGCTGCACCTGCACGTCCCGAACACGATTATCGATGAGTACGCCAACTCGGAATGTGGCCGGACGCGAAGCACGCCGTTGATCGCCGATCACCCGGTGGTGGATCCGGTGATCGAGCACCTCGCGCGCGACCTGGTCCACGCCGAAAAGTTGGGTGGCGCATTCGGCCAGAGTTACGCTGACGGTATCAGTCTCGCCATCACCGCCCGCTGGTTCGGCGGACATTCCAATGTCGCACCGATAAATTGTCCTCGGGTGTCGGGCCTGGCCAAATGGCGACTGAAACGGGCAACCGAGTATATGACGGCAAATCTCGCCGAACCGATCAGCCTTGCCGACATCGCAACCGCCACGGGCCTGTCTCGCATGCATTTCGCGGCGCAGTTCCGGGTGGCGACAGGCCAGCGGCCGCACGAGTATCTGCTCCAGCGGCGCATCGAACGCGCTCAGGAGCTGCTGTTGAGCTCTCATCGGCCGTTGGTGGAGATCGCTTTCGACGTTGGTTTTAAGACCCAGGCGCATTTCACCACGGTGTTCACACGGCTGGTGGGAGAAACGCCGAATGCGTGGCGGCAGCGCAATCGCTGGGCGGCCTGAGGACGAGAGGAAGCATTCGCTGCGCAAGGCGCAAGGTGCGGGACGGTGCGCCAGGTGCCATTGTCTCAGGTGGACGCGACGGTCAGTGCCTCCAGCCCGATGCGAGGCCGCCGCGTCTCATCGGAGCCGATGCGGTGGCGTGCGGTGGCGGGTTCGCGCATCTCAAACCTGAGGTAAAGCAGCCGGCCGAGGTCATGCGGCACATGCAACTTTCTGGTGACCGTCTGATCAGCGTCCTGCGGATAAGCGAAATGCCACGTTGCAAAATGGCGCCCATTGATGAAAACGCTGCACTCCAGCGCGGGATATTGCTGGTGAACGTGGCCGCGTAGCTGCCACGACAGCGTGATATTTCGGGTCGCCCGCGGTTTGAGGACAAGGAGCATGGCCGATTCTGGTCCGTTGCACCAAACGCCCCAATCCTCGGCGGCGCCAAATCCGTACAAACCATGCCAGATGTTCCGGCTGGTCGCTGAACTTACCTGCACCCGCACCAACGAGGTCCGGCTCTGAACCTCGGCTTCGGCACGCCGACATCAAAGCATCCCGGTGGGCTGAATAATTGGAATAAATCAGGACGCGCTGCGGCTTCTCAGGCAACGAGCGAATAGGAACAAAACAGCGAGTATCAACACAATTGCGCAGTATCTCAACCTTCTCTGGCGAGACACCGTGCCCTGCCATAAGCCGGTCTGCCGTGGTTCCACTTATTGCAACGTACCGCCGGATTTGTGGAAGGGCCGGCGGCGCGCTATGCCACGCGACGAAATCGTGACAGGCGAACAACGCGGGCGTATCCGGGAACCGCGCGATTGCCGCGGCGATCGTCGGGTTGTGGTTGCCATGTCATGCTGCCGTCGGCCGTCATGCGCCGGCACCCGCCGAAAACCTTGTGCAGTTCCAGGACGAATCCCGTGGCGCCATGGGTGGCCAGGAGCCAGGCGATGTTGAGGAGTCCGGTCCGATCGCAGCGTTTGCACGACGCGATGATGGTCTCGGGGAACCGGGGGGGCCAGCAGGCAGAGGGAGGCGACGCCGAAGGGCATTTGACGGTGCCGCCTTTCGAAGGGTGGCATATTCGTGTCAGCGCACACCACCGCCAATCTGCGTTACAAGCGAAAACCGCCGACGAGCAGCGACGCGAACCAAAAGGCGATCCCAAGCCAGCCCCAGTTCACCCGTGGGTTGGGCACAAGGTGGAAAGCTTCAAGCAGCGTCAGAACAAAAGCGATTAGTATGAAGACCAAAGGGATACCCATTGTTATTTTCCTTTTTCGACGCCCTTCAGGTATCGCACGGCCGGTATGGTTCGAGACCAGGTCGCCTCCGGGCGGCCCTTGCATTATGTCCGGCGCGGCGGCTACGGGCGACGGGCAGACCTATGGCGCGAAGGGATGAGCGATCCAAGGCGGCCGAACATGTACCCCAACCCGAGCACGACCAAGGCGGCGGCGATCGGCTGGGCACGGATCACGGCGCGCACCTCGCCGATACCGCGTCCGGTCCCGCACGCCACGCGCTGGACCTGGTTTGCAGCATCCTGGATGCCGCTTCGGGCTGGTTCGCTCATCGTTGCCTCCTCTAAACGCCGCCCATGCAGGACGAATCGCTGATGATGATCAGCCTGGTTCAGCGTTGCCGGAGTTTCCGCGGCAAATATTCGTCCACGTAATCACGTGCAGTTCGTGGCGCCGGGACACTCGCGCGTCCGAGTAAAAGGCCAATGGCCAGACCCAGCAAGCCGGTGACAATCACTGCCGCCCAGGGCTGTTCCTCGATCTGACGGCCGGCATAGCGACCGGCGTCAACGGCCTGACGATAAACTTGCTCGCCGACCTCGGCCGCCTGGGTTCCCAGCTTGCGGACCGCGTCCTGGACAGTGGCTTCATCGCCGGGATCGGCGACACCCGTGCCGGGGTCCACGGGACCGTTCTTCCGGGGTTCGGCTTCGGTATGGAATGTGTCGTTCGTCATGTACAGTTTCCTTTTTGGCCGGCGAGCAATCAAACAACAGGCCGGTATCAACGGCGCCGGCCGTCGATAGTTCCGGACGCTCATCAGGACGGTTCAGGTCGAGGACGCCAACGCGAAAACCGCGACGCTGCCCACCGAACTGGAGCCGCCAACCGAGGGTTCGACATGGTTGAATTCCCGAAACGGCATCATCGCGTCGGACTGACGCTCGTGCCTTTAATTCCGCTGTTGCGCTCGGCATCGCAAGGCACGGAAAGTACGCATGGTTACCTGACCAGGCGCGGATTCAGGACGGGGAAGGGGGGGCGGCGATCTGGTCGAGGACGACGCAGATCAGCCCCGCGAAGCAATCCCCGACATACAGTCGATTAGCCCAAGCAATATCAAAAAGCTGTCCAGCCAACCTCGGGCATCGTCCTCAGTTGAGAAGCCTTCCAACGTGTTCAGGCGGCCATCGGGAAGCGCCTCGATTATCTGAAACCCATTGCTGGTCGGAACGATATGATAGTTTTCCATCTCCAAAGCCTGCCGCAAGGAGGATGGCGGCGGTAGCATCGGAAATTACGCAGACAGCAATATTCAGGTGAGCGGCGGCCACGCTGAGAATGTCGAATAACGTCTGCACAGGGCTTCCGGCTCGTTGCTCGGAATGCGAAGGTTGCTGATACAGCGCCACGAAACACCAGACGCATGATTGATCATGCGTCGCCATGTGTCGGTGCTATCGGCTGACTCACTCGCAGCTCCCTGCCGCGTGACGCGAGATAGTATCCTGAGATACTATTGTATCGTTTCGCGTCCCGCGAACGATATCCCCGAACTCAGGCCGCCATTTAACGCACGCAGGTTTCCAGGCTGCGGTAGCGCCTGGGACGCGCCTTCGCAGTCTCTCAATGCCAGTTTTGGAATCGCCGTGAGATTCGCGCAAAATGGCCACATCATCAAGAATTAACAAGCGACGCCGAAGCTGCGCCGGATTGCTGACGGGCAATTGCCAGCACGCGAGTCGGCCGACCGACCCCGCAGCGTGCGGGGCTTTTCGTTCATTGGTCGTGGGCCAGGTCAATACGTATGGCGAACCGTCGTGGTGGTTTGCTGCGCTGGTGCATACGGATTGTTGGAGTAGGTGGTCGTCGTGGATTGTGCCGGGGCGGCATACGGGCTGACCACGGTGGGTGTGACGTACGTGGTCGTCGTCGCCGGTGTGTAAGTCGTGGTCACGGTCCGCGTGGGCTCTGGCGCAACGCAGGCAGCCAGGCCGAACGCTGCGAGGGGAAGCAGCAATAGCGAATAGCGCATGGGGGCAATTCCTTCTTTTTATTGGCCGTAGGTCTCAGATGGGACCTCCAAAGCGCTATCGATAGGTTCGGAAACTACTTAGATCAGCTCTCGGTTGTGGGACATAAAGCCGATTGGCGTTAATCGGCGCCTTTCGTTGGGAGGGGCCAGTCCAACCCGCTCCACCAGTCACCACATAAGGCCTTGTTCGGGCAGGCACAGGCGCGTGCATCGCTTAGTGACCGCGGTCCAGAGTTGATCGATGCCCGTGGCAGCCGCCGCCAAGGGAAATGGCCCACAAGCTTTGGCCTCGGTTGTCGCTACATCATACCGTGCGTAAGATTGTCAGGCGTTTCAGTTCCGCGAGCATCGACTTCAGGTGATCATCGTTGATCCGCCGCTCGCGCCCGTATTTTGTCGAACGCCGTCTGTGCCACGTTATGAGCACTTCTAACACGTCAGCGGCGGCATCAAGATTATTGGTCCTACAGGCACGGTCAAACACCGCCACCATGGCGTCGTCCAGACGGCGGCGATAAGTTCGGCCGGAGGGAATAATTCGTGCGCCAGGGGGCGGAGCTTCGTGCGGATTGGCAGCTGCGCCAACTCTAAGACCATACGTTCTCATCGATTACGTTCCCCCATTGGCGCAACCGAGCGGCCTACGCTTTTCCGGGTTCCGCCCAAGCCGAACAGGCGCACTTCAGGAATTGCGTGCGCCGGTCGGCCTCGAAACGGATTGCCCGGGCGAACACCCTTTCGGCCCATTTGTCGTAACTCGACGAAAGTTGACAAAAGGTTACCGGATTCCATCAGCCAACTCATGCCAGGCGCCGGAAGCGGCGGAGATCACTGTTACTTGCGGCCGTTGATAGAATCCCAAATTCAAAAATATCGGTTCAATCGGTAGTGCCAAAACCGCCGGAGTTGGTTGAGCGTTACCGGTGATCATCGGTTATTCCAGACGCCATTGCCGGCCGCCTGCCGGGTCCCATCCGCACCACGCCCGAAAACCGCCGGCGCTGTTGGGAATCGACCAGAACATATGATAAACAAACCCAAGCTGCCGCAACCGAGTCGCAACCAACCCCTCAGTCCCACGCGATTAACCCTTCTCTCATACACGCAATGCGTGTAATACCCGCCTAAACTACACTCCGCTGCCAATCCCAACCCCGAAAGTCACCGTCCATGGAAAAATCAAAGGCTCTCGACGCCGCCGTCGCTCAGATCGAACGAGCGTTCGGCAAAGGCTCGATCATGCGGATGGGCGCGCGTCCCGACGGACAGCAGGTCGACGTCGTCCCCTCCGGTTCATTGGGCCTGGACCTCGCACTTGGCATTGGCGGCCTGCCGAGGGGCCGGATCATCGAAATCTACGGACCTGAAAGCTCTGGCAAGACCACCCTGGCGCTGCACGTCATCGCCCAGGCGCAGAAGCATGGCGGGGCCTGTGCGTTCATCGATGCCGAGCATGCGATGGATCCCACCTACGCCAGCAAGCTCGGCGTCGATCTGGACAATCTGCTGATCAGCCAGCCTGATGCCGGCGAGCAGGCGCTGGAAATCGCCGACACCCTGGTGCGTTCGGGCGCCATCGATGTGCTGGTGGTGGACAGCGTCGCCGCATTGGTGCCGCGCGCCGAGCTGGAAGGCGAAATGGGCGACAGCCACATGGGGCTGCACGCCCGCCTCATGAGTCAGGCGCTGCGCAAGATCACCGGCAGCGTCTCCAAAAGCCGGACCATCCTGATCTTCCTCAACCAGATCCGCATGAAGATCGGCGTGATGTTCGGTAATCCGGAGACCACGACCGGCGGCAACGCGTTGAAATTCTACGCCTCGGTCCGGCTGGAGATCCGCCGCACCGGGCAGATCAAGGAACGCGATGAGGTCGTCGGCAATCAGACCCGGGTCAAGGTCGTCAAGAACAAGATGGCGCCGCCGTTCCGTCAGGTTGAATTCGACATCATGTATGGCGAAGGCATCAGCCGCACCGGCGAGTTGATCGACCTCGGCATCAAGGCCGGCGTGGTCGAGAAATCCGGCTCCTGGTTCAGCTATGCCAGCCAACGGGTCGGGCAGGGGCGGGAGAACGCCAAGCAGTTCCTGCGCGATCACCCGGATATCGCCGACACCATTGAGGCCAAGGTGCGCGAACAGTCCGGCATCGTCGCCAACGCGCTGATGGTCGCACCGACCGAGGAAGACGAGGCGGAGGCCGCCGACTAACCATCTGGTCCACCCTCCCGATGTGCCCGTACCGGGCCGCCGGTCAGAACTTCGATCCGCTGGTATCAGGCCTTTTGCGCGGGAGCGATCGCGCCCGTCGGCCAGGGGCCGGATGCATGCTTGTCGAACGGGCTTCCTTCGCTGTTGGCAGCGGCCAGAAACCCCTCACACGGATGCGCAATGCCCATGGCGCGGGCGAAACCGCTGGCGTCGCCGGATCGCAGAGCAGCCATCGCCTCGGGGTTCGCGTTGCAGGCAGCCATTGCCTCCGGTGAGGGGGAATAAAGGCCAACTTCCGGCAACACCGTACCCGGCTTTGTCTGGGCTGCGGGCGGCGGCATTACGCCGGCCGGATTGGGCGCGGCACGAGACGCTGTCGCAGCGGCTCGGCTCTCGGCGCGAGCGGCCTGACGGCGCGCCGCGCGGTTCAGCCTCGGCGCCACCGGTGGCGGCTGCCTGGGTTCGGTGGTTGCTGTTGGCGGTGGGGCCGGCGCCGTAGGGGACTGCGTCTCCGGCGCATCGCGGGTACCTTCGGCGGGACGCTGTTGATAGCGTTCCAATCGGTCGAGATTGTCGTTGAACGCCTTGTTCAGCCCGACGATGTTGCTGCGCGGGCCACGCCGCGACGGATCTGTGTCGCCGCGCAAGCTGGTGCGGGCCTTGGCGGTCATGACTTCATGCAACATGACGCAATGGCCGGCGAGCATGGCCTCGATCACGTCGCGCGGCAGGAAGCCCAAAATCATGTGCACGGCGGCCTGAGAGCGGGCGAATTGCTGCTCCCGGGGTTCCCCTTCGCGCTCGGCGATGGCTTTCGCCATGTCGCCGATGACGAAGGTGAAGAGGTCCTGGAACGTGAAGGCCGGTTGTGGGTCCATGCAGAGGCCGCCTCGGGTGGGAATCTGAGACGGAGTTAGTATGTCTGACAAACTGGCGCGTCAAGGCAAAAGGACCTCAGCCAGAAACGGGCCGCCTGACCGTCAGGCCGCGCGGTCCGGCCGTTGCCGCGACCTGCTCAGTCGGGAATGGCGATCGATATCCACAGCAGTTGCTTGTCGTGCACCACCAGAACGGCCGCGAAGCTGTGCTTCTGCAGCGACTGGGCCCACAAGATGCGGAGCGCCTCGTCGGGTTCCGACACCGGTGTCTGCTGAACCTGAACGATGACGTCGCCCTTCTGGATCCCGCTGGCAGCTGCCGTGCCATTTGCATCAACCGAGGCCACCGTCACGATCGATCGGCCTTTATCGTCTTTGCCGGGAGCCAGCTCCAGACCAAGCGTCCGCGCTGCGTCGTCGTTGAGGACGACAGGCTTTGCGTCAGGCCAGGCATGAATGGTCACCTCCACGGATGAGGTCTCACCCGCCCGGTAGAGCCCCAGGACCGCCTTACTGCCGGCCGGCGCCATAGCCGCCTTCCGCGCCAGATCACGCGGGTCCCAGACCGGTTCCCCATTGAACGTCCGGATGATGTCGCCGGGACTGATTTTTCCCTGCAACATTTTGCCGTCGTCATCTTGCACCGAGGTCACCAGTGCGCCCTGCAGATCCGGCGCCGAGAGTGCCTGTTGCAGCATCCAGGTGACCTGTTGGGTATGAATCGGCAGCATGCCGGCGTCGATCTCGCCCCGCTTCATCAGGCGACCGTAGACGAACCGCAGACTGTTTGACGGCACCGCGAAGGCGATGCCGGCAAACCCGGGCGTCGGCGCGTAAATCACGCTGTTCATGCCGATGACCTCGCCAGCGACGTTGAACAGTGGGCCACCCGAGTTGCCGTGATTGATCGCCGCGTCGGTCTGTATATAGTCGTCGAACGGGCTTTCCATGATGTCACGGTTGAGGGCACTGACAATGCCGGAGGTCACGCTGTTATCGAGCCCAAACGGGCTGCCGATCGCGATGACCTGATCGCCGACACGAACTTTGTCGCTGTCGCCAAATTGGACGTACGGCAGCGGGTGCCCTGCATAGATGCGCAGCAGCGCAATATCCGCATGAGACGGCATGCCGACGATCTGCGCCGGATAGCGCACGCCGTCAGCGGTCACCACGAAGACTGAGATCGCACCCGCGACGACATGCCGATTGGTCCCAATAAATCCTGTCGGATCAATGATATATCCCGAGCCCAAGGCCATGGTCGTGCGATCGCTTGAAGCGGCTTCCTTGGGGTCCGGCGGCGGGGCATCGGGGCTCCCCGGGGGCCGCACAGTCATGACGCGCACTACGGCAGGCGACACTTTGGCGATCATCGCAGCAATTTGGTCAGAATCCGCGTCGGCATGACCGGGCCGCGGGCAGACCAAGATCACCAGCAGCAAAGCGGTGATCGCCAAAGCCTGGCGCACCCGGTTGCCGATTGAGCCGTCTATGATTGAGCCATCTATGTTTGACACGAGCCTGCCCCCACCCGTGATTTTATCGTTCCCCGCGATTTTATCGTTCAACGAGGATCACGCACAACGAGGATCACGCACAACGAGGATCACGCAACGTCCGTGGCGGACGCCACTCCACCCCGGCTGTTTGCTGACAACCGGGATGGAACCTGGGACGCCGAGATTACTTCTGCTTGTAGTCGTTCGCAGTTGTAGGAATGGCGGGAGCCCCTTCCTGAGTCCGCTGCTTGTAGTCGTTTGCGGTGGTAGGAATGGCGGGCGCGCCCTCCTGAGTCTGCTGCTTTTTCGGCGGAGTCTGCGGCGTTGCCGAGCTTTGGGCGAACGCCGGGGCGGCCAGGAACAGCCCGGCGGCCATCAGGGCGAAGGGAAGGCTCTTAGTTTTCATCAGGTCCTCCAGTTGAACGTTAGGTGGTCGGCGTAAAGCTCGCACTTCGAAGCGGCCATGGCTGTGGCAGCTAAGACCTCACTTCGTCGTTCGAACTTACCGAACTTGATATGGGTACGCAACGCGGTGCGTGAAAGCCGCGTTGCCAAATCAAAACGCGCGCGATCACGGTTGAAATCGCGCGACAACCGGGCCAGTTATCCACGTCGTCCTCCTCAGGTCTGCCGGGCAGCGCGCGGTCCGATTTATCGTCATATGCATTCGGGTATCATGTCGTGCCGCATACCGACAGCGGGCACACAACACGATCGAAAACTTTCTTGGAACATACCAGTTACAGGTGATAATTCCCGGGCGTTGTCTCCATAGGTTGCCAGTTCGTGGTTTGCGCATGAACCGAGGGCGCACCGATCGCGGCCGGATGTTCCTGGCAAAACCCGCTTTCAGCATCCTGCTCAAGGCCAACCGCTATGCGAAATGCATGCGTGTGCCAGTCGTTTTTGGATGAGGTCAGCCTTACCGGACGATTTTGAACAAATCGTCTGGTGATCCCTACACCGGCACCGCGAATATCGCGGGCTCGACGGCGCCAGTTTGCCGCTCGGCTCGGCCCGTCCGCGCCGTTGTAAGACCGCGCCGTTGTAAGGCCGGGGCACGGTGGCTACTCTATACAGTCCTGGCCGCCGACCGGGCCGCCGACCTGTGGCCGCCGACCTGTGGCCGCCGACCTGTGGCCGCCGGCCTGGCCGTTAACCGGAGCGAGCCCGGTGCAAACCTGGAGACGCCCATGCTGACGAGCACGGACCGCATTCTG
>Ga0187867_10004108_pt1 | contig 11359 bp, 9 predicted proteins | sample June2016WEW_13_1_FD_132976 | JGI IMG/M metagenome (GOLD analysis project Ga0187867, IMG submission 132976) | Peatland microbial communities from SPRUCE experiment site at the Marcell Experimental Forest, Minnesota, USA - June2016WEW_13_10 | ecosystem: Environmental > Terrestrial > Soil >... | reverse complement strand
GACCCGCTTCCACTCTGGCAGAAGAGGAGTCCGCGGAATTCGCATGGCGCGTGGAGAACGAACCCGGACTCTTCGACGAGGATGAGGCCGCAGCAGCGGATAAAATAGAAAAGCCGCCGATAGAGCAGCCCTTTCCCGACTTATACTACAACCCCGGAAAGCCCGAGGCGCAATCAAGACCGGATGTCACCTGGCCGGCTGAATCCGTTTCGATCGATCGACTCTTCGAGGAGGAGTTTCTTCTCTCCTTGGAACCATCCTTGAATCCACTGCCGGAGTCGCGAAACGAGGGCAAGGAGTTTGCACCTGAGGATATCGAACCGGAAAGCCTAGGCCCCACGCCGTCAATGGAGTCGGAAGCTGTAACCGCCGCTGTTCCAGAGCCTTCGACGGAACCACCGCCGACTGCGTCCTCCGGCCCTGACCAAGAAGAACTCGCCATCGTTGGACAGTATGAATCCGCAGGAACGTCTTACGTTATGTATTCCGATGGTTCGATCGAAGCGCGGACCGCGCATGAGGTGTTTCACTTTAAGTCCATGACCGAACTCAAAACCTTCTTGGACTCTGAAGCTCAGACTTCACACGACTAGAGCGGGATGAAGAGCACCCCTTCTAGGCTGATCCGTTGCCGCTCTGAAACCCGCCTTCGACACAGGTGAGGGCAAAGGCGTATTGCAGCGCTACATCTTTCAGATGATCGAGGCGTCCCGGCGCGCCGCCATGTCCCGCTCCCATATTGGTCTTGAGCAGAATTGGACACTCACTCGTTGTCATGACGCGAAGCTTCGTCACCCATTTCAAAGGCTCCCAATAGGTGACACGCGGATCGGTCAGTCCGCCAAGCGCCAGAATGGGCGGGTAAGGTTTGGCTTCGACATTGTCGTAGGGTGAATAGGAACGCATGACCGTGAAGACCGTCTTGTCGGCGATCGGATTGCCCCATTCAAGCCATTCCGGCGGCGTCAAAGGCAAGTTCGCATCGAGCATTGTGTTCAAGACATCAACAAATGGCACGTCCGCAATAATGCCGCCGAATAATTCGGGAGCGAGATTCACGGCGGCGCCCATGAGCATGCCGCCTGCGCTGCCTCCTTCCGCCACGATCCGCCCAGCGCGCGTATAGCCGCTCGCAATCAGATGGCGCGCCGCACTGATGAAATCGGTGAAGGTATTTTGCTTCTTGCTCAGCTTTCCGTCGGTATACCAGTGCCAGCCCTTGTCAGTGCCGCCGCGAACATGCGCGATCGCATAAACGAAGCCGCGATCGACGAGGCTAAGCCGGGTCGTGGAAAATGAAGCGGGCACATGCGTGCCGTAAGCGCCGTAGCCGTAAAGCAACAGCGGCGCGGATTGGTCCAAGACCAGACCAGCGCGATAAAGGAGCGAGATAGGAATTTGTTCGCCGTCCGAAGCCGTCGCGAAGAGCCGCCGCGTCACATAGTGGGAAGGATCGTGACCCGAGGGAATAATCTGACGCTTGCGGAGAACCCGTTCGCGGTTAGTAAGATTATAGTCGTAGGTTTCCCATGGCGTCGTCATCGACGAATAGATGAATCTCAGCGAGTCCGTTTCATATTCGAGACGGTCATCGAGGCCGAGCGAATAGGCTTCTTCCGCGAAAGCGATGCTATGTTCCTCACCGCTTGCGAAATGCCGGATGACGATGCGCGGCAGCCCGGCATCGCGCTCGATGCGCACGAGATAATCCGGAAAAACCGTCATCTTGATGATCAGCCGCCCGCGATGATGCGGAACTTCATCGGTCCAGAAGGACTTTTCGAGATTCGCCAGAGGCGTGCTGACGATTTTGAAATCTTCGGCGCCGCCGGCGTTGGTGCGGATAAAAAGCCGGTCGCCATGATCTTCGACATCATAGTGCTGACCCGGCGCGCGAGGCTCGACGAGGCGGGGTGTTGCATAGGCGTCAGCGAGATCGAGCAGATAGATTTGCGACGAATCATGATCGTCCACGCTGATGAATGCAAAGCGCCCGGATTGGCTGCGCCGGATATGAATGAACAAGCCAGGATCGCGCTCCTCGAAGACACAGACGTCGGCTGCGGGATCGCTGCCTAGCGTGTGCCGGAACACCTCGGCGGGCCGATGGTTCTCATCGGTGCGCACATAGTAAAAACCGTTCGAATCGGCCATCCACACGAGACTGCCATCGGTATCGGTGATTACCTCCGATCTGTCCGCGGCCTCACCCTTGGTTCCCGCTTGACCCGTGCCGAGGCCGCGGATCCGGATCGCATAAAGTTCCGAGCCTGTCTCGTCGGCGCTCCAGCCAAGCTTGGTGTGATCGGGAGAGTGGCAGGCCGCCGCGATGTCAAAAAAGCTCTTTCCGCGCGCTTCCCTATCGCCGTCGAGAAGAATTTCCGGCGCCCCGCCGGAGCGCTTTTCGCGGCAAAAGTCCGGGTGCTGTCCGCCCTCCTTGTGGCGTTCATAATAGAGCCAGGGACCATCCGGGCGGGGAACTTCGCTGTCATCTTCCTTGATCCGTCCGCGCATCTCCTTGAAGAGCGCCGGCCGCAATGTCTCGGCTGGCGCGAGCTTAGCACGGGCATAGTCATTCTCGGCCTCAAGCACGGCACGGATATCGCCCGGCAAGGCGGCGGGATCGCGCAAAACCTCCTGCCAATTCTCGGCTTTGAGCCAATTATAGTCATCGCTAAAGGTGACCCCGTGCAGACTTGTTTCCGCACGGCGCTTCTCAACCTGAGGCGGTACTGTTTGAGGAGCAGAGGCAGACTCTGGAGCAGATCCTTGAAGCTTGCGCATCCATTACTCTTCCTTGTGGGCGGATTGGAGAGCGCCGTGCCTCCCACCGCATAGGTCATGCAAGGCCCTGTGCCATAGCCGTTGCGTTATTCAGGCGCAAACTGCATTTTTCAACGTTTTTTTTATTTAATGCAATAAAGTGTAGGCGTTGCTACTTGCGGAAGTCTCGTGTTGCCTTTAGGAAGGACAGAAGTTCTTGAAAGTTGATTCGCAAAAATCGCTTAAAAGAACTCTTGTCTGGCCGGTCTTGCCGCGATGGGTAGATATAGGCCCTCGCTATTGAACCCGTATACTACCGGCGACACCTTCTATTCGAGGATATCGAGCGCCATGAGCGAAGTCGCAAGTTCCAACAGTTTTCTCGAGCTAGCCGCGGATATTGTTTCGGCCTACGTCAGCAATAATTCGGTGCCAGCGAATGATCTGCCGTCCTTGATCAGCGACGTGCATTCGGCATTGCTACGTGTCACTTCGGGCACGGTGATCGTGCCGGCCGAAACGCCAAAGCCAGCAGTGCCGGCCAAGAAATCGATCACACGAGAGTTTCTCGTCTGCTTGGAAGATGGTCGGAAATTCAAGTCGTTGAAGCGGCACCTGCGCACACAATACAATATGTCTCCCGACGAATACCGCGAGAAATGGGGCCTCGCCCCCGATTATCCGATGGTGGCACCAGATTACGCCAAGGCGCGTTCGAACCTTGCCAAACAAATGGGCCTTGGCCAACAACGCAGGCGTAAGCGGTAAGCGGACAGCCTCCTCGGGACGAAGGCACGATGAAGGAAACGCCCCTAGAGCGTTTCCTAATCTGATTCAAAGAGTTGGGGCATGTTCTGATCGAAAAAGTCAAACAACTTTTTCGGAATAAACTCTAGCCGCCGCCATCTATCCTCGTCGTTAGAGCGAGAGGATTTTCATACGAGCCGACGGCTCCGCTTCTTTGATTTGACGCATGATCTTATCCGAAAAGTCTACAACTTTCCGGGATCATGCTCTAGACGGCGGCGCGTGCATCGTTCTTGATACGCTCAACCATCGATCGTACGCCATTGGAGCGCTGCGGCGTCAGATGTGACGAAAGATCGAGGCTCTCGAACAATCCCTCGGCATCGGTGGCAAGGATCCGCGAGGCCGTCTGGCCGGAATATAGTGCCAAGATGAGAGCCACCAGCCCGCGCACGATATGCGCGTCACTATCGCCTTTTAGGTAGAGGATTGTGCATCCCGACTCATCCTTCGCGACGCGGGTCTCAAGCCACACCTGGCTCACGCAGCCCCGCACTTTATTGTCCTCGTTATGAGCGGCGTCGTCCAAGGGATCGAGACTGCGGCCAAGTTCGATCAAATAACGATAGCGGTCCTCCCAGTCGTCGAGGAAATTGAAGTTCTCGATAATCTCGTCAATCTTTGCGGGGGTCTGAACGTCCTGCATAAATACCTCATCCCATGATGGCGCGACGCGCATAACCCCAGAAAAGGCTTGCCGCAACATCGGTTTAATTTCACTCACCCATGACCGGCGGCAGTTCCTCGCATGACCTTATCCAAAAAAGCGGCTTGCTCCAATTCTTAACTTCTAAAGAAGTTGGAGCAAAATTGAGGGATTCCATTTCGATCCCTCGAGTCCACACGATCATGAAGCGCACAGGGTCACCCCCTATATTTGGCTCGTCACGGCCAATGCATCAACCGGCGAAGCTCCCTAACCTAGCATGTTTTGTGCCAGACACCACCTTAGACGATGCCAGCACAAGATCACCTACGGCATGAGCTTGGCGAGTACATCTGAGGCTTGGCTTGGCTTGGCTTGGCTTGGCTTGGCTTGGCTTGGCTAAGAGTTGCTTAACCAAGATTCGGATGGGACGGCGGAATAATCCAACTGGAATGTTCCCCTTATTGCCCATGCTTCCGGCAAGACTTGTTTCCGGGATGACTTGGCAACGGCTTTTATACCATATGACAATTTTCCGGCTGTTAACGCCGCGCAGGCCAGGCTTGGCATGAGTTTAAGGGATTTGGTTAAGAAGCCTCTGGCAAGCTCCGAGCGCCGTCGAATCCATAGCCCGAATCGAAGCGGCACGTAACGGAGTGCACTTTTGAGCTTGCTGCCAATTCTGATAGCGGCGATGATCTTCGCGAGTACCGCGGGAGCCGGTTTTGTCGGTTTTCGGACCTTGCGCCGCGAGGCGGAGCAAGCCCGGGCTGAACATGACGACTGTCTCGCCGAGACCATGGGCTGTCTCGTCGTCCGCTGCGACGGCTCAGGCTCGGTGACATCGGTCAGTTCGAATTGCGAGGCCTTGTTCGGCCTGCCGCCGAGCGAATTGATGGGGCGCGGGTTTTTCGATCGAGTCCAGGTCGCCGACAGACCGGCTTTCCTGAAGACGATTTCAGATGCCCGCGCGGGCGCCGTTACGGTCAACGCCGCCCTGCGCTGGCGCAGCTCCACCCGGGTCCCCCGCGGCGATTACACCGAACCGGTTTTCCTTTGGCTAGAAATGCGAGCAAGACTAGGGAACAATGACGCCATCGCCGTGCTTCGCAACGTGACCGAGGTCAAGCGGCAAGAGGCGGAACTCGAAGATGCCCGCGCCGCCGCCGAGCAAGCGAACCTCGGGAAGGATTATTTTCTTGCCCATGCGGGCCACGAATTACACACGCCCCTCAACGCGATCGTTGGTTTTTCGGAGCTGCTCGGCGACCCGCGATTGGCGCCTCTCGATTTTGAGAAACAACGCGAATACGCAAGGATCATTCATCAATCGGGACTGCATCTGCTTGCCGTCGTCAATTCGATCCTGAACATGTCGAAGATCCAGTCCGGCTCCTTGGCGATCGAGCTTGAGCCCTTTGCCGTGGCGCCCCTGATCAATCTTTGTTGTGACATGGTTAAACTTCGTGCCAAGAACAGCGGGGTCGAGCTTCTGCGCGCCTATCCAGAAAATCTTGACGAGATCACTGGCGATAAACGAGCCTGCACTCAGATTCTCATCAATCTGCTTTCAAATGCGATCAAGTTCACGCCTCCCAACGGGAGCGTGACAATCAGCGCAAGCCCCGAACCTCATTACCTCCTGATCCTGGTGGCGGATACGGGAATAGGAATTGCTGAACCCGATCTCGCCCATCTCGGCGATCCCTTCTTTCAGGCCAAAGCCATACTGGACCGGCAAGAGAAGGGAACCGGCCTTGGCCTCGCGATCGTGCGCGGCCTCGTCGGCCTGCAGGGAGGCACGATCACCGTGGCGAGCGAACCGGACAAGGGGACCTGCGTCCAGGTCCGACTGCCGCTCGATTGCCGTGGTTTGGCCGCCAAAACGGGAACCCCGGCCAAGATAGAAACGATTGCGCGCTTGCATGCCCACGATCACCATGACCTTTACAAGCAAATGACGGTGCAGAAAATTGCGTGAAGCCTTAGCCGCTGCTGATCATGATTTCGTTTTGAGCGAACCTGCGTCGAAACTGAAATTTTTGCGGGAAAAGCTGCTGTCCGTGCGAAGGCGCGGATTAGGCCGCGCAACGCGGCGAGGCCGGCGCTATTTGAACGCTGTCGCCGCCGGCTTTTTCGGCGTGATGGTTGCCATCATCCTCCTCAATGCGCTCGCCTGGCAAAGGACCCGCCATCCCGCGCCGCTCTTCGGGCGTGCCGCTCCGGCCGCTACGGCAAAAGAGCCAAGGATCGCCGAGATGATCGCGGTTCCCGCGCCGCGGCCCCAGACCGCCGTTACGCCTGTCCAGGCGCATGACAAGCCAATGGAAAAGCCGCCTGCGCAAAAATCGCCGGTTGAAAAGCTGCCGCTAGAGACGCCAGCGGGCGAGCACACGCGCCAGACCCACGTGAACGCTGCGCCAGCAAAGCCGCAGGATAAAATTTCACAATTGCTCAAGGCGCCACCGCCCGCGTCGCACACCCAGGCCGCCACGGCGGCCGTGGCACCCGCCAAGCCCAGCAAATCGGTGCTGGCGGTGCAGCGCGCGCTCGTCAAATTGGGTTTTGTTCTGAACCCTAACGGCGTGCACGGGGAGACGACACGGCGAGCTATAGAAAGCTACGAACGCGACCATGGACTTCCCGTGCGGGGCGAGATCACTCCCGCCCTTATGCGTCAATTGAGAACCGAAACGGGCATCACCGGCGAGAGATGAAACCATTGACCGGCGAGTGTTTTGAAAATGTTGCTCGACTATTTCGGTTTTGACATGCTCTAACACTTTGAATTTGAGCAGGCATGTTTCACGCGAAACATGTTTGTCCTATTTTGCCGCTATTTTGGAAAAGGCCAGCGTCCGCCGCGCCGGGACCTTCCCCCTGGAGGTCAAAACCATTGCCAGCTCGCCTTGCGAGATGTTCCGAGGCCGGACACCGGACGGCCGGCCGCTTTGACAGTGCGAGGTGAACCATGTCGAAAAATCCTCCGAGTTTGACGATCGCGACCGAAAAAATCTGCTTCATTATCGTCAAGGCGCGCGAATTCGATGTGAAGGATGAGGTGACTGATCCAGATGATGCCTCCAATGCGACGGACGATAATATGATATCTGTCCTGGAGGACCACAGCGACGACCCGGTCGCCAATGAGATCCGCGGCTTTATTGGAGCCATGAACGAGGATGAGCAAATCGATCTCGTCGCATTGACATGGCTTGGGCGCGGCGACGGAACGATCGAGGATTGGCACGAATTGCGCGCCGAAGCCGCGCGGGCTCACAACAAGCGCACGGCCGCCTATCTGCTTGGTATTCCTCTTCTATCCGATTACCTCGAGGAGGCTCTGTCTCAGTTCGATTTGTCCTGCGATGATGTTGAAATGAGTCATTTATGATTTTGTCCCGTAACCTGGCCACAGCGATGGCGAGACACGGCGGTAGCTGAGCATCTGCGTACCGGAGACACGAGCAAACGAGACAATATTTGGTAAAATCAATAGACTATGATAAATAAAGTTATGTCCAAACCTCGGAGCAACAATGGCTCTTGAGCGCCAGTAAAGCTAGCGCTCGAGACTAAGCATTTTTGGTGAGCGCCGAGAGCCAATCCACATGGCAGGAATGGCCGTAGCGCTAGTGCCCGAGTTCGGATAATGATATTTAATAGTTAGTAATATTTAATAGTTACCATGGAGTGCATCATGGCGGGCGTGCGGTCCCTTATCGACCTTTATCCCCTCAGCTCCTAGGTGGATTGGGCAGCAAAGCGCAACCGCGACCCCATTCTGGATGTGTTCAAGCAGCTCTTTCCGCCGTCCGGCGACGCCCTCGAACTCGCGAGCGGCAGGGGCGGCCATATCAACTATTTCGCGCCACATTTTCCGCACATCCGGTTTCAACCCTCCGATTACGACAAAGACCTGTTCGAGGCGACCCGGAAAATGCAAGCCGAGAGCGCCAACGCCAACGTCTGGGATCCCGTCCATATCGACCTCGCCAAGCCGGAGACCTGGCCGGACGCCGCGGCGCATCGCTACGATGTCATCTTCGCCATCAATCTGTTTCAAGTCGCGCCCCTCGCGACCGCGGAGAGCGTGACGCAAATCGCCGCGCGGGTCCTCAAGGAAACCGGCTTCCTGGCGATTTACGGGCCGTTCGAGATAGACGGAAAATACGCGGCGCCATCTGACGAGGCTGTCGACCAAGAGCTACGCGCGGCGAATGCTCCGGAATGGGGACTGAAGGATGCCAGGGATGTCGAAAAAGCCGCCAACACACATGGCATCATCCTGACCCAACAGCTGGCGTTGCCGGCCAATAATTTTATGCTTGTTTTCGGCAGGCCGTGAGCCTCGCCCGCGAATGCGACGGATGTGACGCCTATTTTCGGCTGTTCACGCCACATAACTGTCAGGCAATTCCATCGGGCCGCCGTAATAGCTTATGTAGCGCTCTTCCAAATCGGCAAGCGGCATGATCGTGAAGACGTCGGTTGTTCGAAACTGCAAGTCGATCACCGCACCATCGCCGAATTTCGCCCCGGCGCGCAGATAAGCCTTGAGCAGGGGAGGCAGCGCACCCACGCCCCTGCGCGCATCGATCGCGTTGCCGTCCAGGATCGCCATATTAACGCTCCTCCCGGCAAGAGGGCGGACGCTCCATTCCTCGCTCGCCAGCGCGTGATGATGCAGGAAGCTCAAGGGGAGAGAGAGCGCTAGCGGATTCACTCCGGGCAGGCTCGCGCAGCCGATGAGGACGTCGATATGATGATATTTCGCGTAAGACCAAAGGCCGCGCCATAAAAGCTCAATGACACGCTTTGATCGATAGTCCGGATGGACGCAAGAACGGCCAAGCTCCAAGAAGCGCTTGCGAGGATGGCGGGCGAGCAAGGGCGCGATATCGAATTCGGTTTCGCTGTAAAAACCTTGGTGTCTTGCCGCAATATCCCCGCGAAGAAGGCGATAGACTCCGACGACTTTCGGTTTCCTGCGGCCTAACCGATTGAGCTGATCTCTATCGATGACAAGGAGATGATCGCAGAATTTATCGAAAGGACAGATATCCCGCCTCGTCAACGCGGCGCCTTGGTGAGGAATGGCCTGGCCTTCATCGTAAAAGACCTTGAACCGCAGCCGCTGCGCCTTGCGGATCTCCCGGCTCGTCGTCGCGAGCCGGACTTCAAACGGGCCAAACCGCCCAAGCACCACCGGCAGGCCGGACGAATCGCGCGCGATGCGGTTTGGTCTTATGAAGGAAGCCGTGTGCCGGACAACCGCGCCGAAACCGAAAGGCGTAGCGATGTTCCACATGAACCGGCGAATCTCTTCTCAAAGCGTGGGGATTGAATCTAGAAGCCGGACACGAAGGTTTGATGACGAAAAGGCTGGCTTCGCGCGGAGGACACGTGGCGGGATTGTGAACAAGCGTTGTCATCAAACTGCAGGCTAGCGATTGTAAAGGGGGCCAATCACACTGCCAACCTGCGGCGAATCATGGCTTATCTTCGCGCCACGGCACTCATTCTTGCCTCGCTCTTGTTTTTGTGTCTCGCTCCCCTGCAATGGGTTGCACTGCGGCGGCGCTGGCCGCTGCGCCTTTGGCTGCCCGTCGCATTTAGCCGGACGCTCGCCACCTTGCTCCGTCTGGATGTTGTCACGGAGAGCGCAAAGCTGCCAGAAGGGCCTCGTCTGATTGTCGCAAATCATTTATCTTGGCTAGACATCGTCGCGGTTTGCTGCATCGAGCCGGTCTGTTTTCTCGCCAAGCGGGAGATCGGGTCTTGGCCGGTCTGTTCCACTTTCGCGCGTCTGCAGGAAACCGTTTTCGTGGATCGCCAACGGCGCCGCTCGATCCCCGGCGCCAATGCGGCGATGGCCCAAAGAATGCTCGCGGGCCGTCCCATGCTGCTTTTCCCAGAAGCCACGACCGGTGACGGCTCGGCACTCCGCAAATTTCATAGCTCGCATTTGGCCGCCGCGCGCGATCTCCTTGCCAAGGCTGACTGGGTCGACACGGTCTGGGTGCAACCAGTCGCGATCCGCTATTCAACACCCACGGCGGCATGGTTCGGCGACGCGACCTTACTTCCGCATCTTTGGGCCGTTCTCAAGGGCGAACCGATCCGCTGCGATCTCGTGTTTGGAAAGCCGCTCGCCTATGCGCGGGGAGAAAATCGCAAGGTGATCACCGGTCATGCTGCTTCCGCAATCGCCGGCATGCTCGCGTCCATGGCGCGAGCGATCGAGCCGGACCTCGCCGCGCGGGCCGAGACGCCGGTCTTCGATCCCCTTGCGGCGAACTCCTAGAGCATGATCCCAAAAAGTTGCAGACTTTTTGGATAAGATCATGCGACAAAAACAATGAGATAGAGACCATGAGCGATTCATCTTGAAGCGATCATGGGCGAGATCCGGGCCGCCCCATCAACCAATCAGACCGGCCACGAGTGCGACTCATAGGGCCGCGAATCCCTCATCCCCTGATTCGCGGCGTGCAATGGGCTGTGCACAATCTCCTTGTGCGGGCCTTGCCAGGCCTCTAGACCGGCTTTGTTACGTTTTGTAACCGGAATTGACAATATCTTATAAGTCTATGATAAAAAATAAATTTCCTTGTTTTTGCGAGGCTTGCGGCAAGGGTTTCCAAGGCAACCGCGACGATCCCCTTTTGCTCCTTTCGGCGCATGATGCTATGCCACGATATACCCATATTGATCTAATGCGGCCGAGAAGCGGCAAGCAAGAGCCAACCGCCCGATGCCAGACCTGCCAATCGCCTCGTGAACTCATCTGGACCGCCGAAAACGCACGTGCAAAAGACCCACAGCCTCGCCGACTATGCAACGAAGCGCTTCCGGCTTGCGGGGAAGGCGTACCTCGACCTCGGAGACCCATTTTTCGCGCCGATCGACACGTTGCGGCGTGAAGCCGAGTTAAATGGCCGACGCTTCGTCAGTTTCGCCAGCTACGATTATCTGGGACTGGCGTCCCACCCCGTGGTCAAAGCGGCGGCGGCCGTGGCGCTGGAGAAGTTTGGGATCGGCGCGCTTGGCTCCCGCCTCGTCGGAGGCCAGCGCTCCTCGCATCGCAGTTTGGAGACCGGCCTCGCCAAATTCCTCGGCGTCGAGGACGCTTTGACCCTG
>Ga0187867_10004105_pt1 | contig 11362 bp, 8 predicted proteins | sample June2016WEW_13_1_FD_132976 | JGI IMG/M metagenome (GOLD analysis project Ga0187867, IMG submission 132976) | Peatland microbial communities from SPRUCE experiment site at the Marcell Experimental Forest, Minnesota, USA - June2016WEW_13_10 | ecosystem: Environmental > Terrestrial > Soil >... | reverse complement strand
TCCTCCTTTCGTTATCTGATCAGGCTATCACTCAAAGTGGACAACGTTGTGTCCACACAAATGGCCTTTTCCCCAAAAAACGATCTGGCTCGGTTCCCGCATGTCCACCAGCATGTATCCCTTATTGATGTGCAAGCGTTATTGCTTACATGGTCATCGTTGTGTCGAAAAGAGGACAGTTCTTCGGAAAAGCAAAACTTTGGCAAGGTAATTGCTTTCTTGCTTTTCGGGAAGCAGGCCGAGGGCGAAGGGATGGTCGCCTTTTGCGCCTCCGACTCAGGGATGGCGAGTTTTTTTTACAAATGTATCACGTCAGTTTAATTGCTTAACTCCCACTCTAAAAAAGGGGGAAGTTCAATATTTCATTCTGAAAGAAACGCCATGAGCAATGATCAAACAGATCTTAAGGAAGTGAGTAAGAGAAAAGGAAGCACATTCGAGAAACTTAAGCTGATTATCGAAAAGCTCGAAGAAACAGGGGGGAGCTATTCTATCGATGAACTCACTCAAACGTTCCGTGTAACCCCAATAACCATGAGCTACTACATGGATGCGCTCTCGCTCCATTTCCCTGTTCGCAAGAAAAAGAACCGTGAAAAAGATGAAATAAAATATTCGCTAAATATTAGGAAGTTCACGTCGATTCGGTCCAATTTGGAAGACCTGCTTGAAAGCGCTGTTCGTGAAATTGATCGAGAGCAGCGTGGAACTGGCAACTCGATCAGAGACAGAAGGGGAGAAAAATTTGACAGGCTTCTGTCAGTTCTAGAAAAGCTCATGGAAGGGAGATTTGCGATCAGAGAACTCGAAAGCAAGCTCAAAGATGAATTTAAAATGAGCAGGAAAAGTATAGAACGTGACATTCGAGACCTCTCACGTATTTTTTTCGTTCAAGATGTAAGAGACGCAGACAATCCTCGAATAATTAGATATTTTGTTGAGAGAAGAACCATCGTACGAACTAGGTTGAACATAAAAGAGCAGCTTGCTTTAGCTATGGCCAAAATGGGTTCTCCGTTCGGTAATTCATTCGCGGATACTTTAACGCGAATTGAAGAAAACGCCATGAGACCGGCTCAACCGGCCTTAGATGCTGGCCTTATGGAAGCGTTTGTATTCACAACTTCAGGGGATGAGTCTGAAGGGATGCTTCAGGACAAGCTATTAACATTGGCTGAAGCCTGTTACCGAAAGAAATGCGTGCAGATAACCTACCGGACGCTGGCCACAAGAATTACTGATCAAAGAAATCGCAGTGAAATAAACGACCGCGTCATTGAGCCTGCTTATCTATTTCCCGCTATGGACGGTCTGTTCTACGTCATGGCTTTTTGCCAAATGAGGAATGATTGGCGAATTTTTGCAGTGGATCAAATTTCGACATGTGAATCAACTTGCGAGCAAGCTACGAAAGAACTCTCTCAGGATAAGAAGAGAGAAGTAAGCATGGGGTTTGGTCCATTCATTGGGGGTAAAACGGAAGAGGAAGACGAGTTTATTATTCGTTTCAGCCCACAAATCCGTCCCTACATCGAACGGCGAAAATGGCACATATCGGACACCCCCGAAACCAAAAAACCTATCACTGATGAAGTTTTTGGTGAAAAAAGTCTTGAGTTAAGGCTAACAACCACCGGCTCAGAGGGGGTTAAACATTGGCTAAAACAATGGATACCACATATGCGAGTAGTTAAGCCCCGCTGGCTCAAAGATGAACTCGAAGAGGAAATGAGTCTGCAACTTGAACATTTGAAGAAGGGGGGTAAATAGAATTCAGGTAAATCCCGGCAAATTAGTATGATTTGGCAGGAAAAGTTTCGGTCGATCTGCAAGCTGTAATAAGGAAGCTTCCTCGGCTTTTTTTGTCAACTTATCCGGGAACTGAAAGACATGCCAAATCATATGTGACCCGAAGTCTACACGGGCGGACAGCTAAGTCCAGCCTGCTCAAAGTCCCTGTCCGGTTGAACCAAAGCGTTTCAGGATGGCTTGTCAAATCTACACTTGGCTACTGAAGAGGAAATAAGGAAATATCATAACCTGGCTCGCTCGCCGGCTCCGAATCCTTGACCGTTATAAGTTGCCATTCTGGCGACTTGCTTTTATCGGTTCTGATGCGACCTCCGAGGTCGAAGAGAGCAATCTGCCTTTATTTTCACGCCGCCTCGGACTGGGCTATACGAATCAAAATCACCCAACCCGAGGCGGACCTTTTCAGCTTAGCTTGAAGATTTGTTGTGAACAGAAGTGAGTTTTGTTGGCTCCGACAATACCTCGCAGTTTCTCTTCAAAACAGATGCACTTTGAATAATCCCTTGAAGGGAGGAAGTGACCATATGCGTGATGTCCAATTCCTCCCCACATTCGCATGTTTTCTCAAAGACCGCTTGATGACTGATAATCCCCGTAAGCGTCTCTTCTTCCATCCCTTCATCGTCCCAGAGATTCGATTTGTATTCGTATTTACGTAATTTCACCTCAAAAAATCCACGATCGAAAATCCCACTCGGCTTTTCCCATTCCTTGTCTTTCTGATATGTGTATAGAAGCTCCTCGGAATTCACTTCGTGGGTAACATTGCACTCCGAGCAGAGTATTTCGTACTTTCCTTTTGCCTTGATAGTGAACGTTCCTATCACCTTCTTGCTAGTTTCATCATATAAAGGCGCATCCACGAGTTTGAAGATATCAGGCTTTCCATTCGTTAGAGGTAATTTCGGGTAAATTACTTTGAAACGATTAATGTGCCCCTCCGGATATTCCCAGATATCGTAAAGTACATCAATTATTTCGTGGCAATTGAGGCAATGTCCTGTCCACGGTGATGAGTAATGCACCTCAAGTCCATTCCTTCTTTGCCGAGATCCCACCTGTTCAAAATCAAATTCATCCCCTGTTCTACGCTGTCTGTTTCCACACTTCGGGCAATATATTATCTTTTGATGATTTGGACGAGGCAGCACACTAGGCATTTCTCGATTGAATTTTAGATCTGATAATGATAGTACTCTGCACGCGTAACTACTTACGTCATAAGCATAAATTCCCCATTTACAGTTCTCCCAAGCATCAATCCTAAAATAAAGCTGTTGGTTACAATCGTCACACGGACTACTCCAATCAGCTGTTAGAAGGACTCCAAAATTAGCTTTGCCTTCACACGATTCGCCTTCTTCGAATACTGGATCACTCCCCGCCACTATAAATTCGGCACGACACTTTTTACATTCCACAATGATATCGCTAGAGCACATTATATCGGACATTTTTATTCCCTTCTTTTGCAATAAGTCAGCTTTATCTTTTATTCTTCTTCCGCTCCGGGTTGGCTGCAGACTGAGTCGACAAAATCAACACAAGTTGATTGGCTTTTAATCACGGCCCGCCCAACCCGATACGGAATTTCGGCTTATTCCTGGGTATGCTTGACAACTGTGAGTCTTGGTCCCGACAGGACCTCGCAGTTTTTCCCGTGGCTAGCTGAATCGTAAATTATTCCAACCAGTTCCGAGTAAACTGTCTGCGAGATTCCCAGCTTAGTGCCGCATTTGCATAGTTTCTCCCAGGACGTTTTGTGGAAGATTGTCCCGCTCGCCCGCTGCACATCTTCGTTCTCAGAATAAGTGTAGATAAGCTTTTTGCTATTTACTTTGTGAATTCGATTGCATTCCGTACAGCACGTCTTAAAGTTTCCCTCAGCTTCAATCGTAAACGTTCCAATTATGTTCTTGCCTGTTTCATCGTATAAGGGTGCATGCATGAATTTGGTGAGATCGCGTTTTTTTGTTGGAGGGTACCCCTGGAAAGTGACTTCTGTATCGTTAATGAGGTCAGCCGGGTACTCCCAAATATCTAACTGCATATTAATTAGTTCTTGGCAATTAGGACATGTTCCACTCCATGTTGCGGAGTGACGTATTTCGAGCCCCTTCTTCTTTTGTCGAGATTCAACCTCCTGAAAATGCAACTCACTTCCCTGTATACGGAGTGTGTCCTTACATTTGGGACAATTTGTAACGAAAGTAGTACTTGGACCAGGTAATATAGCGGACATGTTAAATTCTCCTTAGTTGGATGGAGAATCAGGTATTTTTATACAACCTGATTCTCTATGAAAGACTAATTCCTGGTCGAGTCGCCTTTGTGGCAACTTGACCAGGAGTGCCAGTGCCTGCATTGCACAGCTTATACGTGATTTCCCAGTTTATAAGGTTGTACTTAAACCCAACCAGCCTCGATATGAGCCAAAGTTAAGCAAAATGAGAAAAATATAGAGACAAGAGAAGGATGGATCGTCTTGATACTTGCCTCAAAAAAGAAGAAAGCTACCATGAAGCCACATTGAGTATTCCTAACAACGAAACTTTTTCTAAAGACACAACTAGCCAGTAATGAGTGAGCACGTCAAAGCACACTTCCGTGTCGCCAAGCAGAAGATGCCTCGCCCGATCGATCTGGCATTATTTTTTCACATCCACATTTATTCACTCGACAATCTGGAAACAGTTTCAAAACAAATTAGGCAATTCTCCCGTGGAGATGTGCACCGCCCCCGTTAAACTGAATGCTGTATGCTTCATAGAACTCGAAATTCAGTCGATGGCAGCAGCCTGTCATCAGTCTCAATCCCTTCTTTATCAGGTCATTCGTTTCTGCGATGCATTACAATTCGGATTACCTCATTTTATTATTGTCTCAATCCCTTCTTCATCAGGTCATTTATTTCTATGTGGATCATAGAAATGGTAATAAATTTGAGTGTACGTCGCAATCCCTTCTTCGTCAGGTCATTTGTTTCTGTCAGAACCAGACTTAGTTACCAATATAACACTAGAACGTTCGTAATCCCTTCTTCATCAGGTCACCTATAGCACAAGGAAAGTATTTCCCCATGCCAACTGATCGTTTCTTTATCAAGAGAGCGGATCAATTCTCGTAATTTTGAAATTCTTCCCGCCGGCCGGTTCAACCTCAATATCAGCGAGGACGGGCTTTCTTTTGCCGCACAAACGATCCTTGATTGATTCAGGAATGAGGGCCTGATCCTTAGTGAAAGCTTTTTCTCCCGCCGTGGTCGCCGTGACAGTTCGGCTACTGGGGTCCCAATAAAGAGAAACTCCACGCCACATTTCGCACTGGGGGGGCTTCGGTCGTTCGGATGCTCCATGACCGGACCCCTCGTCCATCGCCGTCTTTTGTTCTCCCAAAGCGATTTCGGTTTCCTTTGGAATTGAGAGGGGGCCATTGGGAACTGTGTCCAATGACTGCTTGATCTGCTGGTACACTTCGTCAGTCAAAGACTCAAGAATTGCCCATCCGAAAGGGACCAGCGACTGGCCACCAGTAGGGTTGCGCGAATCTGCCGCAAACCACAGAGTGGTCGCATTGCTGCCAAACCTCGCAGGTTGCTTACCCCTCATGATTCTAATGTTGCGATGACCTTCGATCGTCACGCACTCGGCTCCAGAATGCCTGCCCACCCGCAGAATATGACTTAAGGGTAAATCCGGCTGTTTGACCGCCGTCCCCCCCAACCCCTGTAGATCCTTATTCTCTCTATCCAGTTCCCCGGTATAGAAAGCCCTGACACTATCCAGCAGGGCTTTAAGCGTAATCGGGGCTGCAATGCCCGAACCAGTCATGGGGGTATCAATGGATATCCAGCCTTCAAAAAAACATCCCGGTTCCACAACCTCAAGAATCTGCGGAGGTCCTCCAGCTTCAAACTGACCTGGTTTTTTCTTGCGGTTGACGCCATAGACAATCTTGGTTCTCATCCCGACAATGGGCATGAAGTCGGAAACCTTCACCAACTTGAAGGGGTCGGTCTCAAAGCTCCTGTATTCAAGCAGCTCTTTTTCAAGATCTTTTCCCTTGTCATGTTTGCTCGCCGGTTTTTTCTTCTGTCGGGCGTTGAGATAGGCGGTACGCAAAGCGCCTTTCACCGAAGAACCCGGGATGTAAGGGAGACCGGAATTGGGATTAAATGCGGTGCGTGGAATCACAAAAGTGTTAAATTCTTTTTTCATGTTAAAGTTGTGTTGAGTTTGAAGATTCTTGGCGTAATGATTGACCAGGTCGCCGCAAACAGTCACCTCGGTTGCTGGTATATCTGACGGACATTTTTGGCGCATGAACCTGTACAGTTCGAGGATTGATTCCAAAGTTCCCTTCTGGCAGATCGCGGAGAATTTCTTCTTGTCCTCTTCATTAAGTAATCGGAGGAATTCTATGGGGTCGAAGACTCTGAGCTGCTGTTTCTCCCGATCAATCACAAAGGCCGTCGGTTCATAAACCTCATCGCATCCAATATGCACTGGGGTGAGGATGCGCAGACAGAATCTCATTGTTTTGTTCATTGCATACCCTCCAATCTGAATTGCAGATAAGGAGCGTAGCCTTGGACGACCGACTGAGGGATGGCCTTCGAGGTGTGCATCACGGCCCTGCCGATATATGGTTTTTCAAAAATGTCGGAATTTTTGGGAAAGAACACGGCACCTTCACCGGCCATGAGCACAGGATTTTTGAAAGGATCACCGGACTGGGCAAGTATATCCCCGTGCTTGCCAAATCGGACAAATGGATTGAAGGAGCAGTCAGAAAAGACACCTTTCTGAGGAACACAGGGTGCCAAGGTATAACAGGCGTTGGGTGAGGGTGGCGTTGGGAGATTCAGTTCCCTGCTTCGGCACACCTCAAAGCGTCCGAGTCCAGTTGAAGCATTCTTCCCGTATCCCCATTTTCCGATCCTTTCCAGCCCTGCCACCACACGGTTGATATCAGTGGCTTCTTCATCAACGAGAATGAATATGGCAAGCTCGGTTCCTTGATAATAATAGCTGGCGCTCTCAGCGAAGGGCGCGAATCCGCCTTCACCGGTAGTCATTGTCAAACGGTTAATGCTGTTGTGCGACTGATCGAATTTCGAGATGAATTGTCCAGAGCCAAGAGTCCATGATGGGGCTTTTTCCAGCCGTTCTTTCCAGATCTCTTCCAGCAGCTCCTGATCCGTCTTATATTCAACAGCGTTCAAGTGGAGCGATAAATCCTGGCCTATGATCATCCACCGCTTTCTAAGAAGTTCTTTCCTTTCTGAGATCAACTTCTTTTTGTCCCATTCAACCGTTTCGGGATAAAGAATGGCGTTGGGCAGAGCCGGCCTTTTCAGCGCATAGTGAGCTTTCTCTTTCGAATATTTCGGCCAGGCCGTCGAAAATACAGCAAACGGCTTCTCATCGTAACGTGCGATCGAATTGTCCAGCCCTCCGTTCAGAAGACCCGGATCGTAAGCGGCCTGCCAGCAAAAATGTCCGAAGAGCGTGTCGCCCATAAGTGGTGTGCCAAAGCCGGATATCGGTTTAATGATCACCTCATGAAGCTTCACAGCTGACGTCCTCCGCTACTGAACGGGTCTATTTTGTCGAAGTCCTCTCTGATTTTTTGATCGAAGAACTCAAAGTTTATTTTGCCATATCCGCGGCTTCCGCTTCCGCCCAGAGCATCCAGTTCGAGGAGCTTCAAACCTCTAAGTAAGGTCGAAAAAAGTTCATCCTCTTCTGTCTCAAGGATCTTGAGACAAACAGAAAAATCGAATTCCGTGTTTGCAGGCACTCTTTCCGTGAACCGTATGTTTTCCGCCGTACCTTTAATGCGATTGATGCTGTTTTCAGGTTTTACTTCCGAAAGGCTCAGCCGCTCCGTGCGCACTCGGGTCCGCCAATCACTCGTGATAGGGCAGTCTGCGAAAGAGACCCTTGTTGGCCCAAGTTCAGTCGCTTCTCCGGAATCGGCGCCACTCGACCCGAACATTTTCAGAATTTTTTCACACGCCTCCTTTTGCTCGCCTTCAATTCCTTGCAAGTGTTTCGGCTGAAGAGTGCCACCTCTGGTGAGACCCATGAGACCGCTTTGCATTTCGAGCAGCGAGCGCACCTTGCCCTTTATGGATGACCCGGGAATATAGGGTTCCTGAGTATTAGGGTGCTTGATGATCGGATTATCGGTTCCGCCAATCCTCATTTCGATATCACCGGCGCCAATCCTCAGCCCGCTCTTTAAAATTATCTTTCCTCTTAGCTCTCTTATTCTCAAGAGTTGCATAGCGAAGGCTCCCTTCTAATCGTCTTTTTCCCGATATTTTTTGTAGAATCCCACGAAGGATTCAAAGGCGTTGGCGAAAACGTCAAGATCTTCCTTGGATTTAATCTGCCCGATGGACTCTTTGATGAACTTAACAAAAGTCTCTGTCACCAGTTTTCTCCCTTCCGCATAGGCCGATTTTGCGACGAGCATGTGCACGTAAGGAAGTACATTATCCCAGTCATCAGCACTGGCCTTCGCCAATGCATTGAGTCTCACCACTTCATTGTAGAACCTTCTGATTTGAGTCCCTTTATTTGACCCAACCTCTTTGGAAAGAGTTATGGCCAACTGCTCGACATCCTTTGAAAAAAGTTCAGGTCTTATGCTTCGTGTTGCTATGTCCTTATAGAACTCCATCATTTCATAACCCCCTTCCTACGGTTATAGATAACGTCCCAAAGGGCTATTTTGAGTGCTGAACCGTATTGTTCCAACCATGCCGCTGCCCTGTTGAACTCATCGATCTTTGCCTTCCTTTCATTGCTTTCGAGACCTTTTCCAACAATTCTTTCCACTGTGTAATGGAAAAGAGCGCGCCACTTAAGGCACCCCATCTCGATGGCTGAAATCTCTTCCAACTTTAGGAGGTGCTTTTCTCTGCCGGCCATGCCAATGAAGTCGTTCAGGCGATATAGCATCGCATTATTGATCAGTTTTTCGTCGTGCCAGTTTCCGAGAATTTCCTTGACCCTCTGCAGGTCCGCAAATTGATCCCACCCCACAGTTTCAGAAAAGAGTGTCATGCTGTTTCCGCCCGCACTCTTGGCCCTGTGAAGCGCTTCATCCGAATCGGAGACCAACCTCCCCAATGGTGTATGAGGTTTGTGCAGAGTAATGCCGGCTGAAAAATGAATTTCGGGGTTGTGACAGACATATTCTTCGAAACGGTCATGAAGAAAGCTGGCAAGTTCTATCATACGGTTCCAGGGGCCGATCAGAAAAAGATCGTCTCCTCCGGAGAAGACTGTGTAGACATCAACAAAGCGGGCATCCACCTTCAGGAGATAAGGAACGTAGAGAGCAAAGAACCAGTCAAGCTGTCTGCCCATCGTGGCAAAGCGCGAAAGAGTGTACTGCTCGGGTTTTAGTCCACATGAGAAAAGAAGCTTCAGCTGGTCGACATCCACCTTGAGCACACCAAGGGCTTTAATCCCTGTAAGATCTTGTCCATTTTCATCAAGGTTTAGGGCCTTGTGGGCAATGTGCGAAAAGGTCTTGGGAGCACCCTCGCTGACCTGCTCCGAAAGGTCCTGCTCTCTGGATTCTACATCAAGGGCTCGGGAAAGCCCGGTGTCGTCCGCATCCTTTTCACCATAAACGGGCACATAGCCATTGATAAATTTCAGCGTAATATCTTTTGAAAGCACGCCATCAAGGTCGTTGAAGATATCCCAATACTTGAGGAGTCGGCCGCTCTGAGCCAGTTCTTGCATTGCCTCATCTACAAAGGCAACCTGATACTCTCCAAAAATCGGTTCAAGCAGCTTTTCATCCCCTTCAATCTTTACATCAGCCGGGGTCACCGCCACACGCCTTCTCTTGAGCAAGTTAGTGCCTAAAAGGATGTGATCGCGGCAAAGTTTGCACGGCGTTTGGCCTTCACCAAGAACCGTTGACCCTTCCACACTGGGGATTGACGGTCTCTTTCCGCAAAATGGGCAGAGCGGATGGTTTAAGTCATTTCGAAAGCTATCGAGGTAGCCCGGCACAGTTCCGCCAAATCGCTCAAGATCGACTTTTCTAAACTTTTTATTTTCCATTCTTCGGGCCAGCGCATCCCAAAGTCCCATGAATCTGCCCTTCACAAAATCCTGCGGGGAAGCCTCAATGAAACCGATTCCCATGGCATTCTCGCCAAAAGTGATTTTGAATAGCCACTCGTTTACCCGATCTTGGGTTTCTGCAATATCTCGTTTTACGCGCTCCGTGTTTGGAACGATCACCGTAAACTTGCCTGCTGCATTAAGAATTACCGATATCGAAGGAATTCCGATTTTGCGGCAAAGCATGTCAGCTGCAAGCTCAGAGAAAAGAGAGACCTCAAAAGACTTGCCTCTAAGGATCTTTAAGCGATTTTTCCCCGCATCACTAAAGTCGCTAAAAATAAAGTCTTGAATGCCGTAAAAGTGTCCGTTCACAAGCAGGAATTTCCGCGTGTCGTAATCCTTTATCGCGGCCACCGTCATGTCTTGAGTTTCTCTATGGTACAGGTACAAAGCGGCAGCAAAAGCTGAGGTGGCCTTGAGATGATCAAAAAGGGACACGTCCGGAATTATCTTGCCCGCTCTGGCGGCTGGGACTGATGAACCGAACAGCATCATCAGGCTTTCAAAATGCTCAAACCATAATGAAAGGCTTTCCTCCCTGTGCAGTAAGGTCCCAAGTGCATCCGCAAAGCCCGAGAAAAGGTCGCTGTATTCGGCAGCAGCCGCGTCATTTGTGACTGGGGTTGCATCGATCCCTTTTGGGAAAATGCTTCCGGGAGAAACCTCTTTGAGAGGATAATAGTATTTCAACTGTTCCCGTGGGCTGTCCTGCATTAATTGCTCGAAAATTGGGTTAAGCCTTGTTTTCAGGTAGTCGCCGGATGGAACGGCCAGATTGTATTCATCAAAACTGGCCGGGTCCCAACCGCTGCTTACCCTGTCGGCCATAGCAATAATCCACTGCATGGGGGTCTCAGGCTTGTGATGGCCAGCTGCCAGATTGATGAAGCTGTCCTCAAGTCCCCACTGTGCCCTGTTGAGCTTACTGGGCAGAAGGCGTTCCATCTGCTCGAGGAACGCAGCGGTATATACAGCGTGTCTGTGGGTATGCTGGCCCTGTTGAAAGGGCTGATAGAGGTCGGCGTTGTTTTTCAAAAACTCTTCTGAGACATCAAGAGCACTTTCGTCTATCAGCTTCCCTATATCGTGCATGAAACCCGCAATCGCAATTTTCAGCACATTTTCATCCATGCCTGATTCCCTCACTATGAAGCCTAAAAAGTTGCTGTTATGCTATATCTTCCCAGTCCAAAACTCGCGGCCTTGCCGACGTGCAGCACCTCTCCCCATGCAAGCAAGGGCATAAATTCCCTAAAATCGCCCTTAAAGGTTGCCTGTCCCATGAATCCGCCCAGCGTCATCTTTTGCTTTTGGCGGCTCGAGTAGCGGTCCCAGTCATGCCATCGCAGGTGTGAAGAAATGCGTTCGACAAAATGCGCCCGCTCAATCAG
>Ga0187867_10004104_pt1 | contig 11365 bp, 11 predicted proteins | sample June2016WEW_13_1_FD_132976 | JGI IMG/M metagenome (GOLD analysis project Ga0187867, IMG submission 132976) | Peatland microbial communities from SPRUCE experiment site at the Marcell Experimental Forest, Minnesota, USA - June2016WEW_13_10 | ecosystem: Environmental > Terrestrial > Soil >... | reverse complement strand
CTTTGGCGGGCGATGCGAACGTGATTGGCAAGACGGGGCAGTTGCTTTGGGTGGCGGAGTTGGCGAAGGAGTACGGGTTCACCGACATCGATGGGCGCTTGATTCCGCTGTTTGATCCTAACGCGCCGATGCAAGCGTATCCGTGCTGACTTCGTAGACTTCGATCCACTGGCCGTGGCGCTGCCAGCGCGCCAGGAGGGTGAACGGGCGGCGCTGCATTTCGGGAATCGAGAGCTCCGGCTGGAAACCGTAGAAGTGGCGCCAGATTTTGCGCACCAGCTCGATATTGGTCCAGCTCCATTCCGGTTCCCACATGCGGGAGAAGAAGACCAGAATGCGCGCATCACGTTGCCAATCGGGCGAGTCCACGCTCTGCGCGGTGAAATCGGCGAGGCTGTGAACGCGCATGGCGTGGCGGACATAGCCGAACTCGGGGCGGCTCAACGCGGCGGTCAGGGGCCACACGGTGGCGATCCGCTCGCGTGGAAAACTGCGTTCGACAAACTCCGCAGCACTCTGCTGCAACTCGACGAAATCGGTGAAGGCCAGGTTGTTTTCGAAAGGGAACGGATAGGGCGGGTTCCAGAAGTTGCCCACGATCAGGCCGGCTAGCAGGGCAACTTGGCAGAGCACCTTCAGCGGGCCCTTGTAGATGGACATGGCGGCCACCATCGCGGCGTAGACCACCGGCAGCACGGGAAGCAGGTAACGCTCCAGCATGGCGCCGCCGACGGCGCTGAGGAAGAGCACATGGATGGCGATCGTGAGCCAGGAGATACGCCAGGCGCGCGTGGAGAAAAGCGCTCCCTGACGGTCGCGGCTCGGTATGAATGCCAGCAGGATGGCGATGGTCCCGATCCAGTGGAAATCCTGGAAGAACAAATAGTATAGGCGGCGGCCCAGCGCGAACGTAAACCGCACCGGGTGGAACGGATAGTACAGGTTGTAGCGGGTGAATTCGGTGTTGCCGAAAACGTGTCCCGTGCCGTGCGCCAGCACCAGCAGCCAGCAGCCCAGGGCGGCCACCGGCAATCCGAACCAGGCGGCCTCGCGCCAGCGCTTCTCATACAACAACCACAGGCCGAACAGCAGCGGCACGAGCAATCCGGTTTCCTTCACCAGCACCAGCACGATGCAGGCCAGGGCCGCCCAGCGGGTGCGATCCTGCACGAACAGAATCAAAGCCAGGCAGGTGAAGAGCATGGCGGGCATGTCCAATTGCGCCAGCATGGCCTGCGCAAAGAAGAGCGGCGAGACGCACAGCAGCAGCACGGCCATAAAAGCCGGCGCACCGCGCACGTTGCGGCAGAGCTCGATGGCCAGCAGGAAGGCCACCAGCACCGCCGCCGCCGCCACCAGCAGCATGGCGACGCGCGTCGCCAGGGGCGAGCATCCGGCCACGGTCCAAAAAGCGGCCAGGTAAGCCATCACACCGGGCGGGTGCGCGTTGGGTACGGTCGAATGCGGAATCCAGGCGCCGTCATGGAAGATGTCCAGCGCGGCCGGGATGAACTGGCCCAGCTCATCCCAATAGTAGGGCAGGCGCAGCAGCGGCGCGTGGGAAAGAAAAACTATGAGAGCAAACAGGGCCAGGAAGAACAGGTAGGTATCGGGACGGATGCGGCGGCGGTAGGGAGGCTCCGCGATCACTGGACCGTCCCGGCCGGCGGGTGCGGCTCCAGCTTGATCTCGCCGAAGGCCGTTTCGTATTGGGTAACGTTTTGCTGCAGCACGTTGAGCAGCGCTTTAGCCTGCTGCGGGCTCAGGTAAATGCCTTGGAAATTCTGGATCGTGACGTTGTCGGGCGCGGTCTGATTGACCAAGCCGAAGAGCAGGAAGAAGTCCCAGAGGTTGACGCGGATCTGCACGCTGTTGGCGTAGCCCTCACGGTACTCCGGCATATTGCTCATCTGGATCTTGGGCGGTTGCGGCTGGTTCATACAGCCATGGTGACACACCGGCAGGCCGGGAGGCCTGTCCAGTGAAAAAGTTTGTAAATTGCCACAACCTCGGCGCAGGTTTTTGCGTCCGATGTGGTGTGAGGGAAGAAGGCGATGAAACCAGCCGTTGAGAAAGGCGTTCGCGGGATGGCGCACTGTCCGATTTGCACCCATACAGTGCCGGCGGTTATCGATATCTTTGGCAAACGGGCGAGAGTATCGCCCGGCCAACGCTGCCCCCGCTGTGCGGCTTCGTTGGACGTAGCCATTGTGGTACAGGATGCGGAAGCTGCCTAACCATCTCAGTACTTTTCGGGATTGGCGCGCGGGGTAATTGCGCGCTATAGTGTATTCAGATTGGTATCGAGATGAAAAGGAAGCTGCCACTTAAATCCGAACCGGTGATCGCGCCTGAGATTCTGGAGCAGGCCAAGCGCTCGCTGATGACCGACAGTCTGAGGAAGCCGACAAAATGTACGGTTTGCGGGGCGGAAACTTCGCTCGGCGCGGGCGAGCCGCTTTGCTGGGTATGCCGGCGCTTGAAGATCAGCGCCTGGCGGGATAACGAACAGCAGATGCCCGCTCAGGAGTGACCGGAAACCGGGGTTCCGATACTCGCCGCTAGCGCCCGTTCGTAGACGAACGCGGCGGCGACGACATCCTCGACCGCCAATCCAATCGACTTAAATAAAGTGATCTGTCCGGGCGCGGTGCGCGCCGCAACTCCGGCTGCGACCACGTCCTTCAGTTCCACGATTCGTGGGCTGGTCCAGCCTTGCTCGTCCAATGCCATCAAGAGATCGCCGGATTCCATGCGGGCCTGCTCGATGGAATCCACTGCAATCAGATCGGCGCGTTGTACCAGCTCGGCGGGAATCTCGCGGCGGTTAGCCTGATTGGATCCCATAGCGTTGATGTGCGTGCCGGGCTCGATCCATCCGGAATCAAGCACCGGATCTTTGGCGTAGGTGGCGGTGACCACGATTTGCGCGCCACGTACGGCTTCTTCGGCAGTCTCGAAGGCGCGGGTGTTGGTTTCAGCGGCGAAGGCGGCGCGCTTGGCCGGATCGCGGCTCCAGACGCGCACTTCCGAGATCTTGCGCACGGCCCGCATGGCCTCCAACTGGGTGCGCGCCTGAAAGCCGCTGCCGATGATGGCAAGCGTCGCCGCATCGGCGCGCGCCATGAACCTGGTGGCCAGGCCGCTGGCCGCGCCTGTGCGGATCTGCCCCAGGTTATTGGCCTCCAGGATTGCCAGCGGCTGCGCATCGGCGGCGCGGTAGAGCAGGAACAGAAAACTCGCGCCGTATCGGGGATTGGTGGCGTAGATCTTGGCGCCATAGTATTGGCCGTCGCTGCCGGCCATGTAGTGCAGCACGGAGCCTGTGGGTAGGATCAAGCGCCGCCGCGGTTGATTGATCGCTTCACCGGCGGCCAGCCGCTCAAAGGCTGTCTGCATCAGATCGATGCAATCCGCCAAGGGCAGCAGATCGCGGACGTCTTTTTCGGTCAAGTAGAGCATGCTCATTTGTTCGCCTCGATGGATTGCGCTACATCTTCCCATTCCATCATCAGGTTGACCAGGTCGGTGCGGCGGGCATTCAGAAGATCGTGGACGCGCACGGTTTCGTCCACACTGCTGAAGTGCGCCAGGGCCTGTTCGTAGTCGGCGATTTCGACTTCCAGGCGGGTGACCTCGTCTTCAATTTCGCGGCGGCGCTGCTTGAGTTGGCGCAGCTTGATCGGGTTGAGGCGGCCGGCGCGAACAACGGGGCCGGGGGCTTGCTTCGCGGGCGCAGGTGCGGGTGCAGGTTCGGGCACTGCGGTGGGACAGGCCGGGAGGCCTGTCCTACTGTCTTTGCGCCACAGGTAATCTTCATAGTTGCCGGGGAAGACATGCACGGCTCCGTCGGCGACTTCGAATACGCGCGTGGCCAGCTTATCGATGAAGTAACGGTCGTGCGAGACGAACAACACTGTGCCGCTGAATTCGCGGAGCGCGTCGAGGAGCACGTCCTTGGCGCGCAGGTCCAGGTGGTTGGTGGGTTCGTCGAGCAGCAGGAAATTGGAAGGCATCATCAGCATGCGGGCCAGCGCGTAGCGATTGCGCTCGCCGCCGGAGAGCACGCCGATGGTCTTGAAGACATCGTCCTCGGAGAACAGGAAGCAGCCCAGAATGGAGCGCAGCTCGGTGTTGGTGGCGCGCGGCGCGACTTCGCCCAAATCGTCGAGCAGGCGCGCGTTGATGTCCAACTCTTTGTACTGGTCCTGCGCGAAGTAGTCCGGCTGGGCATTGTGGCCCAGGATGTATTCGCCGGACGTGAGGGGCTCGGCGCCCGCCAGGATCTTGATCAAGGTGGACTTGCCCGCGCCGTTCACGCCCACCAGCGACACGCGGTCGCCGCGCTCGATGGTGAAATTCACGCCCGCGAAGACCGGCGTATCGCCATAGCTTTTCGCCACGTTCTTGAACTCGGCCACGATGCGGCCGCTGGGCTTGGGCTGCGGAAAGCGGAAGTGGATGGTCTTTTCTTCGGGCGGAATTTCGATGCGCTCGATGCGTTCCAGCTCCTTGATGCGGCTCTGCACCTGCTTGGCCTTGGTGGCCTGGGCACGGAAGCGGTTGATGAAAGCTTCAAGCTGGGTGATGCGGTCCCGCTGGTTGGCGTAAGCGGCTTCGAGCTGCGCGCGGCGCTCGGCCTTCTGCTGCTCATAGCGGGAGTAGCCGCCGGTGTAGAAGTGTACGCCCTTGTTCCACAGCTCCAGCAGCTTGCGCACGGTGACGTCGAGGAAATAGCGGTCGTGAGAGACCAGCACGAAGGCGTGCGGGTAGGATTCGAGATAGCCTTCGAGCCAGTTCCGGGCTTCCAGATCGAGGTGGTTGGTGGGTTCGTCGAGCAGCAGGAGGTTGGGCTTTTCGAGGAGCAGCTTGGCGAGCGCGATGCGCATCTGCCAGCCGCCGGAGAATGCTTCGGTGCGCTTGGTCCACTGCTGCTGGGGAAAGCCGAGGCCGGAAAGCACCATGCCGACCTGGGCTTCGATGGCAAAGCCGTCGCGCGCGCGGAATTCGCCTTCGGCCTGATGGAAGCGGTTGGCGACCTGGGCGTACTCGGGGCCGGCGGGGTCGAGTTCGGAGAGCTTGTGGGCGAGGGCTTCCTGCTCCTGTTCGAGGGCCAGCAGGTCGGCGAAGACGGTCATGCATTCGGCGAAGACGGTGCGGCCGGAGAGGGAGAGACCTTCCTGCGGGAGGTAGCCGACGCTGGCGCCCTTCATGGTTACGATGGAGCCGGCGTCGAGACCGTCCATGCCGGCGAGGATTTTGAGCAAGGTGGATTTGCCGGTACCGTTGGCGCCGACGATGCCGGCGCGTTCGTTGGGCGTGACGAGCCAGTCGAGGTTTTCGAAGAGTGTTTTGGGGCCGAAGCGTTTGGCGGCCCCGGTGAGTTGGATCATGGGACTTTGGGGGGAGTCTAAAGATTCATTGTAACGGGTGATGGGTTGTGGGTGATGGGTTGTGGGTGATGGGTTGTGAGCTGGGGCCGTGTGACCGGGTGTCGGAAAAATGGCGTTTTCGCGTAACATTTCGTAACATTGCGTTACGTGGGAGCCGCGGGTTCCGACAGGTTCAGTGGGGCGCACCGCCAAGCAATCGTCAGCGGAATTTGGCTTCGGCATGTCGCTTTTGTTGAAAAGGAAGGACCGAATTGGCTTCGTTTGGTAAATCTGATTTGGGTTCGACACGGTTCCGCGGGCCTGCACGGTCCAGCGTGGCGCCGAAGTTTCGCACGCGACTTTTTTCCGGCTTCGATTGCGTAAGGATGGACTATGTTGCATTGTTCGCTTTTTTCGTTTTTGTCTTGCGCTTTGTACACCGACGGGGGAGGCGCGCTGGTCCACGGCCACTGTTTTGCTTACCCGAGGTCACGGTAGCACGGCGGCACCGGGAATTGAGACGGGCAATCAGCCATCATTGCTTGTTTTCAGCGGGATGCGGGCGGATGCCGGCTCGTGACCGAAAACCGGCGATTCGAAGACACGAAGGTGAACGCCGGGCGAACGCTGGCGATTTCCAGAGCGCATGGATGGCGTCTTGCGCAGACCTGCGGTCCTGGCGTATCGGGAATGCTGAATGCCAATATCGGACATGAAGGCCTGACCTCTGGACGGTTGGGACAGCGAGAGAAAGGCCGAGAGTTCGTAACTAACAGTTGGGAATGGTGCCGTAATACCCGGGGCAAACGATAGCCTACCGGATCATCCAGCGTGGCGCGCAACGGGGAACCGCTAACGCGCCTTAGATGCGCGCGGGCAGCAGGATTGGCCAATTATACGGCGTCACCGGCGTGAGCTCTGCCGGTCTCGGCGATATCCTTGCGCCGAGGCTCAGCAAGCAGGTCTTCTTGTCGATTCTGCTCAGGTTGATGTGGACGAACCGTTCCTTGGACACACTGACGGAGATAAGGCACGGCCTGACGTCGTGCCCCGTGGAGAGATCTACTGCGTTGACAAAGCCGTTAAAAGCGACTATCGCCACGTGCGAGAAGTGATCCGTTTGGACCACCTCGTGTATGGTACGCAAGGCGACCGATAGAATAACGTCGCGGTAGATTTCCGCGATTTCGGTCGGCCTGCGTGCCTTTTCGGCGATGACGCCTCCCGTCTTGACCCATCGGAACTCCGACACGCGCGGCACAATGTCGGACGTCGGCAGTTCGTAGTCGATCACCAGTGCCTTTGGAGTGGGGGCATACGTGATGCGGAACGACTGCGGAAATCCCTCTGGGTACTGTGAGCGCCACAGAAGCTCGGAGAAGTACGCCGTTACGGCAAATGGTTCGCCATCTTGAAAGTCGCTTTCAAGATTGTCTATTTCGGCGTTCCGCATGCGGATTTCGGCGAGCCGACCTTCCCGGGCGGCTTCATAGTCGGCCCGCACTTGTGCGAGTCGTGCCACTCGTTCGCCCTCCGAGGCGCGAAAGGCACTGTCCGCCTGGGCGAACTGGTCTTTCGCGGACGCCAGTTCGCTGTCATATCGCTCGCGCCTGGAGAGGAGTTTCTCAAAAAAGCTCGGTGGCTTAACCCTGTTGGTGAAGTCATCTTGTTTCGGTGGGTTACGGATCCCGGCCAGGCTTGCCGGAGGGCAGAATGGCTCGACCGTTTCCTCCATGCGGAGGGCGCTGAAGCGCTTCACCAAGGCGTGGGATCCCAAGAGAATGGCGCCTTCGATGCCGGAATCAAGGAGCCCTCGAAGCGACTCGATTTTCCCCTCAAGGTCGCCTGTCATGGCCTCAGCACCCGATGCTGGGTCAGCCCAGTGCAGTTCGAGGGCGGCACGAAGCTCAGGATCGGGGAGGCGACTCTTTATCTCCTCACGGGCGCGCTCACGGCCCATGTTCGCGGCGGTGGCTAGGTCTGCCCGCCACCGCCCCGTCTTTGCCATGCCAGCCTTTTCCAGCGCGGCGAGAAAGTCGCCTCGATACTTCATGCGAACACGTGCCCCGATTCACCTGACGATATCACTCGCGGGGTCCTTGGATCAAATTTAGACCGTTTTACGAATGGACAATTTAAAAAATGACGTTTGATGCCCTCCCAGTTTTCGGGCCACGAAAATAAGAACGTTGTCCTACCTGGTCGCTATAATGGCTGTGACATCCCTACCTTGCGACACCGGAAGCAGCGACCTGAAAGAGGCCAAACGCCCAGAGGGTGGCGGCTGACGCTCGCGCGGGATGCATAGTCACCGAGAATCGCGGGTTCGATGAATGGGACAAGACTCAGATGCATTTTCGTTCGAGTATAAAGGCACCGTGCGCGGTGTCGATTGCGGATTAGACCCTCTCAATCTCACAAGGATCAACGAGATCGCCGAACAACTGGGTGGCATTGTAGCCAGCGCTTGTATCGGGCATAATCTCGATAGCGAGCGCTTGAGGAAACGCGGAGCGTCCAGGGCCCCTCACGTCAGGTTCAGGTTTCGCTCCCGGCGGCTCGCCGAGCGTGTGTCCAAAATGAACTGGGCAGGCGAACGCGGCACGCGGATCGGAATCTTCAAGAGCGGCGACTGGTGGTATGCGAGTATCTCCAGAGCCAAAGGCAGCCGAAGTCTGGACGTGAAGAGAGACTGGTGGGATCGGGCGGTTTGCATCTTGCGCTCCTCAAATGGGTTGACGTCTCCGTTTCCAACGGATAGTCTGCAGTCGAATTGAATAATATGGCAAACCGAAACTTGACGGATGTGGAACTCGCAAATGCGAACGCATTGCTGGGCGAGATCAGGGTTCGCTTGGTTGTCCTGGCCGGGAGCGCCCCGGACCTGCTCTTTGCCTATCGCCGAAAAATCGCCAAAGAGCTCAGTTACGATGAGCGAAAGAAGCCGATGCTACGCCGCAAGCTGAAGGCCCAGAAGAGAGCCCAGCAGGCGGGCGTCTGCCCCGTTTGCTTTAAGCCGTTGCCCGAGAAGTACGCAGTGCTTGATCGGATCACAGCTGCGGCCGGCTACACACCGGAGAACACTCGACTCATTCATGCGGAATGCGACCGCCAAGTGCAAGCCGAGCGCCGATATCGATGATGGCAACCTCTCGCTTCTGTCTGCATTAAGGCCGCCTTATCAGCGCTATCTCCGGTGCTCGCAACCGCGATTCGCCCCGTTGAACCCACACCCGGACCTGCCGTCCCTAGAGCGATTTGGTTGCGTAGGCTAGCCGCGTTGCGACGCGTCGCCGAATCGTGGGATGGCGCCCGGTTCGGGTTTCTGTATGCAATGGCGCGGTGGATTCCTCGTGCTCGGAGTGCGCCTTCGTTGGGCCGTTTCATACGGCGAAGAACTTCTGCGAGGCCTCCGCTCGCGGATCGTAATCGACGCTGGTGGCGTAGATGTCGAGGACCTTCCTCCAGAAGACGCGCTCCGAGGAACGGATATCGCGGATGCGGGCGAGCAGTTCGTCGAAGTAGTTGCCGCCGCCGGCTTGCTTGAGGCGTTCGTCGTCCATGGCGAAGCCTTTGACTAAGTACTGCTCCAACTGGGCGGTCGCCCATTGGCGGAACTGCATACCGCGCGGCGAGCGCACGCGGTAGCCGACGGCAAGTACGAGCTTCAGATTGTAATGCTTCAAGCGGCGGCTCACTTGGCGGGAACCCTCCTGGCGAACTTGTAAGTAATCCTTACAAGTTAAGCCTTCGCTGAGTTCTCCTTCCTGGTAGATGGCTCCGATGTGTAAGGTGATGTTCTGGGGCGTTGTTTGAAAGAGTTCTGCTATGGCCGCTTGGGTCAGCCAGACAGAATCGTCTCCTAATCGGCACGAAATCCGGGTACGACCGTCCTCGGTGCGGTAGAGCACCAGTTGCCCGGTTCCCTCCGGCGGCAAGGGCATAGGCGCGTGCGGCGGGTTCTCATCGTTCATTTGGCGGCTCTCAGTTTTGCGAGTTTGTTCCGCGTGCCGAGGATATGCGCGCCGTCGCGGGCGCGGAATTCGCCTTCGGCCTGATGGAAGCGGTTGGCGACCTGGGCGTACTCGGGGCCGGCGGGGTCGAGCTCGGACATTTTGTGGGCGAGGGCTTCCTGCTCCTGTTCGAGGGCCAGCAGGTCGGCGAAGACGGTCATGCATTCGGCGAAGACGGTGCGGCCGGAAAGCGAGAGGCCTTCCTGCGGGAGGTAGCCGACGCTGGTGCCTTTCATGGTGACGATGGAGCCTGCGTCGAGACCGTCCATGCCGGCGAGGATTTTGAGGAGGGTGGATTTGCCGGTGCCGTTGGCGCCGACGATGCCGGCGCGTTCGTTGGGGGTGACGAGCCAGTCGAGGTTTTCGAAGAGTGTTTTGGGGCCGAAGCGTTTGGCGGCCCCGGTGAGTTGGATCATGGGGTGGGGGGTGTTACAAGTTCATTGGAGCGGGTGGGGCGGGGGTGGTGGAAAAGCGTGTGGGCCGCCGATGAACGCCGATGAACGCCGATAAGCACCGATGTTGGGCGGAGCTTCTGGCTGTCGCCGGGTGTGCAGTCTTGGGCGGTTTTGTGCATCGGTGTACTCTGTGCCCGGCGGGACGAACAAAGCCCAACATACTGAAAATAAAGACATATCGCGAAGACTGCGGCTGTCAGCCGGCCGCGGCACTAAAGCGCGGAATTCTTGGTTTTCTTGTTGCATAACGTTACATCGCGTAACATCCGGCCGACGGCAACCGTTCAAGGTACTGCTTGGGCGCAGTTCTCTCCCACCCGATGTCACAGTAGCACCGCGGCGGCGAAAACGGCGGAGATTATTTAAGCATGTGTATTTATTTTCAGAGGGATGGCGGGGTATGTCGACTTGTGATCGAGGTTATGGACATCGCGCGACGGGAGAACCACGGGCTGCTGCACGTTGTACAATCAGACTCTAGTTCGCAACAAACATGGCAAGACCTGCGAAAGTGAACAAGTCCAAAGCGGCTAGCCAATCGACCGGGAACGGTATCGCTGCCCTCACCGCGCAACTTTGGCAGGCCGCAGTCAACCTGCGGGGATCCATCGAGCCCGCCGACTACAAGCGTTACGTGCTGCCGATCATTTTCCTGCGGTTCCTTTCGTTGCGATACGAGCGGCGCCGCGCGGAGCTGGAGCGCCTGATCGCCGATCCATCGAGCGAGTACTACACCATCAATCCGCGTGTCGCTGCGGAGATCCTGGCCGACGCCGACGAGTACCGGCGGGCCGGAGCATTCATCGTTCCCGAGAGCGCGCGCTGGTCCCAGATCCGCACGCAAGCGCAGGCCGACGACATTAAGGTGCGGTTGGACGACATACTCGACGAGCTGGAGCGCACCTACCCCGACAAATTGCGCGGCCTGCTGCCGCGCATCTGACGAATTCACCCGCCACAACCACGAGCTGAGTTTCGTGGGGCAGGAGAGCAAGGACTTCACCTACCGGCTCTGCCGCGGCTGAAGCTACTGGAACAGTTGCTGCAGGGTGAACTGCGGCATCGCGAGAAGAACAATCTTGCCAAATACCGTTCGTTCCGGGAAATGTTGGAGGCGACGCTGCAGAGGTATCACAACCGGCTGATTGATGCGGCTGCCGTGATCGAGGTGATGCTGAAGATCCGCGAGGAGGAGTTGCGGGAGCAGCAGCGGGCGAGCGAGTTGAATCTGGCGCCGGAGGAGCTGGCCTTTTATGACGCGGTGGCGGACAATCTGTCGAAGGTCTATGACCAGCAGTTTCTGACGAGCCTGATTCACGACGTGGTGCAAGCGGTGAAGCGGAATCTGAAGGTGGATTGGACGGAACCACATCGGGATGCGGTCAAGGCGGAGGTGCGCGCGGCGGTGCGGCGCGTTTTGCGGATGCGCGGGGTGCGGCGCGAGGACTTCGACTATCTGATCGAGCGGATCATGGAGCAGGCCGCGGCGTTGTATGCGGATCGGCCGGTGGCTGCGTGAGCACTG
>Ga0187867_10004103_pt1 | contig 11366 bp, 8 predicted proteins | sample June2016WEW_13_1_FD_132976 | JGI IMG/M metagenome (GOLD analysis project Ga0187867, IMG submission 132976) | Peatland microbial communities from SPRUCE experiment site at the Marcell Experimental Forest, Minnesota, USA - June2016WEW_13_10 | ecosystem: Environmental > Terrestrial > Soil >... | reverse complement strand
GCGCGACGGGCTGGTCCGACCGGGACCGCACCGAATGAGAAGTTCATCGGGCCGGACTGGGTGCATTTCGACGTTCGTGAAAAGGGCTGGAACGAGGCCATCCGGTCCCACACCCAGCTCTATGAACTGAAGCCGGTGACCCCAGACCGTTAGGCAGCGGCGACGGCGCGGGAGCGGCTGGGTGGCACCGGCTGCATCTCGCGCGGCGGCAATCTGGCGTGAGACCGAAAGGTTTGCCCGCGCGAGACCACGCCGGTGAACCGCGGCGTGGCCGCGGAGATTTTCCCCGCCAACGATCCGCGTCATAATGGCGAGCCCCCGGGAGAACGTCGGCGGGCGGGCAGTCGAATCAAGGAGGAGAGAACAGAATGTTCAGCCACATCATGATCGGGACCAACGACATGGCCCGGTCGAAGAAATTCTACGATGCGTTGTTCGGCGCGATGGGCTCTGGGCCGGGCGTGGAGGACGCGAGAGGCCGCGTAGCTTATTCCCACAACGGCGGCCGGTTCATGATAACCAAACCCATCGATGGCAAGCCGGCGACGGTGCTGAACGGCGGTACCATTGGCTTTCAAATGAAGGATGCGGCTCAGGCCGAGGCGTGGCACAAGGCGGGGGTCGCCAATGGTGGAACCTCAATCGAGGACCCGCCCGGGGTGCGCCCCCACGGCGCCTATCTGGCATATCTTCGCGATCCCGACGGTCACAAGCTCGTCGGGCTGGCTCGCCCGGCGGCCTGATTTCGATCACAATCCTCACGAGGGCCGTCCTTTGCGGACGGCCCAGTTTTACGAGTTGCCATGGATTCGATTTCTTTCACCGTCAACGCGCATTCGGTCGAGGTCGCGGCGGATGGCGGCACCCCGTTGCTGGATGTGCTGCGCAATCATCTCGGCCTCACCGGCACGCGTTTCGGTTGCGGCCTCGAGCAGTGCGGGTCGTGCATGGTGCTGATCGATGGTTTACCCGAGAAATCCTGCGGCAAGGCGCTGTCGGCCGTCGCCGGCAAAAGCGTAACGACCATCGAGGGACTGGGGACACCGTCCAATCCGCACCCGCTGCAGCAGGCCTTCATCGAGATGCAGGCCGGCCAATGCGGTTACTGTCTCTCGGGCATATTAATCTCGGCGAGGGCGTTGCTCGACCGCAACCTGGAGCCGACGCGTGCCGAGATCGCCGCAGCGCTCGATGACAACATCTGTCGTTGCGGCGCGCATCACCGGATCCTGCGCGCGGTCGCACGCGCCGCCGCGCGCATGCGCGAGGAGGCACCACCGTGAGCCACGCAGCCTCCGTTCGCGCGCCGGTGACGTTGCCGCCGTTGCTGAAAGACAATCCGCGGCTCGATCAATGGGTGCGGTTCGAAACACCTGGGCGGGTTACCGTATCAACGGGACGGGTCGAGATCGGCCAGGGTGTTCTGACGGCGATGTCACAGATTGCCGCCGACGAACTCGACGTTTCCCGCGACCGCATCGATCTGCGGACCGGCGATACCACCCTGACTCCGAACGAGGGCTACACGGCGGGCAGCCAGTCGATTCAATTTGGCGGCATCGCGATGCGTCTCGTTTGTGCCGAGATACGTGGTTTGTTTCTCGCGGCCGCCGCATCACGCCTGAACTGTGTCGCGGCAGAACTGTCCATCATGGACGGCGCGGTTTGGCGTGATGATAAGACGACCGGCCAGGATTACTGGTCACTGGCCAATATCGTCGACCTGACTCGATCGGCGACCGCCAGTGCCGCTGTCAAGTCGGCGAACGATTACCGCGTTGTCGGCCAGAACGCGGCCCGCGTCGATCTCGCGGACAAAGTATTCGGCGCGCCGATTTTCATTCACGACATGAAGTTCGATGGCATGGTGCATGCGCACGTCGTACGCCAGCCGCGCCGTGGTGGCAGGGTGGCGACCATCGACGAGGCCGCGATCCGCCGTGCCGGCAAAGGGTCGGTCGAGATCATCCGCCACGGCGACTTCATCGCGATTCTCGGCGCCGACGAGACCATGGTTGACGCCGCCGCCTCCGTGGCATCCGGCCATGTCACCTGGGATGGGATCGACCCGATCAATCCGACGCAGGAAGAGGCACGCTGGCTGCTACAGCAGCCCACGGTCGATCAGTCTCTGGGCGCGCCGCGACCAAATGAGCCGTTGCAGGCTGATTATGAGGCGACGTTCAGCAGGATGCACGTCGCCCATGCCTCGATCGGGCCATCCTGCGGGCTCGCGCTCTGGCGCGAGGGTAAATTACTGGTCTGGACGCATAGCCAGGGCGTCTATCCGCTGCGCGCGGCATTGGCCCGCACGCTGAAGCTCGATCCCGCCGCGATCTCGGTGAAGCACGTCCAGGGTCCAGGCTGCTACGGCCATAACGGGGCCGACGATGCGGCCGCGGATGCCGCGGTGATTGCCTTTCTGAAACCGGGCACACCGGTGCGGGTACAATGGCGGCGCGAGGAGGAATTCGGCTTCGAGCCGGTCAGCCCATCGATGGTGGTGACCGTGCGGGCGACGCTCGACGAAGCCCAAAGACCGATTGATTGGACCACGGAGATCTGGAGCGGCAAACACGGGAACCGGCCTGGCGGCGGCGGCAACCTGTTGGCGGCTGAAGCCCTGCCTGACCCGCCGCCGCCTCCACCGGCCGTCGAGGCGGTTGGGCCGCCGGGAGCCGGGACCCGCAATGGCGAACCGCTGTATGGCTTCGTGGCGAAGCGGATCGTGCATCACCTGGTCCCCGAAACGCCAGTGCGGACCTCGTCGCTGCGCGGCCTTGGGGCAACTGTGAACGTGTTCGCGATCGAGGCAGCGATGGACGACCTCGCGGAGCGCGCGGGACAGGACCCCATCGCATGGCGCCTGGCGGTTTTGCCGGATCCGCGTGCCCGCGCCTGCGTCGAGCGGGTGGCGCGGATGAGCGACTGGCAGTCAGGCGCATCGATCGGCACCGGCCGGGGCCGTGGAATCGGCTTCGCCCGTTACAAGAACATGGCGGGCTACGCGGCGGTCGTCGCCGAGGTCGAAGTAAATGAAAATGTGCGCGTGCTGAATGTATGGTGCGCCGCGGATGGCGGCCTGGTGATCAACCCGGACGGCGCGATCAACCAGCTCGAGGGCGGCATCATTCAGGGCATAAGCTGGGCGTTGAAGGAAGGCGTGCGGCTCGACACCGCCGGGATCAGCTCACGCGACTGGGAAAGCTACCCGGTCCTGCGCTTCACTGAGGTGCCGGAGCTCTTTGTGGAGCTGATCAACCCGCTCGCCGATCTACCGCCGCTTGGGCTTGGCGAAGCAACCGGCGGCCCGACCGTCGGGGCGATCGGCAATGCGGTCGCGCGGTCGCTTGGCGCGCGGATACGCGAGCTGCCGATGACCCGCGAGCGGGTGATGGCGGCGTTACTCCGGGATCAAAGCGGTGTCCGATCGGATTGACGCGGTTCCTTGGGATGCAATGTGCGCCCTTCACCTCTGAGGTCGGAACGAAGGAAAAACCAATTATGCAGATCCGCACGCTCGCGGAGGCGATCTCCCACTACGGCCGCCACGCTCACCTGCTCACGGTCGCCGCAAGACGGTCCGCACGCCAGTCATGTGACGATCGAGCGTCGAGCCAGTAGCATCGAGTGCGCCGTGGGTGAGTCCCCTGGCAGCAACATAGCGCGCGTGCCCAACGTTTCGTTGCTCTGGCCGCCTACCGAGCCCGGAGGATATGCCTTGATTGTCAACGGCTCGGCCGTGGGCGAACGCCATAGTGCTAGCTAGCATGATCGCGCTAGCTACCGGTGCCCGAGACCTTTGACCTACCCGTCGGCTCAAATCACTCAAGCAGGAGGCGCGCTCAGAACTCGGCTATTTCTGTGGCCGTCACGTAGTGTTTCAATGAGCGGATCGCTCACGCCGCACCGCAAAGCGCTGATTGCGCCTGCTCCGGATTCCACAAACACTGTGCGGCAGCACCTCATGCAAACGGCATCATTCACCGGATGGACACCGCTAACCACCCATGACCGCCGGAACCGATGTTGATGTCCGCTTTTGAGAAGCGCACCGAGCCACCTGAACGACCAAAATGGTGAAGGTTTTCGGATGCCGGCCAGCTCAGGCCGCGCGGCCAGGCACAGGGCTGGCGTACGAAAACCGCCCATGCACGAACCCGCGGGGTTGCGGTGACGGCCTATGGGGATTTCGACTTTTGCGTCGTCGAGGTGGCTAAGCGGCACGATGAAACGCCGAGAACAGTCAAAACTGGATGACCAGCCGCCCGCGCGTTCCGCCAGCCTGCAGCCGCCTGTGTGCGTCTTCCGCACGCTCCGGCGGGTACCTGCCCGCCACGCGAAGCGTCAGGACCCCGGCTTCCGCCTGTTTCCGAAGCTGATCGAGTTTCTCGTACTCGCAGTCGTAATTCCGCACGAAGGTTGTCGTGAACCGGATGCCTCGCTGTGCGACGCCCGTGAAGCCGCGCACAGAGGTAAACGCCCCGCCGTCGCGCAGGGCAGGAATTACCCGCTCGTTCAGCACAGCTCCATCGGCAAAGCCATCCACGCCATTCGGAAAATGCTCCCTGATCCGCACCGCGACATCGTCACCCCGGCGAACTACGACATCCGCGCCAAGCTGCTTCACCAGTTGCTGGTCGGCCTCGGATGCGTCGGCGACCACGGTCAATCCTTCCGCCTTCGCAAGCTGTATGACATAGCCGCCATACGCGCCCGCCGCGCCGGTGACGGCGATCACCTGGCCCGGCGACAGCCCAAGCAGATCCAGCGACTGGCGAGCCGTCAGGCCATTCATGGGCAGCGTACAGGCCTGCACATGCGTCGTACCTTTCGGAGCACGAACCACGGCTCGCGCGTTGAGGACAATTTGCTCGCGGTAGGCGCCGTGGCTGCCTTTGGGTACCACCATGGCGATGACCGCGTCCCCAACCTTCACGCCGGTGGCAACACCATCGTCGACTTCATCGACGATGCCCGCAGCGTCCATTCCGGGCACATAGGGTGGGGGATCGGCCTTCTGCTGCTCGGCGCGTGAACCGTCCCGGGCGCCGATGTCGGTCGGGTTCACCGCCGCGGCATGCACGCGGATGCGCACCTGGCCGGGACCAGCATGCACTTCCGGAAGATCGACGACCTTGAGGACCTCGGGGCCGCCATGAACCAATATTCCTATTGCGCGCATCAGGTCGGCCTTTCGTTTACAAGGGACACTTTCGCATTGGGGCGGCGGACGATTTTCGCGACCGATCATCCGATATACCGTCCTGGGCGAACCGTCGATGCCGAACGAGGTCGGCGATTGTTGACTCAATTCCAGGGACGCTGAACGATCAATCCTGTCTGGCGCCGCAGATCGGCCCAGGAGGGAAGCGATGATGGAATTCGAACTCAAATACACCAAGGCGCAAGAAGAATTCCGCGACGAGGTCCGGACCTGGCTCGCCGCGAACGTACCGAACGGGATCACCGCCCGCCCGCGAAGTTTCGAGGAATCCCGTGCAATTTATCTGCTGCGCCGTGAACTCGGCCGGAAGCTCGGCACCAAAGGCTGGCTGTATCCGTCGGGCGAACAGCAATACGGCGGCGGCGGTCTCGAACTCGATCAGATCATCGTGTTGGAGGAAGAAACCGCGCGGCTCGGTCTCGGCCTGCCGCCCTATTACGACAGCGGCGGCAAGATGGGTAGCGCCAGCATCCGCGTGTGGGGCACCGCGGAACAGAAACAGCGCTTCCTGCCGCCGATCTACCGCGGCGAGGTGCGGAGCTGGCAGCTACTGACGGAACCCTCCGCCGGATCGGATCTGGCCGGTGTCAAAACCACGGCGATTCGCGACGGCGACGTGTATGTCGTCAACGGTCAGAAGATCTATATCGGATCGCACCATGGCGCCGATCGTTACTGGACCATTGCGGTCACTGATCCCAAGGGCAAGCGTCACCAGAACGTGTCCTGGTTCATGATCGATGCGTCGCTGCCGGGCATCACCACACAGCCACTCTACATGCTCAGCGCCCAAAGTGAGGGTGAAACCGACGAGCATGGCCACAAGAACATCATCTTCTTTGACAACGTCCGGGTTCCCGCCGATTGCCTGGTGGGCGGCGAGAACAACGGATGGAAAGTCGCCTCGACCCATCTGGAGGTCGAACACAGCGGCCAGGGCAACATCCGAACCAATCCGGTCTGGACCGCACTGCTGGCGCATTGCCGGACCCAACATCGCGACGGCCGGCCGTTGATCGAAGATCCGGACGTGCGCGCCAAACTTGCGGAGATCTTCACTCGCCTGGAAGCAGTGCGTCTGTTGTCGACCCGGAATTTCTGGATGGTCTACGCGGGGGAGAAGCGGTCATACGAGGGATCGCAGGTGTCCTATCTCCGGAAGACCACGAATCTCTGGCTGACCAAGGCCATTATCGAACTCCTCGGTCCCGCGGCGCTCACCAACGATCCGGTACTGGGCGCGATCGATGGCATGGCCGAGGCGCAGCAGCGGCGCGGTATCGTCGAGCAACATCCCGGTGGCACGACCGACATCCAGCGGGTCGTCATCGCTCGCAGACTGGGCGTTGGAGCCCGGGAACCCCAGCAGGCCGGCCGTCTGGGCGAGGAAGGCATGGCGCGCAAGACGGCGCAACCGGTGGAGGCCTGAGACGTGGACCTCTCTCTTAGCCCATCGCAAATTCTGATCCGTGACAGCGCGCGTGCCTTTGTCCGGCGGCACGTTCCCAGGGCCGAACTGGTGCGCCAGACCAAGGACGGCGAAACCTGGGACCCCGCCTGGTTTGCGCACTTCCGCGACGCGGGTTGGACCGGCGCACTGGTGCCGACAGAGTTTGGCGGGCTTGACCTCGACCCGTTCAGCGCTGCGCTGATCTTCGAAGAACTGGGCCGGGGCGCGGTGCCGAGCCCACTGATCGGGTCGAGCGCGATCGCCACCGGGCTGCTGCTCGGCTGCGAGCCCACCGAGCAACGTGACGCCGCGCTGACGGCAATCGCCGATGGCAGCATGATCCTGATCCCGGCGCTGCGGCAGCCCGACACCTCGTGGAAGGGAGTCGCCGCGACCGCCACACCGTTAGTGGACCGCAACGGAGCCTGGATCCTGACTGGCTCCAAGGTGTTCGTGCCCTTCGCGGATGCGGCGACGCATTTTCTGGCGAGTGTCACCATGCCTGGCGACCGTGTGGCCAGGCTGGCGATCATCCCAGCCGGCATCCCCGGGATTACAACGCGCCTGCTGCCCGGATTCCTTCAGGCGAACCATGAAGTGGTGTTCGACAACATCCGGGTCACGGCCGAGACCCTGGTTCGTTCTGCCGGCGGGTCGTTCGACGACTCACTCGCCGTGGCGCGCGTCATGCTGGCCGCCTACCAGGTCGGCGGGATGCTCGAAATGCTCGACATGTCGGTGAACCACAGCAACACGCGGGTGCAATTTGGTACTCCGATTGGCCGGTTCCAGCGCGTCCAGGATCATATCATCCGACTTCTGAACGCCATGGATGCTGCGAAATGGACGACATACGAGGCTGCCTGGGCCATCGAGGCAGGCCGCGACGGGATCGCCCGCAGTTACCTGGCCGCATCGACCGCCAGTGACAGTTATTTCGAGGCAGCCAACGCGGCGCACGAGGTGCACGCCGCGATCGGCAGTGATCCACGTTATGGTCTCACGCTCTACACGCGGATTTCTCGGACGATGTACGAATTGCTGGGTTCCCCGGGCTGGCAGCGCAACCGCATGGCGGATGCGCTGGCCTGGTAGCACCAACTTTTATGTTACCCATCCCGTCATGGTCAGGCCGGCATCACCGCGGATATCAGTCCAAGTTCGATCGCCTTGATCTGCAACGCGACATACCTGGAATAGATGCGGCTTTGCGTCAGGCCACCACCCATGAACCAAAGCCCGGGCTGTGGCGTGCGTTTCCACATGTTGGCCATTTCACCTTGTTCGTCGATGCCCCAGACCTGCCCCACGCGATCAGCGATCTCGCTGCCCAGAAGCCGCCGCACCATCTCATGCTGGGTGTGATAGCCAGTCGCAAGCACCAGCACATCGGCCGGTTTGACCGAACCGTCCTTCAGTAGCGCGCCTTCCGGCACGAAACGCTCGATATTGTCAAATTGCAACAGTCCAATTTCACCGTCGATCAAAAGCTGACTGCATCCTGCGTCGAGGTAATATCCGCCACAACGGCGACGGTATTTCATCTGGTGGCCGGTCTCGTCCTCGCCGATATCCCATTTGTAGCCGATCGACTGCAGCCCTTCGATCATCGCCTTGTCGGCTTCCACCATGCGCTTTACCCCGGCCTGGTAGCCGCGGATCATGAGCGGATAGGTCGTGGCCGTGCCGATCAGGTCGCAGTCCTCCAGCGGCGGGCCTTCCTCATACAGAGCGTAATTCATCTTCGCGCTCGGCTCGATGCTGACGACGGTGGTGGAGCCGCGCTGGATGATGGTGGTGTCGACGCCATGGCTGTGCAGATCCTGTGCCACGTCGTGGCCGGAGTTGCCGGTGCCCAGTACCAGGGCCTTTTTACCGCGCCACGGAGCACCACTTTTGAACCCGTGCGAGTGGAACATGTCGCCGGCGAAATCCTTCAGCCCGGGCAGGTCCGGTATATGGGCGATGCCGTTGGTGCCGTTGGACAGAATGATGTGCCGCGGATGCATCACCCGCTCGGTCCCATCCGCCATCCGCAGTCGTGCAGTCCACCGACCGGTGGCGTCGTCATAACTGCCGCCAGCAAATTCGGTGTTCGACCAACAGTTCAACTGCATCGCTTCCGCGTACATCTCCAGCCAATTGCCCAGCATGTCCTTGGGGATATATTTTGGCCAGGTCGGCGGAAACGGCATATAAGGCAGATGGTTGACCTGGATCTGATTATGTAAAGCTAACGAATGATAACGCACCCGCCAGTTGTCGCCGATGCGCGGAAGTTTATCGACCACCAGCGTATCGATATCCAACTGGCCAAGGCACGCCGCGACCGCGAGGCCGTTCTGGCCGCCGCCGACCACCAGCACCTCGGGATCGCGGTCATCATACGCGCGGGCCTTGTTCCGCTGATCCAGCCAGTTCAGTCCGCCAAAATTGCGCGAATAGGCGTCGCCACTCGGCCGGCGTGGACCAATCCGTTCCTCATGTCGTTTCAGTTCGTCGAGTGAGGTCATCAAAACCCAGGCCTGGGCGGGTGTGGCGGTGGGCAGGCGCACCACGCCGAAGCCACGGCCCGTCTCCGTTTCAAAGCGGAAGATCGCCTCGTGGACTTCGATGCCAAGGCGCCGGACGACGCGAGGTGGCGTGCGCCCCTCGGCCAACGCGAAGCTGCGGGCCTGTGTGGCTTTCTGTGCGGCGGCCAGAAAGTCGGCGATGGCCTCCGCGCCCAGGAACGGGCGGATCGTCCAGGAAAAGGCGAGCATGTCGCGATAATGGCATTCCGAGGCGAACAGCGCCGCAAGCCCGGAGAGATCGCCCGCGGTCAGCGCGGTTTCGAAGCGTCCGAGCCATTGGACGGCCGCGTCGCGGGCCCTCTCTCCGGGCGGCTTTTCCATCACCATGGTGGCGGCATCATTCATCGGACCTTGCCTCGGTGTGCTATGTGAAAAGGAAACGTTGGACCGATTGAGCGGGTTTTCAGCGGCCGAGGCAAGAGCGACACATGCAATCGGGGTGCGCAATTAATTCACGATGGTATCGGATCATTTTCTAATCGTATATTTGCCCTTCTGCACAAGCCTGCGAATGTCCACCCGTGCGGGTGAAGCACAAACGGCGGTTGCCGCCGTTGATCCGGGGTCAACCCTCAGAGGCAGCTAGCGGGCCGTAACTCGCGTCCGCCGCCTACCACTTGTAAACCTTCTGCAGCGTCCCGCCCATCAGCTTCGCCTTGTCGTCGGCGGTGAGCCGGGTGGTCTCCCGGAATGGCGCGACGCCCTGCTCATAGGTCAGCATGCCGATGGTCCGCGTCCAGTCGGTACCCCACATGCAACGATCCAGCCCGAACGCATCGATGATCCGCAAGACCGGCTCCCAGATGTCGTCGTACGGGAACGGCTGGTGCGACATCGTGCAGGCGCCGCTGACCTTCACCCGAACGTTGTCGTATTGGGCCAGGGCGAGCAGCTTCGGCAGATCGGCCCATACGTCAACCGGAACCGGCGGGTGGGCCGGTTGCAGGAGCCCGAGGTGGTCGATCACGATAACGGTGTCGGGATGCCGCCGGATGTGCGGCAGGCCTTTGTCCAGCATGCCCCAGCACAGCATGTTGACAGGCAGACCATGTTTGGCGGCGGCGGCGAAAGCGCGGTTCAAACCAGGATGGTCGGCTTCCATCGGCATGCCGTCGCGCAGGATGATGCGAATGCCGCGCGCGCCATCCGTCGCCGCCCATTTCGCTACCACATCGTCGATCGCCGGATTGGTCGCGTCAATCGGCGTCACCACACGGAACTTGTCCGGATACGCCTGGTAAACCTCGAGCGCGTACCCCGGGTCGTAGCGATAGGCGCTGAACGACGACACCATGATAGCGCCGTCGACGCCGACACTGTTCATGGCAGCGACCATTTCCTCGCCGGTAGCGGATTCCAGGCCATGCGAGGGCCCAGACCAGGGCCGGCCAGGATGATTGCGGTCGAAAGGATGGACCTGAACGTCGATGACTGGCATGGCATTGCTCCCGTTTGTTCGGTACCCTGAGCGAGTTGGTCAGATGGACCCGGCGCCGATAACATCGCCGAACAGATCCCAGGTCTTACCGGTCCAGCGCATCATCTGGATCTGACCGATCGTGTGGTAATTTGTCGGGTTGGTATTGACCCGAATGCCGGGAAGCAGCAACGGCACCTCGACATCTTTCAGATTGGCCGCCTGCTTCATCAAATTCTCGCGCGAGAAATCGTTGCCGCATTGTTTCAGCACCGCGATCATAGTCATCACCGCGGCCGACCCGTAGGTATAGAATGCATCGTTCAAATCGGCGCCGGGAATTTGCTTCTCCATGATGCCGCGCCAAAGCTTGATCCCCGCATCGTCCTTCCACCGCGGATCGGACGGGTCTTTGTAATAGGTGCAGCAAATCAGTCCGATCGCCTTGTCCGGCCCGGCAGGTTCGATCACCGCTCCCACCGATGACGAAACATCCGACAGAATGTGCAATGGTTTCCATTGCATGTCCGCCAGCTTGCGAATGATCTGGCTGGCGAACTTCGGCGTCGCCGCGGAGATCAGCACGTCGATCTTCTCGCTTTGTAATGAGATCGCCTGGCTGTCGATGGTTGCGTCGCTGACCTCGTATGACGCAGTAACCACCTGCTTGGCGAACGCATCGCCAAGCGCGTCGCGCAG
>Ga0187867_10004099_pt1 | contig 11372 bp, 9 predicted proteins | sample June2016WEW_13_1_FD_132976 | JGI IMG/M metagenome (GOLD analysis project Ga0187867, IMG submission 132976) | Peatland microbial communities from SPRUCE experiment site at the Marcell Experimental Forest, Minnesota, USA - June2016WEW_13_10 | ecosystem: Environmental > Terrestrial > Soil >... | reverse complement strand
TGCTCGAAACCGGCGAGCTTCCGGGCATCGGGCGACCATGACCACGCATAGAACTGTCCCGCTCCAGTCACGTGTGGCAACGCTTCGGGCTGTTGCTTGGTCCACGGCTTCGTCATATCCAGCTGGAACGAGTTCACGCCGAAAATGGTAGAGCGAAGAGCGTAGCCGTTCGCCAGTCTGGAAGTACGCAAAGGACGCCATTGCCCTTATTATGGAACCACGGCCGTCGTGATCCAGTTGGATTCACCGTCGCTGACGAAAGTTCGCGATCCGTGTGCGGCAATCGGCACCGAGCCGGCTCCTAGGTCGATCGTGTCTCCTACGGTTGGCGCGACCCGCAGACCTGCGCCGCCGGCCACTTCCGCGACGACGAGCTCCTGGCCGCCGGAGTAGAGCGGGGTCGGGGGGGTCGAGGATCCGAACGTGAATCCTCCTGCGATCTGCGGAAGCACTTGTGTAAACCCGGCTCCGCTCCCATCGCAGCGAATCAAAGCGTTCGGCAGGGTGAGGCCGGCGCCCATCACTTGGCCAATCCCTTGGCTCGAAAGGGCCGCAGCCAAAGGGGGAAGCGGCAGAACTTGACGTTGGATTCGGTTCACGGGTCCAAAGCGAAGCTTGTTCTTGTTGCTCAGATCCGGATCCCAGTACTTCTGCTGCTCGTATGCGACCTGCGCCGCACCGCTTAGGGCGGCGAACAGCACCGCCGCACCTGGTTCGCTCTTCACGAGGTTCGGGCCCGTTTGATTCTGACCCAAGAGGTTTATCGTCAGCAAGCTGGGGCCCGTGTGTCGGATCAGCGGGAAGATCGAATCAACGCCCGGGGTCGGCATTCCGAAGAGGCAGTTCTGCACGAAGAACAAGGCCGAGTTTCCCTCCAGATTGAACATCGCAACGCTGCCTTGATTCACAATTTGAGTGTTCCCGCAATCATCTCGAAGCCCGATTTGTACCTGGTCGCGGTCGGCGCTGAAATCTGAAACTGGTGAGGTAGTGGTCGCTTTGTTCACGATCGTGATCTGTCCGCCGATCATGCGCAGGTGCATGAACGTAGCGCCATTCTGGATCTCAACTATGGTGCGGGGTACGCCATACCGTGGTCCGAATCCGGCCCAGACAACGTCATACATCGGCCAAACGCCCGGTGGAATCACACAGGGCGACACTATCGAATCGTCGAACTCAAGGATCTTGCGGCCCTGCACGGCGAACATTGCGGCAACGAGGGGGGCCCAGCTGGTAAATACGCTTCCAGTGGCGACACCGCCGGGTCGGAATACGTAAATCCGGTTCTCGGTCTTCGTAGCATCTATCGAAAGTTCAAACGTCGTGAGGACGGCGCCTTTGGAATCCGTGACGAACAGTGCGAAGCGCGCGCTGGCGAGCGCGACCGCGGTCACGGGCGCACCCGGCACAATGCGTTCGTCAGCGACGGGCGACCATCCGTCACCCCAACCCTGCTGGGTGTTCCCCGAAGCGGTGTAGATCCCACCGTTGGGATCGGCCAAAAACAGTGCGAAGCGCCCGTTGGCGAGCGCGACCGCGTTCACGGGCGCCCCCGGCATCGCGCAACCGTCGGCGACGGGCGACCATCCGTCACCCCAACCCTGCTCGGCGTTTCCCAAAGCGGCGTTGACCACACCGTAAGAATTGGCGATAAAGAGTGCGATGCGCCCGTTGGCGAGCGCGACCGCAGTCACAGGCGCCCCCGGCATGGTGCTACCGCCGGCGACGGGCGACCACCCGTTACCCCAACCCTGCTCGGCGTTTCCAAAAGCGGCGTTGACCACGCCGTTAGAATCGGCCATAAAGAGTGCGATGCGCCCGTCGGCGTGCGCGACCGCAGTCACGGGCGCCCCCTTCTCGGTGTGATCGTTGTCGGCGACGAGCGACCACCCGCTACCCCAACCCTGCTGGGTGTTCCCCGAAGCGTAGTAGATCCCGCCGTCGGGACCGGCCATAAATAGTGCGAAACGCCCGTTGGCGAGCGCGACAGCACTCACTTGCGCTCCCGGCATGGTGCGATAGTTGTCGGGGCCGGGCAACCATCCGTCACCCCAACTCTGCGCGGCGTTCCCCGAAGCAGTGAAGATCGCGCCGATGGGATTGGCGATAAAGAGTGCGAAGCGCCCGTTGGGGAGCGCGACCGCGGTCACGGGCGCACCCGGCATCGTGCTACCCTCGGCGACGGACGACCATCCGTCACCCCAACCCTGCTCGGCGTTCCCCGAAGCAGTGAAGATCCCACCGATGGGATCGGCGATAAAGAGTGCGAGGAGGTTTCCCCATGGCACTGCAGTCACCGACCCGGCGGGCGTACTGCTGCCTTCCGATACGCTTACCCAAGGAGCCCAAGTCAGTCCCATATCATCCTCCCGGAGCTTAAGTTATTGGCAAACAGCGTTTTACCGCGCGAGATCTGTGCTGGATCGAGCTTTATTTCTTCTGGGCGGTACTGGCCGCAGCTAATGAATACCAATCCTTTGTCGATTGCCATCCTCTATCGGCTTCATTGTCGCATTTCTTGGCGCGCGGAGCGCACCACCGCTGGAGCAGCGGAGGAGCAGCGGAGGAAGGGCTACGTTGCTCTCACTTGGCCAGGGGCTGCCAAATTCGGCCTACAACGTAGGGATTTTCGAGAAGCGATGAAATTGTTTACACTGTGGGCAACAGTCTGACTCGCAGCAAGCAATGTTTCCGCTGCTAACGGGCAATTCGCAAGGAGGAATGCAATGTCTGAGTTTCCAACACTACCTGACAGGGTGCAACGGCTCCACGCCCTTCGCTGGAAAGCCCTGCTGAAGGAACGCGGTTTCACGAGTGAGCATCTTCAGTGGCACGCATCACGGGATCGGCGGCGGGAAGCGGCCAAGCCACTGTTCAGCCTGAAGCCTCCACCCCCCGATGTGCTGCCGGGTCCCCCCAGAAGGTCAATGAAGTATTACGGGAGCAAGGGTGAATTAATCTCATATGATCAATGGAAGCGGGGGCAGATGGAGGCTTGGGCCGTCCGCGAGAATGATCCCAAAATCATTGATAATATTGCAATTACGGAAACCATTGCGCTGGCCCAGGCGCGCTTTGCCGGGGTTGTGGGAGATTACCTGTTGGTTTGGGCTGAGGCAAACACAGACTGCGACGAATTCGAGCATTGGTTGGAACAGTTGGCAACCGTGGTTGCGCGGGAAGTGGGCGATGCCTGGCGCGAGAACGAATGGCACACTCAGTGGTTTGAACGCGCCTGTCAGCAAAAGGTGGAGGTGGCCTTGGCCGAACTGGTGAAGGAGTGGGCCGGGCGGGCTTCCAAACTGGAAATCCAAGCGCTTGAGAATCCGCAACTGAGCCGAAGATCGCTGCTCGACTCGCAGGGCGATGTGGCAGTAGCCTCGCAGCGCGAAAGGGAGAAAAAGGCTGTTCTAGACGTAGACCGCGCACCGCAGTCGGATCCCGGCAAGGCAATCGCGTCTGTGGTGGAGAGTCCTGGCCAGACAAGAAGCCGCGGAGGGGTAAGTCCTGGCCGCCAAGTCAGGACGGAATTGGCTGGACCTCGGTCTCATGAGGCTGCACCGCGAAACCTGGCCAGGGCGGAGTTCGTGCGCGAAGGAGATCCCGAGGCGGAACCACTTCAGTGGGAAGACATCAGAATCTCGTTTCTCAGCGAGGACCGGGTGAGGATCCTGGTAGGGGCACGGACAGTGCAGCACAACTACGCCGAATTAGGATTTGAGGATATGAGATCCCGCAAGCCGAATCAAGGCTGGCAGTTGCTGCGTCAGCTAGCCGTCCACAGGGGCATCCTGCCGAACATTTCGAGGAACTCGAAACAGTTCCTGGCTATTGAGAAGAGCATCCACCGTCTACGCAAGAGTTTGCCAGAGCTGTTCGGTATTTTCTCAGACCCTCTGCCTACGATCCTCCGAGAGGTTATTGTTGCTGCTTCAAAATCGAGTGCGGGCGATCCTTCGACAGTTGAATGCCGGCAGACTGATCCGACAATTCGGTCGAAATTCTTCAAAATATATTTGCCGTAATTTGAGTGACTTGCGGTTGTTGTCCTGGACGAACCCGCTTTTGTCCGGACATGTCTCCCATTAAGGGTGGGTACACAACAGCGCATCCTGGAGACGCCACTCCAAACCAAAGGCATCGCTAACAAAGCGTTGACAGCCACCACTATGTCCAGAATACGTCGGAATGCAGTACTGATCCAGAATCCCTTGCCGGGAGCAGCCAAGTACACTACGCGTAAGGCCGCACGTGGCTTCATTCGCCGAGGTTTATCGGTGTTTGCGGCCCCCGATTCCATCCGCTTCCTCGATCAGGCGCGGCGCGTCGAGACCGCCCCAGCTCAGGATGGCACAGATGGGATCTTTCGGTGGCACCGCGGCAAGACGGGCCGGGTGGTTCAACTGCTCGGTTCGACAGTAAACCGATAGCAGCGAGAGCGCCGGCCCGCGCCATACCGGCGGAATAGAAGCTGACGCCCGCGATGAAATTGGGGATGGTTGTCGCGCACCAGCAGAATTATCTGCTGGGCAACTCCAAGGACCTGAGACCGTAACCCGAACTCAACATTCCTGGGCCACCTTTAACCAAAGAGGTAGGAGCACCAGAAAGGAAAGCAATATATGGAAACGTGTATTTCACTCGTGCCTCACACTGGCGCCCAGCCGCGAACGCGCAGTCGGCGCCCATTGCCTCCGTTGGCGGATCGGGACTGGATGACCGCCGGCGAGACCGCTTTGGAGCTTGGCTGTAGTGTGGCCACAGTTCATCGGCTGCGCAGAGGTTTGTTCCCCGGAATCGAGCCGGTGCCCTTCTTCCAGTATGGCCGAAAGATCATATTCCGCAGGTCATCGGTGGCGGGCTGGCGGGAGCGCAACGAGAAAGGCAGGCTGGCGGCGTGATACAGTCGACACAGGTTCAGGAATTCGTGGCAGAGACGCCGGAAAGGCAGGCGCTCATGACCACGAGAAGAGCAAGGAGATATCAACGAGGCAGTATTTGCAAATCAGAGAACGGAGAGGTCTGGTACGGGAAATATTATCCCGCTCCAGGCGCCCCGCAGAAGCGCGTTCAACTCGGCCGAACTTCAGAAATCGACGAGAAGCAAGCACGGGTCGAGTTGGACGACATTGTCGCGGTATTGAACCGGAACCCGGCGCACGTGCTCGGAGTGGAGCCTGTGCGGAGGTTTATTGAACAAGTGTACATTCCGCAGAAATACGAAAACGGAGATTGGCGCAAAGGTACTGGGCAGGAAGCCGAAAACCTGTTTAGGCGTTCCATCCTGCCGGAGATCGGCGAATTGAAATGTCGCGATCTCCGGGCGGAACATCTCCGCGCGGTGCTGCGTAAACTGGCGGGCGCGGGTTTGGGTCACGAATCAGTCAGCAAGGTCAGGTTCGCGATGGGCGATATAGTTAAGAAGATGGTTGCTGAAGGTTATCTGACGTCGAACATCGCCGAGGGCCTGAAGACCCCGAAGGCGGCGAAACGGTCGGACCGTTCACGCCTGCGCCGCGTAAGCCTGGTCGAGTACAGGCGAGCATGGTCGGTTCTCGATGAAAGAGAACGACTCGCGTTTGACCTGGTCACATTCTGCGGATTGCGAGAATCGGAGGCTTATGGATTAAAGAATGGCGATCTGTTCACCCTGGGCGCGATTCGAATTGAGCGCTCTTGGTACAAGGGCGAAGTCAATCCAACCAAGACGAATGAAATTCGAGAAGTTGGCGTGAGCCGGAGATTTTCGAAAGGCTTACAGCCTGGATTGCGACGCTGCCCGACCGGAGTATGGAGGGGTGGGTCTTTCCGGGCGAGCGGATGATAAACCCGTTAGTGCCAGGCAACGTTCTACGACGGTGTATTCATCCGCGCCTGGAGCCCCTGGGACTCGATTGGATCAACTTCGCGGTGCTACGGCGATCACATTCCACGCTGCACCAGGACCGAGGCACGGACCCCAAAATAATCGCCGATCAGCAGGGTCACGGCCTGGGTGTTCACCTGGCGGAGTACGTTGATTCGTCGCTCGCTCGTAAGCGGGAGGCGTCCTCGGCACTTTGGTCAGACTTCAAGGCACTCCAATCCGACGCAGTGCCGTCCAATTGAGACAAATGAGACAAGAGCTGATTCGGCGAGGCATGCAAGTTATTGAAAAGATGGAGCGGGAGACGGGAGTCGAACCCGCGACGTCCAGCTTGGCAAGCTGCGGCCGATTGTCAATCGGCCAACACCAGCTATTCCACCTTCATCTCACGCAACCGCACTCCCACTTCAATATCGTGCGGCACGTCCAGCGCCAGGATGCCTCCAGCGTCGGTCTCTCCCTCCGAGAGTTCTTCGTCGTCGACCTCAATGAGGTAATTCCGGAGCGGCTTCAGCCCCACCACGAACACCGGCGCTTTGCCTTCCGCGGCGACTTTGAATTTCGCCGTGTGCGCGCCGAACAGAATCACGGCTCGCCCGAGATCCAAAGGCTCCGCTGCGGCGTGCGGATCGAGCACGGCGACGCCCCCGTCCTGGAACATTTGCAACTCGCCCGAGAAGTATCCCAGCCACGCGGCGGTTTCATCCCAACTGGACCGCACGAACAGGCGTCCCAAGAGGCTGTCATGCACCACCAGCGGCGCCTGGAAATAGCTGAGGCCGGGTTGGTACGGATTAGCCCACAGAAACTCATAGGGCGCGCCGAACGTGCCGCGCATCAGGAAATGGTCGTTCAGGAGCCAGCCTTGCAGAAACTGGCTGCCCGGCGCGTTGCTGTCGAAAGCCACCATGGCGAATTCGGCGGCGCGGGACAGGGCCGCGCGGCGCAGGTCCGGCTGTCCTTCCGCATGCAGCGCCGCGGGGATGCGATAGTCGTTCTCGCCCGCAGGAAACGTGGCGGGATAGTAGCTGAGAAGCTGCACCATGGGCAGATTGGTGAAGAAGCGGGGCGCGGCCTCGCGCAAATCCTGGTTGAAGTTGTCGCGCACCACGTGCAGAATCTCCATCAGGGCGTAAGCGTCGTCGCGCGCAATCGCCTCGCGGCCGCCATGGATCGCAGGGATGATCTGGCCTTCCCACCATTTGCGCACCACCTGTTCGATCTCCCGCTCCGGGACATCCGGCACGTGCCCGGATAGAGCTACCGCAGCCAGCAGGCGGGAGCGGATCGCGGACACCGATACGTCGCGGCGGCTTTGTTCAATGCCCCGCGCGATTTTGGCAGCCAGGGTTTTGGACTGCGCCTCGGTGAGAATCTCCTGGCACCAGTCGAACACCAGCGCCAGTTGCCGCAGGTCGGAGCCGGCGCCCAGCGCCCAACCCACGGCCTGCTTGCCGGCTTCGGCGCTGCCGGACACCTGATAATACAGAGCCTGGGCGAACCCCGGTTCAGGCATGGGAGCTTTGCCAGCCATCAAAAGGTGGAACTGGTTCCAGCGCAGGGACTGGCGCTCCCGCTCCCGGCGCAGCAACCGCAGCCGCCTTGCGCCCAGAAAAATGCGGGGGTGGGGTGCGTCGGCCCGCAGGGGTTCCTCCTGGCTGAGGGCCTGGCTGTGAGCAATGCCGGGCGCCATGCCGGCCAGGGCGGCCACGGCCAGCGCCAGAGCGGATACCCGGCGAAGGTTCATTCACCCCGATTGTGTCATAGCGACACAGTGCCCGCCCAGCGGGCCACGCCCAGCGGAAATGTGAATCTTGAGACGTTGCGCGATTTCAGCAGGATACAGAGCATTGACAGTTGGCCGTCTGGTTGCTATTTTCGGTGATGAATTGGCGAAGTAACTTTTAACCTGCCCTCTGCTGCAACAGGCAGGCGGAAGAAGAACGGGCGCAACAAGACAACGTGCTTGCGGGAGCCGGTGTCCGTAATAGTATTTGGGCTCGCTAGTCTTCCCTTGTTGGTTGCAACAGAGGGGATTTTTTGTCATTTTCTTACGATCTCCCCGTGGGTCTGAGGTTGCGGTAGTCATCTGGCGTTCGTGGCGAGGAAAGTTTGGACGCGGACCTTACCAGGAATGCCGGTCCATCCAGATGGTCCGCCGCCGGATCCCAGCCCAACCTGGGCGAGCCGCATCGGCAGGAGGCTCTAGCCGGTCCTCAGAGCAACCCCGATGCGGTTTTTCTTTTTTACAGCCAATCCAATTGCGCGTAGCGCTCGCCGGTCAAGTGCAGGAACAACTGCTCCAGCGTGCGGAATTCCTTCCCGTCGTGCGAGATCGCACCGTCACGGTCGAGCGCGCTAATGTCCCCCTGCCACACCAGCTTGCCGGGCTTGGTGATGATGGCCACCTGCGAGCACGTGCGCTCCACGGTCTCCAGCACGTGCGTGGTGAGGAACACCGTGCGGCCCTGCCCGGTGATCTTGTGCAGCCATTGCTTGATGGAGGCCACCCCGGCCGGATCGATGCTCTCGAACGGCTCGTCCAGGAACAGCAGGTCCGGCCCATGAATCACCGCGGCCGCGAATGCCACGCGCTTGCGCATGCCGGCGCTGAATTCCGACAGCCGCTTCTTGCCCGTGCCGCCGAGTTCCATGGCGTCCAGCAGTTCGCTCACGCGGCGGCGCGCCGTCTCTTCATCCAGCCCGAACATGCGCGCTTGAAAAAAGAGGAATTCGTGCGCGTAAAGCGCGTCGAACAGGCCCAGCGATTCCGGCATCACGCCCATGCGCCGCTTCAGCGCCACCGCGCCATCGTGGAACGGCTCGCCCAGAATCCGGATCTCGCCCGCGTTCGGGTCGAGCAGCCCCGTCAGGCAGCCGATGGTGGTGCTCTTCCCCGAGCCGTTCGGCCCCAGGAAACCGAACATGGTTCCGGCCGGCACCGTCAGCGAGAGATTCTCGACGGCGACCGTCTCCCCATACTTCTTGGTCAGGTTGGCGACTTCGATGGCAGGAGTCATGGCTTGAGTCACGGCTTGAGTCACGGTCTAGTTCCGTCCTTCCAGAGCGTTTAAGAGGCGCTCTCTGCGGCTGACAAACACCTCCGCTCCCCGCCGCAGGGAATAGGAGTAGAAAACGATGGCCAGCGCCGCCGCCGGAATCGGGACCCACCAGTAGTTCAGCACCGCGGCCGGACTGGCCGTCTTGTCCAAAGCCATCACGCCGAAGATGCATACCAGCAAACCGCCGATGAGCAACACGTTGGCGCTCAACGAGAGCTGGTTGCCGAAGGTGGTCTCGAAGTTCGTAGGCCGCGGCGCGAGCAGCGAAGTCCAGATCGACAGCGCGTTGAACAGGCACAGTCCGCCCACTCCGGTCGCCAGCAGCATGGGGGCCATGCGCGCATCCAACGGGACTGGTGCAAAGAGCAGCCACAGCACCAGTGCGGCGGCCACCAGCGTGCCTCCCACAAACAGGGCCGTGTAACTCGACGCGCGCAGGATCGCGCCCGGCGCAATCGGCAGCAGGAAGTAGCGCCGGAAACCGGAGGCGTCGAAGCCAAACTGGTTGGTGGACATCACCGCGGTGCCCAGGAAACCGACCACCATGAAGGCGCCCAGCGCGCGCACGAAGTAGTGCAGCGGCCCGCCCGCCGTGGGATTGCTGAACGTGACGAACGCCATCGCCGGCAGCGCGCCGATGTAGTTGAAGCGCACCTTGTTGGAACGGACGTAATAACGAAGCGATCGGCCGATCAGCGGCGCCATCGCCGGCCCGAAGATGGACGCGATGCGTTCGTAGCGGTCGTCCCATGTGACCGCCGCCGCTGCCGCGCTGCGCGGACGGGCGGCCTGCTTTTCGATCGCGGCGAGCAAAACGAGCAAGGCCGCGATCCATCCGGCCAGCAGGCCGAAATGGTGCAGCATTCCTGCACCCGCATTTACCATCAGCGCCGCGGCGGCGAACGGCGGCGTGTAGCCGAGTACCGCCAGCATGGCTTCTCTGGCCCCATGCGCCTTCTCCAGCCTGGGGATCATGTATCCCGGCAGGAGGCACGCGCCCATCAGCATCAGAAACAGGATCGCCGTGCCGCCCTTCACGTGCGAGAGCCATTCGATCAGGGTGGCCAGCACGCGCGCCAGCAGATAATTCGTAATCAGCAGCAGCAGCACCGCCGCTGCGCCCAGCCAGAAACTGCCCGCGCCAAACACGTACATGCCGGTGGAAAGTCCCAGGTAAAGGCCCAACACGAAAATCCACACCGGCTCCAGGATGCCGGTCAGGTGGCGCGCCGCCAGCCGGTCGCGGGCGCTGAGCGCGTAGCGCCGCAAAGCCGCGTCGGTGAACGCCGTGTTAATGCCGAACCCGGTGGCCACAGACGCGATCAGGGCATTCAGAAACAACCCGCCCAGCACCGCTTGCGCGACCTTTTCGGCCTGGCCCGAGCGCACCGCCATCATGGCCGCGCCGTAGCCTCCGGCGGTCATGAGAAGCAGAATGAAGACGGCGAACAGATAGCCCGCGAGGAACAAGGCGATCCTGCCGTTCCGCGTGCGCGTTTGAGCCCACAGCAGCTTGTAGCGCAAACCTACCAGGTGGAGAATCAGTGGCGCATTAATAAGCCGGATCTCCATTATACTGTATAATAGCGAGTAGACATGAAGGCGAGCGTTGTGGATCTTCGTTACCGCATGAAAGACGTGTTAAGAGCGCTGGATCGCGGCGAAACCGTGACAGTGCTCTACCGGGGTAAGGAGAAGGCGCGTCTCACGCCAATTGCCGGGGAAAAGAAGGGGAGTCTCGTCTCCGACCCGGCGTTCGGCATGTGGAAAGACCGGGCGGATCTTAAGGATGTGCCCGCTTACGTCCGAAAGTTGCGGCGCGGGCGATTCGATGATCTTTGATACCGACATACTGATCTGGTTCTTGCGGGGAGACGGCGCCGCGGCGCGGCTCATCGAGTCGCAATCGGACCGCGCCACCTCGGCCGTTTCCGCCATGGAACTACTGCAAGGCGCTCGTTCGAGAGACGAGATCAAGGCCATTCACCAATCCATGCAGCGGAATGGCATACGGATCATTCCCGTAAATGAGTCCATCAGTCACGTTGCTCTCAGCTTAATCGAGGCGTACGCGCTTTCGGCAGGATTGCGAGTCGCCGATGCGCTGATCGCCGCCACTGCACGGGAGGCAGCCCTGCCGCTGGCGACCGCCAATGCGCGTCACTTCAAAGCAATTGCCGGGCTGGAGGTTAAAGCGTTCCGGCCAGGAGCCGAGTAATGGGCCGCATTCGCGTTCTTCCCGATCAGGTAGCCAATAAGATCGCGGCAGGCGAGGTGGTGGAGCGGCCCGCTTCGGTGGTGAAAGAACTGCTGGAAAACGCGCTGGACGCGGGCTCGACCGAGGTGCGCGTGGAAGTCGAAAGCGGCGGGCGGCGCCTGATCCGCGTCGCGGACGACGGCTGCGGCATGCTGCGCGACGACGCGCTGCTGGCCTTCGAGCG
>Ga0187867_10004097_pt1 | contig 11375 bp, 14 predicted proteins | sample June2016WEW_13_1_FD_132976 | JGI IMG/M metagenome (GOLD analysis project Ga0187867, IMG submission 132976) | Peatland microbial communities from SPRUCE experiment site at the Marcell Experimental Forest, Minnesota, USA - June2016WEW_13_10 | ecosystem: Environmental > Terrestrial > Soil >... | reverse complement strand
GGTCGCGCTCGTGAGCGATGCCGGCACGCCGACGGTCTCAGACCCGGGCGAGGTCCTGATTTCGGCGGCGATCGCCGCCGGCCACAAGGTGACGACCGTGCCGGGCGCTTCGGCTGTGCTGAGTGCCATCGTCGTCGCTGGCCTCGGTACTGCTCGCTGGCGCTTCGAGGGCTTCTTGCCAAGACGCGGACCCCATCGTGCAGCGCGGCTTACAGAGATCGCCGCAGCTCGGCATCCAAGTGTGATCTACGAGGCGCCCGGTCGTGTCAGCTCGACCCTGGCCGATCTAGCCGGAGCGTGCGGCGGAGATCGCCAGGTGGCCATCTGCCGTGAGCTGACGAAGCGTTTCGAGGAGACCTGGCGGGGCAGCTTGCAAGAAGCCTGCGAACGCACCTCGGTGACCGTGCCGCGAGGTGAGCACGTTCTTGTCGTGGCCGGGGCGCCCCGGCGATCTTTGCCGCTCCCGAGTCCCGAGGAGGTCACGATCGCCGTCGAGAGCCGCATGTCCGGTGGATTGAGCCGCCGGCAGGCCGCGAGCGAGGCGGCGGCGGAGCTCGGTGTGTCGAAGCGGTTCGCGTACGAGACTTCGCTTGCTCATCCCGACCGGTAACTTGGGGGCGTGCCCGGCCGCTTCTTCCTGACCACACCCATCTACTACGTCAACGACGCCCCGCATCTCGGCACGGCCTACTCGACTGTCAACGCGGATGCTCTCGCGCGTTTTCACCGTCTCATCGGCGACGACACGTGGTTTCTCACGGGAACCGACGAGCACGGCTTGAAGATGGCCAGGGCCGCGCAGGACCAAGGCGTCACGCCGAATGAGTGGGTCGACCGCATGAGCCGCCGGTACGTCGAGTCCTGGGCCGCCCTCGATGTCTCCAACGACGACTTCATTCGCACGACCGAAGCGCGCCACAGCGCCAGCGTGCAGCGGTTCATGCAGGCGATTTACGACAACGGCTACATGCACAAAGGCCTTTATGAGGGCTGGTACTGCGTTTCTTGCGAGGCCTACTACCCCGAGAGCGACCTTTTGGAGGGCCAGCTCTGCCCGACTCATGAGCGCCCCGTGGAGTGGCTCACAGAGGAGAACTGGTTCTTCGAGCTCTCCCGTTTCGAACAGCCCCTGCTGGAGTGGTACGAGAACCACCCTGGAGCCATCTTCCCCGAGTCGCGTCGCAACGAGGCGCTCGGGATCATAAAAGGCGGCCTGCAGGACATCTCGATCACAAGGACGTCGATCGACTGGGGCATACCTGTCCCCTGGGACGACGCCCATGTCGTCTATGTCTGGTACGACGCCCTCATCAACTACATAACCGCCATCGGCTACGGCGAGGACGCCGACCGCTTTTCCACCTGGTGGCCCGCTGTCCACCACCTGTTGGGCAAGGACATCATCCGCTTCCACTGCGTGTGGTGGCCGGCGATGTGCCTAGCAGCGGGAATCGACCCGCCAGCGAGCTTTGTCGTCCACGGCTGGTTGCTAGTAGGCGGCGAGAAGATGTCGAAGACGAAGCTGAACCAGATCGATCCGGTCGAGCTCGCCAATGACATCGGAGTCGACGCGCTCCGGTACCACCTCGTTCGCGAGGTCACCCTCGGTTCGGATGGGGACTTCACCTACGAGGGCCTTGTCGCGAGGTACAACGCGGATCTTGCCAACAACCTCGGCAACCTGCTCGCCAGAGTGGCGGCCGTGGTCGCCTCCAAGCGGGCCGGTGTAGGTCCCGCGCCGCGGCCGGCGGAGGCCTGGGTTCGCCTCAGCGAGGTCGCCGGCGAGGTCGTGACCACCTGGCGCGAAGCATGGGCCCGCTTTGCAGGCCACGAGGCCCTGGAAGCGACCTGGCGCCTGGTCCGGGCAGCAAACGCCGAGCTCGAGGCAGTTGAGCCCTGGAAGCTCGAGCCCGGGCCGGCTGTAGATGCCGTGCTGGGAGACGCCCTTGAGGCGTTGCGGATCGTGGCCGTGCTCGTTTCGCCGGTAATGCCGAGCATCGCGGCGGAATTGTGGGCGCGCATCGGTCTTGCTGGCCGGCCCGACACGGCGGGCGCCGCTGCCTACGACGGCGTGCTCGGATGGGGTGGCTATCCAGGTGGCCTGAAGGTGACAAAGGGTGAGCCGCTCTTCCCGCGGCGCGCCACGAACCGTTGAAGGAAAGAGGAGACGTGGACGAATCGAGCGAGCCGGGAGCACGGGGGGAGCACCGGGAGGGATCCTGGCTGCGTCGCCTCGCCGGAGGGGGTCGCAAGCCCACGGCGAGTGATCAGGAGGCGGCTGAGCAAGCCGCCAGGGCGCGGGCGGGCGAGACCCAGCAAAAGCCCGTGCCGGGCGGAGCCTCATTGGCCTCGGCCATCTGGACCGACAGTCATTGCCACCTCCAAGACGACCCCGATCCCGCCGAGACCGTGGCCCTCGCGAGGGCGGTCAGGGTCGGGCGGATGATCTGTGTCGGGACTGACGACGAGTCGTCGCGCCGGGCCGTGACGCTCGCGACCGAGCTTTCGGCCAGCACTTCGCAGCCCGCGGCCTCGAGCGCCGGACCTGCGGCGCTTGGGCGCGGGGCCGAGATCTTCGCGACCATCGGACTGCACCCCCACGACGCCAAGGTCGGGCTCGACACCGTGCGCGAGTTGATCGGCGAGCTTGCCGGCGGCGACGGCCTGCGGCGGTCGCGCGTCGTTGCCATCGGAGAATGCGGGCTTGACTACCACTACGACAGCTCGCCGCGCGAAGCCCAGCGCGATGTCTTCGCGGCCCAGGTGGCCCTCGCCCAGCAGCACAACCTCGCTCTTGTGATCCACACCCGTGAGGCCTGGGACGACACTTTCTCCATCCTCGAGCGTGAAGGCGTCCCGGACAGGACCGTCTTTCACTGCTTCACCGGCGGTGAGCAGGAAGCAAAGCAGTGCCTGCGTGTGGGGGGCTTTCTCTCCTTTAGCGGCATCGTGACCTTCGCCAACGCCGAGGAGCTGCGCCAGGTCGTCGTGCACTGCCCGCTCGACAGCTTGCTGATCGAGACGGACTCACCATTCCTCACCCCTGTACCCCATCGCGGGCGGCGCAACAGCCCTAGCAACGTCAGCCTCGTTGGAGACGCGATAGCGCAGCTCAAGGCCTTCGAGCCCGAGGTGCTGGCTGCGGTGACATGGATGAACGCCGACAAGGCGTTCGGCATCGGGGTCTGAGATCGCAGGTGCCCAAGACGGCCTCGCGCCGATGCCGGCGAGGCGTCCACCCGGGCGCGCCGAGGTCGTGCGTCTTTTGAACGAGCATGGCCTGCGCCCCTCAAAGGCGCTCGGCCAGCACTTTGTGGTTGACCCCAACACGACCGAACGTGTCGCCCGTCTCGCTCGCGTCGGCGCCGGGGACCACGTCCTCGAGATCGGCGCCGGGCTCGGCTCTTTGACCGTCGCCCTCGCCGGGACCGGGGCACAGGTGACCGCGATCGAGGTCGACAGGGGCATCGTCCCAGTCCTTCGCGAGATGGTCGAGCCACTCGAGGTGAGAGTCATCGAGGCCAACGCGATGTCGTGCGACTGGGACCGGCTCCTTGCACCGCATCGGGACTGGGTGCTCGTGGCGAACCTGCCCTATAACCTCGCCACACCGCTTGTGTTGGACCTTCTCTGTGGGGTGCCCGCCATAGGTCGCATGCTCGTGATGGTCCAACGAGAGGCCGGTGAGCGCCTCGCGGCGGTTCCGGGGGGCACCGGATTCGGTGCGGTATCTGTAAGAGTGTCCTATTTCGCCACCGCCTCGCTCCTCGGGCGTGTGCCGGCAGGAGTGTTCCTTCCCCGCCCCAAGGTCGAGTCGGTGCTCGTAGATATTGAGCGGCGCGACGCACCCGCGGTCGATCCCGCCGAGGCGGGCTACGAGGAGATCGATCTGCTCCTGCGGGCCGGCTATGGCGGCCGGCGCAAGATGCTCCGCCGCTCGCTGGAGGGTCTTGTCGACGATGCCGCGTTCGCGGCCGCAGGCGTCGACGGCCGCTGTCGCGCGGAGGAGCTCGACATCGAGAAGTGGGGCAAGCTGGTCGCATGCCGTCGGTCGATCGCCTCCGAGCCCCCGCCAAGCTGACACGCTCGCTTCGCGTCGTCGGGACGCGCGATGACGGCTATCACCTCCTCGAGGCGGAGATGGTGAGCCTGGATCTCGCCGACGAGCTCGAGATCGAACTGGGCGAGGACGGGTTTGAGGTTCTCGACGAGCTCGAGTTGGTCGGCGGCGAGAGCGTTCTAGGAGCTGTAGTGCCGCCAGGATCAGACAACCTTGTCCTAAAGGCGCTGGAAGCGGTCGGCCTGCGGGCGCGGGTGCGGCTCAAAAAGCGCATCCCCGCCGGTGCTGGCCTCGGCGGAGGCTCCTCGGACGCGGCCGCTGTGCTTCGTTGGGCGGGCGTCTTCGATGCACAGCTCGCCGTCGGCCTTGGGGCGGACGTGCCGTTTTGCCTAGTGGGCGGCAGGGCACTGGTGACCGGCGTCGGCGAGCAGGTCGAGCCACTTGGCTTCGAGGCCTTCACGGCGGTGCTCGTGACACCCGCGCTGAGTGTGTCGACGCCGGAGGTCTACCGGACATGGGACGCCCTCGGCGGTCCGCTCGGCGAGTTCGGAAACGATCTCGAGCCGGCGGCGGTCGCCTTGCAGCCACGCCTTAGGTGGTGGCGCGACCTCGTCTCGGCTGTGGCAGGCGAGGCGCCGCGTCTCGCCGGAAGCGGTGGCACCTGGTATCTCGAGCGCGACACTCGCCAAGCAGGCCACCTAGTGGCTGAGCTCGCCGGGGCGGTGCGGGCCGAGCACGAGAAGGCTCTCGTCGTCGCTGCTTCGGCCATTCCCCGGCTCTGATCGCAACTATGGCGCGACGATCTATCGGCCTGGCGACAAGACGGGACTTCGCGCTCTCGACCGGCTGATTGAAGGTTTGCTACTTGCCGGCGGCGCGTCGCTGCCAGCGGGTGCGCTTCAACATCTTCTTGTGCTTCTTCTTGCGCATTCGCTTGCGGCGCTTTTTGATCAGTGATCCCATGGCTGGCGGAACGCTAGCCCAATATGAGCGAGACTTGCCTATCGGTGGGGTCTGATCGGCCTCCGCTGCTTGTTCGGGCGACGGGCGCGGACCCACACGAGGCGCGCCGCGGCGGGCCTTGTGCGCCCGCTGTTGTAAAAATGCGGGTGAAGATTTCCTTCCGGGGTAGTTCAATCGGCAGAACGTCGGCCTTTGGAGCCGGATGTTGGAGGTTCGAGCCCTCCCCCCGGAGCTCTCAAGAGGACCGGCGCGTCTTCTGCACCTCCTCGGTCCACTCCGTGCCGTCGAAGTACCGGAAGTGATAGGTGCCTAGGGGGTCGATGTGCCACGAGGCCGCCTTGTCGCTTGGGGGTGCAAGGGCCTGAAGCCGCCGCTTGAGGTCCGCCTTGGAATCGCCGAGGGCGACGGAGATCCGCGTCGCGGGATCGTCGCTGACCTCACGGGTCCATCGCTGGCCGTCGTAGAAACGAAAGCGCCGCTGCCGGAACGGGTCGACGTGCCAACCGCGTGCATCGGGCTGCGGCGGGCGCAGCAAGTGCAGCTCGCTCGCGATGCGGCGGAGCTTGTCGCGCTCCTCGGCGGTGTCGGCGATCACCGTGTCCGCCCTGTAGGCGAGCGAGGGGTCCACGAGCTGGGTCGTGCGCGAAGCGGCGGAGTAGAGGATGAAGCCGATCGGGACGACGATGTAGATGGCCCCCCAGACCGCAGGAGGGATCGCCCAAGGAGCCTTGCCGCGCTCGGCGCGGAATCGGGCCGCGCGGACAAAACCCCAGGAGAACAGCCCGAGAGCAAGTGCGATGGCCGCGCCGATGGGGCCTAGTGGCGCAATACTGGCCATGTCATTCCATCGGCAGCTAGGCCCTGGTGGCTTAGTCGCAAGCGCCCACCGATCGTCTCGGAGCTGGGCCGGCGAGACCTACCAGCGCGACTTGGCGTAACCGGTTTGTTCCCAGCCGGTAATGACGATGAGGAACATCGCGAAGGTCAACACGTGTACGCCGGTGCACCACAGGCAGATCGTGTGCAGCACGAGGGCCTCTTGAGCGACGAGGTAGACCACCATCCCGATCCCGGCAACAACCCCGCCGACGCGCCCCCAAGCGAGCCAAGCGGCCTCCGATCGCCACGCGAAGGGAAGGCAGAGCACGCCCATGGCAACGAAATAGACGAGCCCGAAGATCGGCACCGGGATGCCGAAGATGACCGAAGCGGAGCTCGTGAGCACCTTGGAGCAGTTCACGACACCCGTGTCGCTGCAGATGAGCGCGCCGCGGTCGTAGTGGACGATGAGCAGGTAGATCGAGATGCCGATTCCGGCCAGGCAGATCGCGTCGAGCACGAGCGGCCGCCAAGGCACCTTGGCCAGGACAGCGCCGCCGCGACTTCTCGGCTCGGGCACGGGGGCGGTTTGTTTCCGCGCGGTCCCGGGCGCGGGTCGGCCTCGCCGCGAAGCGGGCACGGGCCGCTGCGAGAGGTTCCGACGGCTCATGACTTGAGCGCTGTAGCCGCCTGTTTGACGACGGCCATCTTGCAGACCGAACCGGGTTTGCCACCGGTGAGGTTGCAGATCTCGGCGGTGTAGTAGTTCGCCGCGACAAGGATCGTGTTGGCCGGTGCCGCCGTTGGGTTAGCGGAGAGGCTCTGGGCGATCGCGATGTGGCTGTAGCCCGCCAGGATGGTCGGGTCGATGAAGGCGCCATCTTCGATGACCTTGTTGCCGAAGTCGACAAAGGGGATCCCGCCCGCAGCACTCTCGGTTTGGAACGGCCCGAAGTCGTACTTGGCGAAGACCTTGTAGGCCGTCCCGGTCAGGGGCTCGAGGGGAACGTAGCCGTTGCACTCCTCCACGGCCTTGGTCGTGAGCGTCGAGGGGATGTCAGTGCACTGCTCTGTGGCAAGGAATGATACATATGGGCTCTTGTAGGTGGCGTGGTAGTAGCTGAGGGTATTGGTGTCCGGATAGGGTTCCGGGCTCGGTCCTGACGAGGTCATGTGGAGGCCCTTGAAAGTGCCGAAACGGGCGAGGGCGATCGTGAGAGGCCACCGGGTCGCGGCACAGTACGGGCAGAAGTTCGACCCTACGTAGACGACAAGCGGTTTGCCGCCGCTCGTGAGAGCGGGCTGTTTCTTCGGCATGATCAGCGCGGACGTGTACGGGCCCGACGACGAGCTTGCGGTGCTCCCAGCGGCGGTGAAGGCCGAGGGTGAAACGCCTGAGACCGCGTTGACCACGCTCGCAGGCGCGATCGTCATGCCGTAAGCAGATCCGGGCTTGGGCTTGCCAGCTGTCACTCCCACCAGGACGATGACGAGGATGATGAGGACCACGAGGACCGTTCCGAGGACGGCCAGGGTCATTGCCGTCGAGCGCTGTTGGGGTTTTTTCGACGAGCCGCGGCGGGAATTTGGTCCGCTCGGCCTGGAGCGCTGTGCCGGGGGTGTCTGAGTTTTCGCCTTCGGGGCCGCAGGCGACGCGGCCCGGGCCCGTTGAGCCGCACCCTGGCGCTTTTGACCGGAGGCGTTCCGCTGTGCCAGGCGCTCGCGGGCGCGCTCAGCTGCGGCTCCGTCCGGCTCGTTGCCTGGAGCCGGTTTGCCGTTGCCTACGGTCCGGTTCCCGCCATTGGTGGGTTGGCCACGCCGGGGGGGGCGGTTGCCACTTTGTGCCATTACGGCATGATCTCCTCGTCGGTACCGCGACTTGCGCGGTGGGGGGTGCCTCCTATGGCCAGGACTCTACCTGGCTGGCAGGATGGGGTCAGGTCGCGGGACCCTCCAAAGCTGGCTCCGACCTGCCCGGCGCCGGCGCACAGCGCGCCCTCGGGCATGCTGTGTCTGTGATCGGCGCCCTTGTGGTCGAGCTCCACTTCCCCGCCTGCCGCTCGCTCAAGGACAAGCGCGCGCTGCTCCGCCCGGTCATCGAAGGGGCGCGGGCACGTTTTGCCGTCGCCGTCGCCGAGGCGGGTTACCAGGATCTTCACCAGCGCTCGCTCGTCGAAGTTGCGGCGGCCGCGGCGCACCCGAGCGTGGTCACAGAGACCCTAGATGCCGTCGAGCGCTACATCTGGTCCCTTCCCGGACTCGAGGTCATCGGAGCTACGCGGCGTTGGCTCGAGGAGGACTGAGCGCCCGCTCTGTGTGCTGGCACAGCTCGCCTCCTAGGAGTTGCCGGCTTGGGTACCATCGGTCCATGGACGCGCCGGGACCCGAAGAGGACCTTCGCGTGCTGGATCGTGCCGAGGCTGAGCTCGAGGACGTCGAGCGCGCCCTTGCCCGCCTCGACGAGGGGACATACGCGACCTGTGAAGCCTGCAGCCGGCCGATAGCTGCTGCCAGGCTGGAGGCGATGCCCCTGACACGGCGCTGCACGGATCACGGGGCACCGGACCCGACAAGTACGTTCGGGGCCTGAGCCTTGGCGTGGCTCCGGCTTTTCGCCCAGGCCCGCGAAGCCGCTGGCACCGGCGCGACCACCTTCGAGGGTGCCAGTGTGGGCGAGGTGCTCGACGCGGCGGCGGCGCAATTCGGGCCAGGCTTTGGCGCAGTCGTTGCCATAAGCGCCATCTGGCTCAATGGTGATCCGGCCACGCGCGACACGCCCGTCCAAGAGACAGACGAGGTGGCCGTGCTGCCGCCGGTCTCCGGCGGGTGAGCCCGCGTCCCGCCGGGGTGCCTTGGCGGCTCCCGGGCTCAGCCCTTCTTCGTCTCCCAGAAGATCCGGTCGATCTCGGCGATCTGGTCGAGCAGCTTCTGGCCGACGGCGACGTCAGTGGTCTTCTTCGACTCGCCGGCCGCTTTTGTCGCGTTCCAGAACAAGCTGTGGAGCTCTGGGTGCTTCTCGAGATGCTCAGGCTTGAAGTAGTCGGTCCACAGGACCCACAAGTGGTGCTTGACGAGATCCGCGCGCTCTTCTTTGATCAGGATCGCCCGTTGCTTGAAGACCTCGTCGTTGGAGGAGTTGAATTTCTCCATGCAGGCTTTGACAGATTCAGCCTCGATCCTGGCCTGGGCGGGGTCGTAGACGCCGCACGGCAAGTCACAGTGGGCGTAGGCCGCTGCCGGGGCGCTGAGGCGGTCGAGCGCTATGAGCAAACGCGAGGCGAGTTGCATGCTGCAGCTCCTTTTACGGGCATCGTTGGCTAGTTTTCGCTCACCTTATCCGCGGCTTTGCGAATCCAGGTCGGCGAACGGGCATCCTCGTGCAATCCGACCAAGGCTCTGCGTTGGTTTGCTTGCCGCTGCCACGGCCATACTGGCGGCCGTCGTGCGGTTACGGCCGCGTCGGGTGAGCATCGAGGGCACGAGCATGCTGCCGAGCCTCGCTCCCGGGGACAGACTGCTCGTCGTAAAGCTGCGTTCTCCCCGGCCCGGGGACATCGTCGCCCTGCGCGACCCCGAGGAGCCGGGGCGCATGCTCGTAAAGCGCGTCGTCACCGTCGGGCCGAGCGGTGTCAATGTGTGCGGCGACAACTCCATGGCCAGCCGGGACAGCCGAGTGTTCGGTCCCGTGAGACCTGAAGCGGTCCTCGGTCAGGCCGTCTACCGCTACTTCCCCGCGGCTGAAGCCGCGTCCTTACGGCACCTGGACGCGAGCGGCAGTACGCTCGGTCGCGATGGGCATGCACCGGGAGGACATAGACCGTCTACTGGAAGCTGAGCTGACCAGTGACCTGGGAGCAGTTCCGGTCCCCGAACTGCGCCTTCGCCGCGAGCAGTGCGACCGGGCGGAGTTTGCGCTCTCCTATGTACGACGCGTACTCCAAGGAGAGCTCGACATCGTCGCGGCGGAACTAGAGGCCCGCGGGCGCGGAGTGCGGGGCGACACGGGAAGGCTGATCGAGGACCTTCCGACGATCCTGGCCGGGACCGCGGCCGTCCCGCCGTCGAAAGAGCGCACACACGAGCCTCGCCTGACGATGGCGGGAGCGGGTGAGGGCTGGAGCGGCCAGAGCGACCTCGATCTGGAGGAGCTCGTTGCTGAGGTGCTCTCGGCCGAGATGAAGGCCGACCCCGTGCTTCCTGGCGCGAACCTCGGCGCTTTCGGTGACGATGAGCTGCGCAATCTCGCCGCCTCGCTGCTCGCTGCCGAGAGGAGCGTCTCGACGAGCCGGCGCGTCCTGCACGATCAGATCGACCACCTCCAGGCCGAGATTGTCAACCGCTACAAGGTTGGAGCGGCAGACCCGGACAGCCTGCTCAGCTGAAGCCTGGATGACAGCTAGCCAGTCGTCTGACCGCTGGGCCGATCTCGGCGAGTTCATCCGCCAGCAACGCAACACCGCCCGCCTCTCGCTTCGCCGGCTCTCGGAGATCGCCGGCATCTCGAACCCCTACTTGAGCCAGATCGAGCGGGGTCTGCGCAAGCCCTCGGCCGAGATCCTCCAGCAGATCGCGAAGGCGCTCCGCATCTCTGCCGAAACGCTCTATGTTCGTGCCGGGATCCTCGAAGACGAACGTGGTGACGACGACCTCGTGCGCCATATCCTCACCGACCCGTGCCTGCTCGAGGAGCAGCGGCAAGCGCTCGTGCGCGTCTACCTGGCCTTTCGCCGCGAGAACGGCTTGTGGGAGGCCGACGCGCAACAGCCGCGGCCCGAGGCCGAGGCGAGACGGACGTGATCGGAGAGCTTGCTCAGTAGGCTGGCCCCCAATGCGTAGGTTGGCCGTCCTCTCGATGCACACTTCGCCCTTGGCCCAGCCAGGGACAGGGGACGGCGGTGGCATGAACGTCTATGTCCGTGAGCTCTCCTCGGCGCTCGCCCGCAGGGGCGTCATGTGCGATGTCTACACGCGGCGCTGGTCCAGCGAGCTCGCTGACGTCGTCTTTATCGAACCCGGCTTCGCTGTGCACCACGTGGCCGCCGGCCCACCGCGCGCCGTCGCCAAGGAAACGCTCCAAGAGCACGTCGGGGAGTTCACCGAGTCGGTGATCGAGCGGATGACAGACCCCCGCTTCTACAAGCTCGGCAATGGAGAGGCCCCGGCCGAGGCGATCCACGCCAACTACTGGCTTTCGGGGCTCTCCGGGCACGCGATCAAGCACCGCCTCGGCCTGCCCCTTGTGTCGACGTTCCACACCCTGGACCGCGTCAAGGCCGAGGCGAGCCCAGAGGAGGTGGAGACGGCCGAGCCGGGTCGCCGTGCGAGGGCCGAGTCGGAGGTCATCGGCTGCTCGGATGCCCTTCTCGCTTCGTGCTCGGTGGAAGTCGACCAGCTCGTGGAGCTCTACGGCGCCGAGCCGGACCGTGTCGAGGTCGTGCCGCTCGGCGTCGACCACGCCTTTTTTTCGCCCGGCGACCGCGCCTATGCCCGAGGAGCGCTCGGAATCGGCGGGAACGGTCCCCTTTTGCTTTTC
>Ga0187867_10004090_pt1 | contig 11390 bp, 11 predicted proteins | sample June2016WEW_13_1_FD_132976 | JGI IMG/M metagenome (GOLD analysis project Ga0187867, IMG submission 132976) | Peatland microbial communities from SPRUCE experiment site at the Marcell Experimental Forest, Minnesota, USA - June2016WEW_13_10 | ecosystem: Environmental > Terrestrial > Soil >... | reverse complement strand
CAGATAAACAAGGCGGTCGGCGAAATGGATAGGGTCGTCCAGCAAAATGCTGCTAACGCCGAGGAATCCGCCTCTGCATCTCAGGAAATGAATACCCAAGCCAAGCAGATGAAGGAATTGATGGTAAAATTAAAGTTTCTGGTTGATGGCTCGAATGGCAAAAGTGCGGCCGGAAGTGCTGCAGCGATGCATCACAAAACAGCGGCACGGGAAACCGGCCGAAGCACAAGAAGGGTTTTTGCAACGCATGAGAAAGCGGACTCAGGATACCGAAAACGCAATGAGAAAGATCCGGGACAATCCACGCGGCCAGATCGGTTGATACCTTTTGATGATGGAGAACTCTCGGATTTTTAGGAGCCAGTGAAATGAGAAGTGGAGCAAACGGACTCTTGTCCTAAAAATACCCCAAACGAGATAAAGAGTCACATCCAAGACATTCAGCCCGCTGTGCATGTTGCTTATTTGGGGTTATTTGTCAATTAGCATTTGGGAGTACCACTGATGACGTTTTCTTTTGCGAGCCTGCGTGTTCGATTGCTCTTCCTGGTTTTCCTTGCTCTCATTCCGGCCCTCGTCCTGATATTTTACCATGACGTGGATCAAAAACACCGTGTTGCTGCGGAATCAAAAGTTGAAGCAATGCGCTTGGTTGGGCTTGCAGCGACCGGCCAGAAACAATTTCTCGATGAGGCACGCCAATTACTGGAAGATCTCTCTAAGCTGGTCGACGTAGATCCGGATCACCGCAGCCACAGCAATGCACTTTTGGCCGGTGAACTCGAACGGCACCCGCAGTATGTCAATTTCGGAATTGCTTCATTGGATGGGAGCGTGTTTTGCAGCGCCCTCCCCTTAAATCAAGCGGATGCAAACGTTAATATCTCCGACCGTCATTATTTCCAACGAACCCTCCGGATCAGGGACTTCGCAGTTGGTAGTTATCAGATGGGCCGCATTGCCAGGACTTTCACTATAAATTTCGGTTATCCCATCCTCTCGGGCGGAGGTGAGCTTCAGGGGGTGTTGTTTGCAGCACTGGATCTCTCTTACCTCGTTCGTGCCGCCGTACAGGCACAATTGCCTGAAGGGGCGGTACTCACAATTCGGGATTCCACCGGTACTATCCTGTTCCGATACCCCGAACACGAAAGGTGGTTTGGACTTTCTTTGCCGGAGGCCCCCATAGTTAAATTTATTCTGTCACACCAGGGATGGGGTACTGCTGAAGCTGCCGGTATCGATGGCATCCGGAGACTTTACGCATTCGCCCCACTTTCCAACTCAATTGACCCTGTTGTGTACTTGAGTGTGGGCCTTGAGAGCAAAATTGCTTTTTCCAAGGCAGACAAGCAAATGTTCCATAACCTTGTCTGGTTGGGGCTTGTGACGTTATTGGCCCTTGCTGCCGCCTGGTTTGGGGGGAGCTTTTTCGTCATGAATCAGGTGAACGCCCTCATGAACGTTACCCGGCGCCTTACGGCGGGGGATCTTAGTGCGCGCTTTGGGGCTTCATACGATTCAAGTGAATTGGGAGAGTTGGCACATGCCTTTGATGACATGGCTGAATCTCTTGATCGGCGTTCCACTCAGCTTCAAAAAGCCGAAGCCAAATACCGGGCCCTTGTGGAACGGGTCCCGGCGATCACGTACGTCATGTTATTGGAAGAACCTGGCAAAATGCTCTATGTCAGCCCTCAAATTGAAATAATCCTTGGTTTTTCCCCTGCTGAATGGCTGTATGGCTCTAAAGCATGGCTCAGCCAACTCCATCCCGATGACCGCGACCGGGTATTGGCGGAACTTAATCAAAACAGTCCCAGTGGCGGCCCACTCAAACTGGAATATCGGCTGTTCGCAAAAGATGGACACCCGGTATGGGTTCGAGATGAATCTCAAATCTTTCAGGGCGATGATAGCCGCTCCTTTGTAATTCAAGGGATCATGCGTGATATTACCGAGCGTAAACTCTCCGAGCAAGCTCTGCGCCAGTCGCAAGAGGCATTAAGGCTGCTCGGGCGAAAACACGAGCTAATTTTGGAATCCGCAGGTGAGGGGATATTCGGTTTGGATTGTGAAGGGAACGTCACCTTCATGAATCCGGCCGCATCACGTATGATTGGATGGGAGCTGCAGGAAATCGTCGGCAGGTCCCACCACGATATAGTGCACCATACGAAGCCCGATGGGACAAGCTATCCCCAGTCGGAGTGTCCCATTTACGCTGCGTTTCGTGATCGGAACATCCACCGGGCACCTGATGAGGTTTTTTGGCGAAAGGATGGGACAAGCTTTCCAATCGAGTACATAAGCACACCCGTTTATGAAGATGGCAAACCCGCAGGGGCTGTTGTCTGCGTCAAGGATATCGGCGAAAGAAAAGCGACACAGGAAGAGCTTCGTGAGAGCGAAGAGAAGTTCTTTTTGGCCTTTAAGCACGCCCCGGTGATGGCCGCCATCAGTGTACCTGAAGACGGGACCTACCTTGATGTCAACGACAAGTTCGTAGAGTTGCGCGGTTTCACGCGGGAAGAGGTGTTGGGCAAGACTTCGATAGAGGTAGGCTGGCTGAAAGCTGAGGACCGGCTCCGGTTGATTGAGACCCTCCAGGAACAAGGCAAAGTCTCGGGCATGGAAATCACCTCCTACGCCAAAGACGGCAGGCCCATGGACTGTTTGTACCACTGTGAGTTGGTGACCATCGGCGGAGTCAAACGGCTTCTCACTATGGTGTTGGACATCACCGAGCGCAAACAGGCGGAGGACGAGGCAAACCTTCAGCGGGAAACACTGGCAAGAGTATTTGAAAGCTCACCCTATATCATGATGCTCGTGAACAAAGACGGTCGTGTAACTAACATCAATCATACGGGTGTAGCGTTCGCCGGCAGGCCAAAAGAGGGACTCTTGGGCCTTCTAGGCGGAGATGTCTTTAGCTGTTTGAATTCGTTCGACGGTCTGGGGTGTGGAAGGAACCCGGAGTGTGGCAACTGTCCGGTCCGAACCAGAGTTATGCACACCTTCGAAACCGGGCAGGACATCTATGACGCCGAAGGCAGTTTGACAGTCCGTAAAGACCCGATGGACATTGCAGTTGCAATGCTGATAAGCACTTCATTGGTCAGCGCTAAAGATGGTGACCAGGTGCTTGTCACAATCACCGACACCACCGAACGCAAGAAAGCCGAGGTGGCCCTGCGTGACAGCGAGGAATTCAAGAAAGCCATCCTCGATTCGGTATCTCCCCATATAGCCGTACTGGACAGGAACGGTAGCATTTTATCGGTTAATGAACCTTGGGCCCGTTTTGCCGCCGAAAACAGCAATATGGAAAGCACTCCGGCGCTTCATACCGGCCCCGGCGTCAACTACCTGGAGATTTGCATGGAAAGCCATGGCGAGTCGGCGGAAGGAGCAATGGCCGCCCACGAGGGGATTCTCGCTGTGCTGGATGGGACACTCCCCGGCTTTTCCCTGGAATATCCATGCCATTCGCCGGGCATAAAGCGTTGGTTCATTATGACAGTGACTCCTCTAGGGACGGGAGCAAGAGGAGTCGTCATTTCTCACACGAATATCACTGGACGAAAACGGGCGGAAGACGCGTTGCGGGAAGGTGAGGCACGGCTCGATCTTGCGATTCACTCAGCCAATATGGGCGTGTGGTCCTGGGACATCCATGAGAATAAACGCTATTTCGACAACAAAGTCTGTTATTTGCTTGGGATCGATCCGGATAAGTTCACCGGGATGTCTGAACAGTTCTTCGGAGCGGTGCATCCCGATGACCACGCGACAATCAGAGCCGCATTGCACCGAGCGGTGACTGAGGATGTCCTGTACGAAACCGATTATCGCGTGGTCTGGCCGGATAGGAGCGTTCATTACATTCGCGCTCGTGGCAGACTGCTTCGCGATGAGGCAAGCCAACCCAAAGAGATCAACGGCGTCATATGGGACATCACTGAGCGCAAAAGAGCACAGGAAGAGAGAGAAAAGCTGGAAGCTCAGCTTCGCCAAGCCCAGAAACTGGAGGCCATCGGCACACTCGCGGGGGGCATCGCCCACGATTTCAACAATATCCTGGCAGCCATCATGGGTTATACAGAGATGGTGTTGTATGATATTCCCGAAAATGCCGCCTCCCACCACGATCTGGAGCAAGTCCTCAGAGCCACGCATCGGGCTAAAGATCTCGTTCAACAAATCCTGGCATTCAGCCGTCAAGGAGAAATCCAGGCACGCCAGCCTATTGCTGTTGATCGTATTATCAAAGAAGCGCTGACATTGCTCCGAGCGACCTTGCCCACCACTATTGAATTTCGGCAGGATATCTCCAATGAGTCGGAAACGATCATGGGCGATCCCACCCAGCTTCATCAAGTTGTGGTGAACCTGTGCACCAATGCGGCCCATGCGATGCGTGAGACAGGAGGGGTGCTGGAAGTGACCCTTGGAAGAATCGAATTCGATGCCGTCTCCTCTGAAGGGTATGAAAACCTGCAGCCAGGTTCTTTTGTGAAGCTGACAGTAAAAGACACAGGCCATGGGATGGATTCGAACACCATCGAGCGTATATTCGACCCCTATTTCACGACCAAAGCAGTTGGTGAGGGATCTGGGCTTGGGCTTGCCGTCATTCAAGGAATCGTCAAACGCCATGAAGGGGCCATCTCTGTCCAAAGTGAGCCGGGAAAAGGGACGGTATTTGAGATTCTCTTGCCAGGGATTGAGAAAAGCCAGGAGCCAATAGAGGTTGGCCTTCAGCCGGGTGTTGGGGGGATAGAACGGATTCTATTCGTGGACGACGAGGAAGCGCTGGCGGGATTATTCGAGGAAATACTTGCCCAGCTAGGTTACCATGTCACTACCAGGACGAACAGCCTTGAAGCAATCGAGTTATTTCGAGCAGATCCGGACGGGTTCGATCTTGTGATCACGGATTACACTATGCCACATATGACCGGGATGGATTTGGCGAGGGCAATCTTGCAGATTCGCTCGAACATCCCCATTGTGCTATGCACCGGCTACAGTGAGATGGTCAGCAAACAGAAGGCCAAAGATATCGGCATCCGTGCATTTGTCATGAAACCTTTCGGTAGCCGAAATATGTCCGAGGTTATCCGTACTGTTTTGGATGGGAAAAACGACTGAGAATGCAAGCGTTCGTTTCTGTGCGAGGCGTTCGCGGAATCGTACATCCGCTTTAAGCTGAGGACAGACTCGATAATCAGTATGCGCCCGAAGTTGCAGTCGCCAATTGGGAATGACTCTCAACTGCTTTGTCTTACATGGTCTTGCGCACTTCAGGCACAGCTCAAAACCAAGCTGTGGTAATGGAAGTCTTAAATCCATTCTGACGAAAGCCGATGAGATTGCGAGAACGGGAACAACTTGAACTTTTGGAGATTCTCCGACTGAGATTGGGTTTTTAAGGCCGGGTGGGTGATTGATGCGGTGAGATTTGATCACTTGAAAATTGGACCTTAGGGGATATTGAAAGGAAAGGATCAGACTCAGTGGCGTACAAAGACTTGGTAGCTATGGTTGTGGATGATTTTTCTACAATGCGACGCATCGTGCGAAAAATTCTGAAAGATCTGCAATTCCGAGAGGTAATTGAAGCCGAAAATGGCCTCGCGGCGCTCAGGCTTTTGGAGTCCAATAAAGTTGACCTGATCGTCTCAGACTGGAACATGCCAATGATGACGGGGCTTGAACTGCTAAAGCGGGTGCGGGCAGATGAACGGCTTAAAGGCCTTCCCTTTCTGATGGTTACTGCCGAGGCTCAAAAAGAAAATATTATCGAGGCGATTCAGGCCAAGGTCAGCAACTATGTTATCAAACCTTTCAGCGCTGCAGTGCTCGCGGAAAAGCTCGCGAAGATCCTCCCACAGGGCTAGTGATGGAGAGCAAATGATGGATGTAAAGCTCATTAATCCCTTTCTTGTCGCGGCCATGCACGTGCTTAAAACAATGGCTCAAGTCGATGCCAAACCTGGAAGGCCCTTTCTCAAGAAGGATGATCTTGCTATTGGGGATGTTTCCGCGATCATCGGGATCACCGGCGCGGCCAAAGGATCTATGGCTTTAATTTTCACTGAGCAATGCATTAAAGATATTGCATCTAACCTGTTAGGAGAGCCTTTCACTGAGCTGAATCATGAGGTGAGAGACGCAGTTGGAGAACTTACCAACATGATCTGCGGAGATGCCAGAAGGCGGCTGGCCGAGGATGGATTTATTCTCCAGGCTGGAATACCGACAATAGTCGGGGGAAAGGGCCACACGATAACGCATATTGCAAGCGGACCATGCCTTGCCGTTCCGTTCACAACGTCTCAAGGCAGTTTTATGGTCGAGGTGGCGTTCAGCGGCTCAACATGATCTTAGAAGATTGCACACAATTGTGGAGGACGGGGCGGCCGGACGCACCGGGAGGAGCTTCTCGATCGACTCCGCTCGCGGTGAGGGTACAGCGACAGGAAAGGCGGCATGAAAGAGGATCTGTTATTTTTCATCATAGAAGATGACAAGTTAATGCGAAAGATAATAGCGGATTTCATTCGTCAAATGGTCCGTAGCGGAGAGATTGCAGAAGAGGTGGAAATCTATGATTCTTCCAGCGGCGAAGAAGCGCTCAATTTATTCGAACTCATGTTCAAAACCGCTGCCGAAGCAAGGGTGACTTACAGGCATGAACCCATTACACCGCTACCTGGGAAGCAGGACAAGGCCATAGTTATCTGCGACGTTGAAATGGAGCCGATAGGAGGCAAAGAGCTTTTACGGATAAGTATGAACGATGAAATACTCAGGGATATGAGTTTTGTTATGATGACCGAGAAGCCTGACCTCGGGCTTGTAAGTGAACTGGGCGAACTTGGTGTAATGAATATCCTTGCCAAACCGCTGACCTTGGACAGATTTTCCAATGCGATTCGAAACCTGGTCGCGTGGGTCCGAAGTGACGAACGTAGTCATTACAAAAAAGTCGAAAGTCTTCTGGAGCTTGGGAAATATGGAGAAGCCCTCACTTTAATAAAGAATGCGGAATCGAAATACACGAACCTGAAGTGGAGCATTTTGCGGGGAAGAGCGCACATCGGGCTTAATGAAACTCAAAGCGCAAAGAGTGATTTCGAACAGGCGGAGATGGGCGCTCACATCGCCTCTATAATCGCCCTGAAACACATGGTTGAAGTATACGAGGCCGAGGGCGATACGAAAAAGGCCATTGACAGCCTTCACAAACTCACCCTTAAGGCTCCCAACAATGTGGAACGCAGATTGAGACTGACCGAACTATTCATAGAGGATGACCGTCCCGGTGATGCCAAGGCAGTCTTGGATTTATTGGAAATGGAGAAGCGCATAGTTTCAGGAACCGGGACAAAAGTTGCAGATCTTCTCGAAAAGGCCGGCTTCGTTGAGGATGCCGTCAACAGGAGGCTGCAGATGGTGGACGACGAACTCGACAATTTTGTGTTCTGCAACGACGTGGCAATCGGTCTAAGAAAGCAGGGCCGTTATGAGGCCGCGGATGATATTTATCGAAAGATCATCAACGGTCATTCCAAAGAAGCCACCTTATGGTTTAACCGCGCTGTAAACCTCGCCACCTGGGGAAGAAAAGAAAAAAATGACCTCATGCTCAGGGAGGCGATCGATCATTTCCGTATGGCGTTGAAATTACGCCCCGATTATTTGGAGGCTGATCGAATGGTACAACAATTGAAATTCGATTTTAAGGCGGGAATGAAAGAATGTTGAAAGAGCTTTGATTGAACTAAAGAAAAAAATTGCCATGTTTCTCGAAACAAAGCACTTCAATTGACAAACCGCACCCTGCATGTCTGTCAGGTTTGTCGAAATGACGATAATCGGCTACTTTCGATTCTGTATTTCAGAAAAGGTGTTTCTTTATGAAAATCTGAACTGAAACTACCCAAATTGTTCTGATCGGCATTTCCCCTTGAAGCTATGGCTTACCGCTATCATCTTCGATCAAAGCGCGGATTTAACCAAAAGAAGGTGAGGTCTTACCTAAAACTCCATCGAATTTCAGTGAATGCCTGTAACTGTTTTGTCACTCTCCTTTCATCGTCGCTAATTCGTAAAACAGCACCGATTTATATGGAGATGCCCAACTGAAATCATTTTTAATCACGGGGCAGAGTTGTTTTGGGCATCACCGGGATAGTTACGATTGAGAAATGGGTCCCAATAGCATGAGTGGAGGCAGAAAATGTCATCGGTTCTTATCGTAGACAATAACGACTTTTTCAGACGTTCCTTCAAAGAAATCCTCAAGATGTACATCCCGTCGCTATCGGTAGATGAATCCGTTGACGGCTCGGACGCTTTAACGAAAATCGCTCAGTCTTCGCCGGACGTCGTTTTTATGGACATCCAACTGCCTGGGAGAAGTGGCCTCAAATTGACGCGCGAGATCAAAGATCTCCATCCAAACCTGGTGATAAACATCTTTACCAGCTATGACCTCCCCGTATACCGCAAAGTCGCCAAAGAATACGGGGTGGACAACTTCCTTCTAAAAGACGCTTATACCGGGGCCGAAATCGCTGCAATGGTGAGAGCCGTCATCGAAGAGAAAAAAGGGAGCGATCAGTGCGCCAAATCGAAAAGGAGGAATCTTCACAAAAAAAGTTTTGATAAATTAGCCTGTTCGTCATGAATGGAATACGTACTACACTACCCAAGAATGTGGAGGCGATTGAGGGGAATCCACTATCACGTACCGGGCGCCTGTTCCCGCTTCTCCGCCCAAATCCCACCAATCGTAACTTCCACGTCAACCGGTTTTTTACCGAGATAAGCTTTTCCTGCTTGAATCGTGGTCTTCTTGAGGATCACAGCAACTTCCCCTGGCAACCAATCAGGTGCTTTGAAATGGTTGTTTTTGCAAGCTTTGGGGTTTTCTGGGAGTTTTTTCTTGCACAATCCAGCCTTTAAATGTGGTTTGGATCTATAGCACACAAGCTTGATGTATTATTCCGGGTGGAGATCGCCTGAATTAGGCCCTCGATGTCTTCGGACCTCCCCGATGCTCAAAAATAGTGTAAAGCTTTGCCGGCTGCGAGACGATATTCTAAATATCGAAGAAATCGGCTGGCTCCATGCTCCGCTTTGTGGGCATTACCCTAAGTGGGTCTTCAAAACAGTTATTTATGCACTCAATTCAAAATTAAGGATTGTACCGAGACAGGCTTTTGCCGATTATTTCTCAAGAAGGCTCAAAACCTCTTCCCTGGAGAATGCAGATGGTGCTGAATTATGCATCCAACGTCTATCAAAGGACAGCTATTGAAACCGCCGATCCGCTCCAATTGATCATTTTGTGCTATGACGCGGCAATTAACGACCTTGGGATTGCCAAAGAGCATCACGAAAGAAACGAAATGGATGAAGCCTACCGGAAAATCAGGCATGCCCAGGACATAATCACAGAAATCCTTATTGGGCTCGATTACGAAAAGGGCGGGGATATAGCCCGGAACCTCAATCGGCTTTACAATTTCGTCCTGCGTCAGTTGATCGGCATAAACAGCCGCAGGGATACCGTCGTATACGGCCACCTGGTGAAGATTCTTTCAGAACTCAAGGACGGCTGGGTAGCGATGAAGCTGAGCCCGGACCGGAATCCAGTGAAGGCAGGAGTTCTTCCCCGAAGCTGGCAGGCATCGGCATAGGATTGGAATAATGGAAAGCAACGGATCGGTTGGGCTGGATAATGCTGAATCCATTCTGGACCAACTCCTGAAATTTACCGCACAGCTCGCGGAATGCGAAAACGATCCGCAAGTGGGCGTCCAAGCACTTGCGGACGCATGCGGAAAGCGTCTGGAAGAATTAAAACTGGCCATACCCCAGGACCAGAAAAACACGCTTGCGGCAAAAACCCAGGTGCTTGGAAAAATGCGGGACCTTTATACCCGGACACAGGTCTGCCTGGGGATTCTGCAGAGGAAAAGCAACAGGGCCGCTGCCGAGGTTCAAGGTTTGTCCAAAGCAAAGTTGGCCATTACCGCCTACAATATCCAGCAAGGCCGCATAGGATAGGAAAACCTCTAGCAGGCAAGGCTCTCAGCGAAAAAGTCAAATAGCAGAATTTAATCCCTCTCATTGAGATGATCTTAAGGGACTGCTCGCCGGAATGAATTGGCGGCCAGTCCTTTCTATTTTTCCTGTCCAGGTTTCGGGCAATCCGACTCCATAATTGACAATAGCTTCGAGTTCACTGTTCTTACCTGGAAATGGGGGACCTCAAAGCGGTGCTCATTTATCATGTGAGCCAAGCATGGATACAGTGGAGCTTACACTGAACGGCTGTCGAGAATGGGATGAACATTCACTTCATGGCCGCTTTTTGGCCTTATCAAAATTACCGTCTTGTCCATAGCCGAATACCATTTTCACCCTATTGAAATTCGGGATCAAAGCAGATGAAATGGCGCAACAGTAAGCCACCTCTTCATCCAGGAGCGGACAATGAAAGAAATCACAAGAACCTTCGGCTGGTGCGCTGTTTTCGTTTTCTGGGTTTTGGGAGCTTTTCTCTTGCTGAAAATATGGAATTATCAAAAGTCGCTGTCTGATCCGCTTGGCTCCTACATTGAATTCTCAGTTATGTTTGTGGTCACTTTTTATATTTTGGTGCTGTTTCCCATTAAACATTGTGTAAACTGGTTTTTCTGCCGTTGCGGACTCTCTTCGGATACGAACCAAGATTTTCAAACTTGAATGGGCCTCAACTTGACCGCCGGCAGGTCACTTTTAGGGCGGTAGACGAACTAAAAATGCCCTTCGCGAGCTATGTGGGCGCTTCTCAAGAGGTGCCCATTGTGCATGAGACCAGATGATGTATACAGGTTACCTCCACTGAACAACCGGCGAAAGTGGCCAGAAGATCTCGCTCAAAGCCTTTCAATCCACAAAGTAGCCAGACACCTTCCTGAGCATGTTTTAACTCGCCTTTGAGAAAGAAATTTCCCGGATTCGGGCAAGCAGAAACTGGGACAGCCGGGGGGCTTTATCTTCGTATTATACCAAGTTGCTATCTAAACAGTAATATGTAAATACGGAAAATATGTTAAACTCCGGAGCCGTTCCGGGTCGTCTGTCATCGCATTGAGACCGTCACAAAGCTTGTCCTCGACATCATCAAGGGTTTTTAGTGCCAAGTTCGGGAAGTGTTTCTCCCTCAATTCGTCCCAAACATGTTCTGTAGGATTCAACTCGGGACTGTGAGAGGGGATGGGAATTAGCCGTATATTTTCCGGGATTATTAACCTGGCTGATACATGCCAGCCTGCACGATCGACAAGCATGATAATGAAATAGTCCGCAAAATCGCTTGAGACTTG
>Ga0187867_10004089_pt1 | contig 11390 bp, 9 predicted proteins | sample June2016WEW_13_1_FD_132976 | JGI IMG/M metagenome (GOLD analysis project Ga0187867, IMG submission 132976) | Peatland microbial communities from SPRUCE experiment site at the Marcell Experimental Forest, Minnesota, USA - June2016WEW_13_10 | ecosystem: Environmental > Terrestrial > Soil >... | reverse complement strand
GAGACCGGTCACCTTGCGAATATTCGTCTCGACTCTTACCACCATCGACTCGGCCCGCAGCTCGGCGCCGGACCGCAGCGCTTCGCGCAAGGGTGCCAGCGCGCCCACGCGGGCGAGGATCGGGCAACCGTAGCCGGAGCAGAACCCGCAGTTGTTGCACCGGGGACGTCCGTCATAAGGGCGGCTGTTGATTGCCATGGGGGCCAAAAAAGGGTGAAGGCCGACGCGGCGGCAGCCTTCGGAGACAAGCAAGGACGAGTACTCGGGCGGTCCCGGCGGCATCGGCAGCTCCGCCGAGCGTGGTGCGTGAGCGAGAGTCGGGTCCTTTGGGAAGAGATGGATGTCGCCTGCCACGCCGATGAGGTCCTCGATCTGCTCGTAGTAGGGGGCGATCTCGGCGTATTCGAAGGGCCAGTCGGACACCTCCGCTCCTGGGACCGGCCCCAACAGCGAGAGCTTTTTGAAGTCGATGTCCCAGAACCTCGGAGTTTTCGCGTCCCAGTGCACGGTTCCTCCCCCGACGGTCTGGGGAAGGGCCTCGACCGCACCGGTGATCGGCGCAGCCTGGGGCGAGGAGCGAAAGACTCTCGGCTCGGCTGTCTGGTCGGGCAGGGAGAACCCGCGGTTCATCTTCAGCTCATCGTTCGAGAACACTGTGCCGGGCCTGTCGGAACTGAGATCGGTGAAGTAATTGGCACCTTTCTCGAAGATGGTGACATCCCAGCCGAGCCGTGCGAGCACCATGGCGGCGACAGACCCGCCGGGCCCGCTGCCGACCACGAGGGCTCGCTTGCTCATAGAGACGTCGCGCTGAGCAGCTGGAGCAACTGCTTGCCAATACCCGTGGGCACATAGACGTCGGGACCGTCGGAAAGGCTGACCTGAGCGTCTGTGAAGCCGCGCGGTTGGCGGTCACCCACCCAGGAGATCTCGTGCCAGCCGACCAGGTTCGCATTTCCCCCGTACTCGGGCACGCTGTACATGCCTTCGATGGCGTGAGAGAACATGAGGGTCATGAAACCATCGGGATCCTGGGCGAGGATGTCGTCCATTTTCTCGCCGCTCAGGCTCGTGTAGTCACCTCCGGCCATCTTGTCAAGCACTTGGACGCCTTGGCGGTACTGGCTGCGCAAACCCACGAGACGCCGGGCCCAGCCGTTCGCCTGAGCGGGCGTCAGGCGGAGGAATCTCGCCATGTCGTCGACGGGCCATCCGGCACGGTTGCTGAACGGGCCCCCCGCGTAAACCTCGGGTGGCTCCAAACTGAGTGCCCCGAGCATCGTGTCGATGTAGCGAGTGACGTTCGCCTCGCGTGCGCCGGGGTGCCCCGCTTCGGAGGGGTCCTCTTTCGGGCCAGGGATGAGCCGGGCGGTCGCCTCCTCGACAACCGCGGCCTCATGGGCGTCGAAGACCCGGAAGGACTCGCCCTTCGTGTTCGACGAAGGCGTGCTGCATGCGGCGAGCAGTTCCGAAGAGACGCACACGGCGAGGCCGCCCAGTCCTGCAAACTGCAGCACGCGGCGGCGAGGGACGACCGTCATGGCCAAGAATCCTCGCACACCGGCCGTGTTCATCGAGGCATGGCGCGCCGGGTCGCCTGCGTCTCCGGCCCGGCCCAAGTGCCGGTAGGGTGCCGCCGATGACCATGAGCACCGCACCGGAGAGTCCCGCGCCGTTCGAGGCTGGACAGCCTTGTTCGACGTGGGCACGTGAGCTGGGTCTCGATCCCATCGGTACGGCCGGTTGCTACCGGGGTTACCTGCTTGTCGAATGGGCGCTGCCATGGCCACGAGACCTGGGCGAGGACGAGGTGCTGGCTCCCGTCGTGGAGTCCGCGCGGAGCCACGGTATGCGCTTTCAGGCACTCGTGCCGACATCTGAGAGCGGGCCACGTCACGTCGTCGCCTACCGTTGGCCGGCGTCAGGTGGGGCGCGCTTTTGGCGGACAGAGCTTGCCGTCGAGCCTGGTGAGCTAGCTGCAGCCTGCCTCGCGGTCCTCGACGTGCCGGCGGCGGAGTCGGGGGGCACCGACGTCCTCGTCTGCACTCACGGCCGTCGGGACCGCTGCTGCGGTTCGCTCGGCACCGCGCTCGCCCAAGAGCTCCTGGGCGATGCCCGACCGCTTGGCCAAGACGTGAGGGTGTGGAGGACCAGCCACACGGGAGGCCATCGTTTTGCGCCAACCGCGGTCGTACTGCCCCAGGGCACGGCTTGGGCTTTTTGCGACGCGGCCACGCTCGCAAGGATCGTTCGAGGTGACGGCTTGATGGACGACCTGCTACCCCGCTACCGGGGTTGCGCCGGTTTGGTGTCCCCCGCGGTCCAGGCGCTCGAGCGCGCCGTGCTCGCGGTAGTCGGGTGGCCCCTTTTCGAAATGGCCCGCCAAGGTTCCGAGCTCGGCGACGACCGGACCGAGCTCGTCGTCGAGGACCCGACAGCCGGGCGGGTGGTCTGGGAGGCGGTCGTGCGTGTGGCCGGGACGATCCAGCTGCCGGGCTGCGGCCTTGCCAGGGAGGCGGCCACCAAGCCCGAGCCCCAGCTCGTCGTCGAGGGCTTGCGGCTTCGCCGGTAGTTGCGCTCATCTCAAGGTCTCAACAGCGCTCGCGGGCGATGCCCAACGCAGCGGGCCTCTAGGCTCGGGCCGCGTGAGGCTCGCCACGATTCGGACCATGGAAGGCACCTGCGCGGCGCGGATCGAAGCTGACCGCGTCCTTCTCCTGCGGGAAAGAGACGTGGGTGCCTTGCTCGCCGCGCACCCGGGGGCGGCGGGCATGGTCGAGGTGGCCGCCCTTGAGCCGACGAGCGAGCTCGAGCTCTCGCAGGCAAGTTTCGCCCCGCTCGTGCCCCATCCCGAGAAGGTCTTCTGCGTAGGGATGAACTACCGGGCCCACATCGCAGAGATGTCTCGCGAACTACCGGCCTACCCGACCCTGTTCGCCAAGTTCGCCTCGAGCCTGCTCGGTCCCTATGACGACCTCGTCCTCCCCTCGGTCAGCGACTCGGTCGACTGGGAGGCTGAGCTCGGCGTCATCATCGGCCGCCCGACGAGGCGGGCGTCACTCGCAGAGGCGGCCGAGGCGATCGCCGGGTTCAGCGTCGTCAACGACGTCTCGATGCGCGATTGGCAGAACCGCACGACGCAGTACCTCCAGGGAAAGGCCTTCGACCGCTCGACTCCGTTCGGCCCGGTTCTCGTCACCGGGGACGAGATTGGCGACGGGGTCGACCTTGAGGTCCGTTGCGAGCTCGACGGAGTGGTGATGCAGCGAGGGCGCACCTCGGACATGATTTTCGGACCAGCCGCCGTCGTGAGCTACATCAGCCAGTTCGCCACTCTTGTTCCCGGCGATCTTGTCTCGACCGGGACCCCTTCCGGAGTCGGCGCCGGTCGTGACCCCCAGGTGTTCCTGGCGCCCGGCCAGGTCCTTGTGAGTTCCATCGAGGGCATCGGCAGTTGTGTGAACCGCTGCGTGGGGGACATTGACTTGACGTCTTAGTGATGTCATGATGACATCATGCAGCTGTCAAACGTCGTCGAAGGACTCCAGGAGGACCTGGGCGCCCTAGCCGGACTCGGGGGAGACGCCGTGGGCGAGGCTGCTTCCCTCATCTCGTCGGCCATGGGTGGTTCGGTAACGATGAGGCTCCTCGAGCTTTTGGGCCAGGCTGCAGTCGAGCTCAGCGGGCAGCTGGCCGGGGGAGCGGTCGAGCTTCGCATATCGGGTCGCGAAGCCGAACTCGTTTACGTGGAGGATGCCGGGGCGCCGCCGGGGGGCGACCTCGGCGAAGACCAATCGGCCCGGATCAGCCTGAGGCTGCCTGAGCAGTTGAAGGCCCGTGTAGAGGAGGCGGCAGCACAAGAGGGCGTCTCGACGAACGCCTGGATCGTCCGCGTCCTTGCCCGCGGCGCTTGGACCGGAAAAACCGCACCATCGAGAAAACGTCTTACCGGCTACGGCTGGGCTTGAAGGGAGAACAGCAATGAGCCAGTTCGAGAGCATCAACGCCGGCCCGAGCACCCTGCGCGAGACGGCGGAACGCAGCTTTGAGACCCCCGGGCCGGTGTCACTGCACGTCGAGAACGCCGCAGGATCGGTCGCGATAAGTACTCACGAGGTTGCGAGGACCGAGATCAGGCTCGTGTCGCTGCATCCGAGCGCCGACGGGCTCGTCAAAACGGCGCGCATAGGCGAGCGCCTCGCGGCGAGTGGTCACGAGATAACCGTTGAAGTCCAGAAGAGCTGGACCAAGCGGGCGTTGTTTTCGAGCGGCGCCGGGGTGGCAGTTGAGGTGAGGGTGCCCAACGACACCGCCCTCGAGATCTTCACGGCTTCGGCTTCGGTAACCGCTCAAGGTGGTTACCGCGCGGCCGATGTCAACAGCGCCTCCGGCGACATCGCCATAGAGAAGACGGTCGGTCCGGCAAAGGTCCGAACCGCGGGCGGATCCGTGGAGCTCGGCAACGTGAGTGAGGCAAACGTCAATTCCGCCTCGGGGGACGTCACGATCGCCGTTGCCACCGCAGGGGGAAAGATCTCGACCGCTTCGGGTGATATCGAGCTCGGCCGCGCCGAGGACGTGACCTCTCTACGCTCCGCGTCGGGCGACGTCCGCATCAAAGAGGCGCTCAAAGGCGCCAGCGTCGAGACGGTGTCGGGCGACCAGCACATCGAGCTCGCATCGGGCGGCGACTACGTGTTGCGTGCTGTGAGCGGCGACATCACCGTGGCCATAGCTCCCGGATCGCTCGTGCGCATCGAGGCCGCATCGGTCTCGGGCGAAGTGAGGAGCGAGATCGACCTCGAGGCTTCCCGGGATGCCGCGGGAGGCCCAAGTGACGCCCGGGAGCTCTCCGTAAAGGTCAAGACCGTGAGCGGTGACATCTCGGTTGTTCGAGCCGCGAGCTGAGAACGGGCCTCCGGCCCTCCAGGTCGGCCCGAGGTTGGCTCAGGGGTGCCCGCTGGTAGCGTCGCGAGATGCGCCCTCGTCTCTTGCTCGTCATCTCGACTGTCGCGATCGCGCTCGCCGGCGGTTGCGCGAGCGTCTCTGCGGGCGGGAGAAGCTCGACCGGCTCAAACGGCATGGACTCGAAGTCGGCCAAGCAGATCGTGGCGGCCGCTGTAGCCGCAGCCAGCCGTCAGAGTTCGTTCCATTTCGTGGAGACCTCCGCTGCCGGCTCGAGCACCGAACGGATCGTCGCCGACGTAGGTTCAAGCGGCGGCGAACAGAAGATCACCGTCACGGAGGGAACCGAGTCCAGCTATGTCACTGTTCTTCTCGCCAAGAAGACTGCCTACTTCACAGGTGACGTCGTAGGTCTCGAGGGGTTCGCCGGCGTTTCCGCCAAGCTGGCGGCGGAACTGGCAGGAAAATGGATCTCGGTGCCCTCTTCCAATGCCGGCTTTTCCTCCCTTGCCGGCTCGCTTGCGGTAAAGACGGCTGCCCCACGGCTCGTCGGCCTGGACGGTACGTTGACACGGGGCACTGTCTCCGACACGCTCGGGCGTCCGGCCGTGCCCGTCAAGGTGGTCCAGACCACCTCCACGGGCAGCCTGGCTCTCACGCTGTACGTGTCGACCAAAGGAGCCGCCCTCCCGATTCTCATTGAAGGGACGACGAAAGCGAGCGGTAGTTCAGCACGCTCCATCTCGGCCAGGTTCAGCAAATGGGGCGAGGCGCTGCACGTGAGCGCGCCGAAGAGCTCGATTTCGGTGTCCGAAGTGAAATCGCTCGCGAACTGAGCGTCCTCACGAGCGCGCGGATAATTTCAGGCGGCGAGCTGAAAATGGACCCATCTCCTCCCGGTCAGCGGCCATGAGCCCCGACGACGCAGTCGGTCCCACCCCGGGCGATGGCCCAGCCGTTCCCGGGCCTTATCCGTCCGAGCTCGAATGTGACGTCCTCCTCCTCGACGGCCGTGCCGCCCGGTTGCGCCCCATCCGGCCGGCCGATGGCCCGGCCCTGCGAGCATTCGGGCGAAAGCTGTCGACCGAGACGGTGTACTTCCGCTTCTTTTCGCCGCGCCGGGATATCGGCGATGAGGAGATAGCGCATTTTGTGACCGTTGACTACCAAGACCGGCTGGCGCTCGTGGCCCTCGTCGAGGGCGAGCTCGTTGCGGTCGCCCGCTACGACCGTTGTCCCAAGGCACCTTCGCCAGCCCCAGCAGAGGTCCTTTCGGCGGCCGGGCCGCAGGGCGCTGTCGGGCCGGTCGCGGCAGAAACGGACGAGGCCGAGGTCGCGTTCGTCGTGCGTGACGACCACCAGGGTCGTGGTCTCGGCACGGTGCTGCTCGAACACCTCGCCTCGGCTGCGGTGCAGCGTGGGATCGGGCGGTTCGTCGCAGACACCCTGCCGGAGAACTATAGGATGCTCAACGTCTTTCGCTCAGCCGGATTCGAAGAGCACGCTTTGTTGGACTCGGGGGTGATCCGGGTGACGATGGATCTCGCCTCCCGCCCGGAGTACCTGAAAAGGGTCGAAGAACGCGAGTGGACCGCCGCCGTGCGTTCGATCGAGCACATCCTCCGCCCGAGTTCGATCGCAGTCATGGCCGCGGGCGAAGGTGATTCGGCCGGCGAGCTCATCGTCCATAATCTCCTCGCCGGCGGCTTCACCGGGGCCGTCCACCCGGTTGAGGGGAGGGGCGACCCGGTAGGCGGCTTGAAAGCGCACCGGAGTCTCGGCGAGATCCCCGGCTCCATCGACCTGGCGGTCGTGACGGTCGGCCGGGCGTTGTTGGGCGACGTCGTGCGCGAATGCGGGGAAAAGGGGGTCGGTGGCCTCGTCATCGTCGCCTCCGGCGATCCGGGCCAGGCGGCTCCAGGCGCGCTTTCCGATCGCGACCTCGTCGAGCTGGCGCGGAACTTCGGCATGCGCCTCGTCGGTCCGGACTGCATGGGGGTCGTGAACACCTGCGCGGAGATCCGCATGAACGCCAGCGTTGCCGACTACCCGCCCCCGGTTGGCCGAGTGGCCTTCTCGTCCCAATCTGGCGGACTCGGGATCGCCCTTTTGAGCGAGCTCGCCGGCCGCGGACTCGGCGTATCGAGCTTCGTGTCTTTAGGCAACAAGGCCGACGTCAGCGGCAACGACCTCTTGCGGTTTTGGGAGGAGGATCAAAACACCGATGTCATCCTCCTTTACCTCGAGTCATTCGGCAATCCCCGCAAGTTCAGCCGCATTGCGCGCCGCGTAGCCCGTAAGAAGCCCATCGTCGCTGTGAAGAGCGCCCGCACCGCCTCGGGACGTCGCGGCGCTCGTGCCAAAGGCGCCGTCGAGGTACCCGACCAGGCTATCGACGCCCTTTTTCGCCAGGCCGGCGTCATCCGGGTCGCAACGCTTGAGGAGCTGCTCGACGTCACCGACATGTTGGAGAGCCAGCCCCTTCCCGCTGGGCGAGGCGTGGCGATCGTAGGGAACCTCGGAGGTTGCGCCGTACTCGCCGCCGATGCTTGTGAGAGCTACGGGCTCGCGGTTCCGGAGCTGTCGTCTAAGACACAGGACCGGCTCCTCGCCGTCGTCTCCGACGGCGCATCGGTGGGCAACCCGGTCGATCTCGCCGCCTCCGCCTCAGCTGAGGAGTACCGCCGCGTGGTCGAGATCGTCCTAAGCGACGATGACATTGATGCGGTCGTGGTCACCTTCACACCGCCCGCTCCCATCACCGCCACCCAAGTCGCCCAGGCCGTAGCCGCGGCCGAGGTCGAGGTCGCCAAACCTGTGCTGGCGAACTTCATCGTGACTGAGGAGACGCTCTCAGCGTTGGGCTCGGGCCAAAGGCGCGTGCCTTGTTTCGCCCACCCCGAGTCCGCCGCGCTGGCCCTGGCGAGAGTCGCCCCCTACGCCGAGTGGGTGAGCCGCCCGGAGGGGACCGTGGCACGCTTCGCCGACCTCGAACAGGCCCTTGCACGCGAGATCGTGGCAAAAGCGCTCGAGGCAGGCACCGGCACCGAGTTCGGTGCGGCCCTCGCGCCCGCGCTCTGGTTAGACACCGTGTCTGCCTTCGAGCTGCTCAAGGCCTATGGGATACCGATCATTGCCTGCCTGGGGGCCTCCAACTCCACCGAGGCGGTCGAGGGGGCCAATGCGCTCGGGTACCCAGTTGCGCTGAAGCTCGACGCTCCCGCGCTCGTGCACAAGAGCGATGTCGGTGGTGTCAGGCTGAACCTCGCCTCTCCCGGCGAAGTGGCCTCAGCGTCGGAGGCGTTGTTTCAAAACTTCGGTCCGGCGGTTCGTCTCATCGTGCAACCAATGGGCCCTGCCGGCGTCGAGACGGTGGTCGGAGTCGTGGAGGACCCGTCTTTCGGGCCGCTCGTAGTCTTCGGGCTCGGCGGCAAGGAAGCTGAGCTGTTCCGTGATCAGATCTGGTCGCTCGTGCCCATGACGACACAGGACGCCGGCGATCTTGTGACCGGGCTGCGGTCCTCGCCGCTTCTCACCGGCTATCGCGGCTCGGCCCCGGTCGACCTCGAGGCGCTCGCAGAGGTGCTCTGCCGGGTCGCCTGTCTTGCCGAGGACATTCCCGAGATCGCGGAGCTGAGCCTCAACCCGGTTGTCGCAGGCCCGGCGGGCGCCATGGCGCTCGATGCACGGGTGCGGGTCGCGGCCGCATTGCACGAACCGCCCCTGCTACGCCGGGCGATGCGGACGGCTTGAGCGGGCGAAACCCGGTCTGGCCGGTTAGATCAGAGGACCGGAACCACCTCGTTGATCCTCCGCATTACTTCCTCGTCGAGGCGCTCCAACACTTCTAGCGAGCGCAGATTCTCCTCCAACTGCTCGGGCCGGCTGGCGCCCGTGATGACGGTTGAGACCTTCGGGTTTGAAGCGCACCAAGCGATGGCCAGTTGCGTGAGGGGGCAACCAAGATCGTCGGCGATGGCCTTGAGTGCCCGGACCGCCTCTTGGCGGCGCGGGTTCTCGAAGTGGGGACGGAGCCACTCGTAGCCGGCCAGGGCACCGCGAGAACCCTGCGGGATCCCGTCCAGGTACTTGCCCGTGAGCATGCCCGAGGCGAGCGGGCTGAACGTCGTGAGGCCGATGCCGTAGTCGGCGAAGACGCGGGCGTACTCATGCTCGACACGCCTGCGTTCGAGCAGGTTGTACTGAGATTGCTCGGTGACCGGTTTGTGCAGGTGGTGGCGCTCCGCCACCTCTATGGCGGCGACGATCTCGTCTGCCGCCCACTCCGAGGTGCCCCAATAGAGCGCCTTGCCAGAGCTGACGATGTCCGACATGGCCCAGACGGTTTCTTCGATCGGGGTGTGCGGATCGGAACGGTGGCAGAAGATGAGATCGAGGAAGTCGAGACCGAAACGCTCAAGCGAGCTGTCCACTGCCTGCATGAGATATTTGCGGTTCAAGGTGTTGCGCATGTTCGGAGCGTCATGGATGCCCCAGAAGAACTTGCTCGAGACCACGTACTCGTGGCGCTGCCAGCCGAGGGTCTTGATGGCGCGACCCATGATTGCCTCGGACTCACCGCCCGCATACGACTCGGCGTTGTCGAAGAAGTTGACTCCCCCTTCGCGGGCCGCATCCAGGCAACGGACCGCCAGCTCGTCGTTCAGCTGGTTGCCGAAACTCACCCACGAGCCAAAGGACAAAAGACTCACCTTGAGACCGGACCTGCCAAGGCGGCGGTAGGGCATTGACATGAAGGTCAGCTCCTCATTGGATCCCGCCCCTGGCGCGGATCATTCGACTCGAAGACACCGACCCGAACATAGGTCAAAAGACGACGGGCTTGGTCGGAGACGCCCCGACGTCCGGCGCCCTAGCGTCGCTTGGTCTTAGGTACGGTTGCGATCAGGTCAGTCAACACTTCGGTCATGACCTGACGTGTGCGCGGCACCGAGCAGCCTTGGATCGTGCGCAGGTTGTCCCACGACGCCCAGCTGGCGGCGAGATCGAGGGCGTCGAGCATGAGGGCACGGCGCTTGCCGTCAAGACGGGACAGCTCCGGAGCAAAGATATCGGCAACCTGGGCTCGGGCCAGGGCATAGGCATCGGCCAGCTGTTCGACCACGAGCGGATGGGTGTGGCTTAGGTGGATGGCCACCCTTCTCACAGGAGCGATCTCTTCGTAGAGCTTCGAGCGCAACCGAACGAGCTCGGTGATCCTGTCGGCCACGCGGGCCGCATCTGGTCGCGGGCCCAAGTAGGCGATCTGGACAGGACGGATCCGCGAAGCAGCCGCCACGAAAAGGGCGTTCAGGTCTGCGAAGTGACGGAACACAGTGCGCTCCGACACTCCGGCGCGAGCCGCGACCTCGGCGGCGCTCGGCAGGTAGATCTCCGGCGGTTCGGACTCTCTTACGATCTCGAGGACGGCGCTGACGACGGACTCGTAGTTGCGGGCCGCGCGTAGTCGCCGGCCGTCGTCCTCCTTCTCGCTCGAAGCCGCGGAGCGAGAGCGCACCGCTTTCGACGGCACGCGGCGCCCCAGTCGCTCAGAGACGCGAATAGTGCTTGCGCGGGCAAGCGAGGGAGCGCGGGCGGCGACAGCGGGCGCCGGTTGGCGGACCGTCTTTCGCGTGGAAGTACTCGTGGCCCGAGTGCGGGCGGCTGCTGCGCCAGGCGTGCGGCGAGAGCGCGCTGTCGGAGTCGCTCGGGTCACCATCGCTGACATCCAGGTGACAAAGGATTCACGCTAAGCATGCTACTCAAAAAAACTGCGCGGGGACCCGTCAGCGCGCCTGCCAGTTGCCGGTGGGCGGTTCTCAACCGTCCGCGAGGAGACTGCCGTCCGATTCCTCGATGGCAATTCTGGGGAGGGGTAGCACTGCGGGGCCTTGGATGACTGCCCCTGTCGTGGCCGAGAACATCGAACCGTGGCAAGGGCAGCGGAACTGGAGCGTCGGCTGGAAGAAGCCAACGGTGCAGCCCATATGGGTGCAAACCGCGCTGAAGGCGACAAAGGAGTTCTCCGAAGGCCGAACAACATAGGCGGGCACTCCCTGGGCGGGGTCCGTGAATTCCCGCGCCCCACCGACAGGCACGTCGCTCGCGAGCCCGATGGAGGTGCCCTTTCCCGTCGCGCTTGGCCCCGGCTGGGTGGTCGTGCTCGCCGATCCGGTCTTCGGTGGGGGGAGCGTCGGGGCCGTGGCCGTCCCCGTCGAGTTGCCGGCGAACATCCTCCCGACGGCGGCCGTGATCCCGCCGACCACGACCGCGAAGCTTGCAAGGGCAGTGGTGAGGCCCAGCTTGCGAAGGGCGGTCCGTCGGTCCAGCGCCGGCGTCACCACTCCCGGTCTCGTTCCGGCGGCCGCACGTTCCTCGGCGTCGCGCCGGGCGATGACGGCATCGAGGGACCATGCTCCAGAGCCTCCGAGGACGAGCGGGGTCCAGGCGAAGAAAAAGACGATGTCCGAGCCGTAGAAGTACGG
>Ga0187867_10004088_pt1 | contig 11391 bp, 11 predicted proteins | sample June2016WEW_13_1_FD_132976 | JGI IMG/M metagenome (GOLD analysis project Ga0187867, IMG submission 132976) | Peatland microbial communities from SPRUCE experiment site at the Marcell Experimental Forest, Minnesota, USA - June2016WEW_13_10 | ecosystem: Environmental > Terrestrial > Soil >... | reverse complement strand
CGCGGAGATCACCCGCTGCATTTCGTCCTTGTGCAGGATGTAGTGCGGCGCGCCGCTGGAGGCGATCAGGATATCCACTTCCGGCAGCATGGCGATGAAGCGGCTGTACTCGACCGGCGTACCCTGGAACAGCTTGGCCATTTCGCTGGCGCGCTCGTGAGTGCGATTGGTGACGAAAACGTGCGTGGCGCCGGAGCGCCGCAGGTGCCGCGCGGCCAACTCCGACATCTTGCCCGCGCCCGCGATCATCACTGTGCGGTTGTTCAGCGAGCCGAAAATCTTGCGCGCCAGCTCCACCGCCGCATAGCTGACCGACACCGCCATCTGCCCGATGCCAGTCTCCGAGCGCACGCGCTTGGCCACGCTGAAGGCGCGCTCCAACAGGCCCTCCAGCCATCCACAGAGCACGCCTTCGGTTTTCGCAACGCCGTAGGCGTTCTTGAGCTGTCCCAGGATTTGTGGTTCGCCCACCACCATCGAATCGAGGCTGGAAGCCACGCGGAACAGGTGGTGGATGGCGTTCTGGCCTTCGTGCCGGTAGAGGTAAGGCGCGATGGAATCCGGCGCGACCATGCGCGATTCCCGCAGAAACTCGTCCACCAGCGCCTGTGGGTCAACCGGATCCTCGGTGGTGACGGTGATCTCCACGCGGTTGCAGGTGGACAGGATGCAAGCTTCCGAGACGCCCGCGTGCGACTTCAGCGAATGCAAGGCCTCCGGCAGGGCCGGTTCCGGGAAGGCCAGGCATTCCCGCACCTCGACGGGCGCGGTCTTATGGCTGACGCCTGTGACTAGTAGCTTCATGGCTTCAGCAGCCAGCTTCCCAGACGCGCATGCGCCACCCAGGTGACCGCCGACAACCCCACCACCACGATCACCATGATGGCAGCCTTCCGCCCGCGCCATCCGGCGGTGATCCGCAGAAACACCATCGCCAGATAGCAACCCCAGGTGATGAACGAGATGCCGATGGCGGGCTGGCCGATCCAATCCGTCTTGTGCTCGATGAACGCCCAGGTGGTGGCGGCGATCACGGCCAGCGTCATCAGCACGAAGCCCAGCGCCATGGACCGGGAAATCAATTCGTCCAGCGTGCCCAGCGGCGGCAAGCGGTAATACAGCTTGCGCGGCTTCTTGCGCTTGAGCTCGCGCTCCTGGAACAGATAAAGCAGAGAGGCTCCGGCGGTGAATGCCAGCGCGGCGAAGCCCAGCAAAACCAGGGTGATGTGTACGTCCAGCCAGGCGTTGCGGACTACCGGGCTCGACCACGCGTCCACCGGGTTGCCCAGCGTGGAGACCAGGGTCATCACGAAGATCAGGGGGAAGATGAAGACGCTGAGGCTTTCGGTTTTGTAGCGCCAATATACGAACAGGAAGAGCGCGGTGATGAGGAAGGCGCACATGGAAAGCGTCTCGTAGAAGTTGGCGATGGGGCAGCGATTCATCAGCAGCCCCTCTTCCACGATGGAGACGCAGTGTAGCACGGCCCCGATGGAAAGCGCGGTGAGCGAAACCCGGAAAAGATGCTCGCGTTTGCGGACCAGCGTGAGGATGGCGTGCAGCAGGCCGACCGAGTACAGAGCCGCGGCCACGCGCAGCCAGATGACACTCATTTCAGCCATGGAGTGCGCCGTTCAAGGGGTTCGATTGAAACCATAGTATAGCGTGGGGCGGGGTAGCTGGACAGGGCTTCGTTGCGCTTGGCGCTAGGCCTGGCCGAGGTCGGTGCTTTGGGACGATCAAAGCCTAACATCTTGATTGTGAAGGGTATTTTGTGCGACGGGGGCTGTGAGGGACGGACCTCGCATTTTTTGGCGGATCGTGTTGCATTGGGTTGCACGGCGGTGCGCCCGGGGGCGGAAATGGGCCAGGTGCCGGGCGTCGAAAAGCTCGATTGATTGATGCATCACGTAACATTTTGTTGCATCCCTGTCACTTTTTTCTGGCTGGACGCGGGCTTACAGAGCCTGCATTAACTGTGGCGACGCCCGCGTCGGCCTGTCGCGTGCGGCTGGGGGCTGATTCCTAGTGCAGTGACCCGAGCGGAGCGGGGGGCTCTGCCCAAACCCATCTCCCCCTTGGGATAGTGCGACTCGGCGTGGGAAAATCTCAGGGGGTGTGGAATGCGGCAGGGCTAAGGTGGTCCAGGCGTTTCCGAAGATCTCTCGTGTGCCGCCAGTGGCCTGCGGACGGGGCATATAGCGTGGAGTGGCGATGGTTTCCGGTTGATGCAGTGTTAACCTCATTGCGAGTGGTGCGGTCCGAAACTGATTCGAGCGGCCCCGGGTTCTAAGACTACGAAGGCCCCTGCCAGCCGAGAAGCATGTCCGGTCACCAACTTCAAAATGGCGTCTGCGAGCAGGCTCCGGGCGCGGGACGGAAATCGGATGAGGATAACGCCAGGTGAATCCATCCGTGCCGCAAAGACGAGCCAGCCGAAATCCTTGTCCTCGGTCAGGAGTATCCGGTTTTCGGCTATCGCTAAGTCCATCACGTCTTTGTCCACCGAAAGTTGCTGAAATTCGCTCACGGCGAGCACATCGTGGCCGTGCGCCCGGAGCACTCGAATCGCGGCGAAATCGCAGCATTCGTCTGCGAGGAAACGCATTGCCGGAATTTATGGAGAACCGAGCGCCAATACAGTTTCGTGCCCGATGGTGTCGGCCGCGTAGGTCAGTGCTGCACGGATGTCGTCCGCGGCCAAGCGGGGATAGGCGTCCAGGAGATCTTCGATCGCCGCGCCCTCCGCGAGCTTCCGCAGCAAAAGCTCCACGGGCACGCGTGTTCCGCGAATCACGGGCTTGCCCTGCATGATGCTTGGGTTGATCTCGATGCGATCAGTCACGATCTATGCCCCGATTCAATTGTACCAACATCGATACAAGCGGTTTGTACATCGACCGGACGAAGATGCGACGCGTAGCGATCTTGGCGCGGAACTTCTGTTCCAGGCTGACGCGATCATCGATCTCTCTTTGAGCGCGGCCAAACGGCTGGGTCGTCTATGAATCGATATCGCCGAGGTATGCCGCGACTGCCTCCGCGCCATCCTGACTAGACGCCGCGCCCGGCTTATTTGGGCAAAAACTCACTTGCCGAATCACATATACAGCGCGATATAGCACTACGGTGACAGGCCGGGGGCCGCGCCGTCAGTTCGCTTTTTTCGCGGCCCGCTTCCTCTCGCGGGTCCTTCTCTCGCGTCCTTCGGCTTTCAGGATATCGGCCTTCGACACGGTAAGCACCTTGCGGAATGCCATGTCCAAGCGTTCGGCGGGCGTTCCGCCATCGGGAAGATTGACGGGCGGCGGTGTCCTCATACGCCCCTGTCATACCGCCGCAGTGGCTTGGGCGGCACTAGATTTCCGGCTCATCTGGGAGCAGTTGTAGCGCGTCCCCGTCGAAAGCAGCGACCCATATCTTGACCTTGCAAACGCTTGCGGCTGTTCTGAGCCGTGCGATTTCAGGTCCGCTTATGCCCGCCTTGCCGCCCTTCAACTGGATCAGCCGAATATCGAGCGCATCCGCATTCTTGCGGTCCAATCGGAACGCGACCGCGTCTATGATCCCCGTGCGCGGCGCGCCGGTCTTGCCCTCAAAGAACGCGGCCTTCCAGCCGCGCTGTTTGCAGTACGTCTCAAGAGCGTCTTTGCTTGCGGCTTCAGCGGCGTGCGCCTTTGCCCATGCACTCATACGCTTCTTGGTTAATACGGCCTTGCGGGCGCGGGCACGGAGTTTGCGTGTACGGGCGGCTTTCTCGCCAGGGGAAAGATCAGAGGGCATCAGCGTGGCCCTAGTTTCGCCTGAAGGTCCTGAAAAAGGTTCTGAAGCACGACCTTATCGTATCCCCGGAAGTACGCCTTCAGCTTCCCTCCGTTGCTATGGACCACTTCTCCAGCTGCCTGAATGCGAACCTTCTCGACCATGGGCAACACAGGCGGCGTAGCCTTCGGATCTCCGGGGGTGTATGCGAACTTCACGCTGATCTGAACCTTGTAAATCCAGTTGCCCTTGAGCGTCACAATGCCAGCATTATCGGTAGTTCGGATGTACCCAGAGTCCTTGTCCATCGTGGCCACGTCAAAGTTGTTCTCAAGGATGGTATTGACGGCGGTCTGCCAGCACTTTTCGTATTGGTTTCGAAGGTCCTCGCGGATGGGCAACTCACGCCAGACCGGATCGCTTACTTCAAAGCGCGTCTTGAGGGCATTCGGGATGTCGTCGGCACGCAGAGCGACCGTGCTGGTCAGCGCCAAGCAGAGCAAAACGGTGGCGGCATGTTGAAGTGTGCGCACGGGCAAAAGTATAACACCATTCCGCAAGGAGAGTCCTGTGGACGTTCCTCAAGCAACGGTTTCGCGTGCTCTCAATGAAGATCCGAGATTTGTTTCAGTCGTTCGGGAATTTCATTCAGTTGTCTCTCGCGGCCCTTCGCCAGTTGAGATGCTGCACGCTCTCTTAGCAGAGGGCCGAGCCTTAGCACGGCTTCATCGAAAGGCTCTCCAAGAATTTCACGAAGGGCAGCGTCTATCGTTGCCACAGTCAGATTCAGTTCGCTAATCGCTTCTCTGTATTCACGTTCTAACTTTGCGGTATCGTTTCGTAATACCTCAGATGATTTTGGTTCCATAGGTTCCTCGCTGCCGGGTAGGCTGGGGGGCCTGTGTCGCACCCCATAAGGCCCCCACGATGTCTCAGGCCTATGCCGTTAAGGGCGAAGCCCTCCTTACAGGGAATTCAACAGTGAAGGCCACGTTCAAAACCCTCAGGCAAATAATGTGTTCGTTTCGTTTCTTTCGTTATTGAAAACAGAAGAGCATTTCGCTACTCCTGTTATGGATCTCATGTGAGGCTTTCACTCATATTGAGGCGTCGGCGGTTTATCCTGCGGTCGGCTTGCGCCTCCGTACCGCCAGTTGTTGCGGGCAGGCTGTTGCCTGTTCGCACAACCTTGACGCAAAATCATAATAGCACAACGCGCTTGCCGCGTCTCTGGCGGGGCTTCTTACTCGCACCTTTCTGCTTGTTCAGTCTCTTTGCCGGTCAGTTGATTCCAAGTGCGACACTTACCAACACTGCGGCGCACAACGGTATCAAACCGCCGGCCGTCATTCAAACCCTTGCGATTGTTATAACGGAGGGCCTGATTCGTCAAGATACCGGAAAGATGGTACGGCTCTACACTGACACACGTGCCATGGATACCGCGCTTCAAGAGACTCCAGAAGTTTTCCAGGCCGTTGGTTTGGGCTTCGCCGCGCACACACTCAACCGCGTGGTCGATCACTTCGTTCTGAAATTCGTCGAGACCTTCATACGATTTCAGCGCATCGGTAAAGATCGCGGACCCGGCCAAAACGTGATCGCGTATCTCAGAGCTGCCCGCCGCCTTGCCGCTCCGTTCCAGGATGCCCATGACGGCGGTTTTGTCCTTACCGCCCGTGCCTAATGTTCCGTCCGCGTGCTGCCTTGTGCATGTTCCGGGTTTTGCCGCGGTCGAAGATCTCCCGCAACCCGTCCGGCGGTGTTCACGGCCAGCGTCATGCGCACGAAGCCCAGCGCCACAGACCGGAAAATCAATTTGTCCAGCGCGCCCCAACGCTGCTTTTTGGGGACGAGCCGGGACAGAGGAACCGTTAGCTCAATCGAAACCTTCCGCGTCCCGGCTACCTGTCCATGATCGTTTGCCAATCGTCGAAATCAAGGCAGTTCGATGAAGTCGCCGGCCGAGAGGCTCGCGTCTCGAATAATGGCGCGTAGAAGTGGTTCCTTGATGATTCGGCCCGGATGCACGGGCACGACAGTTCGAGGGCAGTCAGAGACGGCAGCTTGGCCATGCATCACACGGGAACAGAGGCTGGCACCGTCACCCTGCCATGAAACGATCGACACTCCTTGGGGACCGGGTCCCCGTGGACCGCCAGGCTTTCCAGGTACAGGGCAATGGCTTCCTTGACGTTGATCTCTGTCTCTTCCAGCGTTTTCACCGGGTGTGACAACCGGGCAGCGCGGGAACGAATGCCACATAGCCGCCCTCCGAGGCTTGTTCGTAAAACACAGAATAGGAGTAGTCCCTGGGAGCGCTTCGCTTCATCACCTTATCGTAAGGCGTTCGGCATCGAGTCTGCAAAACCGACTCGCGTACACCAACCGCGCTGGAATTTGTGCCACGGCGCGAGTAACAGGTGCGCGCAACATGTTGCTGACGGCCTGTTCAGAAAAGAGTATAATAGGCACAGAAATTGAGGATATCCGAGTATGACTAGAATTCAGCCCGTCTTGACGGCGACCGAACTTGCGCTGGTCGACCAAATGGCCGCGCTAACCGGATCGAAGCGAACCGAGGTCATCAAGAGCGCCCTGGCCGTCTATCACTGGTTCGTACGGCAGGCGCTCACTGGGAGCCAGGTGGTGGCACGCAAGCCGACCGGCGAAGAGGTGTCCCTCGAGACTGCGGAACTTGCGGTCCTCGCAGGCAAGGGTAACCGCCTTAGCCCCGGAGAATTGGGCCTGCTGGCCAAGCAACTCGCGGCAGCTCCCGATCCGGTCGAGGCGGACCGAATCAAAGAACGCCTCACGCGCGGCTTCTACGGGATTTAAGTCCGGAACTCCAGGAATCTGTGCCGAGAGTCCGCCGCCAAAACGTTCCGCCTGCTCTGTTTCAGCATCTCCTCGACCGCGTCCGGAGCCGGAAGATTCCAGCATCTCAGCTTGAGATGCTGGCGAATTGGCTCGATAGTGAGCCAGAGGTACCTGAGGGCCAGTGGTACAAGCGATTCACCGGCATGACGGTTTGCGGCGAGGGTGAGTTAATCAAGGCCTTTCTGCTCACGGGTCAGGCTCCTAAGGGCCGGCGAGTATTGTGAAATCAACCGCGCGTAGCCCGCTTTGGCCGGCACGCCTCCGACGCCTGTCAGGCACACCGTATCGCAAGAGCCACGCACAGAGTCGACACCAACGCGCACTTCTTTGAATGATTTCCGTTTGGAACGGCAATTGCCTCCCACTACCGCCGGCGCACGAAACTGGTTTCCGGCCCGTGAAAAGTGGGGAAGGTCTTGGAGATGTGATCGTGCCAAGCGAGGCTCTCTTCGTCCAGCAGGGCCCACAGCAAGCCCAGGCCGCCTGCGCAGTAGCCCAGGCAAGCGCCCAGATAGCGCAGCCAGCGCGACGCGCCGTCGGGAGGGTAGCCGTCGAAGTTGATCAGGGTCAAACGCAGAGCGCGCATGCCCGGCGTCTGTCCCCCGGCGCACACCCAAACAAAGCCGTAGAACATGGCGATCAAGACGGCGGCGGCGGCCATGACCAGAATCACCGGCTTGGTGGCGGGGAAAGATCCGCCCAGAAGATAGAAGACCGTAAGAAAGATTCCGCAGCCGATCAGGATCATGCTGCCATCGAAAGCAGCGGCACAGGCCCGATGCATGGGAGCCGCAACCGGAGCGTCGCAATCGATGACCGCCTCCACGGTGGTGGAGAGCTTGCGGGGCGAGGACGGGGCGGGCAGCAGGAATTCGAGCGATGGCTGCGCCTCGTTGGACGCGCCCGGGCGGCGGGCCAGGCGCGCGGTGGTGCGAGTCACGATTCTGGGTTGGGGGTGCGCCGGGGGTTCGAAGACCCCATCGAAGGGGATCACTTTGCTGGCAGGCCGATCCTGAAAGAGCATGGCCTGGCGCGGAGCCGAGGGCGGCAATCCGGCCCGCGGAACCGCTGGCGCGCGCGGCGGCTCGCTACGCGCAGGCTGCGGCGCGGCGGCCAAAGCGCCCTTGGTGGCTGCGGCATACATATCGTTTTGCGGCCGGCCGCAACGCCGGCAGCGCCGGTCGCCGTCTGAATTCAGGTAATGGCAATAACTGCAAGTCATGGTGAATGCGTCTATGGTGCAAAGCAAGGCCCTGCTGTGGTACGTTTGCCGATTGAGCCCTCAGCCATGCACACGCCCCCACATTGTTCGTATCACACTCGGCGAAATTTGTCACGCACTTTCTTCGAGTATTACCTACAGTTCCATTTTTGCCGCGTTGGCGGCACTTGTCTTTACGCGCGTGGCATTTGCCCAGATGCCGCCCGGCTCGGTACTGGTTCCCCCTCCCACCACCGCCCCCGCGTCGCAACCCAATAAACGCATTTATAAGCCGCGCCCCAACGCGCCGCCAGTGGGCGAATGGGAAGTGCATGCCGTGGATCAAAACGCGGAAGGGCATGTGTGGCATTTGCGCGGACACGCGGAGATGGAAAACGTCAACATGCTTTTCCGCGCCGACGAGATCGATTACAACGAAGACACCGGCGACGTCGAGGCCCGCGGAAGTATCTATTTCGAGCAGTTTGAGCGCAACGAAAAGATCTGGGCCGAGCGGATGGAATACAACACCAAGACGGAACAGGGCAAGTTCTACGATGTGCGCGGCACCACCGCCCCGCGCATCGATACGCGTCCCGGCATGCTGACCAGCCTCAATCCGTACTATTTCCAGGGCAAGTGGGCGGAGCGGCTGAACGGACATTACATTCTGCACGATGGCTTCCTGACGAATTGCCGCATCCCGAATCCATGGTGGCGGCTGAAGGGACCGCGCTTCGATATCGTGCGGCAAGAGTCGGCCAAGGCTTACCGCTCCGTTTTCCTGCTGCGCAAGTTTCCGCTTTTCTACACGCCATTTTTTTATAAGTCGCTCGAAAAACGGCCGCGGCGCAGCGGTCTGCTGATGCCCAATATCGGCCATAGTTCCACGCGCGGATTCATGCTCGGCGTGGGCGCCTTCTGGGCGATCAACCGCAGTTACGACGCCACGTACCACGTTCAGGATTACACGGCGCGCGGGTACGCGCATCACTTGGAATTACGCGGCAAGCCGACCGATAAGGCGGACTTCGACGCTATTCTTTTCGGCGTGCAGGATCGCGGCCTGCTGGAATCCGACGGCACGCGCGGACCCAAGCAGGGCGGGTACACGTTCTCGGTAGCGGGCAAAGCCGACCTGGGAGACGGGTGGACCGCGCGGGGCTTCATCAACTATCTGAGTTCCTTTACGTTCCGCCAGGCCTTTTCCGACTCGTTTAACGAAGCCGTGTTTAGCGAAGTGAGCTCGGTGGCGTTCCTGAACAAGGACTGGTCCACATTCACCTTCGACACGGTGGTCGAACGCAAGCAGGATTTCACCAGCCTGGAGATCACCGAAACCGACCCCACCACTTCAAAACAGAATACCTACACCAATGCGGTAGTGGTCAAGAAGCTGCCGGAATTGGATCTTTCGAGCCGCGACCATCAGGTGGCGGAGGGGCTGCCGATCTGGTATTCGTTCGATTCCAGCGCGGGCCTGCTGTCACGCAGCCAGCCGGACTTCTACTGCGCCGGCGCCGAGGGGCCGGCGACTGCCACCAGTTGCCCCACCAACGGCTACGCGCCACCGACTTTGGTGGGCAATTATCAAACCAGCCTGCTGAACAGCCGCATGGACTTCGCGCCGCAGATCACCTCGGTGCTGCACCTGGGGGCCTTCCATCTGGTCCCCAGCCTTACGGTGGACGAGACCTTTTACGGCGAGACGCAAGGGCCGTACGAGGATGGCTTTCTGCGCGTGCTACCCGCGGCCTACCTGCGCAGCGCGCGCGAATTCAAAATGGACCTGGTGGCGCCGTCTTTCGCCCGCGTATTCGACCACAAGAGTTGGCTGGGAGACAAATTAAAACACGTGATCGAGCCGCGGGCCACCTATGAGTATGTCACGGGCATCGGGCAGGATTTCAACAAGATCATTCGCTTCGACGAGAGCGATCTGCTGGCGAATACCAACCAGGTTACGCTTTCCCTAGCCAACCGGGTGTACGCCAAACGCGGCGACGAGGTGGTGGAAATCTTCAGTTGGGAATTGTCGGAGGCGCGCTATTTCGATCCGACTTTCGGCGGCGTCATCTCGCCCGGGACGCAACAGCGCAACGTGCTGCTGAGCCAACTCGATCTGACGCCGTTCGCCTTCCTGGATGGCCCGCGCACCTATTCGCCGATCGTTTCGGCGCTGCGCGTTCAGCCCAAGTGGAATATCGCTTTCGAATGGCGAACGGATTACGATCCGGCGCGCCATGGCATCGTGGCCTCCACCGCCAGCGCCGACTGGCGCAAGGGCGCTTTTTTCGTTTCCGTGGGGCAAACCGAGGTACACAGCGACGTAACCCTGCTGCCAAGCGAGAACCAGACGCGCGCCAGTTTCGGGATCGGCAACTCGACGCGGCGCGGTTGGAACGCGGCGTTTGTGGCCGTTTACGATAACAAGGTGGGCATCCTGGATTTCGCCATTGCGCAGGCCACCTACAACACGGACTGCTGCGGGTTCAGCGTACAGCTCGTGCGTTACGATTTCGGCACGCGGGATGAAACTCAATACCGCTTCGCCTTCGCCGTGGCCAATCTGGGTTCTTTCGGAACATTGAAGCGCCAGGAGCGCTTGTTCTAGCTCGCTGGTGTCGGCACGAGCAACGGGCGGTCCCTTCGGCAATCTCTCTGGCGCCAGAAACCAGCGCCAGGCGACCGCAGGAGTGCGGTCGCGGCAGGCACCAGTGCCTGCGCCACGTCGTATCGACGACTTGCGCCAAGGTTCCTGGAGAGTGCCGGCACGGCACGCAAGAGCGTGCGCCACGCCAAGAAAGGACCGGGCGCTCGTGAAAGCGCCCGGTTGAGGAGCACCTGTGGGTCGCTCGGAGGTCACAACCCACAGGGGTGGAGGAGATCGTCGATTACCCGAGTAAGCCCCCATGGCCCAGGCAGCCCACCTCCCAGCCTGAAACGCGGTAGCGGGCCAATAACGGGGGAAGGACCAAGTCTACCACATTCGCCTTGGCGGAACGAAAGCAACCGGGCGCGGAGATCATAGGAATATCGTCTTTGTAAGCCAGCAGCAGCAGGTTACCCGGTTCGACCGGCGCCAGGAACCGTTCCACGTGGCCGCCTACCTTTTCCATGGCCCGCCCGACGACGTCTTCCGGACCCGCCGGAGCGGTGGTGGATGCGATCATAATCACTGCGGGTTTGGACCTCAGCAACTGCTGCAGGCTCCGGCTTACCGAGGCTTCATCCTCGGTGCACGATAGCACGAAGCTGGCGGACACGCCGAAGTGCTCGAGGCGCTGGTGCATGATGTTTTCAAACAACTGCCGCCCGCGTTCTCCGTTGAGCGGATCGGTGTATAAAACGCCCACGGTGGGGTTCCGCATGGGCCGCGCCTGCAAGATGGGACCGCGCTCCTTCAATATCTTAACGACGGCGTCCAACTGGGTGCGGGAGACGGCAAAGGGCGCGCTCTTCACGGTGGCGATGCGCTGGCCCGGCATCGCGAAACTGAAGTTCAGCGCCGTGGCAATGACCACGCTGGCCGCGTAGTTGATCTGCTT
>Ga0187867_10004087_pt1 | contig 11391 bp, 15 predicted proteins | sample June2016WEW_13_1_FD_132976 | JGI IMG/M metagenome (GOLD analysis project Ga0187867, IMG submission 132976) | Peatland microbial communities from SPRUCE experiment site at the Marcell Experimental Forest, Minnesota, USA - June2016WEW_13_10 | ecosystem: Environmental > Terrestrial > Soil >... | reverse complement strand
GACGTTGGCCACCTGTTTAGAGTTGGGCAGGTTTTTAGAGTTGGCCCGGCTCTTGGAGATGTCCTGGGCCAGGGCGGCTCCGGTCGCCGCGAGGCTTGAAAAAATGAGGATCCGGAAGATTTTACCAAGTGTCATCACGTCACTCCAACAAGCGGGCGTCCATTTGGGGCGGACACCCGCACACCCGGCAACGCCGCGGGAGGCAATGTTGCATCTGCGCAACGCGGTGCTGCCGGGTTTATTCAAAGTGAACCAATGCGTACTTAACCCCAATCCCCCCGATGGGGGACTGATTGGCGTTCCGTAACCCTAGGCCCGAGTGTCTCGTTACTGGTAGTTCGCAGGCGAGATGATCGCCGTTACAATCGGTTGGGCGAAAACATGCATCGAAGAAGTCACGTCCACGTGATCCGCCGACGGACGTTCGGTGTCACCTTGCCCCGTCTCCTGTCGATTGAGATGGCAGGCCGCTACCCGCAGTCCTCGGCATGACCAGAAGCAGTCCCTAGCGGCGTCGACAACGAAGCATTCATCCGATCACAACGGCTACCATCTCAGGTAGCGTGAGCCAGCAACGTAGCCCGCCAGAACGACGATGCCGATCGCGAGCGGATACCAGGTGGCCACGAAGAGCGGGCTGTCATCGGTGCAATGCGACGCATAGAGCGTCGCCGCGATACCGCTCGCGACGAGCCCGGCAACAGCACCCGCGAGGCCGGGCCGGGTAGGCGCGCCGTGCCGCAAGGCAAGAAAGGTGCACGCGAGCGGCCCAATCGACAGAAAGGGGATCAGCGTAAGGCAGGCGCGGGCATTCGAGCCAACGAGCCGCGGCCACCACGTCGCGGCGGGCATAACCGCCAATTCTGTTACCACCGCAAACGCCAACAGCAGGGGCGCCACCAGCCACGCCCAGCGCCAGAGACCGAGCGAAACTCCCGGCCGCGCGAGACGGACGAGAAATCCGGTTGCAGTCGCGGCGAGGCTCAGCGTGACGACGAACTTGAACAGGAAGCGAACGGTTTCCAACGCCTGCGCGATGTCGGGGCGAAACCCGATCCACAGGAAAAACGCCGCGACCGCCAGAACAGAGCCCATCGCCAGCGCGAGGGCGAAAGTCCGCTGGAGGCGCACGGAAGAAATCCCCAAATCGGCGACGAGCGCGGTGATCAGATCGTCGGTTATCATTGTGAGCCCCTCCGATAGAGGGCATTGAGCCCCTTGATGGCGCGGTGCAGAGCGACGCGCACGGCTCCCTCGCTCATGTTCAAGCGCTTCGCCGTTTCCTGAACAGAACGGCCTTCGATGGATACCGAGCGCACTAGATCGCGCTGACGGCCGTCCAGTTTGTCGAGCATGCGATCGACGTCGACCCGCTCCTGCGTGTTATCCGTCCCTTCGGCGACCAGGATATTGTCCATGTCGTCGATCGGTAGTTCCTTCCAACGCCCACGATGGCGCAGCCTGTCGATCAGCTTGTGGCGCGCGATCGCCGTGATCCAAGGACCGATGGGCCGGTCGAGATCCCAGGTATGTCGCTTCAGATGGATCGCCAAGAGAGTCTCCTGAACGACATCTTCCGCCTCGCCGCCATCCAGGCCAACGCGGGCGCAATTGCGGCGCGCTGTTGCCCGCAAGACGGGCGCAAGCGAAGCGAGAAACTGACGATAAGCACCAGCATCGCCATTGACCGCCGCGCGCATCAACGCGGCCCAAGCCTCCTCGGACTCACGACGCTTCACGCTATACCCCATGCTTCGTTGTTGGCTGCCCGTACGTTACTCCATGAATGGGAGAGCAATGACACGCCGGGTTCACGAAACAGTGATCGCTCTCATCTGCTCGCAGAACGGCGCCCCTTGTAACGCAAGAGCCATCTCGACCGAAGATGAGACTGTGGGTGCCATCTTCGCGCTCACAGCCTCCCGTTCCCGGGCTCACAGCTTTAAGGAGAAAGCACTATGGATCGCCGTTCCATCAACCTCGCCTTGGCCGGTTCGCTCGCCGCGGCTCTTTCACTCCTCGCCATCGCGGCTTCGGCAAAGGATGCCGCCAAGGAGAAGTGCTACGGCGTCGCCCTGAAAGGTCAGAACGACTGCGCCGCCGGCCCAGGAACCACCTGTGCCGGCACCTCCAGGATCGACTACCAGGGCAATTCGTGGAAGCTCGTCCCGAAGGGGACTTGCACGACCATGACGACTCCGTTCGGCCCGGGTTCCCTTGCATCGATCAAGCGACCCGCTTGACACTCGGGCGACGAGGCGACCCACCCCGACACCATTCAACCGACATCAACCGAGAGCAAGTTTCATGATGACGCCGTCGAGACTTTCACCACGTGCGCGCGACGGCTTCAAGCCTGAAACGAGGAAATTGGTCAGTTCATGACTGCTCTGTCGTCTTCCGTAATGAAAGCCTTGGATCTTCTATCCACGCTCTTTGTATTCGCGCTTGGTTGTGGCGTGCTGTTTACGATGGTGGTTTTTGTGCTGGACCGGCGGCAAAGTCGCGACGCCATTTTGCGGAACTATCCTGTGATTGGGCACATGCGCTACATTCTCGCGAATCTGGGAGAATTCTTCAGGCAATATTTTTTTGCCATGGACCGAGAGGAGCTTCCGTTTAATCGCGCCGAGCGAAGCTGGATCGAACGCGCCTCGAAAAACAGCGACTCCACCGTCGCCTTCGGGTCGACCAAATACATCAAGGAACCGGGAACGCCCATTTTCGTGAACTGCCCCTACCCGACGCTCGATGCGGATATCGAGCGCACGCCGCATTTGGTCATCGGGCCGGATTCGCCAAACCCCTATGCGGCCAAATCGTTTTTCAACATCTCCGGCATGAGTTTTGGCGCGCTGTCCGCCCCGGCGGTGCTTGCGCTTTCCAAGGGCGCCAAGATTGCGGGGTGCTGGTTGAACACTGGCGAGGGCGGCCTCTCTCAATATCATCTCGAGGGAGGGGCTGACATCATTTTCCAGATGGGCACCGCCAAATACGGGGTTCGGCACTCCGATGGGACGTTGAACGAGGATAGGCTGAGGGAGCTCGCGGCCCTGCCGCAAGTGAAAATGTTCGAAATCAAGCTTTCGCAGGGTGCCAAGCCGGGCAAGGGCGGAATTCTGCCCGGCGTGAAGGTCACCTCAGAGATCGCGGCCATCAGGGGAATCCCGGTGGGCGAGGATTCGATTAGCCCCAATCGCCATCCTGAAATTAACAGCAATGAGGAATTGCTCGATTTTATTGAGAGGGTCAAGAAAATCACCCTCAAGCCGGTTGGCGTGAAGGCGGTGCTAGGCGCTTATGGATGGCTCGACGACCTCATGGTGAAAATCCGGGAGCGCGGCGTCATGCCGGACTTTTTTACGCTGGATTCCGGCGATGGAGGCACAGGAGCCGCTCCCATGGCGCTGATGGACAATGTTGGCCTCTCCATCCGCGAATCCCTTCCAATGGTGCGAGACATCATCAAGAAGCACGATTTGGCCGAGCGTATCCCCATCATCGCCTCCGGTAAGCTCACGACACCCGCCGAGGTGGCGTGGGCGTTGTGCGCGGGGGCCACCTTCGCCAGCTCGGCTCGAGGCTTCATGTTTTCGCTCGGCTGTATTCAGTCCCTCAGGTGCAACAAGAACACTTGCCCCACCGGCATCACCACCCATGACAAACGATTGCAGAAAGGCCTCGATCCGACCGACAAGGCTGTGAGGGTGGCTAACTATTGCCTCAACTTGCGGCATGACGTGGAAGTTATCGCGCACAGCTGCGGCGTGCCGCATCCAAGGCGCCTCAAGCGTTTCCACGTGCGTATCGTTTGTCCCGACGGCATCTCCCGGCCCTTGAGCGAACTTTATCCAACCGACGATCCCGCGGACTCAAACGCCTCGGCGGCGCGCATGCGCGCCCGAGCGTCGGAAACGACCGCAAACTAAGCAACGGCATGATGGAAGGTGAGAGATGGAATCGCTCAAGATGATTCCGATGAAAAGTCTGACTGCAGGTTGGGTGAGGTGCGCGGTAGGTGCGGATCAGGTGACCATCTTGAACAGATCGGCGATGAAGTTGTATGTCGCGGCCACCCATGATAATAAGTATTGGCGCTTGGCACCGAGAGGCCATTAATTTCGCTGATAATTGGCTAGACCGGTGATGCCAGCAGTACAGCGAACGTAGGCTGTGCACATGCGGTTTGGAGCTTCCGATAGTCCGCCCGCAGTCGATAAGGTGGCAATTCATCCGTTGGCCGTGCGCATCACGCACTGGATCAATGCCTTTGCCATCATTGTCATGATCATGAGTGGTTGGCGCATTTACGATGCGTCGCCGCTTTTTGGTTTCAGTTTCCCGAACGAAATCACGTTAGGCGGGTGGCTCGGTGGTGCGTTGCAATGGCACTTCGCGGCAATGTGGCTCCTCGTTGTCAACACGCTCGTCTATCTCGGCTACGGCGCCGCTTCGGGTCATTTTCGCCGAAACTTCCTGCCGCTCGCGGCGGCTTCGGTCGTTCGCGACGTTAGGGCGGCGTTGCGCTTGCGGCTCGCTCACGAGTCCGGAGTCTACAATTCCATCCAACGCCTCTTTTATGTTGGTGTCGTTGCCGCGATCGTCGTGATGATTCTTTCTGGCATGGCCATCTGGAAACCTGTGCAATTCCAGCCATTGGGATCCTTGATGGGCGGTTACGAAGGCGCGAGACTCGTGCATTTCTTCGGGATGAGCGCCATCGTCGCGTTCCTCGCGGTCCATCTTGCGCTCGTTTTGATTGTTCCCAGCACCTTCTTTCCCATGATCTCTGGTTCGGCGCGAAAACGCGCTCGCGCGGAGGCTCCGGCTCCGGAGGCGCGGGCATGACGGCTGGCAGCAAACTCGACGGGAGCTTCGTCAAGTCCTTGGCGCCGCAAATCGAGACGCTCCAGCGGCGACTTTTTCTCAAGCAAAGCCTCGGCCTTGGCGCGCTGACGATGCTGACTGGGTGTTCGGGATCAACCCCTCACGCGATTGAGCAGCTCTTGTCGCGCATGTCGCAGTTCAACGACTGGGCCCAGGGCGCGCTATTTAGTCCGGCGAGATTGGCGCCGACCTATGCCGAGAGTGAAATCACGAAGCCCTTCCCATTCAACGCCTACTATGCGGAGGATCAGGCGCCCGCCGTCGATCCGGGGAGCTACCGGCTCGAGCTCACTGGAATGATAGGAAACAGGCGGCCCTGGACGTTGGACGAGCTTGGCGGGCTTCCCCAGACCTCACAAGTCACGCGTCACATCTGTGTTGAAGGGTGGAGCGCGATCGGCAAATGGGGCGGCGTGCCGTTTAAGGCTTTCTTGGAACGGATCGACGCTGATCTGACTTGCAAATACGTCGGGTTCAAGTGCGCCGACAATTACTACACGAGCATCGACATGGCGTCGGCTCTTCACCCGCAAACCATACTTGCCCTCACCTATGCTGGTAAAATTTTACCACGCAAATACGGCTTCCCAATGAAGCTGCGCGTACCGACCAAGCTCGGTTTTAAAAACCCCAAGCACATCACGGCAATCTACGTCACCAACACCTACCCCGGTGGGTACTGGGAGGATCAGGGCTACAACTGGTTTAGCGGCTCGTAGACGGTAGAGAAAGGGGGTGCCATGCGTTTTGTTTGTTCCACTTTGGCGTTCTTGCTTGCCTTGCCTGCGGCAGTGCCGACATCCGCCGAAACCGCAAGCAGGGGATGCGAACCGGTGACCGAGCCATCGATGCCCCCAGACGCAGGACCTTACATGAAACGTTTGAATATGCGCGCGCCTATGGCCGGACAAATGAAGAGGGAAGGCATGATGATGGGGGATGTTACAAAAATGGCTGCGCAAAAAGACAAATGCATGAGTGAAATCATGACATCGGAAGAGAGGAGGATCGACGGAAGACAACGGTAGCGAAGCATTTCGTCATTCCATTTCTTCGGGCGGTTATGGCAATCGGCCCGCAACAACAAGCCAATAGGAGATCCCCATGCGTTCATATAAAATACTCTTTTGTGCAGCAGTGGCGATGTCCGCGCTCCTGTCGCCAACTCTGGCCGAAGAGATGCAAATGAAGTCCGGCATGATGATGATGATGCACCCCGATGGGAAGATGATGACCATGCCCGTGGACGACGCGATGTCCAAACATATGATGGACAAGGGAACGGCAATGAAAGTGCCGATGATGATGATGATGGGCCCGGACGGAAAAATGCATATGATGGAGGATATGAAAATGTCGAACGGAAAGATGATGTCCGACGAGATGATGAAGAAATAAATCGAGAGAGCACTGGCTCGGGATAGAGTTTCCCCCGCGCCAGCACAAGTCCTGTTGAGGTTATCACCGAGCTGGCCTGTCTATCAGCGCCGCCCTTACGTCGGCGCAATAAGGAGGGCGTTCGCGCGGCGCGGGAGAGATCGGAGAGGCTCATACGGGGTGTTCAACCTCAGCGCTTATGAGCCCTCGCCGTCGATTGCACGAACCGCGCGATGCCATTGCCCCGGGTTTTCGTGGTCGCCCTGATCCCCGGTGTCGTGATCGCATTTGGCCTTTATCTTGCGACCCTCGGTCCGAGGCCACATTTGTTTGGGCTGCTCGGTGAACCACGATTTTTGTTCAAGTTTTGCCTCGCTCTTTTGCGTCGCTCTGTCCGTCAAATTGGTCACGCGCCTTGGCAAGCCCGGCGCTGAGTTTCGTCTCGCCGCCCTCTTGCTTGCGATCGTTCCAGCCCTGCTGGCAGCGGGACAATCTCGCCGAACTCCTCAGTATTCCGCTCGCCCTTTGGAGCCAAAGATTGATCGGAACCAATGCGCTGTTCTGCCTGAAAAGTATTCCGTTCCTTGTGCTCGCGCCGCTTGCCGCCACATTATTCTACCTTCAACGGGGAGCTGTCCTTGTCGGAAATCAAATCCGAACATAAAGATGGTGTAATCCGCCGAGAATTGGTGTTGGCGACTAACCCTTGCTCGTGATGATTTTAATCAAGTGGGCGCATTTGTCCGTTCTGCCTATAATCCTGCGGATCGATTGAAGCAGGCTCCGGCGCGAACACGAAATAACGCTCGCTTGTTTTTGGTACCCTTCCGCAGATTGGCGCGGATCAACGCCATGAGCATGGGACCGAGGGAAAAGGCCCCTGCCCTCGCCTTCTTGGTCAGATTGCGCAAATAGCCGCCGGCGCTATTGATGAGGGAGGAGCGCAGCTGGATTGCGGCAAGAACGACAACCGCGTCTTCGGGGCCAAATGCCTCGATGGCCTCCTCCAGGCGCTGGGGCTGAACCCGAGCCAGGGGCACACCAAGGCGGCGGCCATCAAATCGCGCCAGGAGTTGATCCCGTTGGGTGCATGTTCGGCAATGTCGGGGCAAGCGTCGAGGACCATAAGCAAGGGGAAGCTGCATTGCGGCCGGTCTTGCTGCAGCTTATGAGACCTGTGCGCGGATAGCTCTGGACGCTGTGGTTGGCTCGTGATTCGGGGATTCGCCATGCCTCGTCGCTGACGAATTGGCGCGACTGATCGACTGGACAGAGATCGATCGTTGCCTTGTCGGCATCTACGCGTCAGCCAAAAGAGAAGCAAGCTGGCCACCTTTGGCCTTATTCAAGGCGATGCTCCTGTCGGTTCGGTACAATCTCTCCGATGTGAAGCTTGCGGACTCTCTCGAGGACCGTGCCTCGTTTCGGCGGTTCTGCGGATTCGCCGCACACGAGGCGACGCCGGAGCGCACCGCCTTCGTCCGCTTTCGCAAGGCGCTCACCGAGAATGGCCTCGATCGTTCTTTGTTCGAGGTGATCGTATGGCAACTCGATGAGCACGGCATCATCGTGCAAACCGGCACTCTCGTTGATGCAACGATCATCCCTTCGGCGAGCATCCGGCATGAGGGCGAGGCGCGCTGGGCCCGGCACCGTCGTAGGAAGCCTGTTCATGGATACAAGGCCCATGTCGTTTCCGACGAAGAACAGATTGTGCGACGGGTCGAGATCACGCCCGCCAATGTCCATGACGGATCAGTGCTGCCATCCATCCTGCCCTCGGAGACGGGCACGGTCTATGCTGATATGGGCTACGATAGCCATATCAACCGGGAAGCCATCCATGCGAAAGGGGGCCGAAAGAGGATTGCTCAACGTAGTGCTTGGGGCAGAGATCCGGAAGCGACCCAAGCGGCGCTCAATGCCTGGAACGCGTCAGTTGCGGCGGTTCGTTGCCGGATCGAAAAAGTGTTCGGCACATGGAAGCGCTCCTACGGGCTCGCCCGCATGCGCTTCATTGGTTCGGCCAAGGCAAATTTGCAGGTTCACTTCACCGCCATTGCCTACAATCTCCGGCGTGCCTGGCGTATCCTTGCTCCACAATCAGCGTGATGATCAACGGGCGAACTCTATCTATTCCAAACCTCCCAAATCAAGATCTTTTAACAGAGAGGTCTCCGCCGCTGCGTCGAACAGAACTCATTCGCATCAAGTTGCCGCCCGAATTATTCTTTCCGCGCACAGGTCTCCTTATGCCAAGTCACATTGATAACCTAGCGGTTTCCCCGGGTGCCCTTCTTGAGACCTTCGACCTCGTCACCGGTCAAATATTCACGAACACGATACGTGGAATTGGGTTCACGTCCGGCGACTGTCCGGTTTACCTCGAATGGCAATAAAGTGAATTTAGCCATACCTTCCTCTTTATCCCGGTCGTGAATTGGATCGTAAACACAGAGATCGGGCCGAACGGATGATTCGCCGTGAGATCGAGCGCATTTCGCACTCGATTAACTGCGCGAAGTCGTTGACATCGGAATGATGCAGTCATCGTGTGATCTGCAAACGGTCGCATTCAATGGAGATAAGATCAATGACTGAACAAAAACTCTGGATCGACGTGATCGATCCCAAGGGTGCGCTGCGGAAAAATATCGCATGTGTCGCGAATTTCTGCGCAGGTGGGAATGCGAACTACGCATACTCGCTTGTGGAAAGCTGCATCGACTCAGAACACAGTGCCACGATCGAAGGCTTGTTCAGGGAGCTGTGGGCGAAGGCCGAAGGCGAAATCAAGCAGGACGTTGCCGTGTACAAATACGATGTCGGCATGAGCCCTCAACGAGTTCATGAAATCTGGCAGGAAGTGACTACTTGGTTCGAAGAGGCGGACAAACAAGACGAAGCAGATCGAGTTGCGGTCGAAGCCGACGAAGCCGATGAAGACGAAGCCACCGAATGACGCAACCTACATCCGGTGTAGAGTGGCGACGAAAACGGCGCGCTCCACGGCGGACTCGAAGGCGGGGTTCGCGAGTAAATCGCAGAGAACCTCCGCTATCCCGAGGCGCTCCCATATCCTGCCGAACAGCAAGGGTCCGCCGATGCGCTATGTCGAGACCGACGAATCTCATTTGTGAAATGAACGATGGTCACAACCCTTTTGCGAAGGTGGTGATGCGCATCGAATTCTTCGGCCTGAAAGCGGGCTTAGGGCGCATCATCCTGCTCGGTGCTCGACAATGCGGCATGGCATGGCGCGGCAGGCCTAGAAATACCCGACGGCATCCCTCTCGTTTATCTGCCACCCTATAGTTCCGAGCTGCAGCCCGCCGACCCTATGGGCGCTTGTCGACGAACCGATCGTCAACAAGCACATCGCGACACTCGCAGATCTCGAAGAGACAATCGCCAACCAATGTACCGCCCTCGCCGAGCATCCCGAGCAAATCCAGACACGAACTGGTTTCCATTGGTGGCCAAAGCGCATCATTCCGAACTAATCTGTCATTCGGCGTAGCACGTTGACCCCCAATCGGCGCGGGGGTCAAAACAAAGCTGACGAGAAATCAAATACTTGATCCTTTGACCCCTCGCTGATTGGGGGTCAAGATGTGGAGCCGATTCACAGTCATCCCGCAGGAATCGCCGCGCGTAACCCCCAATGCTCAAGAATCGAAGATATCTTCGAGAAGATTCATTCTCAGCGCTTCATTTGTCCGAAGCAGCGGCGGCTGGCTTCGGGGCGCGACCATCGCCAAAGCCAGCAACCTCAAATTTCCGGCATCACTTCCCTTGCAGCCTTGGTCGCGGATTGATCTGGACGGTGGCTGTCATTCCGGCCGCAAGGACCACGCCCTCCGGCACCGCGTCGATGTGGATACGCACCGGAATGCGCTGGGCAAGGCGTACCCAGGTGAAGATTGGGTTCACCGAAGCAAGCCCCTGCTGATTGGCTTGCGCGTTCGGCACGTTGATGCCGCGGGCGATGCTGCCGACATGGCCACGAACGATCTGGCTGTAGCCCATCAGCTTGATCTCAGCCAGGTCGCCCTTGTGGATCGAGCCGAGATTGATCTCCTCGAAATAGCCGTCAACCCAGAAGGAATCGGCATCGACGATCGAAATGATATTCTGTCCGACATTCGCGTAATCGCCAAGTTGCGCCAGCAGATTCGTCACCCAACCATTGACTGGAGAGCGTACCTGAGTGCGCTCGAGGTTGACCCGCGCCTGGTCCAGGTTTGCCAAGGCCTGCTCATATTGCGCTTGGGCGGCAACCGCCGTCGTCGCATAGGTCTGCTGCTCCTCCACGGTAACCGCCAGCTGGGTCAGTTTCTGCCGGCGTTGCGACTGAATCGCTGCGTTCCGCGCATTGGCCTCAGCTTGCTTCACTGCCGCCTCGGCACGACTGACGGCGATCCTGTAGTCCCTCGGGTCGATCACCATCAACAAGTCACCCTTATGCACAAACTGGTTGTCGGCGATCGGGAACTTAACGATTTGCCCGGCGACCTCGGGTGCCATTGTAACGACATAAACACGCACAGTGCCGTCGCGCGTCCAAGGTGCCCCCATGTAGGCGTCCCACATCGTCCAACCGAGCGGCACGGCAAGCGCGACCGTCACCAAAGTGAACAAAACTGGAATGATCCTTCGGCGCGGCCTCTCCTTGTCGCGGGCAAGCGGCGTGGGGGACCAGACGGCGTCGCGATCGCCTGCTTTGCTGCTCTTCGCTTCGGTTTGAGTATCGGTCATGGCGAGCTTAGCGCGCTATCATAATCGTAATCGACGAGAGCACGATCATATAAACGGCAAACACGAACAGAGCCGGATGCCAGGCGTACCGCAACAAGCCGAAGCGGCTCGCAATCCGGCGCAGGGCGATGGTGACGAACCAGGCCGCGACCATCATCAATGACATCGGCGCAACGTAGACGCCAAACAAGTCGATCTCGGTGAACCTCACTCGCGCGCTCCTGCGTCAAAGTAAGAGGCATGCTCGATGAGTGCTTCCGTGATTACGAAGATACTCCCGCGCATCTGGAGAGCAAAAGACGCCTCCGACCCGGCGCTGGGGAGAGAGGCGAGCCGCTCATCGAGCCGGGCAAGCCGGGCGGTCGCGAT
>Ga0187867_10004086_pt1 | contig 11392 bp, 9 predicted proteins | sample June2016WEW_13_1_FD_132976 | JGI IMG/M metagenome (GOLD analysis project Ga0187867, IMG submission 132976) | Peatland microbial communities from SPRUCE experiment site at the Marcell Experimental Forest, Minnesota, USA - June2016WEW_13_10 | ecosystem: Environmental > Terrestrial > Soil >... | reverse complement strand
GGCATCCACAGCATGATCGAAAATGCCATGCCGAGGTCCTGGGTCCACTCGGGCAACGCCGTATAATGCAGGTGATGCGGTCCAGCCCAGATATACATGAACACCAGCGACCAGAAATGCACGATCGACAGCCGATAAGAGTAGATTGGCCGGTTCGCTGCCTTGGGTATGAAATAGTACATCATCCCGAGAAAGCCGGCGGTCAGGAAGAAACCGACCGCGTTGTGGCCATACCACCACTGGATCATCGCATTCTGCACGCCGGAGGCAATGTTATAGCTTTTGGCAGTAAAGAAGCTGACCGGCATCGCGATGTTGTTGCATATGTGCAGCACCGCAATGGTCAGTATGAACGCCATGTAGAACCAATTGGCGACGTAGATGTGCGGCTCTTGCCGCTTCACCACCGTGCCGATGAACGCCAACCCAAACAGAACCCAGATCAGCGTCAGGAACAGATCCAGATGCCATTCCGGCTCGGCGTATTCCTGCCCCTGGCTGAAACCCATGACATATGACAGCGCCGCCTGGACGATGAAAAACTGGTAGCCCCAGAAGATGAAATTCGCCATTGTTTCGCCGCCGAACAGCCGCGCCCGGCAGGTGCGCTGGACTACGTAGAACGCTGTCGAGAACAACGCGCATCCGCCAAACGCGAAAATCGCCGCCGAAGTGTGCACCGGCCGCAGTCGCCCGAAATTCGTGAACGAGATCCCAAGGTTCAACGCTGGCCATGACAGTTGTGCAGCGAGCACAACACCCACCAGGAAGGCGACCACACCCCAGAACATCGACGCAATCAGGAATTTCTTGACGATCGCTTCGTTATAACCGTCCTCCGGCCATTGCCCAACCGTATCGTAGTGCCGTTTCAGCAGGCCGAAATCGAACACCACAGCGAACCCGAGCAGCGACAGCCCGAACACGTAAATTTCGTTGTCGGTCGCTCCGGCCGCCTGGATCAGGCCGATCAGCCCAAGCGCCGCGACCAACAAGCCGATTGCCGCGTCCCCGGCTCGGATGCCGCCCATGTTCTTCTCCTTGCTGTGCGAGCAAGCAACCCTGCCAGGTGTGCGGCGGTGCGGCATTGACCCAGATCAACCGTTTCCGACCTCGGGCAAGGCATACACTTGGCCGTGTACGAGGTTCTGTCGCAATTTGCCGCGTGGTGCGGCACACCAGGCACCGTAAGTGGCGGCGTCGGGGCCAGCATGGCCGCCGGCATGCTGTTGGCGGGTGCGGCGGCCAGTCCGTTGCATTGCGCGCCGATGTGCGGCGGCTTTGTATTGGGCCAGGTAAGCGACCGCATGGCTCGATTGCCATCAACCCACCTCCGCGAATGTCAGCGACTGCGCGCCGCGTCACTCCCGCAATATCATCTCGGGCGCCTCACCACTTACACCGCTCTGGGCTTTATGGCGGGAGGCGGGGGCGTGGCCATGCAACGGTTGGGCGGCAACGCGGGGGCGTTCCTACTGATCGGAGCAGCACTGCTGGTGTTGCAGGCGGCACGACGGCTGCAGCCGGGATTCGCCTTGCCACTGCCACGGACCTTGCGAGGCTACCCCCTGGGCGTCGCGCTTGGGTTCCTGCCGTGCGGCATTCTCTACGCTGCGCTGGCCGCGGCTGCAGCAACTGCCTCGCCACTGTATGGCGCACTGGCGATGTTCTGTTTTGGGCTTGGCACGGTGCCGGCACTGCTTGCTGTCGGATTGCTCGGCGCCGCCGGCGGCCAACGGTTTCGCCGCAGTCTAACGGCACTGACACCGGCCGTTCTGTTGTTCAACGCGGCGCTGTTGACCTTGCTTGGGGTCAGGTTGCTCGCCGGCACGTGATCATCGGGCGGTGCCGCCCGCCGGGGTCAGTGCCACCGAGGCCTCGGCCGTCAGCATCAGGAACGTAAACGTCTCCTGTAGGTAAAGGCGAACGCTGCTGTCGCTATGGCCAAGATAGCCGATGGAAATGTCCTGCCCGATGTGGAGACAGAAATCACCGCCTCGGGTGGTGAGGACGACCGCCCCGGTAATCGCCGGAGCCCAGATGATGTCTTCGTTCAGCAGCAGTTTGATGTGCTGCAGCACCGGATATCCGTGATCGTCCGCTGCCCCCAGAGCGGCGTAGGCATCGGCGCCGAGCAGCACGGAATAAGGGCCGTTCACCCCGGCCAGGCGCAATTGACTCAGAGCCTTCGCAATGGCGGCAGGGTAGTCGGCTACGACCGCAGGCAGAGGTATGGTTGGATTACTGGTACCCTGCCGGATGCCCTGGATGCCCGCACCAGCGTAGCCGTCGAGGATCGCCCGGTCCTCGGCAACGGCCATCCGCTCGGCAGCGTCTTTCAGCGGTTGCCAATCGGAATCGTTGGAGCCACGTTCCACATCGTCGATCGCCGAACGACTCAGCTCAAATGGGACGCGCAGTTCAACGAGTGGCTTCACCTCGCGCTGGCGAGCGACAATGCCCTCGCCGGGCGCCGCGATATCGCGTTGATGGCCAGTGCCGATCGCGGCAAGCGCAGTGCCTCCGGGCTCACCCACATCCACCACACGCCGCGCAGCGAGATAGCGCTTCAGCGTGCGCGATGCCTCTTCTTCAATCTCCGCCCAGGCGGAATCAGAAATCGGGGCGAGCTCACGATGCAGATTGTTCATGCCTGGGGGTCTCCTTTGAGCGAGCCGATGCCGAGCGAACCGTGCCGCATCGGCGGGCTCGATGGTGGGGTTTCGACCGGTGGATTTTCTGTCTGGGCTGGCGATGCTTCAGTCGTTTGCGCACCGACCGTCACGTCGTCCAGAAAGGTTGCGGACGGCACGAAGAACAGGTTGCCGGTAACGGCGCGGCTGAAGTCGAGCAAGCGGTCATAGTTACCAGGCGGGCGGCCGACGAACATGTTCGTCAGCATCTGTTCGATGGTCCGCGGCGAGCGTGCGTAACCGATGAAATACGTGCCGAATTCGCCCATCCCCACCTGGCCAAATGGCATGTTGGCGCGCACGATCTTGATCTCTTTGCCGTTCTCCTCGATCACCGTCAGCGCGTTGTGCGCCGACGTTGGTTTGACGGCATCGTCCAGCTCGATATCCGCGAATTTCGTCCGGCCGATGATGCGTTCCTGGGCTTCTGTGGACAGCGCATTCCATGCTGCCAGATCGTGCAAATATTTCTGCGCGATAACATAGCTGCCGCCGGCAAATTCGGGATCCTCGGCACCGACGACGGTGGCTTCGATCGCGGCCTGATCCGTGGGGTTCTCCGTGCCATCGACGAAACCCAGGAGATCCCGGTCGTCGAAGTACTGGAAGCCCTGCACCTCGTACACCGGGGAAACGGCCGCCCCCAGCCGGGTCATGATGTGGGTCGCCAGTTCGAAGCAGAGATCCATGCGTATGGCGCGAATGTGGAACAGCAGATCGCCCGGCGTGGCGACGGCATGGCGCGGGCCGGCCTGGATCTCGCGGAACGGGTGCAGTTCGGCCGGTCGCGGCAGCGCAAACAGCCGATCCCAGACGTCCGAGCCAAAGCCCATGACGCAGGACAGTTTGCCGCCGAGGTCGCGAAACCCGACTGCCCGCAAAAGGCCGCTAAGATCGGCGCAAAGCGATTTTACCACTGCGACACTGTCGATGCCCGGGTTCACCGTCACCACCAGGAAGATCGCAGCCGGTGTCAGTGTCGCTGCCACCTTTTGTGGAACAGGCGGCAGTGCATCCACTGGCGAGGACGCGATCATCAGCTTGGCCTTCCCCCGGGCGGCAACCGCGTCCCATCGCGGCCGGCGGCACAGTAATGGAAGCAGCCGATGGGCGCCAGACCGGTTCCAGGCGTCTGGCGGGCCTTCCGCCCGGGCGCGGGATGATCATTGGCGAACTCCTCAAATGAGTCCGCCAAAGTTGCACATGGCGGGCAGTGCGCCGGGATGTGCCGCATTGTCAAAGGCAGACCAACGCCGGAGAGTTACGTTGCAACTCGATTCAGGTCCCCCGATGCTCCGCAACTGGGACAACTTCTACATCATGGCCGGCACGTCCGGAGCGACATTGATTGGACTGTTGTTCGTGGTCGTAACGCTCGGCGCCGGTTGGTCCACGTCGCGTGGGAAAGCTGGCGTCGATGCCTTCCTGACTCCAACGCTGGTGCATTTTTCCGGCGTTTTGTTTCTTGCCATGGCCTTGCTGGTGCCCTGGCCGTCGGTTTGGTCAATCAGCAGCATACTCTTGCTGTGCGCGCTGACCGGTCTGGCGTATCAGACTTATGCAATTCTAGAGAAACACCGGCAGGATCTCGTTTCGCTACGTTGGCTCGACTGGATTCCCCACGCCGGCGTTCCGGCCCTTGGCAATGCGAGCATGATCGCCGGAGCGATCGGGCTGATCGTCGACAAGCCATTCGCACCCTACGCCATCGCAGGCGCTGTCACCCTGAACCTGGCCGCCGGCATCTACGGTGCCTGGGACATCACATTGTGGATTGTCAGAAATCGGGAGGCAAAATAGCGACGATTGGACCGGCTGCTCCCGGACCCGGCATCACTTCTGCCAACCCAATAGCGGGTAACACGCGTCAGGCAACGGCGGACGCCGTTTGGGCGGCCCGGGAGGTGGCTTTGGAGCACTAAGCTGGTCGAACCACCATTGCAACGAAGCGTCGCAGCCGTCGCCGGGCGGCGGCGGCGGCCTCACCACGCAATCGGCCTGATCCACGGGACATTTAAATTCGATATGCATATGGGCCGAATGATCATACCACGGCCGCACAGCGTGCAGCCACGACCGATCGCCCGTGACTGTCCGGCAGAGTTCTTGCTTGATCGCGGCGTTCACCAGCAGCCGATCCACCCCGGGCAGTGTCGCCGCCAGCCATAACAGCCGCACAACCGGTTCACCCCACATCGACGGCTCGATGTCGCGGCCATCGGGGCGGACCAGACTGGCGATCTGGATTGATTCGCTCTGCGCCTCACTCAAATAGCCACGCATATGCATGTCGAGTGCGATGTCGACGTCCAGCCCGACCTGGTGCGATATGTGCCCACCCGGCATGGGGCCACCGCGCGGCAGCGAGATGTCCTCGACCAGCAAAGGCGGCAGCCCGTTCTCCCGAGCCTCCTTACCCAGTGCGATGACGCCCTGGATGGTGACCGGCGCGCCATAAAAATGGCTCATCGAGCTGTGGATCGTTTGGTAGCCATCACCGCGCGGCGGCATCGCCACGGCACCGGCAATACAGCCACCATTCGCGCCACCGCCAATGATGTGCAGTGGCCCGGGAGCCGGCGGTCCAACCGGACCGAATTGCGCCTCAGCCGCGCGTGCGGACAACAAGGCAAGACCTAGCAGCAGCAGTCGGATTACGTTCAAAACTTGCGCTCGAACACCGTGATGACGTCACCGGGCTGGATCAGCCCATCGCGCGGGACTTTGCCCTCCGCCGAATCGCCGTCCACCGTGCGAACGACGGAAGCATAGTCTTGCACCGCGCGATAGGTGAATCCGCCGGCGACCGCTGCTGCCGATACTACGGTCATGCCGGGCTGATACGGATATTGGCCCGGTTTGTTGACCTCGCCGAGAACGTAAATTGGCCGATAGGTGGAAACCTCCACCGACACCGAGGGTCGAGTCAGCATGCCGCGTTTCTTCAACATCGTGGCGACCGCTTCCTCCAGTTGGTGCGGCGTTCGGCCAGCGGCACTAACGCTGCCGGCCAGCGGTAGCGCAACCATCCCCTGGTCGCTGACACGGAACTCCCCGGTCAGCGGGTCCTCGCCATAGGTGATGATGCGCACCATGTCGCCTGGCGCGAGCCGATATTCGCCGCCCGACAGACCTGGCAACGCGCGCAGGTCATGGCCGGGCGCGCAACATGACAGCAGCAGCGCGATGGCTATCAACGGAAGCATCCGGCGCACCAGGGGACTCCATTTTGGGGCGAACCGCCACACTCCTTAGTCCCGACACATGGATGATCGGTTAAGGGCTGCCGCGATTTTTCCCAATTCCATTAACCCGCCATTCATGTCGCACCGTTAAGTAACAGCGTTTCCATTGGTTTCGGTCAGGACACGCGGCGTCATGCGAGTGGCATGCGAGAGACATATCCAGGCTCCGTGACCAAACCGGCGCCAGCAAACGACCCGTCGGCGGGTCCGCCAACCCGACGCATATCCATGAGTGAGGTCATGCACATGCGCGCCACGATCGGTATTTTCCGGCGCCATCTATGGGCATTTCTCGTGGTTGCGGTGCTGGTGCCGATGTGTGCCTGGATCGCGATCGAGCGGACCACGCCGCGCTACACCGCCTCCGGCTCACTGATTTACGAGCCAAGCGACTACAAGGTGCGGGAGCTTGAAAGCATTCTGCGTACTGATCCAACCAGTGAAGCGGTGATGGCATCGCAAGCGGAGGTCTTGCAAAGCCTGAAGATCGCCCAGAGGGTTGCCCAGGAAGGCAACTTGTTCGCGAGCCCGGAGTTCAATGCCACGCTGCGGCCGCGATCCACCATCCGATCGGCGGCCGAGTGGGTGCAATCGATGCTCGGACGAACCAGCGAGCGCGACCCGCCACCTGAAATCTATGGTCCCATGCCCGATCCTGGGCGGAACGCGACAATTCTTGCAGTGCGCGACGCATTGCACGCCGAACCGCTGCATTCGTCCCATGTGATCGAGGTAACGTTCACGGCCGAGGACCCCCTGGTTGCAGCGGCCGCAGTCAACAACGCGATGGACATCTACATCAAGGATCAATTTACCGCGAAGGCCGCCGCCGTCAGGCGGGCGACACTGTGGCTCGACGAGCGGGCTGCGGCGCTGAGGGCCGAAGTGCGAAAGGAAGAGGATCGCATCGCGGCCTACCGCTCCGAACACAACTTCGCTCAGGGCATGACCGCGGGTCTGGACGCGGAAAAAATTTCACACCTGAACGAGGATCTGAGCCGAGCGCGGGCTGATCTGGCGTCCGCCGATGCCCGACTGGATGCGGCGCGCGGCAAAGCGGGAGTGGAGGCCCAGGCGGCCATTGCTGCCTCGGTCGTGCCGCTGCGCACCAACCTTGAGCAGCTAACAGCACTGCTGGAGGCGCAAACCAGCCGGCTTGGGGCCAACCATCCGGACCTGGAAAGCAGCCGCCGCCAGGTCGATCAGGCACGACGGGCGGTGGACGCGGAAGTCGCTCGGGTCGTCGCAGCTACCGCGCAGGACCGTCGTGCCGCGAATGATCGCGTTACGCTGCTGGAAGACAACCTGCGCAACGCCCGGAAGGAGGCCGATGCCGAAGCAAAGGCACAGATCCCGCTCAATGGCATGGAACGGGACGCTGCCGCCTCTCGCGCTCAATTGCAGGCGGTGCTGGAGCGCATTCAGCAAACTGCGCAACAGCATGCGCTGGAAACCTCGGAGGCGCACGAAATTTCGCTCGCGCTACCGCCCCGTCGGCCGAGCTGGCCGCGCGCGATGCCGACGATGATCGCGGCAGCAGCGGCGGGCGTGTTGCTCGGGTTGATGCTGGTTTATCTCCTGCATCTGACAGATTCCACGTTGCATAGTGGCGAGGATGTGCGAGCGCTCGTGAAACTGCCGTGTTTCGCGTTGGTGCCGGAACTAACCCGCCGTGAACTGCGCAGTACTCCGATCGAGGAATTTGTCCTCCGCCGGCCATTGACATCCTACGCCGAGCAAATCCGCGCCGTCCGGGCCGGCCTCTGGCTCGGCGTGGAACGCCCCAGAGTGGTCGCGGTCACCGCAGCGCGACCCGCCGAGGGAAAGTCGGTGCTGGCCCTGTCGCTTGCCCGTTCGGCCGCGCTAAGCGGTGAAAAGGTACTTTTGATCGATTGCGACATGCGACGGCCCTCGCTCGGGCATCGGTTGCGCGCCAATGGCGGCCCCGGATTGGCTGATCTCTTGCGCGGCAATGCCGGGATGTTGGACGTACTTCACAACGATCAGTTGGGCGCTCCTGGCGGCGGGATGCATTTCGTGCCTGCCGGCCAGTCACGCGGCGATACGTTCGGCCTGTTCATGGGCGCCGAGATGGCACAACTGCTGCTGGAAGCGCGGCAGCACTACACGCTGATCATTCTCGACTCCGCGCCGGTACAGGCGATCACCGAAGCGCGTGTGGTGGCGGCAATTGCCGACGCAACCATCTTTTGCATCCGCTGGTGCGGGACCCCGCGCGATATCGTTAGTTATTCACTGGAGTTGCTGGAGGACGCTAATGCTTTGGTTGCCGGGGTCGTGCTGACCCGGGTTGACCCTCGTGCGCATGTACGCTCGGGGTACGCCGACGCGGAGGTGTACCATCGCCGCTACAGGGCGTACTTTCCAGGGTGATGACAAACATGGCTCAAATTTCCGGCAAGCGGCGTTTTTTGGTCACCGGCGGCGCGGGATTCGTCGGCAGCCACATGGTGGCGACGTTACGCGACCGTGGCGACGAGGTTACCGTGCTGGACAACCTGAACACCGGTCATCGCGCTGCCGTCCCGCCGGATGTGCCGCTGATCCAGGCGGACCTCAGCGACGCCACGCGCCTCGACGCGGTGCTGAGCGACGGCCCGTGGACCGCCGTATTCCACTTCGCGGGTTGGACACAGGTGGGTGAGAGCATGCGGATGCCAATGCGCTATCTGCAGGAAAATGCCGGCAACGGTATTCGGCTGATTGATGCCTGCGTACGTAATGAGGTGGACCGGCTGGTATTTTCCTCTACTGCAGCACTGTTCAACGCGACCGACGACCGCCCGATCCCCGAGGATGCACCGATTGATCCGCAATCCCCGTACGGCGACGCCAAGTGGATGGTCGAACGGGCCTTGTACTGGGCTTCCAAGGCACACGGCCTGCGGTCGGCGAGGTTGCGTTACTTCAATGCCGCGGGAGCTGACCCGGCGGGGCGGCTGGGTGAGGATCACCGGCCGGAATCGCACCTCATTCCACTGGTGATCGACGCCGTACTGGAACGGCGGCCGCCACTCGATGTGTATGGCGGCGATTACCCGACTGCTGATGGAACCTGCGTGCGGGATTATGTGCACGTCACCGACCTCGCGGAAGCGCATCTGCTGGCGCTGGCCCAGCTCGACACCGATGCGGATGTGACCTGGAATTTAGGTTGCGGGACCGGTCATTCCGTTTTGCAGGTGATTCGGGCTGTGGAGCGGATTTCCGGCCGTCGTGTGCCCTACCGCACTGCCGCGCGGCGACCCGGCGATCCAGCGGTCCTGGTGGCTGCGTCGGATCGTGCGCGTTCGGCCGGTTGGCGGCCTCGGTATGAGGCGCTGGACGATATCGTGCGCACCGCGTTCGTCTGGCGTGAGGCACATCCGGATGGGTATGGAACGTAACCAACCCAGGTTGTCGGCGTCCCTCGGCCTGCTCGGGGAATTTGCCACGTCGCGTGGCCTCAGAATATTGCGAACCGACACCAATCTGGCACGTTGGTTGGCGCCGCCGCTGGCAGCGCTATGTCTGGTCTGGCCGGCATTGTGGAACTCCTATCCGATCGTGTTCGCGGATACCGGTACGTACTTGTCGCAGGCGATGCATCGCTACCTCGGCTGGGACCGGCCGGTGTTCTACAGCTTCTTCATCTGGCCGTTTCATCTTGGGCTCACCACCTGGCCGGTGCTTCTGGCGCAGTCGTGCCTGACGGTGCTGGTATTGGACCTGACGCGACGCGCCTTCGGCCTGACAAGCGGTTGGTTGCTCGGGTTGGCCGTGTTCCTTGCGCTGATGACGTGGTTGCCCTGGACAGTATCGGAGTTGATGCCGGATCTGTTCACGCCGCTTATGATCCTGTTGTTGGGTCTGTTGGTTTTCCAGGCGGCGCGGTTTCGCCCGCGAGACCGGCTGGCGATCACCGTGCTGGCCGCGTTCATGATAGCGACCCAGCAATCGAGTGTTCCGCTGGCCTTCGGATTGTTGACCGTTATGATTCCGTTGCGGCTGTTCACCGACAATGCCTGGGTCGCCCAAGGGATCCACCATGAGTCCTGGTGGGTCGTCCTTTCACCTCTGCTGGCGCCCGGCCTTGCGATCATCGCTCTCGTGCTGGTGAATACGGTGGGCTTCGGACGAATTTCAGTTTCACCGTACGGCAACGTGTTCGTCCTGGCGCGAGTCATTTATGACGGTCCAGGCATGACAGTGCTGCACCGCGATTGCCCGGATCGACGCTGGCGCCTGTGCCCCTACCTCAACCAGCTTCCCGCAACCGCAGATGAGTTCCTGTGGGCCAGGTCGAGCCCGGTTATGCTCGCGGGCGGCCACAAGGCGATTTCAGCAGACGCTGACGCAATCATTCGGGAAGCGATCATCACGCAGCCCGGCCTTCTACTGGTCGCGACCTGGGACAATACGATCGAACAACTAACTCGTTTCGCCAGCGGGGATGGGTTGGAGAGTTGGAATGAGCAGGTCGGGTCGCGGATCGACCAGGACTTTCCCGCCCAGGAACGCGCTGCATTCCATGCTGCGCGTCAGCAGTCCGGAAACCTCGCGGTACCGTCGCCACTGGCGATCGCACACCGCGTCACCGCGCTGGCAGGTATTGCCGCTGCACTCTTTTTACTGCCGCTCGCGTGGCGCCAGCGGCATGTCGCGGCGTGGTTCCTGGTGATTGCATTAATCTCATTGCCGCTGAGTGCCGCGATCACCGGCGGGCTCTCAACACCGCATGACCGGTATCAAAGCCGGATCGTATGGCTTCCCGCTGCCATGGCCTTTCTTACCGTGCCGGCGTTACTGCGCCGCCGGCGACCCGATTTCGCATGAGCGATCGCCATCGTTGCTACATTGACGCAATCCGCCGTGAGCCATGGGAACGGGTTGACCGCTGTGAGCCCTGCCCAATGACCCAGGTAGATCGGTCGCAGCCTGCGGCCGAGGCCTGCGGCAATGCAATCGAGGTCCCCGATGTTCGCTGCGCCGTGAGCCACCCAAGGTGAGCAACAATGTCTTCTGGTCTGCAGCCGAAGCTGCGGGAGCCGCACTGTTTTCGGTCGTGGCCGCCTTCGTCATTGCCCGGTTGATCGGCCCTACGGAACTCGGAACAGGCGCCACAGCGGTCGCGGTGCACGTGCTCCTTTGGGTCGCCGTAAATGCGCTGTTCGCGGACGCCATCGTGCAGCGCGACGCGATCGACGAAGCCACGTTAAGCAGTGCCGCCTGGGCCTCGACCGCGATCGGATGCGGCGCGGCCGCGATGCAGGCGGGGTCGGGATGGCTGCTCGCCTGGATGCTGCACGACGGACGGTTGGTGCCTATGGGGTTGCTGCTCGCGGTGCCGTTTCCGTTTGTCGGCATGGGCGGGGCGCTGCAAGGACTGCTGACACGACAGCGGCGCTACAGGGCTCTGGCGATGCGTACATTGCTCGGCCAGGGCAGCGGCAT
>Ga0187867_10004084_pt1 | contig 11394 bp, 5 predicted proteins | sample June2016WEW_13_1_FD_132976 | JGI IMG/M metagenome (GOLD analysis project Ga0187867, IMG submission 132976) | Peatland microbial communities from SPRUCE experiment site at the Marcell Experimental Forest, Minnesota, USA - June2016WEW_13_10 | ecosystem: Environmental > Terrestrial > Soil >... | reverse complement strand
CGGGGATGCCCGGGCCGGAGTCCTCGACGGCGAGAACCACGCGAGATCCCGCCCGCCCCACCTCTACCTGAACGGTGCCGGGCTCACCGGCGTACTTGCAGGCGTTGTCCACGAGCACCGATGTGAGACGGTCAATCCACTCCGCGGGCGCCACGACCGTCGCTGTCGCGGTGCCGACCCGTGCGAATCGCAGCTCGAGCGATTTCGCGTTCGCCAGAGCCTGGAAGCGAGCGGCGCACACCTCAGCCACCGTAGCGAGGTCGATGGCGCCCGCAGCCGGCGGCGGGGGAGCGGCGTCAAAGCGGGCCAGCCAGAGCAGGTCGTCAACGATCCGCTTCAGGCGCTCGCTCTCGTGAGCTATCCGTTCCAGGGTCGCCGTGTCCGTCTCCCCTTCGAAACTGCGGGCCAAGGAGACCTCTGCCTCGATGACGCTGAGTGGGGTGCGCAGCTCATGGGAGGCGTCGGCCGTGAACTCGAGCTGGCGGCGGTGGGCGAGCTCGATGGGTTTCGCGGAGCGGAGACCGATGAGCAAGCTCGCTAAGAAGATCGCCACGAGCAGCACCGGAGCGGCGACGAACTCGGAGGTCAAAAGGACGCTCTCGACGTGTGTGAGCTCGGTCAGGCTCTCCCCGGCCACGAGGAGACCGCCCCGGTAAGGCACCGACAAGAGCCGGTATTCGGTCCCGGAGAGGTTCCTCGTCGCCGATCCGGCACCCGCCGCAGGCCATATCCCGGGCGGCAAGGGCGGTGAGGCGGCGTTCGGCTTGGCGACGAGGCTTTGTGGCGGCACCTCCCACACATAGATCGGCTCCCCGTATATCCCAAGTCCGTAGTGGACGCCTTCACCGGGCGAGTCGGGTTCTTTGGTCGCGAGCGCGGGCGGTCTCACGCGGGCTGCGGCGAGCCGGCTCGTGAGCTGGCGGTCGACTTGGACGACGAGGCGGTGGGCGACGAGCACGTCCAGGGCTGCGACGGCTCCTGCGTAGACGACGATCACCACCAAAGTGGCCACGAACGCCACTTTGAGCGACGGCGCCAGGTGATTCGTGACGGCCGCCCGCGGTCGCCATCTCATGTGGGCACGAGTCGGTAGCCGACGCCTCGGAGCGTGTCGATGCGGACCTTGGCGCCGGAGAGCTTGGATCGAAGATGGGCGACGTGGACGTCGATCGTGTTCGAGCCCACGGCGTCGGCCTCGTACTGCCAGACCTGAAGAGCGATGGAACGCCGTGTCACCACGTCAGGAGAGCGCTGCAAGAGGACCTCGAGAATCCCGAGCTCGATCTGAGTGAGGCCGATCTCGGCCCCTGCCGCGCTCACGGTCCGAGAGGCCGGTTCGTAGACGAGATCGCCGACACACAGCCGGGGCGGCCGAGCCTCCGCAGGCCGGCGCTGCAGCGCGCGCAGCCGTGCGAGAAGCTCGGGGAAGTCGAACGGCTTGACCATGTAGTCATCGGCGCCGGCATCGAGGCCGAGCACGCGGTCGGTGGGCATGTCCCGGGCCGTGAGCATCAGCACCGGCACGCCGGCGCCCGCCCGCCGCAAGGATCGCACGACGTCGATCCCACTTGTGACCGGCATGCGCCAATCGAGGATGGCGACCTCGTACTCGTAGGCTTGCAGGTACCTGAGAGCGTCGGATCCGTCAGCGACGCTGTCAACGATGTATCCCGCTCGCTCGAGCCCCCTTTCCAACACGGACCTGAGAGCTGCGTCGTCCTCGGCCACGAGGATCCTCATCGTCCTCCGTTCTTCCGGATCAGACCTGGACCACAGTAAGCCAGGCAGCCTAGGTCGGCGCGAGAAATCAGCTGTGTCCGGCTCGTGGTTTCACGAGATCTTAAGGAAGCCTCTTTATCCTGGTCGGAGTGGCAGACGTCCAAGAACCCGCCGAGTCGCCGGACCCGAGTCCGCTTGAGAGCGCACCGGCGCCGCGCAGCCGCAGGTGGCTGAAACGCTCCCGGCGCCCGCGTTGGGCGCGCTATTCCATCAGGGCTGCGATCGCCCTCTTGGTTGTGATCGTCGCCCTGGCCGGGGCGGAGATCGGCTACGTTGCCTTCCGTTACCACCAGATGCATCGCGTGACGCTGCATCACCTCGTGGCTCCCGCCACCTCCGGACCGAATGTCGGCGTGCAGACCTTCTTGCTCATCGGCTCGACGTCGCGCTGTGTGCTGAACAACAAACAGACCACTGCCTTCGGCAGCTGCGCGGCCGGCATCACCGGGGTCAACGCCGACGTGATCTTGTTGTTGCGGGCAGACCAGGCGACCCATTCGGTGTCGATCCTTTCCATCCCGCGCGACCTTGTGATGAACAACGTCCGGCCCGGGCAGTTCTACAAGATCGACGCCGCCCTCGCTGACGGTCCCGATCAGCTCGTGGCCGCCATCGAGGAGAACTTCGGGATCCCCATAAACCATTTCGTGGAGCTCAACTTCGACAGCTTCCAGAGCATCGTCAGCGCCCTCGGGGGTGTGAAGATGTACTTCCCCTACAGGGTCTACGACGACAGCAGCGGGCTCCACATCCGGACCACGGGCTGCGTGTACCTGAACGGCTTCGACGCCCTCGCCCTCGTGCGGGCGCGCAATTACTGGTATCACAAGGGCGGTCAGTGGGTGGAAGACGGCAGCGGCGACCTCGGACGCATCATCCGGGTGCACGAGTTCCTCCGCGTGCTGGCGACCGCTGTCGACAAGCAGGGCCTCGGGAACCCCCTCACCGACAACGCGCTGCTCGGGGCCGTAGCGCCCGACCTCGAGATCGACTCGAAGCTGTCGATCGGCGACATGGTCGACCTCCTGCGGGCGTTCCACTCGACCAATATCGCCACGGTTCCCGAGCTCACCATGCCGAACATCGAGAACTTCGCCGACTACATGTACGAGGGCTACGACTACGGCTCAGTCGTGCTGCCGACCTACCCTCAAGACCAGAAAGCCGTTGACAAGTTCCTCGGGCTGGCAAAGCCACCGGCTTCGGCTGTGGCGCCCGGCTCGTTCACGCTCTCGGTGGCGAACGGCACGGGGGTATCGGGTCAGGCTCTCACCACCGCCGATGAGCTTTCCGCCGCCGGGTTCCATGTCGTGGGGACCTCCAGCGCGACATCGGTCGGCCCGATATCGGAGACGGTCGTCTACTACGCCCCGGGGCGCATTCTCGATGCCGAGCGGGTCCTCGAGTCCATCCACGGCATCGTGGCGATGGCCCCAGGACCGACCGACAACGGCGCCGAGGTGACGGTCGTCACGGGCTCGGACTACTCCGTGGTGGTCCCCCACGTTGCCTCGAGGGGAAAAAAGAGCACAGGCAAGAAGACGACAGGCAACCAGACGACAAGCTCAACCTCGCCCACCACGACAGTGGCCACTACGACGACGACCACCACCACCCAGCCGCAGGCGAGCACGCTCGGGCCGCCCAGCCCTGCAGTGCAGGCGCTTCCCTCCTACGACCCGAAGGCGTGTCCCGCCTCGTAGGACAAAGGCTCCAGTCGGCGAGCCCCAGCCAGATTTCATCTCTGGCCGTCGCACAATTACGACCGGTACTGCGAACGGCTCTTTCGCTTTGGGTCGCGCCCTTGGCACACGGCTCGCCTGTCGTCCTGGCCGAACGAAGTCGCCAAAGCCGGCACTTGGCGGCCCGCTCAGCTCTAGCGGGAAGCGAGAGGTGAGGTCGAAAGCAGGACTCCTTCGGCGAAGTGCCCGGCGCCGGTGATGATCTGCTCAATCTCTCCGGCCGGCAGCGGCTTGGAAAACAGGAAACCTTGACCCTGGTCACAGCCTTCCTGCTTCAGGTGCCTCAGCTGTGGTGTCTCCTCGATGCCTTCGGCGATGGTGAGAAGGCCGAGGGACTTGCCCAGTTGGATGAGCGCATCGAGGAAGTTGGTGCCTGTGGAGGTGGCCAATTGAGCGACGAAGGACCGGTCGATCTTCAATATGTCCACCGGGAATTCCCTCAGGTAGGCGAGCGAGGCGTACCCCGTTCCGAAGTCGTCGATGGCGATCCGCACCCCGAGGTCGGACAGAGCCGACAGGCACCGCGCTGTCGCCTTGGGGTCGAGCATCAGTATCGTCTCGGTGACCTCGACGGTTAGGTAGCTCGGCTCGAGAGCGGCCAGCTCCAGGGCTTCGCGGACGTGGTCGACGAGCACGTCGTGGTGGAGCTGGCGGGCGCCCACGTTCACCGAGACGCCCACGGGGTGGCCGAGATCGTGCCAGAGTCTTGCCTGGCGGCAGGCCTCCATGAGGACGAAACGCCCGACTTCGACGATCAGGTTGGAGGTCTCCAGCACCGAGATGAAATCGGCGGGCCCGACGACCCCGCGCTCTGGATGCTGCCAGCGCAAGAGGGCCTCGACACCTCTTGGATGGCCCGTGTCCAGGTTGACGATGGGCTGGTAGACGAGGAAGAACTGCTCGTCGGTGAAGGCCTCGGTCAGGTCCATTTCAAGCGTGAGCTGGTCTTTGACCAGGTCGTGCATTTCCTGCCTGAAGATCACATAGCAGTTCTTGCCCATCACCTTGGCCCTGTACATGGCGGTGTCGGCATCACGCAGCAGTTCCTCGGGGTTGTCGCGCATCCCGGTGGCGATGCCGATGCTGGCCGAGGTCGACAGGTTGATCTTGTTGGTGACCTGTAGCCTGAAGGGCTCCCGGAGGGCGCTCAAGAGCCGCTCCGCCACGGTCTTCAGCCCTTCGTCGGAGTACGAACCGGCGAACAGCACCACGAACTCGTCTCCACCAAGGCGTCCCACGGTGTCAGAGTCCCGCACGGCGGCGGAGAGCCGGTCCGCGACGGCCCGCAGCAGCATGTCTCCCGCCTCGTGCCCCAAGGTGTCGTTCACCCTCTTGAAGTCGTCGAGGTCGATGAAGAACACGGCTATGGGCGGGCCTTGTTCTCGCGCCCGAGCGACAAGCTCTTGCACCCGCTGGTTGACGAGGAGGCGGTTGGGCAGCCCCGTCAACGAGTCGTAGAGGGCTTGGTGGCGGAGCTCGGCGGTCCGCTCCTCGACCAGCTCGAGGGCGGAGCGTCGCGATCGTATGAGAAGCCTCAAGAGCATCACGAGCAGGAGCGTCAGGGCCAAAGAGCCGAAGAGCACCGCCAGGCCCTGTGTGAGAGGGGATGGCCCGCTACCACGCGGGTCCATGGCCACGTCGATGACCCACCCGGGGTCGGCGGGGAAGGTGAGCTCTTTTACGGCCACCCCAACTTGGGGCTGACCGGCGCGGGCCAGCTCCGTGGGCCTGTCTCCCGGTGAGGAGTGGGCCAGCACCAAAGAGACGCCGTCCCCGGTGGCCAAGGCCGGACCGAGGATCTTGTCGGCGTCGAAGATGGCCATCGTCCAGCCCGTCAGCTCCTGCGCCCGGGCTCGAGCGGTCGTCGGGATCCCGGTCCCCGTGAAGACGGGGCTTATCTCGATGAAGATCGGGAGGTCGGCGATGTAGGCGTGCAGCTGCGGTGGCACCGCTGGCATGCCCGGAGGCGGCTTGACCAGGTTGAGAACCGAGGCCACCAGTGAGCGGCCGGTCCGGGCCGAGGTGTCGAGCAGGCCTTGGAACGACGAGGCGCAGAAGTTGAAGTGCGCAGAGAGGTATGGGCTGACCCAAGAAAGCAGCAGGTCCTCGATGACGCTTTGGGTGGGCAGTAGCTCGACGGCGGCTAGGCGCGTCAGGCAGTAGCCCTTCTGGCCGTTGAGCGAGCTCGTGACGGGTAGCGATGCCGCTGTCGGCACACCGAGGGGCGGGTCCCGCTCGGTGACTGTCTCGAAACTGCGCAGTCCGGCGGTGCCGACGTTCTCGACATAGGTGAAGGCGATACTTCCCGGGTAACGCTCCGGCGCGTTGAGCTTGGCCAGGACGGTCGCCAGGGACCGGTTGGTGAGCTCGGGATGGGTGGCCACGAGGGCGTTTACGGTGGCGGCGAGGTCGTTGTCCCGCTCGAGGGAGGTCCCCACGATCGACTTTACGTTGTCAAGTGACGCGGCCACCGCCTGGCGACGCAACGAGCTTATGTAGGCATACCAGGCAAAGGCGCTGATTGTTGAGATGGCCAGACCCGACACGAGGACGACGACGCTGAAGGCCTTCCAGGCGCTGCCTGCGAAGGGTCGGCGACCGCCCAGTTGGGCCGAGGCGCGGGCGGCCAGACCTTGTTCGCCGCGGGATGGACGAGGCAAAGGAAGGGGACGCCGGGTCAGGTAAGGGTGGAGCTCGGGCTGGCGGAGCTGTCTTACCTCATCCATGAGCGGTGTCCTGTGCCGAAAACTCGGTGCCCTTCCTGGGCACTCAGTCATATCGGCATCGCACTTGGCGTTCTTTAGCTCCCCACGGTGAAGCTGGACTGAATCGACACGGGAAGTGACAGAACATCCCCGCTTGGGCGCACCTTTGCGCGTTTACCCAGGTGGGGATAGGTGGGCTGGGCGGTCTCTCCCTCGGGCGCCTAATGGGCTGTCGAGACGACAAGCGTGCCGGTGGCGAGCCCGGGCTCTTCTCACCGGGGCGGTAACGACTCCGCCAGGGGCGATGCGCCGCCCTTCACGTCCAGCGCGACGATGTGGCTGATGTCGCACGACGAACGCCCGATGCGCAGCTGGTAGGTGCCCGAGTCGACGTACCAGCCCGGCTGGGAGCGGTGCAGGGGTGACGGCACCGACCCGTGCTGGTACACCGAGGTGGGCATCCGGGCTCGCAATGACGGCCAGTCCGTGTCGGCGACGTCGTAGTAGGCGAACGACCGCTCGTTGAGCTCGAGCGACACCGTGGTCGTCTCACCCGGCTCGAGACGCACTTTGGCAAAGGCCCGTAGCTCTTGTAAGGGACGGAACCGGCCCTCCGGCCGCGGCCGTCCTCCTTCGGGTGGAGCGACGTAGAGCTGCACGACCTCGGCGCCCGGCCTTGTTCCCGTGTTGGTCACCGGCACTTCGACGCTTAACTCGCCTCCGGGCTCCAACGTCGTGACCGACAGCCGCGGGGTGCCGATCGCGAAGCGCGAGTAGGAAAGTCCGTGGCCGAAGGCGAAGCGTACCGGCAGCTGGCGTGTCTCGTACCAGCGGTAGCCGACGAGAAGCCCTTCGCCGTAGCGGACCGTGCTCGACTCCCCTGGGAAGTTCCCGAAGGCCGGGGTGTGCTCGATGCGCATCGGCAGCGTCGTTGGGAGTCGGCCGCCAGGATCGGCGTCCCCGACCAGCACGTCGACGAGGGCGTGGGCCAGTTCTTGTCCGCCGAACCATATCTGGAGGACCGCGGCCGCGCTCTCTGCCCAGGCGAGAGTGACCGGGGAGCCGGCGTTGACGACGACGACGCAGCGACGATGAGCGGCGAGGACCGCTCGCACCAGCTCGTCCTGGTTGCGGGGCAGGTCCATCGTCGGGCGGTCGTAGCCTTCGCTCTCCCAAAGGTCGTCGGTGCCGACGATTAGGAGGACGATGTCGGCTCCCTCGATCGCCCGCAACGCGGCGTCGATGCTCGTGGCATCTGCCAACCCGGCCTCGGACACACCGGAGCTGTAGGTGATCTCCACCCCGGTCCCGAGCCTCTCGCCGAGCACGGCAAGAGGCGAGAGAAGGTAGTGGGGCGTCACATGGGCGCTGCCGCCGCCCATGATGGCAAGGCGCTCCGCGTTCGGTCCCACAACGGCGACTCGGCCGAGCGCATGCGGCACGAGGGGGAGGACGCCGTCGTTGCTGAGAAGGACGATGCCCTCTGCCGCGGCGCGGCGTACGAAAGCCCTGTCCTCGTCTCGGTCCTCGGGATGCTCGTCGCCGGGCACATCGTCCAGCGCTCCAACGGCATCAAAGACCGTGAGCATGCGCCGAACCATCTCGTCGAGGCGGGACTCGTCCAGGTCCCCTTTACGAACGGCCTCAACGAGGGCCGGCCCGAAGGCTCGCCCCGGCCCCGGCATCTCCAGATCGAGTCCGGCGTTGGCAGCCTCGAGCGTTTTCGCCAGACCGCTCCAGTCGGTCATCACGAATCCTGCGAATCCCCATTCTTTGCGCAGGATCTCACTGAGGAGACGGGCATCGTCGGGGACGAAACGGCCATTGACCCGGTTGTAGGAGGTCATGACGGCCAGGACCCCGCCAAGACGCACGCCGTACTCGAAGGGCAACAGGTACAGCTCTCGCAAACTCCGCTCGTCTATCTCCGACGAGACCGTATTGCGCTCGTACTCCACCTCGTTGCCGACGAAGTGCTTGATCGTCGCCACGACGTCGTTTCCCTGGACACCTTCGATGTACGCCGCAGCTAGCCTGCCTGCCAGCACCGGATCCTCAGAGAAGCACTCGAAGTTCCGGCCCGAGAGGGGGTGACGGTGCAGGTTGACGGTCGGGGCGAGCAGCACCCGGGCACCCTTGTCGCGGGCTTGGCGGGCCACTACGGACCCTGCCTGGCGGACGAGGGCGGGGTCCCAGGTGGCACCGAGGGCGGTGCCGGAGGGGATGCAGACAGAAGCCGTGACGCTCTCATGGTCGACGGTGTCGCCCCGAGCGCCGTTCGGCCCGTCCGTGGTCCTCACCGACGGTATGGCAACTCGGGGACAGCTGGCCGTGCGCCAGGTGTCCATTCCGACGGTGAGCGCCGCCTTCTCCTCGAGGCTGAGCGAGCGCGTGAGCGCCACGATGTCGCGCGACGAGCTCGCTCCGGCTCTCCGATCAGGTGTTGGCATGAAGTGGTGCTCCTTCGTGTCATGGGTCACCGGGCTTGCGCTCCCGGTGGACCGATCGTAGGGGCACAAGATCACAGGCGCCGGGATCACCGGCCGGGAGACACCGACGCTGGCTCCTGTTCAAATCTGTCGCAGCCAGCCGGCCTATTCGACACTGGTAGCCAGTTGCGTGGGTTCTTTCGAGGCTCGGCGTCCGCGTAACTCAGGGTTGGCTAGGCCGGACAACCTCTCGGGCATTGCCGCCAACGGCAGCCTTGCTCAAGTGGCGCCGGGCACGCGAAACATCATCGTCGCCATTCTGCGGCGGTCGGGGAAGAGCCCGAGCAGGTGAGTGTTGTCGCGAGTCGAGCAGGTATCGAACCAAAGGGCGTCGGTCTCACGGTCGAAGTACTCCATCGCGGCCAGGAAGATCTCGACGCCGGGGCCATACCTGGCGAGATCCTCGTCATAGGCTGTGCGGTAGGCAAATATGCCTTCACCGGCCGTAACGCAGCAGATCATGGCGACGGGTGCCCCGTCGCCCTCGAGGGAGAGGAACCACATGCGGCCCTCTCCGATGTACCGGTCGCAAACCGCCTCGAAGAATCTCGTGGTGGCCGCTTGGCGCCACAGCGCGAGACCATCGGGCTGGTGGCCCTTCCAACCCGAGGATTCGAGACGTAAGAAGTCGTCGACGGCGCTCCCATCGGTCCTCTTGCGCAGGCTCGGGCTCGTCCCGAGGGCGGTGCTCAACTGCCGGCGGTGCTGGCCGATCGTGCGACGCCGGTTCTTTCCAATGTTGCGCAGCCAGTAGCACTCCTCATCTGTGGCCTGGCGGCGCAGGAATCCCCGTTCCCAGGTGTCGAATTCGATGATGAGGGTGTTGGCCTCGACGGCCGCCTCCTTGAGCAGCCGGGCTGTCGGGCCGTCATATCCCATCCACTCCATGACGACAAGGTTCGCCTGGCGGAGTTCGGCTTCCCGTTTGATTTCGGTCATTAGGCATGTCAGTGCTTCGCGCCCGCCCTCCACCGATAAAAGCGGGGTCCCGAGTGAAATGGCGGTGGGCGCCACCCTTGTTTTCAGGGCCAGGTGCTCGCCGTGCCCGGCGTGGTCGCTCTCGTCAGCCGTGATCTCCATGATCGGCACGCAGGCTTGAACCGAACCGCCACTTTCGGCCAGCACCAGCTTGGTCTGGGGCGATTCGTCGAGGTAGGTGAGAGCCGGCAGGAGCCAGTTGGGCTCGAGGAAGGGGTTCGGCTCCAACGCGTGGGCCGCGCAATCGGACCATCCAGCGAGGTCCGAGCGCGTGAGTTCACTGGGTGCAACTACCCGTCCTCGCATGCTCCCACTGTAACCCTGTCTGGGACGGCTCCCGAATGGCTGAGAGCAGGATCCTTGCCTGGGCGATCGACTGGGGAGGCTCGGTTGTGTTGGGGCTCGGTGGCCGGTCCTGTCACTCGCTTGGGCGCGATTCGCGCGGCTCAGCCCGGTCATTGACCGGGGAGGGGCCTGTGGGCCTGCTCTTCCGAGAAATGGGCTGCGGGTCCTAAGGGCTTTAGGGATACGAGAGCTGCACGGCGGAGACCAGTTGCCGATCGGTGCGTGATCCGGTCGCACCCGTGAAACCCAGGTAGACCTGGTTGGGTAGCGACACCAGCTGCGTGAGGACGGTGAATCCTCCTACTACGACTGTCATCACACCTTGTGACACGGTGACAGACACCCGGGTGGCACCGCTGCGCAGCAGGGGGACGGAGTTGTCGACCTTGTTCCACACGAGGGTTCGGCTTGCGGCACTCGAGGTAACTACGCCGATGGCGTTGCCGCTGGGGTTCTGCGCGTTGGGGAAGGTCTGTAGCGCCACCGCCACTGCGGGCAGTCCGGCGAGACCGAGTCCGGCGCCGTCTGCGCCCGGGTGGGCGGGGATCGAGCTGGCAGACACGAGGGCGAATGTGAGCCCATCGCCCCCCGTACCGCCCTTGAAGGTGGCGGTGAATGACGCCCGCAGGCCGTTAGGAGGCACGGCTGTGTCGAAGAACGCCGCCCCAGAACCGTTCGGGGAGGCCGAGGTCAACTGCAGGTACGGGCCGGCCAGCTTGGCGTCTCCGCTCAGGCTCCAGCCGGCCCGAAGCGGTGAGGCTATGAGGTGCTCCTCGGCGCCGGACCCGGTGAAGGTGATCGTCTGGGGGCCCGAACCGTCATTGCCGGTGATCAACCAGGTCGCCGATGCCGTTCCCGTCTTTCTTGGCGAGAAGCGAACCGTCTCGACGTCCATGACGTGGGCGGGGATCACTGTCGCTTCTTTGAGCGTGGTGACGGCGCTGAAGCCGTTTGAGATAGGAGGTTTGGACTGGTTGATCGTAAGGGGCGTGCCACCGCGGTTGCCGACGGTGAAGCTCACCGTCGCGCTCTGGCCGATCGCCACGGTGCCGACGTCAATGCTGAGGGGACTGATGGCGATCTGGGGATCGGGCGCGGCTGAGCCTTGGAGCGGGACGGTCGCCTTGCCGGCGCTGGTCGTGATCACGAGATGGTCGTTGAAGTTCTGGACGAAGTCCCCCGATGTTCGCGGCGGGGTGAAGCTCACCGGCACGCTCAAGGTGGCCTGGGGCGCAAGCACAGGCAGCGGCTTGGGAAGAACGCCTATGGAAAAGGGCGCCCGTGTGCCGGACTCGACGTCGACCGAGCTGACCGTGACCGAAGACGCCGAGGTGTTTTGGAACGCCACGGTGGCAT
>Ga0187867_10004081_pt1 | contig 11403 bp, 7 predicted proteins | sample June2016WEW_13_1_FD_132976 | JGI IMG/M metagenome (GOLD analysis project Ga0187867, IMG submission 132976) | Peatland microbial communities from SPRUCE experiment site at the Marcell Experimental Forest, Minnesota, USA - June2016WEW_13_10 | ecosystem: Environmental > Terrestrial > Soil >... | reverse complement strand
GCCTGAGGGTTAGCCTCGACGAGAGCGTCCGCAATTTCTTCCCCGCAGATTTCGGCGGCGGCTTCGCGCGCCGTGGAGAGCACGGGAACACGTTTCTCGGTATCGTGCGCGTCCGTCGCCAGCACGTGGACGGCATCATGTTCGAGCAGCCATTGCGCGGCGCGGCGCACGCGTTCACCCCAGAATCCGGTGAGCGCCGATCCCGTCATCTGGATCACGCACCCTTGCTCAGCCCACTCCACCACCCTTTGCGGAGTCTCGCGAAGTATCGGATTGCGTTCGGGATGCGTGATCACTGCAGTGATCCCGCAGTCGCCCAGCTTCGTAAAACAGTCCGTAATCTGCTGCGGAACGCTATAGTTGCTCAGTTCGACCAGCATGTAGTGCGAGCCCTCGATGGCATAGCGTGCGGGATTTGCCAGCACATCCTGCAGATTGTCGTAGGAGAGATGGAAGTCGCAGCCCAGGCTGAGTGTGGGAAGGTCGCCCACAAGTTGCTGCAAGTGCGCGACCAGTCCCTGAAGATACGGCCGGTCATAGTGGTAACGGTCGTTGGCGTGAGGTGTGGCCACCTGGTGAGTAATGCCGTCGGCCGCGGCCATTCGGCACATGGCGACGGATATTTCCCACGACTTGGATCCGTCGTCTACTTCCGGAAGAATATGCGAGTGAATGTCGACCACGATTGTAGAAACACAAGCAACCGACCGGGGTTGCGCCTGGATTTGATTTAAGCAGATTCGTGCTGAAAGAGAAAGCAGACCACAGATTCTCTTTTGTAAAGCGGATAACTCCTCAGGCCCTCAAAGTGAAGCCTCAACCCAAAGTGTTCTCTCCCTTGCCGCACCTTCTATTCCGGCTGTAGCATCAATATTCAGACATTCATAAGGAGATATCATGGCAACCGACACGCTGGCTTCCCCGGCCACTCTCAGTCACACCCCAACCAAAGTCCTCAAGAATTTCATCGACGGCGAGTGGGTCGAATCCTCGACCGGCGAAACTTTCGAAGATCGCAATCCCGCCGACACGCGCGACGTGGTCGGCATTTTTCAGAAATCCGCCAAAGCCGATGTTGACGCCGCCGTAGACGCCGCTACGCGCGCCTTCGCCAAATGGCGACTCGTGCCTGCGCCGCGGCGCGCGGAAATGGTTTTTCGCGCCGCGGAAATTCTTATCGGCCGCAAAGAAGACCATGCCCGCGACATGACCCGCGAAATGGGCAAGGTTCTTGCCGAAACCCGCGGCGACGTACAGGAAGCGATTGACGCCGCTTACTACAATGCCGGCGAGGGACGCCGCCTCTTCGGCCCCACCGTACCCTCCGAGATGCCCAACAAGTTTGCTATGGCTGTGCGGCAGCCGATCGGCGTCTGCGGCATGATCACGCCCTGGAATTTCCCCATGGCGATTTCTTCCTGGAAGCTTCTGCCCGCCGTCGTCTGCGGCAACACCTGCGTCATAAAGCCTGCGCAGGATACTCCGCTCTCAACGTTTAATCTGGTCCGCGCGTTCACCGACGCCGGCATTCCGAAAGGCGTTGTCAACATCGTGACCGGCTTCGGCGCCGACGTAGGTACTCCGCTCGCTGAGCACGCCGACGTGCGCGCCATCTCGCTTACAGGATCCTCTGCGGTCGGCCGCATCGTGGGCGGCATCGCTGCCAAGACTTTTAAGCACTGCTCGCTCGAACTGGGCGGCAAGAATCCAATGATTGTGCTCGACGACGCGAACCTCGACCTTGCCATCGAAGGCGGACTCTGGGGAGGCTTCGGCACCACCGGTCAGCGTTGCACCGCGACGAGCCGCATCATCGTGCAGAAGGGCGTCTATCGGGAGTTTATTGAGCGCTACGTGACGCGCGCCAAGAAGCTCAAAGTCGGTAATGGGCTGGACGAAACAGTTGAGATGGGTCCGGCGATCAACGAGAAGCAGCTCCAGACCGATCTCAGCTATGTCGAGATCGGCAAGAACGAAGGCGCTAAGTTGATGTGCGGCGGCAACCGCCTGGACCAGGGCGATTATCAATATGGCTGGTTTATGGAACCGACCGTATTTACCGATGTCGATCCCAAGATGCGCATCGCGCAGGAAGAAATCTTCGGCCCCGTGGTGTCGATCATTCCTTGCGACGATATGGAAGATGCGATTGAGATCGCCAATGGGATCGAGTACGGCCTTTCGTCCGCGCTCTATACGAAGGACGTGAATAAGGCTTTCGCCGCTATTCGCGATCTCTATGCCGGAATCACCTACATCAACGCGCCCACGATCGGAGCGGAAGTGCACTTGCCTTTTGGCGGCACGAAGGCAACTGGGAATGGTCACCGCGAAGGTGGCATTGGCGCCATCGACTTCTACACCGAATGGAAGTCCGTCTACGTTGATTACTCAGACACGCTGCAGAAGGCTCAGATCGACCGGGGAGAATAGACGAACAAATCGTGACGCAGAGGCTACTTGCCTCTGTGTTCCCAGTGTCGCGAGAGACCAAGTAATAAAAGTACGTTGGTAATCTTGCCTGTGTGTCTCGCGTGACCTAGCGTTAGCGCAACTTGGGGTTCAATCCGTCCGCAGAAGGATTTGTCTTGCCCAACCATCTTGTTTCTGCCACCACGGGAAGCGTTAAGAGAAGTGTTGCATCGGCGACTCTGACGCTTTGCTTCATCGGCGGACTCGTGCCTGCCTTGCTGGCCCAGAAAGGTCCCAAGTCTGATCGCAAAGTGCTGGTCTCCGTAAAACCTGAGTATTCCGAACTGTTGAAGCATGCTCAAATCGGAGGCCTGGTTCGTCTGAAGGTCACGGTTAATCCTGACGGGAAGGTGAGCAATGTGGATGTTGTTGGGGGCAATCCCATCCTGGCCGAGAGTGCTGCAACGGCGGTGATGAAGTGGAAGTTCGTTCCGGCCGGAGCGCAAACGGTCGAGGATATTTCCATCAGCTTCACCCCGCACTAAATCACACACCATCCGTTTTATCTGCACGCTCTGCGCTTCTGCGGTTAAAATCCTTCTTGCACTCTTAATGACAGGCCGCGGTCTTCATGCCCGCTGCGGCGAGGCTTCCATGACTCCAGCTACAACAGCCCACGAAATCACCGCTGCCAAGCGCCTTGATAATGTTCGCTATGCCATTCGCGATCTAGCTTGCGTGGCGGATGAAGTCATTCAGCTGGGACACAAAGTTCTGCCGCTGAATGTTGGCGATCCTCTTAACTTTGACTTCCAGACTCCCGCGCACATTATCGAAGCTGTCTATAAGGCAATGCGCGATGGGAAGAATGGCTACGCGCCGTCCCCGGGAATTCCAGAAGCGATTGAAGCGATTCGCGGTGAGGCGGCACGCAAGGGCATCACGACGGTGCGCGATGTCTTCGTCACTTCGGGCGTGAGTGAAACTGTCGATCTGTGCATTTCCGCGCTGGTGAATCCTGGCGAGGATATTCTTACGCCGAGTCCGGACTATCCGCTGTACTCGGCGGTGCTGTGCAAGTTGGGTATCGCGCTTAACGCTTACGACCTCAACGAAGACGATGCATGGCAGCCGGAACTGGCTGACGTCGAACGCAAGCTCACGCCGCGGACGCGCGGTATTGTGCTGATCAATCCCAACAATCCGACAGGCTCGTTGTGCTCGCGGCAGATGCTGGAGCAGGTTGCCGAGATCGCGCGGCGAAACAATCTGGTTGTCTTCTCGGACGAGATCTACGACAAACTCATTCTCGATGGAACTCCGCATATTGCATTCGCTTCGGTTGCGCCGGATGTGCCTTGCATCACTTTCGGCGGGATGTCGAAGAACTATCTGGTTCCGGGATGGCGCATTGGCTGGGGGATTGTTTCCGGCGACGCTGCGGCGGTGAAACCTTATACAGAAGGCATTCACCGGTTGCTGCGGGCGCGGTTGTGCGCCAATCATCCGGAGCAATATGCCATCAAGCCGGCGCTTGAAGGTCCGCAGGATCATTTGGTCGAAGTGCAGCGCAAGCTGCGCTCGCGCCGCGATCTTACGCAGAAGTGGTGCGAAGCGACGCCGCGCGTGAGTTGCGTTGCGCCTCGCGGTGCGTTCTACGCTTTCCCGCGCATCGATATTCCCGAGAGCGACGAAGTCTTCGTCAAGCAACTCATTCGGCAGAAGTACGTGATGGTCGTGCATGGTTCCGGCTTTGGTCAGAAGGCTGGGACGCAGCATTTTCGCATCGTGTTCTTGCCGGATGAAAAGACGCTGAGTGAGGCTTACGCTTCTATCGGCGAGCTTATTCAGGAACGCTACGGAAAATCCTAATTAGCACCCGCATTAGCCCGTCCGATCCCTACCCGCGTTAAACGACATTCGCGGGCCTTCACTAATTGCTCGCCATTCCTGCACGAAAACGTGTAGGATGCTCGCGTTCCTTCCATCTACACTCGGGCCCCTTACTAAAACTAGAAACTTGAGCTCGCAAGCCAAGCGACTGCGAGGGGTTCTTGTGCGGTTTGAAGTGTGGGAAACCTAAACAATCGATAGAAAAGAGGACACAATGAAACGCAATCAGCTGCTGTCAGCTGTTGGGATCATGTTGTTCGTAGCATGTTCGCTGGCCGCGCAGGATAAGCCCGGCACCTTGGCCAGCATCGAGTTCCAGAAAGTGAAGAATACAAACGTGCCGCAGTACGAGGCAGGACGAAAGCAGAAGGCGGCGTGGCACAAGCAGCAAAACGACCCGCTGCCATTGCTGGTATGGGAGACAATCAGCGGCGACAATACGGGAACCTTCCTGGTCGGCCACTTTAACCAGCATTGGGCGGATTACGACAAGCCGGCCGTTACCGATGAGGCGGACCTGGCGGAGTTCCAGAAGGTTGTGGGGACTTACGTGGACTCGCTCACCACTCGCTACTATGAGTACCTGCCCAAGATTAGCAACGAAAGCGGAGACACGGGGCCGGCCAAGTTCTCAGAGATCATCACCTTTCAAGTGCGCCCGGGGAAAGAGTCGGATTTTCGCTCGGGCATCGAACGGATTCACGAGGGCACAATAAAAACCAAGTGGGCCGTGAATTATGGATGGTACCGGTTGGTAAACGGCGGAACGGCAGGAACTTTTGTCCTATCCTTTGCTCACAAGAACTGGGCGGACTTTGAGGACAAGCCCGACGTGAAGCCCTACCGCGACATGCTCAAAGAAGCGTTTGGACAGGCCGAGGCGGATTCCATTGTCGATCGGCTCGACCGGTCGATCGAGAAGGAGACAAGCGACATCATCCAGTTTCGTCCTGATTTAAGTTACCTCCCAGCCAAATAGCGGTTCAACGATGATCCATGTTAGTTCGCAAGCAGTGAGGTATAGCCGGGTGCCCCCTTCAAAACCCTAAGGGCACCCGCACGCGGCTGCGTCTAGATGCCGTAGTTGACGGCGCGAAGGGCGTCTTTGTAGGCTTCGCGGGCTTCGGTGGCTTTCGTGTGTGCGTCGTGTTCCAGGAAGTGGGCTGCATCCCATTTCTCCATGGCGATCATGGAATGGTCGGGAGTGGCCAACGCTTCCTCGGCGCGAATGGTAGCAACCCATTCGTCTGTGGCCTGCTTGTAGGCGAGACGCAATTGGTCAAGGTTGGCTGGGGGCATAGGCTTGCAAGAGTAATGCCGGGCTGTATCGCGGTCAATTGGATGGGGCAAATTTAACGGAAAATTAACAGAGAGGCGGCGGGCGAAGAGTGGATGTCCTTCAGGGTTAATGTCCGCATTCATTCCCGGTGCTTTTGCGTGGCGTTGCTCTTCCAAGCGCCGTGGCTGACACACAGTCAAAGGCAAAGGCAGCGGACAGGAGCGTCCGCTCCACACGAGCGAACTATTTCAGCTTGGCGTACTCGGGTTTGGCTTGCTTGAGGATGGGGATGTCGGGGTCGGCGTTCTTCCAGAGGGCGAGGAAATCCTGGTAGGCGGTTTCGGCTTTGGCGGGATCGCCGAAGAGGGCATAGGCGCGGGCCAGGCCGAGGTGCGCGAGTGCGGCGATGGGTTCGTTCTGCACGACGCCGGGATGGTCGACAATTTTCTGGAACTCGGCTGCGGCGGCGCTGCTTTGGTGAGCCGCCACATAACCTTCGCCACGCAGATACGCGGGGTAGAGAGAGAACGTCAAAGCCTGCGCGGGAGAACCGAGTTCATAAGGAAGAGCCGGGGCGAGCGCTTCGATGGCTTTGGCGGACTTGCCGGCTTGAAGAGCAATGGCGGCGCGGATCATGGCGAGATATTCGAACTGCACAATGGTGTCTTGCGAGAAGCGCTTGGCCAGATCGTCGGCGAGGCGCGTGGTTTGGGAGGCGTCGCCGGCGAGGCCGAGGGCGATGGCTGATATCGCCTCAACATCTCTGCCGGTGGAGAGAGCGAGCGCATCTTGTGCTTGCTGCCTGGCTGGACCTATGTTGCCGACCAACGCTTCGCGCACCGCGGATTCGGCTTCATAGGCTGCCGCTGTCTCTTTTTCATCGGCGTGCTGGGCGGAGACGGAGGCGCGCCGCGTCAACTCGCGAGCTTTGGAAAATTGTCCGGCATAGGCGGCCGTGTCGGACTGGTTGTAGAAGAGAAAATCTTCGAATCCTGACTTGCCTATTACGGCGGCGGCTTCACGCTCCATTCCTGCCGCATCGTGTTGCAGGAAATCAATGCTGTAAAGGCTGAGGTGGATGAGAGGACTATCCAGATTGTGGGCTTGCGCCTCGAGCGCTGTTGCCCTGGCTTCATCCAGGCGATCAACCACCAGATAGCTGTTGACGAGGTTGGCGTATCCGTTTCCGCTTGCGGGATTGAGTTTCAGCGACTGCTGGGCGGCGGCGAGGCTTTTATCGTAATCGCCGAGCGTGCCGTAGATGACGCCCAAACTACCGGGAGGAATGTCGTCGCGGGGGTAGGTCTGAGCCCAGAGTTCGCAGGTCTTGCGGGCGGACTCGAGATCTCCGGCGACGTAATTCTCATAGTGCGAAGCGATGTAGAACTTTTCGCGCTCGCTCACACGCTGCCGACGTTCGTAGGCCTGGCGGGCATTCTCGGCGGAGCGGGCGGTCTCGCCGAGGTTGCCATAGCTGGATCCAAGGCGTGCATACGCCATGGCAAAATTGGGATCGAGACTGACGGCGCGCTGGAATAACGGGATGGCGGCAGCGTAATCGTTCTTCACTATTTGTGCCTGGTAACCGAGGCTGTAGGCCTGCAACGCCTCGAGCGATGGCGTGGTGACGTTCTCGGGGGGCGCGTCGTACTTTTGCACTGAGGTCAGGGATTCACCCAGCCTCTCGCGCATTTTTGTCGCCACGTCGGCGAGCGCGTTCAGAACCTGCTCCTTGCGGCTGGCTGTGGCCTGCTCATTTGCGAGTAAGTCGCCGTTGCGACAGTTCACAGCCTTTAGTCCCACAACATACTCGCGGCCCAGGGTGGAAATAGAGCCCTCGATGGTGGCGGCGCTGGCGGTGCGCTGGCAGACTTCGCGCGCCAATTCGTGAGTAAGCCGCGCGTCCTTGGGCTGCGACATCAGGGTGAGCGTTTGCGCGATGCGCTCGTCGGAGAGCAGGTTGAGGAACGGCGACTGCTCCAGTTGCGACGACAAGCCCTGGCGTAGCGTGCTCTCGAAGATCGGATCTCCGGTGGTGTTGGTGAACTCGGCGAGGACGATGCTGTCTTTTTCCGTGAGGCGCGGGGTGGGCCGTACGCGAACGAAGAAGAAGCCTGCGATGGCTGCGACTACTACGACCACGGCGGCGGCAAGCGGCCACGGGCTTCTCCTCTTCGGTTTCGGTGTCACGGGAACAGCGACGCCGACGCTCCTGGATGACGCTGACGGAGTAACGGCAGGAGCGGAGGCAGAGCGAGCACGCGGCGTATTCGTTGACTTGCCTGAAGATTCGTCCGGGGCCGCGATCGATCCCGAACCACTCTGTACGCCGCGGCGTGATTCGGACTCTCGCTTCAGCCGTTTCAGGTCGGCGCGAATTTCCGACGCGCTTTGGTAGCGCAGGTCGCGATCTTTCTCCAACGCTTTGTTGATGATCTCTTCCAGCCGGGGCGGAAGGTCGGGGTTCAGGCGGATTGCGGGAGGCGGATCGTATTCCAGAATCGCATTGAAGATCACGGCAGAAGTATCGCCACGGAAGGGCAAGGCGCCCGTCGTCATTTCGTAGAGGACTGCGCCGAAAGAAAACAAATCGGTGCGCGCGTCGAGCTCTTTCCCCCGCGCCTGCTCCGGCGACATATAGGCGATTGTGCCCAGAGCCGCTCCGGGGCTGGTGAGGTGCTCGTTCATTGTCTGCGACTGCGTGTGATCGGCTGCGAAGTGGCTGGAAGAACTGGCGAGGGGAATGACCTTCGCCAAACCAAAGTCAAGAATCTTGGCATGACCGCGCTTGGTTAAGAAGATGTTCGCCGGCTTGATGTCGCGGTGGATGATGCCCTGGGAGTGAGCGGCGTCGAGTGCGTCGGTGATTTCGATGCCCAGCGACAGTACGGTTTCAGTGTCTAATGGCCGGCCTGCGATGCGGTGCTTCAGGGTCAGTCCGTCCAGATACTCCATGACCATGAACGACAGGCCCTGGTCCTGGCCAATCTCGTAAATCACGCAGATATTGGGATGGCTCAGAGCAGAGGCAGCCTGCGCTTCGCGTTGGAAACGGGCCAGGGCGTGCTGGTCCCGGGCCAATTCGTCGGGCAGGAACTTCATGGCGACGAAGCGATGCAGAGTGGTGTCTTCGGCCTTGTAGACCACACCCATGCCGCCACCACCGAGCTTCTCAACGATGCGGTAGTGGGAGATGAGCTGGCCGATCATGGGGGAAGATTAGCCCTGTGGCGCGATGATAGGAGGGCCATTGTGGCAAGTCAATCCAACTGCTGACTCCAGTCAAAAGCAAAGGCAGAGTCAAAAACAGCGGACAAGAGTGTCCGCTCCCCCCGTTCATTTTCCGGCTGACTTTGGACCTGCAACGGATGCGTCGAATTCTTCGGCCATCCAGTGTTGGAGGGCGGTGATGTTTTGGGAGCGGCCGAGGAAGTTTTTCACTAAATCATTAGCTGACATGGAGCCGCCGGGTTCGAGGACTACGCGGCGGTAGCGCATGGGGGCGTCGCCGGCGAGCAAGTTGTTATGGTCGAATTGCAGAAAGAAATCTTCGGCGATGACTTTATCCCAGAGATAAGTGTAATAGGCGGAGGAGTAACCGCCGAGGTGGCCGAAGGAAGCCCAGAGATGGGTCTCGGGCAGAGGAGTAAAGAGGGTGTAGCGACGGGCGTCGTCGAGGGTGACGGCGTCGAGATTCACGTCCTCGGGCTTGGTTTTGTAGATGTCGTAGGAGAGGGCGCTGAAGGAGTTCTGGCGGCCGACCCAGCCGCCGCGTCCGAAGGCGGAGGCGCGATTCATGCGGGCGACGAGGTCGGCAGGAATGGGCTCGCCGGTTTTGTAGTGGCGGGCAAACTTGGCGAGGACCTGCGGGCTGCGAATCCATTCTTCCAGCATTTGGGAGGGAGCTTCGACGAAATCGGATTCCATGCTGATGCCGCTGATGCCGGCCCATTGTTGCTGGCCGCCGAGGATGTGGTGCATGAGGTGACCGAATTCGTGGAAGAAAGTTTGTACGTCGCCGTAATCCATGAGGCCGGGATCGGTGGAGGTGGGTACGGGGAAATTGCAGACGAGGATGGCCTCGGGCAGTTGCTTGCCGCGGATGCCGTCGAGTACCGGAGCCATTTCGGCGTGGCTAAACTTGCCAGGGCGCGGATGCATGTCGAGATAGAAACGGCCGATGGGCTTGCCGCTGTCGATGACGATCCAGGTTTCGACGGCGGGATCCCAGGCGGGGACGTTTTGTTCCTGCTGAAAGCTGACGTGGAACAGGTCGGCGGCAGTATCGAGGATGCCTTGCTTCACTTCCATGAAAGGGAAATAGGGGCGGACGGATTGAGAATCGAAATCGTACTTGGCGCGGCGAACTAATTCGGAAAGATAACCGCGTTCGTAGTCCCAGATTTTGTTGGCGCCGGGGTCGGTCTTCTGTTTTTCGGCGAGCAGCATTTCAAATTCGCGTTGGGACAAGGCGCGGGAAGCGTCGTTCACTTGCTGGATGAAGTCGGCGATATTGTGGCCTTTGGCGATCATCTTATCGGCGGCATTGCAGTCGGCCCAGGAGGAATAGCCGAGCAGTGTGGCGATCTCGTAGCGGGTTTTCATGAGGCTGGTGAGGACTTCCTGATTCTTGGGGTAGGCGCGGGTGCCGAAGGCGAGAGCCATGCGTCGGCGCAGGGAATCGCTCTTGGCGAAGGTGGAGACGGGAAACGCATCGGGGTAGTCGGTGGTGATGTGAACTTTGCCATCGGCGCCTGGCTTATGGCGGTCGATGTAATCCTGGGGCAGGCCGTCGAGTTCGGAGGGATCGGCCTCGATCGTTTTTTGGCCGTCCGAAATATTGCGATCGAACATGGACTGCTCTTCGGTGGCCTGGTCGTTTAATTTCTTGAGGCGGGCGCGGGTGGCATCGTCTTTATCGACGCCCGCGAGACGGAATTCGAGGAGTTGGCGTGTCACGTAGTAACGAGTGGCGGCGTCAGCTTTGGAAAGATCGAGCGCGGCGAGAGCGTTGTAAACATCGTGATTGAGCGCGATAGCGGTCTGGGCGGCGCTGGCTTTAGTGAGCATGGCTGTGGCGTGATCGCGGAAAGTGGCGTCGGGATGGACCTGCTCCATCAGCATCGCGAAGTAGGCGGCGGAATTGATCTGGTGAAAAGCTTCGTCGAGCGGGACGAGAGTGTTCTCAATCGTGCGCGGGCCCTTGGCGCCGAGCAGAGTGTCGACGGAGCGCTGGGCGGCGGCGAGGCGGTCGGTCTCGATCTTCTCGAAGGCGGCGACGTCTGGGTTTTCAGCCCAGATGGTGGGCTGGGAGACAGAAACTTTTTGCGCGGAAAGGACGGCAGAGAGAACGAGTGGAAAACAGAAGAAGATGGCTAGGCCTGCAGCGCACATCATGAAAGAACCTCGTCGAGGAAGTTTTCTGAACGGCGGAACGATTTGGTCGTGACTTTAGAACCGATTTGAAGTGCGGATAATTGTTGATGACCGCGTCTGACGATGTCAAGGGCGGCCCGCGAAAAACTGCAGTTCAACAAGACTGAGACGAACTGTTTTGTCGGTTCTAGCGCCAGCGTTTGAGTTGGGGCCAGAGTTGGGCGAGGGTGCCGAACTTCGCGCCACGGCAGATGAAGACGCCGATTTGTTTCTCGAGCGCGTAGGGATTGTCGCCGGATGTGCCGACGTATTCGACGTGATCGAAAAGCTGTTCCAGTTGTTCCCGGTTGTCGCCGAGAACGATCAGGCAGTTGCCGGAGTAGCCGCGCGGTCCCCAGAGAAACCAGGTTTGATGCCCACTGAGGGCTGGCGGCAGGCCGTAG
>Ga0187867_10004076_pt1 | contig 11411 bp, 11 predicted proteins | sample June2016WEW_13_1_FD_132976 | JGI IMG/M metagenome (GOLD analysis project Ga0187867, IMG submission 132976) | Peatland microbial communities from SPRUCE experiment site at the Marcell Experimental Forest, Minnesota, USA - June2016WEW_13_10 | ecosystem: Environmental > Terrestrial > Soil >... | reverse complement strand
TGGTTTTGACAATGACTCTCCATCCATATTTAAAGCTCAGATTGACTTTGTCCAGAAGAGCGGTATCGTAACAGCTATGGTGGGTCTCCTTAATGCTCCTCGTGGCACACGACTTTACCAACGCCTCAAAGAAAGAGAATCGTCTTTTAGAAACTTTTTCAGGTGACAATACCGATTTATCCCTCAATTTTATTCCTAGGATGGATAAGGATACCCTTATGAAAGGCTATATAGAAGTGCTCAATTCCATCTATTCACCTCACAATATTACGATCGTGTTAAATTGTTTATAAAAGAATACAGACCGCCCAAAAGGAAGCTTGTTAGTAATCTAAAGTTCTATCAGGTTTTTGGTGGAATCAATATTCTCTTGACAATGGGTTTCAAAGAAAAAGGCCGCCGGCAATACTGGAAATTCCTACTCACTACTTTATTCAAGGATCCGCACTCGATGCCACTTTCTATTGAACTGGCGGCATACGGGCATCATTTCCGTAAAGTAACCCAGGAATATCAGAGACAGCATTTGCAAACTTCAATCCAATGATAACGCTAACCGAAGTAGGACAAGGTTACCTCCCCAATATTCTGGGCAGGAATAATTGTCGAATATAGTCAATGTAGACTCTATTGAAATCAAACTCAATATCTACTGGGTTTTCGTCAGTTGCTTTTCTGGACCTTGTTTTAAAACCTAAGATAATTAACCTCCAAATCTAAGCAATGATCAGTCCTTTTGTTACTATAAAATCAGTTAGACTGGCGCAAAAACAAGTCTGAAACGTCATGATTTCGTAACATATTTGTTTTGAATGTCATAACTTTTTTATGCATGTCATGTTAAATTAACCGCAGTGGAAACGGTAATTAGTCTTGGTATCATTATAATTGGGCCAAAACGAGTATGAATATGATATTATTTGCCAAAACAGTTGCTGTTTTAGTTACTGCCTACCTTTTGGGTTCCATTCCAACAGCTCTCATAATCTCTAAACGCATCAAACGTATGGATATACGTAATGTTGGAGATGGTAATATGGGAGCAGTTAACATTTTTCACGAGATCGGCCATAAGTTTGGAGTGATGGTTGGCATAATTGATATTGCCAAGGGTGCGCTGTCGGTTTTTCTTGCTTATATTTTTGGTTTGCATCTGGGTTGGCAAATTCTGGCGGGTATTTTAGTCATTTTGGGTCATGATTTTCCGGTTTTTGCCAATTTCAAAGGTGGTCAAGGGGCGGCTACCTCATTTGGAACGATGCTAGTATTATTTCCTGTTCCGATTCTTATTGCTCTAATTCCTTGTTGCATAGTTTTCTTGCTTAAACGAAACTGGATTATGGTTGCCATTACAGGCGGAATAACCATAGTATTAGCGCTGGGCATTTCCCATCAATGGTTGCTCTTGGGATATGCGATTATTGCATTTATACTTATACCTATTAAACTATTGATAGATAGTCCCCGCCGAAGGATCATAAAATTAGCAAAAAGTAGATCGGACTTCACATAAATTGCCTTCAAGTTTGGCGATTACACAAAATCAAACTCAACATCTCCTGAGATAAATCGACAAATCACGATTGCAAAGAGCAGAAATATGGAAACATTTATCAACCAAACCAAATTAACCCTCGTTCAAGGTGATATCATCAAACAAACTACCGATGCCATCGTTAATGCCGCTAACTCCAGTTTGATGGGTGGCGGTGGCGTTGACGGTGCAATACACAGAGCTGGTGGCCCAACTATCCTAGAACAGTGTAAGCAGATTGTAGCAAAACAGGGGCGATTACCACCTGGCAAAGCTGTCATTACGACTGGTGGGAACTTGCCAGCAAAATATGTGATTCATACGGTTGGTCCTTATTGGCAGGGTGGCACAAGTAATGAGGCACTTGTTCTCGCCAATTGCTATAAAAATAGTCTTAAAATCGCTGAGGCGAAAAAGCTCGCCAATATTTCATTTCCCTCTATAAGTACCGGAGCTTATCGATACCCAATAGACCAAGCAGCGAATGTGGCATTGGGAACAGTGATGTCATTTTTAAAAGGAGAAGCACGGTCATTGAGAGAGGTTAGGTTTGTGCTGTTTGATACCAGGACATACACGGCGTACCAAATATCGTTGCAAGAGATTATTGTGCCCTAACTATTGAAAATCAAATTCAATATCTACTAGGATCTTTTTTGCTGCTTTATTGATTCTCGTCATCCCAAGTTTCAGGTGCAAGCCGATGGAATGGTAAATGCTCGCTGTAAAAATATAATGGGCACCCATTTCTGAGTGCCCATTATTTCTAAAAGAACTTCATTTATTAATGAGATGAATCTGCTATAACCGAGACAGTCTTGTCCGCACTATTGGCTACGAAGACTTCTCCTTTACTAGAATCATAAGCCAAAGAATTTGGACTTGTCCCCACGTTGACAGTAGCGATGATGGAATTAGTACTATCCGATATGACTGAAACGGTACCAGGAGCGCTGTTCTGTCCGGGATTGGCGACAAAGATTTCTCCCTTGCCAGAATCATAGGCTACTGCTCCCGGTTCACTTAATTTGGGTAAGGTTACAGTAGCAATCACTTTGTTACTGCTGTCCGAGATAATCGAAACAGTGCCAGAGTAACTATTGGTAACAAATACTTCATTTTTAGCAGAATCACAGGCTACCCCTGATGGATAGCTTTGCGCGGGTAGGGTCACTGTTGCAATGACCTGATTATTGCTGTCCGAAATAACAGACAAATTATTATCAGAACTATTGGCTACGAATATCTCTCTCTTGCCAGAATCGTAAGCTATGCCTTCGGGATATTTTCCCACAGTGACTGTGGCGATTTGAGCGTTTGTGTTATCGGATACGATTACCACATCATTGCTACCTTCGTTGGCAATAAAGATATCACCTGTACTTGAGTCATAAGCAATGCCACCGGGAAGATATATTCCTGCCTCGGGTACAGTCATCGTTGTTGCCTGTCCTGTGGTATCAGAAATAACCCAACCGGTGTAATAGCTGTTTCTGGTCTCGAATAACTCGTTTTTCCCAGAATCATAAGCTACAAAATTGGCTCCTTCGCCTGATGCGCCGGCATTGACTGCGTTCGTGTTATCCGATATGACTGATTCTGGTAGAGTATTAGCGCCATTAACTACGAAGATCTCGCCTTGGCTGGAATCATAGGCTAGTCGGAACGCGCCGTTGCTCACGGGTAGTGTTGCGATTACTGCAATGCCAGACGTATTAGACGAGTTGCTCGTAGGAGCACTCACGGGCGAGGAAGTATTGGTCAAGTTTGATGATGTCGTTGAAGTGCTGGAAGTAGCCGCACTCTTACCACAAGATACTAGTATTAGGGATGACAAAATGAGAATGCAAATAGCCAACAAATATAATTTCTTTTTCATGCTATCCCACGTTTTTTTTTATTAATTAGATATTCAAATTGGTGACTCAGACGAGAATTTTTAACTGGAAGTAGTTCCACTTATTGAGAAAATTCCCGACCCATTATATGAACCAGTCCAGGTCCCTTGAATGCTCAGGGTATTTCCTTTGACGGTTATTTTCCCTTGCCAATTGGTCACAAAATTATTTGAATCTACCGTAAAACTTACCGTACCAGTTAAATTACCATTGGGGTCTATTTGTGCAATGATGGTGGTAGGGACGGTACCGCCAGTTTTATCACTAGTGATGGTACCAGTAAGATTGCCATTTTTATCGATTGCAATTGTCATCGTACCGCTCATTTGGTAGGTTGTGTTGTTAACTGTGACCTGGCCCGACCAATTGCCGTTACCCGACCCTTGATAAGGAAACGCCGTTAAGGTTGTTGCGGGCACAGTTTGGGAAGTTGTTGTTGTGGGAGTTGTTTTCAATGTGGTTTGCGTTGCTGTTGTTGTCGTTGTTGACATAGTAGCATTTGATGTTGATGTCGCCAACGGAGTAGAAATCTTTTTTGACGAACATGCAGCCAGACCCAAGGTTCCGAAATATATTAGCCCCAACGTGAGAATAATAAGAGAGACACATAAGAAGTCGAGTTAATCTTTATGACTTTGTGAACCATCCTGAACACTGAAGCCGTAACAAATTTGTCATATTTCTCCTCAATTGTTTATTACTTCGTTATCATTCGGACAGTATAATTAGACAATTGGGTCGATGTACCATATTCCAAGAAAGATTCCAATCAAAGGGAGGAGGTGAAACATGATGGCCCAAATTAAGGTGACACGTAAGAGTTACGTACGCAAAGATGGCATTAAAGTTAAGAGTACTACCTATTACGCCAAAGATAGGGGTAAACCAGGTAAAACACCAGAAAGTGAAAAGTGGTACCAGCATAATGTGGAAATGAACTGGCACAAAGATCAACCGGCCGAAATGAGGCGAGCAAACGCGCTCAAGGCGCACAGCGGCGATAAACTCGCTACCGGTAGAGCTTTACAGGCATTAGCAAATGTGACTACTGACCTCGAAACCGCCAAACTGGCAAAGATTGACGCTGATTATTTTTTCTCTTAATTATTTATTACAGCGGTTATCATTCTTGCAGTAAAATTGATAGATGTTTAATAAAGAGATATAGTGGCAACAGTGAGCTAGCCAATGGATATTGAAAAACCAAGTCACCCTATTAAGGTTCTCCTAATAGAGGATAACCCTGATGATCAAATACTAACGAAACGAATGTTGGAGAAGACTGTCCATTCTTCATTTGATATCGTCTTTGCCGAAAGTCTCTCAACTGGAATTAAAATTACAACTGACAGCCCAATCGATGTCATATTGTTAGACTTGGATTTACCCGATAGCGCAGGTGTTGACACATTTCTTAAACTAAAACTTCAGGTTCTAGAGGTACCCATAGTTGTTTTGTCGGGTTTTGGAGATGAAGAAGACGCCCTCAAAGCAGTACGAGAGGGGGCACAGGATTACCTGATTAAGGGACAAATAGATAGTAATTTGTTGGTGCGATCTTTACGTTATGCGATCGAGCGAAAGCGAGCAGAAGAAACTATCAAAAAATTGGCTTATCATGATTCGCTTACCGGTTTACCCAGCCGGACATTATTCAATGACCGCTTTGCTATGGCTATAGCGGAAAGCAAGCGCAACAGCAAGAAAATGGCTTTGATAATGCTCGATTTAGACCATTTCAAGAATATCAATGATAATTTCGGTCATGATGCGGGTGATGAATTGTTAAAAGAGATAAGCACAAAACTAGGTAACACATTACGCAAGACTGACACAATTTGCCGTATGGGAGGGGATGAGTTTGCAGTATTAATCTCCGATGTTAGCACGACACAAATGATAGACGAAGTTGCCCAAAGGATTGTTTCAACTATCGGAAAAACATTTCCATTACTAGGAATTGAACAAAGAATTGGTGCCAGCCTTGGGATTGCAATCTATCCTGAAGATGGTGAAACTCTCGATATATTAATAAAACATGCGGATACAGCAATGTATGAGGTTAAGAAAATGGGGCGCAATAATTATCTGTATTATCAGCCAAGTGTAAACAGCAACAGCTTGGAAATATGATTTCATATACGGAAAGGTTTATGCTCGGATGAACTATCTTTAAAAGGAGAGGAAAATGGGAAGAGAAACAGTAATAACCTATGATGATGTACTGGATTCAATTCGCACTTTTAATAATGGTTTGGAACAAAGTAAAAGGTTTAGAGAACAAATTCCCTTTTTCCAATCATGGTATTACGTACCCGAATTAGACTCCGTTGGACCAAGTAAATTCATCCGTTATAAGGACATGACTTGGCTGGAATATATTAGAGACCATTCCGAGTTGGATAGCCGTGTGGCCGAACCAGTTTTAAGCAAATGGTTCAAACGGCTTGAAGAAAAATCAGCGGAGTCGATCTGGGTCAGACAAAGAGTAGACAGGTTGTTGGGACAATATGGTAAGACGGTCAATAGCAGCAGTAAATTCAGCGCGCCTACTGGCTGGAGTTTAATAGGTGAAGATAAAGCATCCCATTCACCTAATATTCGGATCGCAACTAACACGGGTGATGCAAACCCGCAGGTAGAAATTTTCTGGCAGGCATTTTTAGGTTTATCTCCCGACGATCAGAAGGCATTAGCCGATCGTATTATGAATCGCAAACCTTAAAACCAGATCACCGGTTCAGTTAAATGACATTTACTCAACATATTTCAATGTCGACAGCACAATAGTGCGAGATTACAATTTAGAGGACAGAAACGAATTGGATAAATATCTGCCAACTCGATGATATTCTGTCAAAGAGGGGCCTTATTTTAAGCAGAATTAGGATTTTTGATATTATCTGGTGGTCATATCTAGCTATATCTACAGCGGAATCAACGGTCACCGTTATATTGGAATTAAAGGTATAAACTCTTCACAAACCCCGTCTTTTATATTTACGCAGGACTTAACATTGATGCCGTTATTTACATGTGTGATCAGCATCAGTTAAAAGATATGCAGAACGAAATTTAATCCCGACTTAAATTTGACAAATACCAGCGGAAACGAAGGCCAAACGGTATAACCACCTCTGCTGGTAGTTTACCCCTATTGGTCATAAAAAGTCCAAGTCTTCTTCATTGAATCATCGAACCTATTGTTTTTCGTGATTCGGCCTCACTTCATCCCACAATATCGACCGCACAGTAAGCTGAATCAAAGCGAGGTCAATCTTGTCCTAGAGTTAAATACTAGTGTAGAATATCTTTACTAAAAAATATTTGGTTGAATAATTGCGAAAGACCCCGCATCCTGCCACATAATGCGAATACAGATTCAGAGAATAAGGGGAGAAAATGGTTGCGGAAAAGAAATTTTGTACGAATTGTGGTAATCCTATTGATACCGGGGCTAGATTCTGCGCTTATTGCGGGCAGCCTTTAAACCAGATACATTCTAATGCAGCGCCTGCCAATCAGATTGAAGCTACTACTTCATCGACTTCGATTACGCCCCAACCCGGGATAGCGGCTAATACAAACGGTCCCGCTGCTAAAGTTGATTTCACGCCATCCGCTGAACAAATAGTGGGAGTAATTCCGGGGATATCTCGTAAGAAAGGCATGTTTAATTACGAATCCTACCATATAATTGTAACCCCAAAGCGGTTGATTTTTGCTGCTGTAACCAACGAAATAATGAAGGATGAGGCACAAAAATCATCGGGAAAAGGAATGGGCAGTTATCTAAAAACAGCCTTGGCAGGAAATGATTTTACCCAACGGTATCTAAATATGGCACCCGAGCAGGCTATGCACGAAAGTCCTGAAAATTTTGGCGTTGATCTCTCGAGTATTCGGAAAGTCAAAATTGAAAAAGGTACGTTGTACTTGGACGGTCGTAAACAAGATGAAGGTAAACTTATTATCGAAACCGTTGGAGATAAGTTCCCTTTCATGTTAAGAAATAACTATTACGATATAGCAAGACAATTAATCCAAAAAGTTGGGTTGGCTTAACAGTATATTTGGAACATCATGGCGTTTCTGTGCCGCGTTAAGAAAAACACTAAGCAAGGAGAGGCAGATGAGGGCTTTATTCAGTAAAAAGTGGCTTCTTTTATCTTTGTCGGTTTTGATTGCCGTCATGTTGGTTTTATCGGGATGTGGTACTAAAAATAATTCAACAACGGTTACACAACCGGCTGCAGTCCTGAGCAGGCCGCACCCGACCATTAGAACTGGTGATATTAATACGGGTCCTGAAGTGGAGGTTGCTACCCAATCGATAGATTCATCCGGCGGAATGGTGGCTGTCTCTAATACGGGCGGCCCATTGGATGGTTTCGTTATCGATGTGCCGCCTGGTTCGTATTCCGGTATTAACACATTCGATGTCTCTTACGCAACGATTACAAGTCAGACCTTCGGGAGTGATATTGATCCCATTTCTCCGATGATCTCTGTGGACAACGGCGGTACATATTCTAGCGAATTGATGTTTATCAGAGTACCGGTAAATGTGCCCACTGGTGATTTTGCTATGGGTTTTTATTATGACGCCACAACTAAACAACTTGAGGGGATGCCACTACTTTCAACCGATACAGATTCTATCACCGTTGGAGCCATGCATTTCTCTGACTTCTTCATCAGCATGATTCCCAAGACATTGCTCAGTAAAGATATTGACTCAGGTTTCCGGCCAGGTATTGATGATTGGGAATTTACTAACTATGGTTCGTATATTACTCCAGATGGAGAATGTGAAGGACAGTCTCTCACTGCTTTATGGTATTACGATACCCAGCCCGATGGTCAAGATTTATGCCTCTATGGCCGCTACGACAATAACGGCAACCAGCCGGCAACCCCAGATTTTTGGCAGGATGATTCTCTGGGATATCGTTTTGTTTCTGTTGCTCAAGCAGATATTGATACCGGAACCTTCGCCAATAACTTCTGGCTGAACTTGGGTGGGAAAAATTGGGTATTTGAAAATAACAAATGGAATATGGTAAATATTGCGGGTATCAGCAATGAGGCAACATGGGATTTGTTTGCATATTCAATTCAAGCCACGCATGAACCGCAGTTGGTTGTAATCTGGAGCGCAGATGGTGGCGGGCACGCTATGATAGTTTATCGCATTAATGGAGGGAATCTCTATATTGCCGATCCTAACTATCCAGGTAACACAGATAGAAGAATCATCTATTCCAATGGCACGTTCCAACAATACAATTCAGGTGCCAATGCAACTGAGATTGCAAAAGGAAATGGTGAGGCCTACGATAATATTCAATATTACGCCGAATCTACAGTGTTACCCTGGGACCAAATCACCCAACTTTGGACGCAATTCAAAAATGGGACGATAGGGACCATCGGCACCAATCAATTCCCGACATATAATATCTATTACGAAGACAGTGAAGGCAATGAGGATGCACTGCAGGACGGTTATGTTTCTTCCAATGAATTAATCCATATTGGTGTTGCTTCCCCGGCGGCTGCGGAGGTCAAGATATATCGCGAGGGAGTTGAGTTACAGAGTGATGATAATGGTGACTATCAACTTCTGCCAGGCGATAATAAACTGGGTGTTGAGATTGTAGGAGAAATCCACGGTTCCGATGAATACATGGATTTCAAGTACATCGATGTCTTTTATGGTGCTACTTCTACCACCTCGGCTACCGGTATGCTTGCCATGCTGCAAAACCAAACGGTTTTTGGTTCGAATGTATCTATAAACGGTACCATAACAATGTCAGGGTCGGATATCAATAACGGCTCAACGTCTTTCGCGGGTAGTGTTCAAACACCGGCTCAGGCAACCGGCATACAATGGAATGGGGCAACATTCACTGGCGCAATTGATAGTTACGGAACAACTGGAACTGTTACTGGCACAATGTCATCTGATGGAAATACATTGATTAGTTTAAACGTAAATGCCGTGGAGACAGACCCCACTAACACGAGTGCGGTGAGCAAATGGACCTACACTATCAGTAACCTACCAATTAAATGGACTAGTACGTTTGGTGTTTATGACATTAATGCGGCCGGTTTAGATTCCTATGTAACAAGTTTCGAATACCAAAACACAAGCGGAAACGATACCTCAACAATAGTACCGGATTGGTCGGATACAACGAATATGATTAGCATAAATTTTGGACAATAATTGGCATAACTGCGATTGAAACAGGCGGTCACACTTTTGAAAGCGAATACTCATTTGCCCCAGTATAGCTATATCTACAGCGGAACAGCGATGTCAACACTTTCAATGGTCACCGTTATGCTTGAATTAAAGATATAAAGTCTTTCCAAGAGTCGTCTTTCAGGTTTACGCAGGACTTAACAGTGATGCAGAAGATTACGTGGGCGTACTCACCAGTATTTTGAAGGGAAGACAAATGTTGCTATTGCGTCCACGTCTTGAACAAACTCAGGGAAGCTGAAGTTCTGATCGCTCAAGGTAGCGCCATCTCGATCGTCTGTAAAAAGATTGGAGTCAGCGATTACACTTATTACCGCTGGCGAAAAGAATACGGCGGGATGAGGATTGAACAGGCACACTACCTTAAAGAATTGGAACAAGAAAATTCCCGTTTAAAACGGCTGGTTGCTGATCTCTCTCTGGATAATTCTATTCTTAAAGAAGCTGCACTGGGAAACTCCTAAGCCCGTCCCGTAGACGTAAGTCGATCCAACAAGTGTGCCAGAAAATTAGCGGTCTCGGAAAGACGGGCTTGCAAGGTGTTAGGTCAAGCCAGGGCCACCCAACAGCGTGAAGTATCTTTTCTCCCTGAGGAGCAGCGGCTTACTGCCGATATTATCTCTCTGGCTACTCAATAATTCAAATGAAACTATTGCAATCGACGATGGCAGGGTAAGTTCTCATGATAAAAAAATAGTGGGCACCCATCTCTGAGTGCCCATTAAAAATTTCAGAAAAATCAATCGCGCCAAATGCACGGCCTAGTTCGTCGGTGTAACCACAGAAATAGTGCTGTATCCACTAACTATGAATAACTCGTTCTTTCCGGCATCATAAGCCATCGGTCCGATTTTGCTGCTTAAAGTTGCAACAACTTTGCTGCTGCTGTCCGTTAATATTGAGACTGTATAGTTGGCAGTCTCCGCATATAGCTCGTTTTTGCCGGAATTATAGGAGTAATATCCGGGTATACCACCTTTTACAACTTTGATGCTGTTATCGCTATCCAATATCACATTAAGCCCTTCCGCTGCGTTGGAAACAGATACAAAAATCTCTCCCTTAGCCGCATTGTAGGCAATTGTGCCCGGATAAGGACTTACGGTTAATGTGGTGACGACCGCGTTGGTGCTGTCAGATATTACAGCCACATTGCTATTATACCCATCGGGTGCAAATATCTCCCCTTTAGCGGAATCATAAGCTATGCTTGTCGCAGTTATAGGTATACTTGCAACGACGGTGTTGCTGCTATCAGATATCACATCCACTGCCCCACTTTCGGAAACAAAAATCTCACCCTTGCCCGAATCATAAACCATAGTGTTAGGGGGAGAATTCAATCCTGTTACAGTTGCTACAACAGCGTTGGTAACGTCAGATATAACCATAACCGAACCATCATTATTATCGGCTACGAATATCTCGCTTTTAGCGGGATCATAGACTAGGCAGGCAGGGGCGGGGTCAACCGTTAGAGTTGAAAGCACCTCATTTGTGCTGTCTGATATAATCGCGACGGAGCCGGAATCACCATCGACCACGAATATTTCGCCCTTACCGGAGTCATAAGCGATACTGGTGGGATTGTTTCCCACTGTAATTGTCGTGGCAACGCTAGGTGAACTGCTAGTTGTGGTGCCTACAGAGGAGGACGTATTAGTCAAGTTTGATGATGTGGTCGAGGAACTCTTACCACAGG
>Ga0187867_10004075_pt1 | contig 11413 bp, 10 predicted proteins | sample June2016WEW_13_1_FD_132976 | JGI IMG/M metagenome (GOLD analysis project Ga0187867, IMG submission 132976) | Peatland microbial communities from SPRUCE experiment site at the Marcell Experimental Forest, Minnesota, USA - June2016WEW_13_10 | ecosystem: Environmental > Terrestrial > Soil >... | reverse complement strand
GGCGACATGCGGCTCCCGCTCCAGCTTTTTCCGGTAGGTTGCAGTGATTTCCTGCGCGCGCCGGTCCAGCAGCCGGGTAAACGCGGTATCGCCGAGTTCGGCTCGGATCGAGCCTATCAGATCGACGGTCAGTTGCGCGTGCGTGTCCGGGAACAGCGAGGCGGCCTGCGCCGTCAACGACCACATCCGCCGTGGCCGGCCTCGTCCGCGCGGCTGATCGGCAAATTCCACCAGTTGCTCTGCCAGCAGCCGCTCCAGCCGTTGCCGCACCGCCTGCACGGAGATGCGCAGCCGTCTTGCCAAGGTCTCGGCCTGCGCGTCGCCGAGGCTCTTCAGCTGGAACAGGATCGCGTCGCCCGTGGTTTTCATTGCAGTCCCCGGGGGGTTTCATTATAACAAGTCTAACCTTGCCAAAATAATCCCGAGAGGTCAACCCCTTTTTTGCGGCAAGAACGTGGATTGACGGCGCCTGGCGGCATCCCTATGGTCCCGTTCCGCCGGTTCGCCGGCCCTCGTGATTTGTCCGGCCGGATTGCGGCGAGGTGAAACAAGCGCGCTAAAGAGGCCAGCGATATGCCCAAAATGACGGGCGGAAAGCTGCTTCGTGGTCGGGCCAAACTGCGTGGGAAAGGCCCTGACACAATGACAATCGATCCAACGACGCTGCGTCCCGCGACCCGCCTCGTGCAGGGTGGCGTGCACCGTACCGCGCACGGCGAAACCGCCGAGGCAATGTTCCTGACCTCCGGTTTTGTTTATGACGATGCCGAACAGGCCGAAGCGACCTTTAACGGCACCGCGGAGCATTACCAATACTCGCGATTCGCCAATCCGACGCTGTCGATGTTCGAGGAACGGCTGTGCCTGATCGAGGGCGCCGAAGCCTGCCGCGCTACCGCCACCGGCATGGCGGCCGTCAACGCGGCACTGCTGTCGCATTTAAAGGCCGGCGATCGCGTGGTGGCATCCCGCGCATTGTTTGGTTCGTGTCACTGGATCGTTTCGACCTTGCTGCCTAAATTCGGTATCGAAGCAGTGTTCGTCGACGGCTCCGATCTCGCGCAATGGCGCCATGCCTTAGGCAAACCAACCAATCTGGTGCTGCTGGAAACGCCCTCGAACCCGATGCTGGAAATTGTTGATTTGCCAGCTGTGGCCAGCCTGGCACACGCGGCCGGGGCGATCGTCGTTGTCGACAATGTGTTCGCGACGCCCCTGTTGCAGCAGCCGCTGAAACTAGGTGCGGACGTCGTGGTGTATTCCTGCACCAAGCATATCGACGGTCAGGGGCGCGTGCTGGGCGGCGCGGTGCTCGGCGGCAAGAAATGGGTCACCGATGTGCTGCAGCCGTTCATCCGCAATACCGGTCCAGCGATGTCGGCGTTCAACGCGTGGGTTTTGCTGAAGGGTCTGGAAACGTTGCCGTTACGTGTCGATGCCGGCTGCCGGTCAGCTGAGGCGATCGCTGAATTCCTCGCCGGACAAAACGGCGTGACGCGGGTGTGGTATCCGACGCGTGCCGATCATCCGCAACGTGAGATGGCGATGCGGCAAATGTCGGCCGGCGGCACGGTCGTGACGTTCGAAGTTGCCGGCGGCAAAGCCGGGGCATTCCGGGTCATGAATGCGTTTCAGTTGATTGCAGTATCGAACAATCTGGGTGATTCCAAATCGCTCGTCACTCATCCGGCAACCACGACCCATATGCGGATCGGGGAGGCGGAGCGGGCGAAACTTGGGATCACCGATGGCGTGATTCGGCTCTCGGTTGGGCTGGAAGATGCCGAGGACATCAAAGACGATCTGGCCCGCGCATTGGCGGCGGCGCGACGCGCGCACGCTGCGTGACGGAACCCGCCAGCTGGCTTCGTTCAGGCGCCACATGTGGGTTCGTGCTGTAATTGTGAGCGCACCGAAGCACTCTCTGCGTCACCAATGCGGAGATTACTTTGCTCGCAATGACGATGTTGCCGCGGCGACTCGCTCTTCAACGAAAGTGGGCACTACCCAGGCGGAATGGTTGCGTGTGCAACCAATAGAGTGGACCGTTGATCGTTATGCAAATATATCTATTTCCGGTCATCGGCGCACGTGGCACCGCACCGCTCCCTTGCCACCAGGACGGTGCCATCCTGGACAAACGGCGGCGCTTGCGTCTTGATCTGTTCGTACCCAGGAGAATGGGAAGGCTCAATGTCGGACAGCGGCCCCAGGAGCGGCCGAGCTGGGCCGGGTGGCAAGGCCCGGACCCGCGAAGATTACGCCCTCACCACGCGGGGCGTGACGGTCACGGTGCGCTCTTTTTTCCTCGCCGATCAGTCAAGCCCTGACGAAAATCGCTTCGTTTGGGCCTATCGTGTGCGGATCGAAAACCAAGGCTCCGACACGGTTCGCCTGCTGCGACGAACCTGGCAAATTACTGACGCGCGCGGCCGGACACAGCATGTGCACGGCCCAGGGGTCGTGGGCGAACAGCCGTTACTGGATCCTGGACAGTCGTTTGAGTACACGTCGGGCACGCCGCTCGATACGCCGTCGGGGTTCATGGTTGGCGCGTATCACATGGTTGTACCGGTGTCCGGCGAGATGTTCGATGTCGCCATCCCCGCCTTCAGCCTGGACAGTCCTCACCAAAGCAGTAGGATTCATTGACTGGCCTTTAAAATGGCATGAATTTCTGGAAAGGGTAGACCTCGGTGAAGGATGACGATCGGTGAGAGACGATGGCGGAGCGGGCTCCGGCAGAGGTTCGCATGGCGACAAACCCACTCGGGAAGAGGCAGAAGCAGCGGTGCGAACGTTGCTGCGATGGGCCGGTGATGATCCCGATCGGGAAGGGCTGCTGGATACGCCTAAGCGGGTGACGCGCGGCTACGAGGAATGGTTTTCCGGTTACGCGACCGATCCGGTTTCGCTGCTGGAACGCACCTTCGAGGAAACCGACGGCTATGACGAGATCGTGCTGTTGCGCGACATCAGGCTGGAGAGTTTCTGCGAGCATCACATGGCTCCGATCCTCGGCCGTGTGCACGTGGGGTATTTGCCGCACCGGCGGGTGGTCGGAATCAGCAAGCTGGCGCGGGTGGTCGAGGCCTACGCGCGCCGCCTGCAAATTCAGGAAAAGCTGACAGCGCAGATCGCCAACACCATCCAGGATGTGCTGCGCCCGCGCGGCGTTGCCGTGGTGATCGAGGCAGCGCATCAATGTATGACCACCCGCGGCGTCCACAAGCCTGGCGTTACCATGGTGACCAGCCGCATGCTGGGTGCATTCCGTGACAATGCCGCAACCCGCCGGGAATTGTTGGCGATGATCAATAATCGGGGAACCGCGATCCAGACGGAATGATATGGATCCGTTATCACTGGGCAGCGTCCGTTGCCGCATTATCCTGGCACCACCTGACCGGGCCATTGGCAGCACACGATAGAGAGAACGACGGCCCGATCAGGTCAGGCCATGACAGGCGCAGTGTGAGGATCACTCTTGCGGCATGATTATTCTTGCGGTGGGGGCACATCGGCGGGCGGCGGTTCCGGCGCCGCATCTTGCGGAGCCTCAGGGGGTGCGTCCGGCGTGGGCTCGGGCAGAGCGGCCGGCGGCGCCGGTTGGGCTTGCGGCGCAGGCCCCGGTTCCGCTTGCGCGTTTACCACCCATGCCTTGAGTTTGTTGCGCAGCTGATATTCCAGCTCGACGTTCATCTGGAACATCATGGTCTTCAACAAATCATAGACAGCCGCACGCTGGCTCGTAATCTCACCCGAATGGTGCGCTGTCACCCGGGCCACGACAAAGCCAGTGTTATCGCCATCACGGACATCCAACCGAACTGCGAGCACACCGTTCAGCGTGTCGTGATGCCTTGTGATGGACGCTGTGAGAACCCGGAATGTTGCCGTCCCGCTTTGCGCCACAGGTTGCAGCCGGTCACGCGCCATCGCATACAGCGTGTCGATCGGATCGACCGGCGAGAACCCGATCATCTCGTCCTCGTCGATTGGCGGCACGAACCGTTTCGCCGTCTCGATGCGTTGCACATTCAGTTTGATCGGCGGCAGATAACCATAGCGCAGCGGTGGAAAGTCGCCGCCGGCTTCCGGAGCGGGCGCTTCCTCCTCCCCGCCGCACGCTGCCAGCAGCAACGGCATCAACAGCACGGCGCGACGAGTTAAACGCAGCGTCATTGCTGCTCCAGACCCAGTACGCCGTCGCGCGGGAACCGGAAATCGTAATTGCAGAACTCACAGGTCATGACGATGTCGCCGTCGACCGCCATGTGGTCGAGGTCATCCTTGGAGAATCCCTCCAGAATGCCCGCCAGTCGCGCACGCGAGCAGCGGCAGCCGAACGACAGCGCCCTTGCCCGCCCAACGGCGACGCCCTCCGCATGAAACAGCCGCAGCAGCAACCGTTCCGGCTCCAGATTGTCGTCGAGCAGTTCCGCATCGGTCAGCGTGGCGGCGAGGATGGTCGCGGTGCGCCATTCTTCTTCCTGTGCGTCCTCGCTCATTTCGGGATCGATGCCGCCGGCGCCGGCGATCTTTTCCAGCACGAAAGCGGCAGCACGCCAGCCGTCCTCAGTCCGGTCACAGGCGAGGTGAACCAGGCAGCGCAGTTGCTCGCTGGTGCGGAAGTAGTGCAACGCCATGTCAGAGAGCGACGCGCCCTCGATCGCCACGATGCCCTGGTGGCGGTCGGCGCCGGTCCCCGGGTCGACGGTGAACGCCAGGAACCCTTTGCCTAACAGCGCCTCGGCGCTCGGCGTTGCGTCGGTTGCCAGCAACGCCTCCAACCGCGTGCTGTCCATCTGCGCATAGCCGCGCAGCGCGCCGGTGTCGGTGCAATCGGCCAGCAACAACCGGACCGGTCCGTCCCCTTTGGCCTGCAAACTGAACGAACCCTGAAACTTCAACGCGGTCGACAACGCGGCGGCGAGTGCCAGGGCCTGACCGGTCAGCGCGGTCACCACAGGGTGGTTGGCGTGCCGGGTCAGCAACGCATCGGCGAGCGGACCCAGACGCACGATGCGGCCTCGCACCGGGCGGCGCGGCAGGAAGAACGGCGTCACGCCGCGCGGCACGACGATGTCGGGCACCGGGGGGCGGCCGCCATCCAGAAAGGCAGGGGTCTCAGACATGCAGTCAGGATATAGGCGGCGCTCCCATTTTCGGCTACCATGGACTGGTAGAGGAACCAGGAGGCTGTTCATGTCGCAAACCAAAGGCCGTATCCGTCACGTCGCACTGAGCGTCGAGGACCCGTGGGAAACAGCGGAATTCTACAAGGACGCATTGGGATTGCAGGAAGTGAGCGAACTCGACGGGCCGCTCGCCGAAGGCGTGTTCCTGACCGACGGGGTGGTGAACCTCGCGATTCTGCATTTCAAGACCGACGAAGCATCGCAGGGCACCGGCAAGGATTTTGTCGGACTGCATCACATTGGCTTCTGGGTCGATGATGTGGTGGAGCAAGGCAAGATCGTGCGCGGCACCGGCGCCGAGTGGATCATGGGCGATCCGAACAATCCCGACGGCTATGAGGTGAAGCACCTCGACCTGTCGGGCATCATCTTCGACATCGCGGCACACGGTTGGGCCGGGGCGCAGAAAGAGCCGGGTCAGGCCGAGAACGTCGTGCATCCGAACCCGCAGCGCCGGCTGGCCAAATTCGACGAGCGGCGCGCCGCCGCCAAGGCGAAGCTTGCCACACGCAAGGCGAAGGCGCCGGTGGAGGCTGCCGTCGCGGCGGAGTAATCGGCAGCGTCAGGCATCGCCGAAAACCGCGTCTCTCCGTGATGGCCGGCCCCCGCCTCCGCGGGGGCCGGCCCCGACCGGGCCATCTCTCCGAGCACATTGTCGCGCAGGTCCCCGGGACGAGGCCTGCCCCTGCGGAGACGGGGGCCCGGAATAACGTTGCGGGGGCAGCGCGCATGCGGCTTGGCGGGGTCCTTACTTCCTCTCCGGCGGCAATTCGATACGCGCGGCGATTTGCAGTTTGACCTGATCCGAAATCATGATCTGTTGTGAGGTCATGCCGTAATCCGACCGGTGCAACGTCCCGGTGACCGAAAAATCCGCGATCTCGTCGCCATTTGCCATGTTGGTGTGCTCACGATCCAACGTGGCGTCCAGCGTCAGCGGACGCTTGATGCCGCGGATTTCCAGAATGCCCTGAATCAGAAAGTGCCGAGGATCGACGCCTTTGATGGCATCGCTGACAAACCGCACCTCCGGGTAATGGGCGATGTCGAAGAAATCGGGGCCGCGCAGCAACTCGGTTCCGCTATCCCAGGGCACTCTGACCGAAGTCGCGTCGGCCTCGACATCGATTTTGGTTTTTTCGGGATGGACGCGATCGATCAGTAGCTTACCCATGAACCGGGGAAACGTGCCGAGTGACGAAAACGCGCCGAAATTGGTCACCGAAAAAGCGATCGAGCCGTAGCGCTGGTCCAAATTGAACAATTCGGCGGCTTGTGCGGCGTGGCTCACCAGCACGACCAAACACGCGGTCAGCCACCAACCTTTCATCCGGCCAACAGCCGCGCGGCCGCCTCGACGGCTGCGTCCACCGAAATGCTTGCCATTTGCGTATCCGTGCCGGTCACAACGCTACGACGTTGTCCCGCCGGTCCGTATTCCACGGCATCGGTTGGTCCGAACAGGCCAAGGGTCGGTGTGCCCGCCGCTGCAGCAAGGTGCATCAGCCCGGAATCGTTGCCCACGAACAGGCTGGCGCGGGACAGGAACGCAGCAATTTCGGGCAAACTGAGGCGACCGACCAGGTCAATCGCATTCGGCAAAGCCCGCAAGACCGGTTTCGCCATCAACGCCTCGGTTGCCCCCGGCCCGGCGAGCACCGCCGGCACCGCGCCAGGGATATAGGTCTCAGAGAGACGCTGAAAAAGGGCCACGAACCGCTCTGCCGGCCAAACTTTGGGCGCCCAGTTGGCGGTGGGCGCGAGAGCGATGACGGGCTGGCCAGAGGGGAACAGGGCAGCAGCGCGCGCGCTGTCCTCGGCCGAAAACCAGACCACCGGCAACGGCGTCTCCTGCAAGCCCAATACCCGGGCCAGCTGCGCCGTCTTTGGACCCGAGCCAGGAACCATCACGGCGCGACGCTTAGTCGGCACCAGCCACGACAGCGCCGAACCGCGGATATCGACTACCAGATCCCAGCGTCGCGTCACCGTTTTGCCCCACAGTCCGAGCCAATGGCGGCCAAACGGTTGCTTTTCGATAACGATAATGCGTTCCAGTCCGGGCATGCGTTGGAACACGCCCTCGGCAACCGGACCACATGCCACGGTGAAACGGGCAGTCGGATGCGTCCGAATAAGATGATCCAGCAGTCCGGTGGACAAAACCGCATCGCCCAACCGGTTGGCGGTGACAAACAGGATTCGCATGTGGGGATCGGCTTACCAGCGGAACGGTTCCCATGCGAGGCGCCGCCGGTTTGACGGCCCGCTCGCTGTTGGGCAGCGTGGCCAGTCGGAGGAACCCACCATGTCGGACGAAACCCTGGTTGCAATCGGCGAAGATTATCCCGAACTGCGGGAGTCGGTCCGCAAGATTTGCGCGCGCTACCCGGGCAGCTACTGGAGTGGGCTCGAGGACGCCCAGGCTTATCCCACCGAATTCATTAACGAACTTACCCAGGCAGGCTTTCTCGGCGCATTGATCCCCGAGGAATACGGCGGCTCCGGTCTGCCGCTACGTGCGGCGGCAGTGATCCTGGAGGAAATCAACGCCTCAGGCTGCGTCGCCAGTCAGGGCCACGCGCAGATGTATATCATGGGCACGCTGCTTCGGCATGGCAGCGAAACCCAGAAGCGCGCCTATCTGCCGGGGATCGCTGCCGGCAAGATCCGCCTGCAGGCGTTTGGCGTGACCGAGCCGACCACGGGTTCCGATACCACGCAATTGAAGACCCGCGCGGTGCGGGACGGCGATCACTACGTGATCAATGGCCAAAAGGTCTGGACCAGCCGGGCGATGCATTCCGACATGATGCTGCTGTTGGCGCGCACCACATCGGCCGATCAGGTGAAGAAGCGCAGCGACGGACTGTCGGTGTTCCTGGTCGACATGAGCGAAATGAATCAAGGCAAGGGGCTGGAGGTGCGCCCGATCAAAGCGATGATCAACCACAACACAACGGAAATCTTCTTCGACAATTTCCGCATTCCGGCCTCCGGCCTGATCGGCGAGGAGGGCAAAGGCTTCCGCTACATCCTCGATGGCATGAACGCCGAGCGTATCCTGGTGGCCAGCGAGGCGGTCGGCGATGGAAGATGGTTCGTGCGGAAAGCCACGCAATATGCCAAGGATCGGGTCGTGTTCGGTGCCCCCATCGGCAAGAACCAGGCCGTGCAATTCCCGATCGCCCGTTCCTGGGCTGAACTGGAAGCGGCCGACATGATCTGCCGTCGCGCCGCGGCTTTGTTCGACGACGGCAAAGAATGTGGTGCTGACGCCAATATCGCCAAATTACTGGCAAGCGAGGCGGCCTGGAAAGCCGCCGATACCTGCATGCAAACGTTCGGCGGGTTCGCCTATGCGCGGGAATACGAAATCGAACGCAAATGGCGCGAGGTCCGGCTGTATCAGATCGCGCCCATTTCGACCAACCTGATTCTGGGCTTTGTTGGTCAGCACGTATTGGGCATGCCGCGGTCGTATTGAGCGCTTTGTCATTGCAAGCGCCGCGAAGCAATTGTCCGGTGTCTCACGGTTGGAGCTTGCTTCACGGCGCTCGCAATGACAGCGGGCAACAAGGAAACGATTATGCAACTATCCGGCGTGCGGGTTGTCGATCTCACCCGCGTCTTGTCTGGCCCGTTCTGCACTGCTCTGCTCGGCGATCTCGGCGCCGACGTGTTGAAGGTCGAAGCGCCGGAGGGTGACTCCGTCCGTCGGCAGGGCGCGATCCGCGATGGGCTGTCGTGGTATTTCGCTCAGTACAACCGCAACAAACGCTCGTTGCGACTGGATTTGCGCCAACCGGAAGGCCGCGAGATCCTGAGCCGGCTGATCCGACAGTCCGATGTACTGGTAGAAAATTTCCGGCCCGGCGTACTCTCCCGGTTGGGCTTTTCCGCCGCACGCCTGCACGAATTGCGGCCGTCGCTGGTGCTGTGTTCGATCAACGGTTTCGGCAGTGAGGGTCCCTACAAAGACCGTCCCGCGTTCGATTTCATTGCCCAGGCAATGAGCGGGTTCATGAGCGTGAACGGCACCGAGGATGGGGAACCATTGCGCTCCGGCGTGCCGATCAGCGACCTCGTCGCGGGGTTGTATGCTGCGCTGGCGATCACGGCCTCGGTGCTGCGCGCGCGGGAGACCGGCAAAGGCGAAATCGTCGAGGTCAGCCTGACCAACGCCATGGTGAGCATGCTGGCCTATATTGCAACGAATTATTTCGCCACCGGCATCACGCCGCCACGCAGCGGCAACGATCACCCGATTGCTGCGCCGTACGGCCTGTTTCCGACCCGAGATGGCCGTATCGCTCTGGCGCCGGCGGATGACGCGTTTTTCGGCCGGTTGATGGACGTACTGGGCTGCCCCGAATTGAAGGAAGACCCGCTGTACCGCACCCAGACCGCGCGCGTGGCCAACCGGGAGCGGATCAACGCCATCGTTGGCGGTAAACTGGCGTTGCACACCACTGCTCATTGGGTCGAGACATTGAACGCCGCCGGCGTGCCGAGCGGTCCGGTGCAGGCGGTGGCCGACGTGTTTTCCGACCCGCAGATTCTGGCACAGAACATGGTGATGGAGGTGGAACAACCGGGCTACGGCCCAGTACGCATGCTCGGCTTCCCGATGAAATTTGCCGGCACGCCCAGTACGATCCGCAGGCCATCGCCGGGCCTGGGTCAGCACTCGGACGAAGTGCTGGCGGAACTCGGTTTTTCCGCCGACGAGTGCCGCGCGTTACGCGACAAAGGAGTGATCTGACCGATGCGCGAGGTGCATGCCAGGCTGCACGCTGATTTGGCGATCGGCGACACGGATCCTCGCCTGTTCGGTGCGTTCATCGAACATCTCGGCCGCTGCGTTTACGGCGGCATTTACGAACCGGAGCATCCCAGCGCCGACGCACATGGGTTTCGTCAGGACGTGCTCGCATTGGTGCGAGAACTGGCGCCAACGATCATGCGATATCCCGGCGGCAACTTTGTCAGTGGCTACAATTGGGAAGACGGCGTCGGTGCGGTGGCGAACCGTCCCAGGCGGCTGGACCTCGCCTGGCTATCAACCGAAACGAATGAGTTTGGCACTAACGAATTCATCGACTGGTGCCGCCTGGCGGGGACTGAGCCAATGTTGGCAGTCAATCTCGGCACGCGCGGTGCCGATGCGGCGCGGCATTATCTGGAATATTGCAACCATCCGCACGGCACGACGTTGTCCGACCTCCGCCGCGCGCATGGCTGGGACGCGCCGCACGGGGTGAAATTCTGGTGTCTCGGCAACGAAATGGACGGGCCATGGCAAATGCAGGCCCGCACCGCTGAGGAGTACGGCCGCGTCGCCGTCGAAGCTGCGAAAATGCTGAAATGGGTCGATCCCTCGATTGAACTGGCGGCCTGCGGTTCATCGGGCCGCAACATGCCGACGTTCGGGACGTGGGAGCGCACCGTGCTGGAGCATTGTTTCGACCACGTCGAATATATTTCGCTGCACACGTATCTGAACAACTACGCGGACGACATACCGGCGTTTCTGGCCTCGCCCGATCTGATGGATGCCTTCATTGAGGAAGTGGTGGCGATCGCCGATTCGGTTGCCGCCGGCAGGCGATCCGGCAAACGCATCATGCTCAGCTTCGACGAGTGGAACGTGTGGTACCGCACGCGGCGCAACCGATCGGAACGTACACAACCCGGTTGGCCGGTGGCGCCACCGATATTGGAAGAGATTTACACGATGGCCGATGCTCTGGCGTTCGGCGGCGCCTGCATTGCGTTATTGAACCACGCCGACCGGGTCAAAGTCGCCTGTCTGGCCCAACTGGTGAACGTGATTGCCCCGATCATGACTGAGGATGGCGGTCCGGCGTGGCGGCAAACCATCTTCTATCCATTTGCGCAAATGAGTCATTTCGGCCGCGGCCGGGTACTGCGCGCGGGAATCGACAGCCCAACCTATGACGCACGCTATTTCGATCCGCGCGGCGGGCAGGATTTGTATTTCCCGGTCACCGCGCCGTATCTGAAGCTCGCGGCGGTGCAAGGTTACAACGAAATTGTGACGTTGTTCGCGCTCAATCGCCATCTGACGGAGCCAATGCCCTTGACCGTCACGCTCAGCGGCATACCCGCCACATCGATCAGAGCAGCGCGTACGCTGCATCATCCCAATCTGAACGCCAGCAACACGCGCGACGCACCGGACACCGTGC
>Ga0187867_10004073_pt1 | contig 11414 bp, 11 predicted proteins | sample June2016WEW_13_1_FD_132976 | JGI IMG/M metagenome (GOLD analysis project Ga0187867, IMG submission 132976) | Peatland microbial communities from SPRUCE experiment site at the Marcell Experimental Forest, Minnesota, USA - June2016WEW_13_10 | ecosystem: Environmental > Terrestrial > Soil >... | reverse complement strand
GGAATGGTTTGCAAAATGTCCCGGCCGATCAAATAACGCATGAAAGTCAGACTGATATCGGCACAATCGATCGCATTGGACTGGGTCAGAAACCGGTTGAGCAGGTCGGCGTTTTCCGAGGCCTGCATCTTGACCGTAAAGCCCAGGTCCTTGGTGGCCTGCTCGGCGATGGCGGGGATGGCGGCGACGGGGGGGCCGGCGTGTTGCAGCACGATGTCCTTGATGGTTTGCGCCCAAATGGTGGGAAAGCCGGTGATGGCACCAGACCCGACCGCCACGCCGGCGGCCTGCAGGAGGCTACGGCGCCCGAACTGCGCCTGGCGGTTGGCTGATTTGCGTGTCATTCTGCGCTCCTGTTGCCTGGGCCGCCACGGACGCCTCTTCCGTGGGCAGAGCGACAGACTACGCCTGATATGTTGCGTCGCACAATATCTTATTGCGATAATTGTTGGCAATAATCGTCAACAGTGCACATTTTCAACGCATATGCATCCCTATTCCGCCTATCATTTGCGCATGCCGGCGCCGACCAACCCCATTGCAGGCCGCCGACATCGCCGTAAACTCGTTCGAACCAATCCGGCGAAGGAAACGCCCATGAGCAGCCCCATCACCGTCGCGGGCGTGACACTTGACGTTGAACAGGCCGGCCAGGGACGCCCACTGCTGTTCCTGCACCCAGGCGAAGGCTTGCAGCCCCATTACCCCCCTGGTCACCCCTGGCTCCAGGCCCTGGCGCGCCACCACCGCGTGATCGCCCCACACCATCCGGGCTTCGGCAACTCCAGCCTGCCCGACTGGTTTGGCACCGTCGACGATATCACGTGCCTGTATCTTGATCTGGCACGCCAACTCGACCTGCAGGACGCAATATTGGTCGGCGCCTGCTTCGGCGGTTGGATCGCCGCGGAGATGGCGGTGCGCGATACGCGCCGCTTCGCCGGTCTGGTGTTGTCGGCGCCGCTAGGGATCAAGGTGGGCGGTGTGCTCGACCGCGACATTGCCGATATGCACAGCATCCCCCGCGCCGAATTCCTCCGCCTCGCCTGGGCCAACCCCGAGACCGGCGCAGTGGATTATGCTTCGCTGCCGGACACCGAACTGGCCGCCATCGCCCGCGCCCGCGAAGCACTGGCGCTGTTCGGCTGGAAACCCTACATGCACAATCCGCGACTGAAACGATGGCTGCACCGCATCGATGTGCCAACGCATTTGATCTGGGGTGCCGCGGATGGCATCGTTTCGACCGCGTATGGCAAAGCCTGGCAGACGGAAATTCCCGGCGCCACCATGACGGTCATACCTGACACGGGCCATTACCCGCACTGGGAAAGTGCGGAAAAATTTGCTGCCGAAGTCGCTGCGTTCACCAGCAAACTCTGACGGGAGCCAAGCCATGCGCACCTGGTATTTCTCCGAAATGGCCTATCATCCGGCCTGGGAAAAGGGCCTCGCCCGAGGTTCGCTGCGGGTGAATTTCCCTTCCGAGAACCTCGATCCCGAGGTCGCCGGCAAACTGTTAAATCGTTACCTGGATGAATTCGCGCTGTGCGACGAGGCCGGTATCGACATCATGGTCAACGAGCATCACAGTACCGCGACCTGCATGACCGTTTCGGTGCCGATGGCGCTCGCCATCATCGCCCGCGAAACCAAGAAGTCTCGCCTGCTTACTCTGGGCAATCCGATCGCCAACCGGCCCGATCCGGTACGTGTTGCCGAGGAAATGGCCTGGCTCGACTGTCTGTCCGGCGGCAGGCTGGAGATGGGCCTCGTCAAAGGCGCGCCCTATGAAATTGCCCCGGCCAACTCCAATCCCGCACGCCTGATGCGCCGCTACTGGGAGGCGCACGACCTGATCCTGAAGGCGCTGTCGACCACCACCGGCCCATTCAACTGGGAAGGCGAATATTACCATTATCGCAACGTCAACATCTGGCCGCGGCCGATCCAACAACCGACCCCACCGGTGTGGATGACCGGCATGAGTGTCGACACCGGCACCATGGCGGCCGAACGCGGTCACGTCGTCGGCACCTTGCTGTCGGGCGGCACCGCCAAACCCATGTATGACGCCTATCGCAAACGCGCCCGCGAACTGGGCTGGGAAGCCGGGCCGGATCGTTTCGCTTATGCCGCCATCATCGGGGTCGGCCACACCACCGACGAAGGCCTGCGGCGCGCCGATATCATTGCGGATTACGTACGCACCGCGCCGGTCGTTGCCGAACCGTTCACCAATCCGCCCGGCTACAACTCGATCGCCGCCAACACCATAATTTTGAAAGGTGGCCCGCGGGCGAATCGCTTCGTGACCGATCGGCACGGCGAACCGATCAATCACCGAACCGCGAGTGTGCAGCAGTTCATGGACACCGAAACCGTGTTCGCCGGCACGCCCGACGAGGTGTTCGAGCAGATCAAAACCTTCAACACCCGCATGGGTGGCGTCGGCCATCTGCTGTTCTTCGGCCAGGGCGGCCTGCTGACGCATCAGGACGCCATGGAAAATATCCGGCTGTTTGGCAAGGAAGTCGCGCCCAGGTTGCTCGAACTGCACGCACCCGAACGCGCCGCGGCCGAGTGAGCGAAACCACCTCGTTACGCCTCGAACGCGCCCAGATCGCCGATCTGGGTGCGATCGATCTGCCGCTATCATTGCGCGAGCTGATCCTGACGCGGACGCCGGTGGCCGATCTCGCACCACTTGCGGCACTGACCAATCTTGAAATCCTTGGCCTGCGGTTGACGCGCATTACCGACCTGACAGCGCTCGCCGGCCTGACCCGGTTGCGCAATCTGATCGTCTCCTTCACCGAAATCAGCGACCTCTCGCCGCTGGCCGGCCTGACCGGACTGGAGAGTTGCCATCTTACCGGAACCCTGGTCACGGATGTGACGCCGCTTGCCCGACTGACCCGGCTGACCCGGCTCGATCTTGGCGGCACCCGCGTGGCGGACATTACGCCGTTACACTCCCTCATCAACCTGCAAGGACTGCAGCTGGCCGGTACCCGCGTCAGCGACCTGTCGCCGTTGGCCGGCATGACCGAGTTGCGGTTTCTCGATCTTGGCGATGTGCCGGTCGCCGACGTGACACCGTTACGCCGCCTGACAAAGTTGCAGGAGATCGATTTACGCGGCACCAGGGTCACCGATGTTGCTCCGCTCGCGGCACTGACCGGGTGCACGATCATCACCGCCAGCAATCCGAGGCGCCGGCGGCCGGCCTGATGTCAGTCGCCAAATTGAACTCCGTGCGGATCGATCCCGCCCGTGCCGGTGAAAGAGTGGCGCGCCTGCCGTTCCTGCGGCACGGTCCCATCACACTCACATTCAACAACCCGCTCACCTTCCTGATCGGAGAAAACGGTTGCGGCAAAACAACGTTGCTGGAAGCGATCGCGGCACGCTGCGCGATCCGTCCCGAGGGCGGCGGCAGCTACGCGGCGACCGACGACCAGCGCGCCGCCACCGCGCTATCCGCCGCAGTTGAGGTCAGCTTCAACGGGCGCCGGCCGAAAGGACTGTTCCTGCGCGCCGACCGCTTCGCCGAAACCATGGCGCATGCCGGCGCGCTACCCATGCCGGAAACCGGCGAATGGCGGTTGGCGGACGAACAAAGCCGCGGCGAAGGTGTCCTGTCGCTGCTGGCCGCGCGTGTCGATGCCAGCGAGGGTCTGCTGTATTTGCTCGACGAACCGGAAACCGGGCTTTCGCCACAGCGCCAGATGGCGCTGCTTTGCCTGCTGGACGACCTGCACAAGGATGGCCGCTCGCAGGCCCTGGTCGCGACGCATTCGCCGATCCTGATGAGCCATCCGGCGGCAGATCATTTCTGGATCGACGAGGACGGCATAACCCATTGCCCGCCGGCCGACATTCCACATTGGCGGGATATGCGCCGCTTCATGCGCGATCCCGATGCCGCCGTGCGCCGCCTGCTGGAATAATCCAGATCAGCCCGGACGATCGATCCGCCGCACCCCAGCCTGCGTCGCCACCAAAGCCGTCGTCGCCAGGGCAAGAAACAGCCCGGTCTCGACCACGCCCACGACGCCAGACAAAGCCTGATCAACCGCGGCTGGCTCCGCCAAAGCGTCGAACTTGCAATGTACAATGAAATTCCCGCCATCGGTCTGATACGGCAGACCGCGATCATCGCGCTTCAACACCGTCTGACAACCAAGTGCCGCCAGCCGAGCCCGCGTCGATTCCCAGCCGAACGCGACGATCTCCACCGGGATCGGCACCCGCCCGCTTAATCGCGGCGACAATTTCGTCTCGTCGGCAATGATCACCAGCCGCTGGCTCGCCACCGCAACGATCTTTTCCCGCAACAATGCGCCGCCCATGCCTTTGATCAGGTCGAGCCCAGACTCGCCGATCTCATCGGCGCCATCGATGGTCAGATCGATCGGCACCGCAGTGGGCGACTCGAGCAACGGAATACCGAACGACCGCGCCAGCGCGGCGCTCGCCACCGAGGTCGGCACGCCGGTGAACCGCAGCCCGTCGTGAAATCGCTCGCCCAACCGTCTGATCGCGTAGCTGGCGGTTGAGCCGGTGCCGAGACCGACCAACATCCCCCCGGTGACCAGGTCGGCGGCAGCCGCAGCAGCGTTCTGCTTCAAAGTATCGCGGTCGATCATCCGCGCACCGCCCGAAATACCCGCAGCCAATTGCCGGAACAGACTTTTTCCACATCGGCCGCGCTGAGGCCGCGATTACACAGCGCCGCTTCCAGTTCTGGATGACGCGCGAAATCCGGCATCTCGGTACGCGCCACGCCGGCCGGCAGATCCGTGCCGATGCCGACATGATCGATCCCTACCGCGTCGATCGCGCGAAACATATGCCTGATCATGCCGGGTACTTTTTCCCGCGTCAGCGTCGATAGCCAGGCGCCGATCACGCCGCCGGTTTCGGCTACCATCCGCGCGTATTCCAGGCTGATGAAACGCGGATGTTCGCCGTCTGGCACGCCCGGTTCACGCAAATTCGCATGCGAACAGAGGATTGGCTTCGCCGTCGCCGCCACCACGCCACGGACGGTATCCTCCGAGCAATGCGCCACGTCACAAATCACGCCGATCTGGTTCATCCGCCGCACCACCGCGGCGCCAAACCGGGTTAGCCCGCCATGCACCGGCGGCGCAGTCTGGATATCGCCGGTTTCGTTGACCAGCACGTGCGTCAGCTGAATGCTGCGCACCCCGCGCGCCTCCATTGCATCCAGCCGATCCAGTTCGCCATCGAGGAAATCGCAACCCTCGATCGCCAGTACCAAAGCGGGATCGCCCGGAAAAATAGCGTCCGGCTCCCGCGCGATTCGCATGCCCGCGTTGCTGAAACTGTCGAGGTAACCATGCGTCGCGGCCAGACACTCGCCCGGCTCCGGATCGCGGATTTTAACCAATCGTTTCGTATCCGGATCGCGGCGGATCACCGGGATATCGGCGATCGCCGAGACCACGGCAGCGGCCACGCCGGCATCGCGCATTGTCGCCAGCACGCTCCGATCCACCTCGCCGGTACGGCGCGGGCGACCGGCATGGGTGTGCATATCAATGATCATGGTCGCGCTCCTTAGCTGATCGCCAGGGTTCTGGCCACCTCGCGCGACCGAGTGGCGATCCCACAGGGCAATCGCCGGAACCGGGAAGCGCTGGGTTTCACCCCGAGGCCCACCAGGAGGCTTATCGATTCGCTTCACGGCTCGATCCTGCACCTCCGCCAAGGGCACTGCTCTTGGAACCATTAAGTTGGGTGGTGCTCTGAGGAGGGCCGACCGTGACCTCGCAAGGTCCATGTCGCCCTGCTCAGAGCACCATCCACCCTCCTCAGAGCACCACCCAATGGACGGATGGCAAAGGGCCTCGCCCTTAACGTGGGCTCCAGAGGAGCAGAACTCCCCTGGCGGGCCCGAGGGCAGAGCCCTCGCACTTCCTCAATGCAGTCGCGCACTTCGCCCTGGCGCCGGGCCGGCGTATCGTGCGGTCCGTCAGGAGGACAAGTTATGCCGAGAATTCCCCTCGTCACCGAAGCGAGCATGACCAAGGAGCAGCGCGAGGTTTACGATGCCATGCTGAGCGGCCCGCGCAAATCTGCACCCGTCGGGCCGCTGGCGATTGCCATGCACCGGCCCGAACTGGCGCAGGCGATGTCGGCACTGGGGTTGGTGCTGCGGTTTGGTTCAGGTTTCGAGCCGCGACTGCGCGAGTTCACCATCTTGTTCACCGGCCGGTACTGGGATTGTCAGTTCGAATGGGCCTCGCATGAGGGGGAGGCACGCAAGGCCGGTCTGTCCGACGCCTCGATCGAAACGTTGCGCGACGCTGGCAGGTGGTTCGAGGCTGCCGATGAGCAGGCGATCCACGATTACGGTAGCGAATTGTTGACCAGGCACTTCGCCTCCGACGCCACGTATCAACGCGTGCTGGCGTTGTTCGGTGTCGCCGGCGTCGTCGAGTTGACTGCGTTGATCGGCTATTACGGTTTGGTCGCGCTAACGTTGAACGCGGCGGAGTTTGAAGTTCCTGCCGGCATGACCCCGCCTCTGCCGCCGCGCGCATGACCGAGGCGGCGCTATCCCGCCAGGTCGAGGCGGAACTGGATCTGTTCACCTATCCGGTGCAGGACTGGGTCAGACCGGTGCACGGTCCGGATGGCGCGCCCGTGCATAACGTTGTCGTTATCGGCGGCGGCCAGGCCGGCCTGACGGTCGCGTTTGGGCTGCGGCAGGAACGGATTTCCGGCGTCGTGGTGCTCGATGAAAATCCCGAGGGCCGGGAGGGTCCGTGGGTCACCTATGCCCGGATGATCACGTTGCGTACTTTGAAGTTCCTGGCAGGACCGGATCTTGGCGTGTCGTCGCTGACGTTCCGGCGGTGGTATGCCGCACGCCATGGAGCGGACGCGTGGGACAGTCTGGTGCGCATCGATAAGGCGGACTGGATGCGGTATCTGGTGTGGTTTCGCCAGACGCTAAACCTCCCAGTGCGCAACAATGTCCACGTCGTATCGATCGAACCCTCTGGTCTGCTCTGGGCTTTGCATCTGGCCACGCCGACAGGACCCGAGGTCGTGCTGACCCGAGAGGTCGTGCTTGCCACCGGCCTGGAAGGCGCGGGTGCTCGGCGCGTTCCGGACTTTGTCCGATATGGGCTGCCACGAGACGCCTGGGCGCATACCGCGGATTGTATGGATTTTGCCATGCTGCGCGGCCGGCGCGTGGCAGTGATCGGCGGCGGCTCATCGGCGTACGACAATGCTGCGACGGCACTGGAACATGGCGCGGCACGGGTGGACATGTTCATTCGCCGCGCCACAATTCCGATGGCCAATCCGTTCCGGGCGCTGGAATCCTCGGGCTTCTGGCGCAATTTTGCCGATCTGGATGATGCGACGCGGTGGCGGTTCATGCACCGGCTGTTGTCGCTGCCGATGCCGCCGCCGCAGGATTCGGTGGATCGTGTGATGCGCCATGCGAATGTCTTGGTGCATTATGCGACACCAGTGCTCGACGCGGCACCCGGGGTCAGGCTGCGTACGCCGTCTGGTTGGCTCGAAACGGATTTTCTGATTCTCGGCACCGGGTTTGGAGCGGATCTCAGGGGCCGACCGGAACTGGCTGCTTTCGTCGATCAGATTGCTACGTGGTCGGATCGTTACGCGGCGCCTGCGGATCGGACGAATGCCGCAATGAGCCGCTATCCTTATGTCGGTCCAGGCTTTGAATTGCTGGAAAAAAACCCTGGCGCGATGCCTGGACTGCGGCGGATCCGAATGTTCAACCACGGCGCCATGGTCAGTGCCGGTCCGGTTGCGACCGGCCTCAACGGGATGCCATTCGGCCTGCCGCGCCTGATCAAGCATATCTCGTGCGATTTTCTGCGCGATCAGGCCGGTGCTTTGCTGGAAGAGTTCGAAACCTATGATGAGCCGGACGCCTGGGAAGCGGTGCGGACCGGCGGGGATGCAGCACCATGAAAATCAAAACCATCGATGTCAGGGTTCTGAAAGTTCCGCTGGATCAGCCGTACACCGCGGCGGGCCGCGCGGTCGGCGCCAACTGGCACGTGATGGCGGAAGTTACCACCGAGGACGGTGTCTCCGGCTTTGGCTATATCGTCGCGCTGAACCAGATGTTCATCGGCACCGTGGCCACCGCGACACGTGAACTGGCGCCGCTGCTGTCCGGCATGAGCGTGGCGGAACCCGAGGCTGCCTGGAAGAAACTGGCACGCGCTGGCGATTGGGTGGGCCCAGGAGGATTGTTACACTACGCTATCGCTCCGCTGGACATTGCGATCTGGGATGCATTTGGCAAGACTTTAGGACAACCGGTGTCACGCCTGTTGGGTGGAGCGCGCGACCGGTTGCCGGTTTATGCCAGCGATGGGTTTTGGTACAGCCTCAGCCCGGACGAACTTGCGGCATCGGCACGGCGAGCGTACGATGCCGGATTCCGTGCAGTTAAATTGCGTGTCGGCAATGAAACGCAACCCGAGGGCGAGGCTGCGCGCGTGCGTGCGGTCCGCGAAGCGGTTGGTTCAGCGGTTTCGATCATGACGGACGCGACCGAAACCTGGTCGGTCAGCCGGGCGATCCGCACCGGGAAACTGCTACAGGAAGCCGGCGTCGTTTGGATCGAGGATCCGGTGTCGCACACCGATATCGCAGGCATGGCCCGGGTCACGGCGGCACTCGACGTTCGGGTGGCGACCGGCGAGCATTTGTATCACATCGCCGATTTTTGCCGGTTGCTTGAAGCACGCGGCACCGGCATTGCGTTGATCGATCTCGGCCGGATCGGCGGCGTCACGCCGTGGCGGCACGTTGCCTCATTGGCGCATGGCTTCGGTGTGCCGGTCGGCGGCCATGTGCTGCCCGAGATCCACGTGCATTTGTTGACTGCGGTGCCGAACGCTCAGGTGGTGGAGTACGTGCCAAGATCGGCAGCGTTGTTGCAGGCGATGCCGGAGATCAGCGATGGCGCTTTGGTCGTTCCGCCCGGTGGTGGTTTCGGCCTGGAACTGAATCGCGATGCCGTGCAGCGGTTCACCGCCTGAACCGCGCAAACAAAGGAGACGATCATGAGCGAAGCCAGGAAGGCGAAAATCAAACAGGATTTCATCGATGCCCGCGGATACTGGAGCCGCGGCTGGGATCCGCTGCTGGATATCGCACCGGACTATTTCGAGGCCTATGCGAAACTATCCTCGGTGCCCTGGAAGACCGGCACGCTGTCGCCGAAAGTGAAAGAACTGCTCTACATCGCCATCGACTCCTCCACCACTCACATGTACGAACCTGGGCTTCGCGTGCATATCCGCAACGCTTTGCGCCATGGAGCAACCCGCGACGAAATCATGGAAGTGTATCAATTGACCTCGTCGATCGGCGTACATGCCGTGACGATGGGTGTGCCGGCGCTGCTGGACGTGATGCAGCAGAGCGGGATGACCGATGTGACCAGCAGACCTTTGACGCCGCGGCAGGAGAAACTGAAAGCAGCGTTCATCTCCAATCGCGGCTACTGGTCGCCGATGTGGGACGGCGTGCTGGCGCTTTCGCCGGATTTCTTCGAGGCTTATGGCGAGTTTTCGTCCGTACCGTGGAAGACCGGTACACTGGAGCCGAAAATCCGCGAACTGGTTTATGTCGCGGTCGATGCGGCGGCGACTCATATGTACGAGCCGGGCACGCGCATTCATATGGAGAACGCGCTCAGGCTCGGGGCGACACCGGAGGAAATCATGGAGGTCTTGGGACTGGTCAGCGTGCTTGGGGTTCACACCATCGCCATGGGATTGCCGGTGCTGCTGGATGAACTGAAGAAGGTGGAAACGCGGACGTGACGGTGAGGCGGTGGACGGGTTCGGCATCACCCCGCATCGGCCGGCGTGCTCCCTTGCAGTAACTGGAATCGTTTGAGCGCGACACATCCGATGCCACTGTCGTTGCGAGCGCCGTGAAGCAATTTCCATGACCCCACCGACGGAGATCGTGTTGCGGCGTTCGCAATGACAGGGTGCTCGCCGCAACACGATCGTGGGTGTGCTGGCATTTTCTGCCTGGCGTCAGAGGACGAAACGCTGCACCCGCATAACGGTCGTGACGTGACTATCCGACGTCACGCCAACCTGACCCGCGTGCCGCACAGCATCAGTGCGCTGTCCACCTCCTCCACCTCCTTCTGCCTCGCTGCGAAACGGGCCCGTTCGTGCCGTGGGATCTTCACGTCGATCCCGCCAAGCCCTTCGCCGCGTCCATCAGTTGCCGAAACGAAACGCAATGCCCCAAGGTCGAGGTCGATCGTCGGTACCCCCGCCACATCACGCAGCGGATGCCGCAGGATTTCGGACCATCGAGCCGCGAGGCGTCCAGGATCAGCGGACTGCAACTCGGCCGCGACAATTCTGTCCTCTGCGTCGGCGCCGTGCACGCCTTGCCAACGCGGACCGGCCGGGTGGTATGGGCCATCCCAGGCGCCGCCGAACGTTTGGTTGATTTCCAACAGCGCTCCGCCGGTGTCACGCGGATGCAACTGCAAGCCACGATATTCGCCCGGATAATCCAGATCGTTGGCGATACGAACGCCGATCGCCGGCAGGTGCGCCAACCACGGTTCGATAGCATCACAATCAAGGATGACCATGTAGCCGCCCTCGCCGCCCCGGCGCTCAAGATACCGACCCGCAGCAGTGCCGTCCCGGGTCGGCGCTACCACTTCCAGAAACGAGTTGCCGATCGGCATCAAGGCATTCACGAGGCCATATTTCTCGACCTGGGGATCGACGTAACAAACCACCGTGCCAAGCACGGTGCAGATGGTGGAAACCGACGGCTCCACATGCGGTGCCACAAGGCAGATCTGACGCAGTCGTAGGGTCATCGAGTTTCGTCCTCCCCGGTTTCGCCCCAACAGGGTCCCTGGCAGATTGCGCGAAACCGCAGGAAACGCCAATGACCTCTGTGCCCCTTGGATTCCCCCTCCCGGCCGCGCTCGACATGCAAGGCAAACGCGTACTCGTGACCGGCGCAGCCAGCGGGATCGGCAAAGCCACCGCATCGGTGCTGGCCCAACTGGGTGCCGCACTGCTGCTGGTGGATCGCGCGCCGCTCGCGGCGACACAGGACGAGGTCACCGCACTCGGCGTTGCGTGCGAAATCAGCGAGGGCGACCTGACCGATGACAGCTTCCTCGCCAGCCTGTTTGCCGGTGCCAGACTGCACGCCATGGCGCATTGCGCCGCGATCCTCGATGCCCGCGACTGGCGCAATGACAAAGCGTGGCGCGAGCGGTTCCACCGCGTCATGGACATTAACGTCCGCGTTCCGTTGGAAATCACCATGCGCGCGATCGACCACATGGCCGGGCACGGCGGCGGTCACATTGCGCTGGTCGG
>Ga0187867_10004054_pt1 | contig 11454 bp, 7 predicted proteins | sample June2016WEW_13_1_FD_132976 | JGI IMG/M metagenome (GOLD analysis project Ga0187867, IMG submission 132976) | Peatland microbial communities from SPRUCE experiment site at the Marcell Experimental Forest, Minnesota, USA - June2016WEW_13_10 | ecosystem: Environmental > Terrestrial > Soil >... | reverse complement strand
GGCTATAGAAGCGTTTGTCGCGGCGTATAGCAAAAATGCCAAGCCTTTCGTTTGGCGCAAAAGAGAAGTTAAGGGATCGCAGTTGAGAGATACTATCGTTAATTTATGCAATTAAGCACTAGCTGCTTGCCAAATTGCATGATGCAGTCAAGATAGAAGCGAAGGAGCGCTTTCGCTTCGCTGAAGCAGATACCCTGCCCAGGAGGAACGACCCGCCAGTTTCCGCTTTTTGGCCCACTCACTAGCGTATCGCTCCTTTCGACTGCGACGAATGAGACGTCATTTGTATGTCACGTTCAGCATACTATCGGACAATTTGGGAATGCTCTTTAGAGATAAAAGAATCGTGAGCGTTCAGCTGGTCAATGAGTGCGTCTGGTAAAGGCGGGATGTAACCGGATTGATGCGATGGAGGGAGGATTTCGTCTGGCTGATTTTGCCCGTGGCCTTGAAGGGATCAACGCAAGATCTCTTCAAGTTGAACTTCACCGCCTTACCGGGAATATCCCGCAATCCATGCTCACGGTGAGCTTACAGGATATAAATCCGCGGTCTTCTCAATCCATCGAGCTCCTACTCCACTGAAATTACGTAAACTTTTCTATTTGCTCAAGGAAGTCAGCGGTTTTCACTTTGATCCGCCTGGAGTAAGGATCGGTGAAGTTTTGTGGGTCCTCACTCACTTGGTTGGGCAGGAGCAGGGGGAGGATCTCTCTTTTGGGTGTTAGATCCTCAAGCTTTTCAACTTAGCTTGCGAGACTGTCGAAAAAGCCCAAATGTTTTCATTTTGGAGAACTTACATATTGTAAGATCAATTGCTTACATGCCCAAGAGTCCCCGTTTTAAAGTTTTTCGACAATCTCTGCCACTGTACGTAATAAAACCCAGGAGTCGGCACTTTCCATGTTTAATGGAGAGTTTCTGTTTCTTGCCAATTTCGAAAGAGTCCAGTTTGCCTGCTCCGGTAAACAAATGATTCGGAAACAGCAAGATTTTGACTTCCCATTTCTCATGGCGGACGAGAGTATGGGAAGTGGCCTTGGCCTTTATGTCATGTCCCTGTTTGTTGGTTTACGAAAAGCTTTCTATCATTCAAACGGTCGCCCAAAGTACGTCAGTGCCCACAGAGCAAGCAGATACACGCTGATGAGCGACTGGATTCCCGAGACGGTCCGAACCCAGCCGGTGGCACGTAGGGTGTATTCCTCGCTGCAGCCGGGTAATCCAGACACCTAAGTTCAGCTCCCGCCAGCCGATGCTGAACGCGGAGAGAATGCTGAAGTAGAATCCGATCTTGAGAACACCCCACCAGCGAGCGATTCTCCCTATGTCCCCCCTTGGTTTTTGGTAAGGCAAAAAGCCCGCGGCTAGGGCAGTGGTCAACTTGATGGGCTTATCCCTACCCAGAGATCCGATGACGCGATCCGGGTGCCACACAGCCCAGATGCCAGTCATCTTCTGGGTCGTCGTGAGGGATATCATATAATTAAAGGAAAACGGAGCGACAAGAAACACGAGAAGTAAGAGACTATTCCACGGCTCTGCGCCATAAACGGTCAGCTTGCCCCCCAATACAAAGTCATCGAAGAATCTCTCAAGGAAGGCTCTCCCACCATACTTTATCTGAAACATGTGAAGAGCTGATGTCAATGCCCTTTCTTCATCTCTAAAACCGTAATCTTTGGCAATTTTTCGTAGATTAACCACAGCCGTCGGCGATGACATGGCTATTCCTGTTAACCCACGAGCGCCGCTAAAGAAGAAGTCTGACATTTCGGCATCTTCAATCTTCGTTCCCGTAAATATTGCAAATGCAGCATAGGCCTTTTGCAGTTTCGCCCTGCTCAGGTCGGCCCCTGTCAAGTTGGCTTTGGTTAGGTAGGCCCTAGTCAGGTCCGCCCTGCTCAGGTCGGCCCCAGTCAGGTCAGCCCCACTCAGGTTGGCTGCCCACAGTTCAGCCCTGCTCAGGTTGGCTCCAGTCAGGTCGGCCCAGCTCAAGTTGCCTTGGATCAGACAGGCTTTACTAAGGTCGGCATCGTTCAGTTTCGCCCCGGTCAGGTTTGCTATACTGCCCTCTTTTCCCTCAGACTTCACCCATTTCTTGTGCTCATCGAGTATATTCTTTAAATCCTCTTCTGTGATGACGGTCCCATCTCTCAGTTTCCCAGTCCACGGTTTTTCCGTCTGTCCCTCTCGCCCAAACGCAGGCGAAAGCTGAACCAGCAGAATTGCCGCCAGAGCCAAGGCCAAGAATGGAATGACTCGTCGCATGCCTAGATGTAATTTGAATCTTTTCATTCTCGTCTCCTCGAATTGGGGAGCCAGCAGAGGGAAGGGGGCAAAGCAGGCAAACATGGTGCTGAAATCATATTACAGCCGTATTCCGGTTTCGCAAAAATATTTTCGGATGGTGTGGCTCGAATCGAAGAGGGGTAACATAGGTTGAGTATAGATCGTCGATTGTAGGGGTATCCCGGAAACAACAGGCGGGAGAGGATTTGAACCTCCGACATCACGCGCAAACATAGACGGAGTGAGGTGCGTTTTGAACCTGCACCAAAGTTGCACCTCAAGAGTAAGTGACCCAAGTTTGTTGTCACCATGTTTATGTGGTTCGGGCTCCGGTGATTCGGGGAGTCGAACCCTGTAGCACACTAGCCCAGAGCCATTTTACGGTGTTCGGAAATACCAATGCAACTCGGTAGGTGAAAGCTTCGAATGTGACAGGATTATCGGATTGGTGCTGTCCCTTCGCTACTTCGAATCTGAATTCATTAGTATTTTAAGTTGTTGCTCATCCTTCAAATCGTCCAAGATGTGATACCTCTCTAATTGCATTTTGAAATCAGATGTAAAAGATTTAACTTTGCCCAAAATGTTTATAGCAAGTTGCCGATTTCCTTCTTTAACTAATAGTTGAGCATACTTCATCAAAGGCTCGACTTGTCCATCGCACTCGTTACCAATCCTTTGCCACTGTATTTTTGCTTGTTCCAACTCAGATCGTTCCACATAGATATCAGCCATAATTGATCGCGTCTTACAAAAACCTGTCAAGTTGTCGAAGTCAGATTTGATATTATTTGGGTTGTTATCCAATGATCCTTCTCTTAATAATCTAATTATTTCATCGGAGATATGCATGTTACTCTTATATTTATTATTATGTTTGCCGGTCGTCTCCCACCACTCCGAGATAGAATTATACATTGGGTGATCGGTAAAGTATTCGTTGGTTAATTGCTCTAATGCATTAGCAGCTCTAAGTCTTACAATAATATTATTATCTTTTGTAAGGTTTACTAAATCCTCTACAAAGTACTTCCTATCATTTCCAAATTCAACCGTCTGGTTTACTGCTTCTATCCGATTGTGATAAGCGTCATTACTCATAAGTATGTAAATATCTTCAGCTGTGGCGCGATATGGTTTGTGAGTTATTGGGTGCAAATAATAATAGCTGACAGTGCTATATTTAACAGTTGCATAATACCATTCTAATTCTTTTAATGTTATTTTAGCAATATCAGAAAGTTGATTACTACTGTCTAATGATATGTCATTAATAGTTATATAAGATGATACTTCACCAAGTCGAGCCTCGAATGCCATACGATTTATATTCATCAGTGATTCAATATTACTTTTAGCGGTCTCAAGTCTATTTTCTACCGGTTGTAATTTATTAGTAATCATTCCATTGACACGATTATTAATTATGTCTTCTGTTACTTTATCAACACGTTCTTCGGCTTTTCGTGCGACCAATCCACCGATTTTATCTGGTTTAAATTCGTCATCGAGGCGTGCTTCTACCTTCGAATTAACCTCTCGCCACATCGATTCTACCTTTTCATTAAGGTCCTGCCGCATATCGTGAAGCGATTTATAGTTAAGATAGCCAAATATACCGATGCCAAATACGAATATCATAGTGAGAAGTGTAGCTGTAATTTTATATGCGCCCCATGCTACATCAATTTGGTTTTTTGCATGCCTGGTGATGGTGTCGACACTTTTCAGTAATTCGACATCGGCATTCTTACCCGGCTTAATAATCGGTACATCCATAATAGCCCTCCAGTTTCTTTCCAATGATCGCGATCACGATCGATGGCACATTCCCAGAGATCTATTCAGTTTAGGTGGATGATGAAAAATAGTCAACGCGGAACGATGGGGATAGCGAATTGTGAAAGGCTTGGAGTGAAGTCGGCAGAAACCTGAATGAATGTCTGCCATGTGTCTGTAGTTTGCAGCGTCTGGGCAAAAAGGATCGATTGTAGCGCATTGTATACTCCTTCTGAGCAGCATTCTCGGCGTGAACGTTCGAGGCTTTCCCCATCAGTGATATTTCTAGCTTTCGGACCGCCAAGTAGGGGCTGAGGAGCGATTTGCAGCCTTAAACCTTACTTATTCTAAAGTTAACGTAACGTGACCCATTGCACACCTTCTTTGATCAGCCTCCTTTCCGGCTCACGACAACCACTAGGTAGATGATTCCGCCGACAAGGACTATCAGCCATTGGTAGAGAGGCACAAATATAAAGAGCAGCGCACTTTGAGCATCCGGATGGGTAAAAAAAAGTCAACGTAGACTTGGATTGCGAAGCTGGTCACGGTTACCGTCAAGAGGTACAAAATTGCAGATCTTGCCCGGTTTACGTGTCGCCGCCCTAAGTTGACGAAGGCATAATGAATTCGAGGCAGTATGAAGGCGAAGCTTAAGACCTCTCACCCTCGTGTTTAGCGAGGGTGAGAGGTCTACGGACGAACAGGTTTTCAAAAGGCCCCCTTCGGTTCGATGGGGGTTGGTACGAGTCGCTGATGCCTGCTTTTCCGAGTGTGCAGGCAGTCCCCGCCGAAAGGGCGCTGAGTATTAAGCCTTCTTCAGCAGCGCCTTGGTGTCAATCGTGAAGTACATGGTCACTGCACCGATCACAAGAGTAAGCGTACAGAAGACGAATGCCATCCGGTAGGCTTCGACGGGGAATTTACCGTCTACTTTCCCGTATGCGTCCAGAATGATGCCTATCACCGCCTGATAGAATGCGCCACCGATAAAGTACCAGATGTTGACCATTCCATTGGCAGTGGCGATGAAGCTGTGGGGCTGCCCTTCAGCAATGTGGGCGTAATTTGGCACGTATGCGCCGCAGAAAAAGCCCATTATGAACAGCAGCGGATAGAAGACCTGGACTGGAATGGAAGCGGGCCAGACCACGACGGGGACCCAGGCCAGCACATAAAGGATCATTCCGTAGAGCGATGCCTTTCGGCGTGACTTGAGGAGCCGGTCGGAAGCCCACCCAATGCTGAAGCAGCCGAGAGCCATTCCTATCGGCCAGAACATGAGCATATTGGCGGCTTCCTGTTTGGGCAGCCCGTATATATGTTGTACGTAGGGAATAAACCACAGCCCCTGAAATCCCATAACCGTTCCGTAAATCACGAAGGCATAGATGGCGATGAGCCAGTAATTCCTCATTGCGAACAACTTCTTCACATTTTCGGTAAAGGTGACCTTGGCGGCTGCTTTGGTTGCATAGTAGTCTACACCGTCGATCTCCGAGACAGTCGGATACCCCTTGTCCTGAGGCTTGTTCCTCAAGACGATGAAATTCAGGGCCGCTATGACCAGCATGAACCCGCCGAGCCAGAAAAAGGATGGACGCCATCCGACCTGGCCCACGAGGAAGGCCAGGGGCGCTGAGGCAAGGATGGCGCCGGCATTGCCGACGGTGAGCATCGTGCCGGTGAGGGTTGAGAACTCATTTGGCCGGAACCAGTTTGCCAGGATTCTCATACACGGGATCCAGACGACGGCTACGCCCACGCCCATCAGGAAGCGGCCGAAAATGATCGTGCCGAAGGTGTGTGCGAGGCCGAACAGGGCTGTACCGATTGCCGCAATTATGAAGAAGGTGCCGACGGAGAACCTCGGGCCCAGGTAATCGGAAAGTATTCCCGATGGTATCTGCATCACGGCGTATGGATAAAAATACATTGAGGACAGGACGCCGAGACTGGTAGCCGAGAGGCCAAATTCCTTCATGAGTTCAGGGGCGACCACTGCCGGCGCGACCCTGTCGAAGTAAACGAAGATGTAGGTTAGAAGCAGCATTCCATAACAAAGCCATCGGTAGCGAAGCATCCTCTTTGCTAAGTCCGCGACTGGCGCCATGCTAGCGGTAACTCCAGCACTAATTTGGCTCATTTATGTTGTCCTCCGCCAATAAGTTGTTTACTTGCGGTTCAACCTTTGCCGGGAAGCCCCCCAGCCCATTCCCGTGTCTTTCGTTTAGCGGAGCAGGCTGCCGGCAATAACCATTCTCATTACTTCCGAAGTGCCTTCGTAGATTTCGGTAATCTTAGCGTCCCTATAGAGCCGCTCGACCTTGGTTCCCTTGATGTAGCCGATTCCACCATGCAACTGTATGGCGCGGTCCGTCTGCCTCGAGGCTGCTTCCGAAGCGAAGAGCTTCGCCATGGCGGCTTCCTTGCTGTAGGAACTACCCTGGTCGTAGCACCATGCTGCATGATAAGTCAGAAACCGGGAGGCCTCGACATCGGTGGCCATGTTGGCGAGCATCCATTGAATGGCCTGGAACGTCCCGATGGGTTTGCCGAACTGGACCCTCTCCTTCGCGTATTTGATCGACTCGTCGAGCGCGGCCTGGGCAATGCCAAGCGCTTGTGCGGCGATTCCGATTCTACCGCCGTCCAGGGTCATCATGGCGATCTTGAATCCCTGGCCTTCGCCGCCGAGCAGATTTTCCTTCGGGATGCGGCAGTCTTTGAGGAGCACTTCGGAAGTAAGAGCTCCACGAATGCCCATTTTGTTCAAGTGTTTTCCAATTACGAGCCCGGGAGTATCGGCAGGAACGATGAACGCGCTGATGCCCTTGGTCCCCTTTGACTTGTCGGTCATGGCGAAAACAATGATGACCCCGGCAACCGGGGCGTTTGAGATGAATATTTTGCTTCCGTTAAGGACATAGTGATCGCCAACGCTTTCCGCCATAGTGGTGGACGCAGCGGCGTCCGTGCCCGCGCCGGGTTCGGTTAGGGCAAAGGCGCCGAGCATTTCGCCCTTGCAGAGCGGAACGAGGTATTTTTTCTTCTGTTCTTCGGAGCCGAACTTGAAAAGCGGGAAGCAGGCGAGAGAAGTATGGACCTCGAGGGTGAATCCGGTTGCGGCACATGCGCGGGAAAGCTCTTCTACGACGATCGTATAGCTGAGATAATCCGCTCCGGCGCCTCCGTACTCCACCGGGTACGGGATGCCCAGCCAGTCCTGCTCGGCCAGCCTCTTAATGTTTTCTGCCGGAAACTTTGCTTCACTGTCCGTCATCTCTGCGATGGGGTCGACATACTTTTCACAAAACTCACGTACTCCGGAGCGGATAAGCTGGTGTTCTTCGGTCAAATTGAAGTTCATAATTTCATCTCCTATTGCTGTTCTCGGAAGAGACCTCCGGAACAGGTCCGGTAATGGTTGAGAAGAAAGCCTGACTTGGGGTCCGTGTCCCCGAACCGGTGCCGCTGGAGATCGAGCGCATCCGGAATCCTCCGGCGAACTCGAAAAGAGCAGGGCCGGTTCGGGTTCAGGCGGGACGGTAAGGTCCCGCCCGGGAGCTTTACAGGGAATCTATTTTTTCTTCTTTTCAGGCTCCGGAATGTCTTCCTTTATGCCTGCTATCTTCCGGGCAAACTCGGCAAACTGGTCAACGGGAGTGAGAGCGCGCACAACCAGTTTAGCCCCATCGGGGGAACCGCCGCCGTGCATACATCCGGGGACGCCTGCGCCGAGGGTCAGCCATTCCGAGAGCCTCGCGGCGCGCGCCCTGGATTCCGCGGTGTACTTGTCGCAGGCCTTGACCGCCTGGGATATGATCGGACCATATTCAGGGTTCTGGAAATCCTTATAGGACGGGAAGCAGCCCGTCTCCACGATCCCGCCGCCGATGTCCTGGCAGATGCGCTTGGTTACATAGGGAAGAGTCGCCACATGCACCTTATTGGCGTGGGCCTGCAGGGAATCGGCTACCCACATCCCCCCCGGCCCCTTCTTGCCGAGGGCCATGGCGCCGATACCCATGGCGTAGGTGGTCTCATTGTTGACCGCCATCTCCACCATTTTGTTGGCAAAAGTGCCGGCGGCAAGGCCGTTTACCCTGGCCATCAGGGCGCCCGCGCCGATCATCACGTCTCCCTGTCCGGCCACGCATGCGCCGATGCAGGCGCGGTAATTGGCCGTGAAGAATTCGATGATCTTGCTGGAGTACTTGAATTCCTTGCACATGAAAACCCGCTCGTTCGGCACGAAGCAATCCTGGAACAGCAGGTAGGCCTGGGTGATGCCGGTGTCGGGAATGTCCCAGCCATCTTCGAGTTCCCTGGAATCGCTCGGGCGGCGGGTTTCCACTATGGTAAGGCCTTCTATGTCCCGCGGGACCACGCAGACGGAGGCGTAATCCTGGTCCTCTTCCCTGTAGCCGCTGCCGGGCAGAATGAATATCTCGTTTGACGCCGCAACGCCGCATATCATGGTTTTGACGCCGCTGAGCACGATACCGTCGGGACGAACTTCCTTGACATGCACATTGCTGTCCGGGTTGGACTGCTGAAAAGGTCTCAGGCTGCGGTCACCCTTGGCGTCGGTAAGCGCGCCCGCCACGACCAGGCCTTTTTCCTGGGCGGACAAGATCCACTTTGTCAGCCGTTCCTGGTAGTTTGTGCCGCATTCCTTGTCAATGAGCGCGGTTACATTCCACATCACGTTTTGGGCATTCCAGCCCACGCAGAGCCCTCCCGTGCAACTGCCCGTGAAGCGGTACATCCACCTTTTGAGCTTGGAATTGGCCATCACCTGTTCCAGGTTCTCCATCATTCCATTCCACCGATGGATCTTTTCCCCTGTAAAAGAGGAAACAGCGGTGAAATCCTCCGCATATTGCGGATCATGCGACGCGTCGAAAGCCTTGGCGTGACTTTCCACAACACGTTTGGTCGCCGGGTTGGTGGTGATGTCCTCGATCAATTCGCCAAACTTGTATACGTTCGGACGCATTGCCTTGAGAGAGGCCAGATAATCTTTTCTCGTTTTCAAAGCCATGTCAGCTACCTCCTCGAATGTTGTTCAAAGTTTAGCGGCTGCAGAAGTTAGGGGTTCAGCGGTCTGCCGGCCGTTCCTGTTCACTATGTCGCTTTTAATACCCATGGGGGTCCTGGCGTCGAAGATTCTCGCATCCATCAGAGTCAGTTCCGGGGCGATAAGCGGCTTGAAATCCATCTGGGCCAGGATGTCCTTTTCGAGGTCGACCCCGGGGGCTATTTCAACAAGGGTTACCCCTTCCGGCCGAAGTTCGAAAACCGCGCGTTCCGTAACGTAGAGAATCTTCTGACCGCTGGTGCGGCCGTATTCGCCGCTGAAGGTTATATGTTCGACCTTCTTGACCAGTTTGCGAATCTTGCCATCCTTGGCGATTTTTAATTGGCCCCCGCCGATCTTGAAATCGAATCCACTGGCGGTAAAGGTGCCGCAGAAAACGACCTTTTTGGTGCTCTGGGTTATGTCGATAAAGCCGCCTGCGCCGGCGATGCGCGGTCCGAACTTGCTGACGTTGACGTTTCCGAACTGGTCCATTTCGGCCATTCCGAGGACCGCGAGGTCGAGTCCGCCGCCGTCATAGAAGTCGAACATGTTGGGATGGTCGATCAAGGCTTCCGGGTTGATCGCCGAACCGAAATAGAGGCCGCCCAGGGGTACTCCGCCCACTACTCCCGGCTCGACAGTCATGGTCATCAGATCACTCATGCTTTCCTCAGCGCAGACCACTCCAACACCGGGGGGCATGCCGATGCCCAGATTGACAACAGCGTTCGGGATCATTTCCATGGCGCATCTGCGGCATACAACTTTGCGCTCGTCAAGCGGCAGCGGGGCGACTTCACTGAGGGGGATGCGGACTTCGCCGCAAAGGGCCGGGTTGTACTGCTCGGCCATGGGGACCTGCCAATGGTTCTCAGGCTTTGCGATGACAATAGCGTCGACTGCGACTTTGGGGATCTTGACGAGCATCGGATGGAGTGTGCCTGCTTTGACCTTCCTCTCCACCTGGACAATGACCTTGCCGCCCGATCCCCTGGCAGCGAGAGCCAGGGCAAGAAATTCCAGTGAGATTGCCTCGCGTTCGATAGAAATGTTTCCGTTTTCGTCGGCGCTCGTGCCGCGGACTATGGCAACGTTGATGGGAAAGGCTTTGTAGAAAAGATACTCCTTGCCTTCGATTTCCATCAGTCGCACGTGTTCTTCGTGGCTTATATCGTTGAGCTGTCCGCAGGTTTCCCGGGGGTCCACGAAGGTCTTCAGGCCGATAGTCGTGAGGATGCCAGGTTTCTTGCCCGCTATCGCCCGGTAGAGGTGCAGGATCGGGCCCTGGGGAAGACAATAAGCTTCGATGCGGTTTTCGACGGCCATTTTGATCAGGTCAGGCTGAAGGCCCCAGTGTGCGGAAATGACTCGCCGCACCAGGCCGTCTTTGGCCCAGCGGTTTAATCCCCAGTTCGATTTCCCGTCGTTCTGGCTTGCGGCGAAGGTCAAAGTGAGATCTCTGGGCTGACCGGTTTCCAGGAATTTCTTCTCGATTGCCTTCGAAATCTCTTCCGGGTGTCCCATGCCTACGAAGCCTGACGTGGCGACTGTATCCCCGGATTTGATCAAATCGACTGCTTCTTCGGCAGACATAAATGCAGCCATAGACTCGACCTCCTATGCAGGTGAGTGGTTTAAAGTGGGGCTTATACAAGTTTGTGGGGGGTTGCACTCTCTTGGAACGGCAATGTTCGTGCCAAAAAACCCGAATCGGGAGAGGCGTGGAGTATCAGGGGAAAGTGTGAGTTGACGAGGAGCATTGAGACGCGAGTAGTGATGCAATTTTTCATCGTGGTAAATTTACTCCGACTCATAAAAACCGGTTGACATATGGGTATTATGGCTTCCTGCATCGTCGATGCAAAAAAGCATCGAAGATGCCATTTCGCATCATGCCCTGTGCGTGGATCAGGATGGCGCAAAACCCGAACTAGATTCGAAACGCAAAATCTTCAAAAGGGTTCTCAGGTTCATCGAGGTCCTGGCAAAGGGAACCCAGGCCATATTTTTTGATCTTACGCACCACTGTGGATTGATTTATTCTAAGGGCCTTTGCCACTTTCCTGGTGCTGCCGTGCTTTTTCACGGCCTGTTCGAGAAGCTGCTTTTCGGTGCGCTCCATGGCCCTTTTGAATGGGATGTTGTCATACAGGACCACGTTATCGCTGCCGGGATGCACCTGGTTGCGTATATAGACGGGCAGATGCGTGGTGTTGATCTGCTCTTCTTCGGTCATGACCAGCATGCGTTCGATAACGTTTTCCAGTTCGCGTATATTTCCGGGCCAGGAATAGAGC
>Ga0187867_10004051_pt1 | contig 11456 bp, 7 predicted proteins | sample June2016WEW_13_1_FD_132976 | JGI IMG/M metagenome (GOLD analysis project Ga0187867, IMG submission 132976) | Peatland microbial communities from SPRUCE experiment site at the Marcell Experimental Forest, Minnesota, USA - June2016WEW_13_10 | ecosystem: Environmental > Terrestrial > Soil >... | reverse complement strand
CGGCGCTGGCGGAGCGCCTGGGAGAGCCGCCAGGGCGCCTTTCACCTACCAGGAAGACGGTAAGCCTAGCGACGAACTGACCATCTTGCATAATCACGGCTGGAATGCCTTTCGGGTTCGCATTTTCGTGCCGCCCGTCAGGAGTGCTCCCGACAATCCACTAGTGAACGCAGTTCCGTTGTGCAAGCGCATCAAGGCCCTCGGCGCGAAGCTGCTTCTGTGCGTCCACTTCTCTGACACGTGGGCCGATCCCGGGAAGCAGTACATTCCCATGGCGTGGGAGGGAGAGGACATCAGCAGCTTGGAGAAGGAATGGGAAAGGCACGCTTACGATATCGTCAAGACGCTGAAGGACGCCGGGGCGATGCCCGACATGATCCAGATCGGCAACGAAATTACGAATGGCGCGGCGTGGCCGATTGCCCGGGTTCAATTTCCGGGTGCTGGTCAGAACCCTCCGTTTCCGGGGTACGACGATGCCAAACAGTGGGACAGTTTGACGCGCCTGTTGAAGGCGGGGGTCAAGGGCGCGAAAGCGGCGGCCGGCAAGTCACCGTTGAAGGTCGCCATCCATATCGACCAGGGTGGCCACTGGGACAGGACCCAGTGGTTCTTCGATCACGTCGAAGCGGCGAAGGTTCCGTATGACATCATCGCTCAGAGCTGCTACCCGCAGTATGGCCACGCCACCCCAGAAGAGCTGTTGAACAACATGGTCCAGTGCGCCAAGCGGTATAAGAATAAGGAATTCATGGTTGTCGAAACCGGCTATAGCCCTGGTGGCGCCCGTCGCGGTGGTGGTGGCGCTCCCGTAACTGGCGGAGCCGCGCTGGGTGGCGCTCTCCCGGTTGGCGGGGCAGCCAGCGCTGGCGCTCAGGCTGGTGGCGCCGGCGTACCCGGCGCTGGTGCTCAAGCTGGAGCTGCCACCGCAGCCGGTGGTGGTCGCGCCGGTCGTGACATGTCCAGATACTTCCTCTGGCCGAACACGCCGGAAGGCCAACTGCAATTTATGGTCGACATGGTGAATATTGTGCGCAAGGGGCCGAAAGGGGCGGGCGTTTTTTACTGGGCTCCTGAGAGGGCCATCTGGAACGCCGACGGCAGTCCCGGTCCAGCCGTTTTCACACCGGACAACCTGACGAAACTCATCAAGCGCCCCGAGAGCCACGTGCCAATTAAGATCAATCCTTGAGCGGCCCCATCCGTGCCGCGCTGGTCCACGACGCCTTTTGCGCGCACCAGTGCCTGGAGCACGACAACGTCGACGTGGCGGCGCTTGGGCGCCTGGGTGATCGGCGTCAAGGCCGCTACGAGCAGGCGGCGGGAGCCTGGGTTGCTATTCTGAGGTTTCGGATTTTGCCGGGAAACTGGAGGAACGATGCGGATAGCGACGATGTTGCTGGCTGTGGCTGCCGGCGCCAGCCGGACCGTCCTGGGAGCCGGGCCGGCTCTGATGCCCATGCCGGTCAAAGTGCAGCCTGCGCCGGGGGGATTGGCGATCAATGCGAATTTCGTGGTGGAAACGGTGGGCGGCGCCAACGCCCGGCTGGCGCCGGCGGTGAAATCGTTTCTCGCGCGCGTGTCGCGCCAGACCGGCGTGATCTATGCGCCGCTGCCCCCGGCTCCGGCGGATGCGCGGCGTCTGGTGATCGACTGCGCCGGCGGCGCGGAGTATCCAGCTCTTGGAGAGGACGAATCCTACACCCTGGACGTATCCGGCGCGGAGGCCCGCATCAAGGCCGCGACCGCGGAAGGCGCCATTCACGGGTTGGCGACGTTGGCGCAATGGATTCAGCCCTCGACGGATGGTTTCCAGGCGGCCGGGGTGCATATTGAAGACCGCCCGCGATTCTCCTGGCGCGGATTGATGCTGGACGTTTGCCGCCATTTTATGCCGGTAGAGGCGATCGAGCGGAACCTGGACGCCATGGCGGCGGTGAAGCTCAACGTGCTGCACTGGCACCTTTCCGAGGATCAGGCCTTTCGCGTGGAAAGCAAGCGCTATCCGAGACTGCATCAGATGGGGTCGAACGGAGACTACTACACGCAGGACCAGATTGGGGAAATCGTAGCCTACGCGCGAGACCGCGGCATCCGCGTGGTTCCCGAGTTCGACATGCCGGGACACACCGGCGCCTGGTTTCCCGGCTATCCGGAGCTGGCCTCCGTGCCCGGCCCTTTCACTCTGGGCGGCAGAGGCGGCTCGGTGATGGATCCGTCGAAGGAGAGCACCTACGCTTTTCTGGACGGTTTTATCGGCGAGATAGCGCAACTGTTTCCCGACCCCTATTACCACATCGGGGGAGACGAGGTGAACCCGCGGGCGTGGAACCAATCCGAGAGCATCCAAGCCTTCGCCAAGGAGCATGGGCTGGCTGATGCGCCCGCCATCCAGGTTTACTTCAACCAGCGGCTTCTGAAAATCGTGCAGAAGTACGGCAAGATCATGGTGGGATGGGATGAAATTCTGGTTCCGGGGCTTCCGACGGAGGCCGTCATCCAATCGTGGCGCGGGCAGAAGTCGCTTTCCGACGCGGCCTCGAAGGGGTATCGCGGAATCCTCTCCTGGGGGTACTACCTGGATCATCTGAGCCCGGCGTCGTTTCACTACGGCGTGGATCCCCTGGGCGGCCCCGATGCAGCCAACCTCACGCCGGAGCAGGCGGCGCGGATCATGGGCGGCGAGGCCTGCATGTGGACCGAGTTGGTGGGTCGGGAAACGCTGGATTCGCGGGTCTGGCCGCGCACGGCGGCGATTGCGGAGAGGCTTTGGTCGCCCAAGGACGTGACGGACGTGGACGCGATGTACGCGCGGCTGGAACCGGTGAGCCGGAATCTGGAATTTACCGGAGTGATGCATCGCGCCAACTACCAACCGATGCTGGACCGCATCGCCGGCGATCAACCGGTCGGGCCGTTGCGGGTTCTGGCGGACGCGGTTGAAGCGCTTGGGTTGGGCACGGGGCGCTCGGGACAGCCCACGGGAACGACGCCGGTGAACCGGTTCGTGGATGCGTGCCAACCTGAAAGCGAACTGGTGCGTTCGATGGAACTGGCCGCAAAGCGATTTGTGGCCGACCCCGCGGGCGACAAGGAGGACGCAGCCCTCTTGCGGCGGCAGTTCGAAACATGGGCCGCCAACCACGAGCAGTTCCAACGCATGGCGGAGAACAACAAGCTGCTGGTGGAAGCGATACCACTGTCGAAAGACCTTTCGGCGTTGGGAGAAGCCGGGCTGAAGCTGCTGGACCGCCTTACGCCGCCTCCGGCCGCGCCAGCCGAGCCGAACAAGAAAAAACCACGCAAGAAACCCAGCAAGGCGGAACTGGCGGCCCAACAAGCGGCGCAGGCGGCCCAAGCGGAGTGGCTCGCCAACGAGAACACCGAACTGGAGCGGCTATCGCGGCCCCCGGGGCGGGGGAATGCGGGCGCGAGACCACAGGGCGGATCGGCAGACGTGCTGCTGGCCGCGTTTCGCCCCGTGAAGGTCCTGGCGGACGCGGTACATCCGTGAGTACCCGGCGGGCGGCGGGTGGCATAGCGCCGTACCGCGCCGGTGTCGGGCCAATCGAATCCGCCGAGGCAAAAGCATCCAGGAGAGAATAGCTCGGTGCGGAAAACCGACAACTGGCGCTGCCAACCCGCGCAACGTTTGGTGAAGGCCCCGGTGGCGCGGAGCCATCTGAGGCTGCTCTTCGGGGCGATGGTCGGAAGGATAGCCGCCTTGCCGGTGACGGCAGGACCGGCTTCGCATCCTGGCGTACGCGGTTTCTTGCAGGGATTTCCCCCTAGCCCAGAGTGAAGCGGGCTCTCCCGTCACCCGGCGGAAGATCCCCGATCTGGCGTTTCGTCCTCGTGGCCGTCTTTAGATCCAATCCTGGAACGTACTCCCGCGCCCGCCCTGGCGTTGTCGGAAGATCTCCTCGTTCAGGTCCACGCTGAGCCCGGGCGCCTCCGGACGCTGCGCGTATCCACCCTTCACCACGGGTGGGTTCTTGGCCAGCGCGAGCACCCCGCCATCGGCCCCGCCCATGGCGGTTTCGCTGGTCAGGAAGTCCATGATCGAAAGGCCCACGTGGATGGATGCCAGGGTCAGGTGTATGCCGCCCACGTTGTGCGTGGCCACGGGAATGCGGAACAAAGACGCTGTCGCGGCGATCTTCATGAAGGCCGTGATGCCGCCGCAGAATGCCAGATCCGGGTAGATATAATCGACGGCCTGTTCCTTCAGGAAGGGATAGAAGCCCTGGGGCATCTCGCACTTCTCGCCTGTCAGGAGCGGCACGCGGCATTCGCGCTTCAGGGCCACCCAACTATCCGAGAACTGCGGCGGCAGAGGATCTTCGAACCACTTGGGCTGGATATCCTCCACAGACCGGGCGATGGCCTTGGCGCTCGCCAGATCGTACTCGTTGTGGCAGTGGACCATGATGTCGTAGTCGAGGCCCAGCTCCTTGCGCACATTGCCGAAGGAGATGCGCAGTTTGTTGAGATCCTGCGCCGAGAGCGACGTGGTGTACCGGCCCATGGGGATGCCCAGGATGGTGTGCGTGTTGATCTTGGTGGCCTTGAAGCCCAGCGGGCTGGCCCGGAATTGATCGGCCCAGTCCTTGACCACTTTCGGGTCGAGCATGTTGCGCGGCTCGCTGTTGATAAACACCGGTACCTGCTCGCGGAACGGCCCTCCGAGCAGCCGGTACACCGGCAAGTTGACCAGCCGCCCGGCGAGGTCCCACAGGGCCATGTCGATGCCGCTGAGCGCCGGGATGCGGGCCATGTAGGTGTGCATCAGCGTGGACATGCGGTGCCAGTGGTAGCCGATGGCCAGGGGGTCCTGGCCAGTGAGCATTGGCTTGAATACCTCCATCCAGCCCTTCATCATGGAGAGCGTCACGCCGGATTCACCCATGCCGGAGATGCCGGCGTCGGTATCGATGCGGATCTGGGTATGGGCCCCGGCAGGCCTCATCTTGATATCGGCGATGCGGACCTTGCCGAGGTCGGCGGCCGTCAGTTTTTCCAATGGCGCAAAGATGCCGGCCATCGGCAGTCCAAGAGCGGTACTCAGAAAGCTGCGTCTCAGCATGGTGTTCCCCTTCCAAACCGGGCCGCCGGGAAAGATCCAGCGCGGAGCCCGATTAACAGGTGTACAAGGTTTCGCCGCGAGCCGCAAGGCTCGCGCCTGGGAATCATTTGCCGGACGGTGTCAAGACCTGATATCGGAAGTCATTCTTCCTGGTTGAACTGGTAAGTTTGCCAACCCGTCGTGCGGCCGCCACGTCGCGCTCCGGCGTGGGCGCGAATGACGGAACTTGGTACGGGCACGATCGGCTTTTGGCGGGGCGGTACCATTCCTTCATGGACCGCAGAACATTCCTTCAGGGTGCGGCGCTCGCCGCGACGGCGCGGAACTCCAGCGCTGCGCCTGCCACTTCGACAATGGTGGGCATCCAAGTCGGGGCCGTTTCCTTCGTGGACGAGGGCGTCGAGTCGGTGCTCGACATTCTCCAGCAATCGGCCTCCGTCAATACTCTGTTTGTCGCTACGTTCACGTACGGGCGCGGGATCGCCGGGCGGCAAGTGCCAGGGCAACCCCTGCCCGACCACGGCAAGCAAGCCTACGACAACGGCTCTGGCCCAGGCGCATTCCACGGCGGAAGCTACACGAAGATCCACCCGCAATACTACCGGGATACCGTGATCCGGGATTTCCGCGCGCCCGACTTCGGCGACTACGACGTGCTGGAGGAGGTCCTGCCGGCGGCCCGAAAGCGTGGGATGAAGACCACCTGCTGGTTCGAAGACGTATTCACCGGCCAGGGCCAGCGCATCCCGAACATCCAGCAGGCGCAGGAAAGACGGCTCGACGGTCGCAATTCCGATACGCTGTGCTTCAATAACCCGAATTACCGGAACTGGCTGCTGGGCGTGGTGGAGGACTACGCGCGCTCGTACGAGATCGACGGGATCATGTGGGGCTCGGAGCGCCAGGGGGCATTCGCCAACATGCTCGCGTCGAGTCACGGTGGGAACACGGACGCCGGCTCCGTGACCTGCTTCTGCGATTATTGCGAGCGGAAGGCGCGGGAGCGCGGTATCAATCCCGAGCGCGCCCGCGCGGGTTTTCAGGCGCTCAGCGCATTCGTTCAGGCGGCGCGCCAGGGCCGCGGCCCGGTGGACGGCTGCTACGTGGGCGTCTGGCGCCTGATGTTGCGCTATCCCGAAATGGTGGCGTGGGAAATGCTGTGGACCGACAGCCTGCGCGAAACCTACGCGGTCCTGTACAACAAGGTGAAAGAGGTGAAGCCGGCGCTCGGAGTTGGATGGCACATCTGGCACAATAATTCGTTCAGCCCGATATACCGCGCGGAGCAGGATCTCTCGGAGATCTCGAAACACTCCGATTTTCTCAAGATGGTGATGTACCACAACTGTGGTGGCGAGCGCCTGGCCGATTACATCCGCAACGTCAATGCCACTATCTACCACGACGTACCTTCGCAACAACTGCTGGACTTCCACTACAGCGTCCTGGGATACGGTCAGGAGAAGAGCCTGGCGGAAATTCCGCGGGCCGGACTGTCCTCGGACTACGTGTACCGCGAAGCCCGGCGCGCTCAGGCGGCCCTGACGGGAACCAACACGCAACTCTGGCCGGGAATCGATATCGATATCCCGACGAGGGCGGCATCCAGCAAATCGACGCCGGAGGGGACCAGGAACGCGGTGCTCGCGGCCTTTCGGGCGGGCGCTCAGGGCGTCATCCTGTCGAGGAAGTACTCCGAGATGAAGCTGGCGAATTTGAGGGGCGCGGGCGAGGCTATCAAACAGGCTGCCGTGTGACGAACCGCATGCGACACCGCTCAGCGTGGGTCACCGCGGCCGCCGTCTCAAGTGCGCTGGCATTCGCGATGATGCAACAGAAGGGTGGGTATCCCGCGCACTGGTGGACGCCCATTTCCGCAGAGTCGGCGCCGGCTTGGGAAATTCTCCCACAAGCGGCCAAGCCCGGCGAAGTAATCCTCTCCAAGAGGAATGAACTCGGAATCCTCTCCAACTTCGCCGCCACTCCGTTCACTTTTCAAGGGAAGCGTTACGCCTGCGTGGAGGGGTTTTGGCAGATGATGCTCTATCCGGAAGGGCCCGGTGACCCGCGCGCGAAGGCTCCGGGGATCGTCTGGCCGCACACCCGCGAAGAAGTCGCGGGAATGACCGCGTTCGAGGCGAAGGACGCAGGGACCGCCGCTGAAGAGAATATGCGCAAGATGGGGATAGACTGGGCGAGCTTCGATGGCAAGCGGTTCCGATACCGGTCGAAGAAGAAGGGCGTTCATTACCGCCTAATCGTGCAAGCGATGAGGGCGAAGCTGGACCAGAACCCGATGGTGCGGCAGACTCTTCTGTCCACTGGGGATCTGATTCTGCTCCCGGACCACGTTGAAGAACCGGACCCGCCCGCAGAATGGCTCTATTTCAGGATCTGGATGGACATCAGAACGGATCTCCAACGTGAACTGACGCGGAGCAAGGCCGCGGTGAAACGCAACCACTAACTATGCGGCTCCGCCGCGCGGCGCCGATTCTTCAACCTGATATCGTCGAATATCGGTAGCGTCTCTGCCAAGCGGGCCGCGCCCCAACCGTCGCGGGCTGCCGACTGCTTGTGGTGATGGGCTGGACGAGATTCACCTCCCGGCAGTTGCTCTATTTGCGCTGGAAGACGAGGGTGATCGGCTTCTGCTCCGGCCTTGCGACGCTGACCAGCATGGTGCCATCCGCGGCAAGGGTGTAGCTTTCGAGAGTAATCGCTCCGGATTGAGTGGTCGTCACCTTCAGGACATCGTGGTCCCACCTGGTCTTGCTTTTGAGGTCTTTGCCGGTATGAATCGTGGCGTTGTTCTCGCTGTCGGTGATGTCCCTGTAGAAGAAGGTCTCGGTAGCTCCTTCATAGACGAAACTGCGAGCGACGGTGATGAGGCCCTGCCGCTCGTTGATCGTCACAGTGCCGGTTTGAACAACCCGCTGACCGGCAAAATCGCTCTTGGCGGGCGCCAGCATCCATGTGCCGTTCAGGGCGCTGTGGTCATTCGCGAAAGCGGAGAACGCGCACAGAAGCGTCGTCAAGATGGCGCCTTTGATTGTAGTAGCTGAGTATGTCTTCATGATTTCCCTCCATCCTGGGGCTGCCGTTTTCAATGGGGATCGCATGTAGCGTTGGGAGTGTTAGAGCACGCGCGCTGCCGTTCGGGTGAAAACGATGCCGCAGGCGGTTTCTAAGGATCTTGCTGGATCTTGGCGTATGACCGGCCTTCCGAAGAGCGCACGGGCCGGCAGATTCCGCATTTCAAATGCAGCCTTTGCATTTCGACCAGCGGCCAGCGGCGGGCCGCCAGGTCCGCCAAAGGAATCAACCGAATGCAGCGAAGCCGGCGAAAATCGCGCGGCGGCGGCGCCGGCTCGGGTACTCGGGGCGCGCCGTTCACAGCCGTTCGGTAAGAATCAACTCTGCTGTAGCATGATCGTAGTGGGGAATTACGCTATGAAGATCCTCTTTGCGTCACTTGTCGCCCTGTCCGCTTTCGCTGCCCAGAACGCAACGAACCAGCCGACGTTCGAAGTGGCATCGGTGAAGGTCGTCGATACGAGCTCACTGGGCCGCGGCGGCGGAGTCCGGACGACCGGGGGCCCCGGAACGAGCGATCCGGGACGATTCTCCGACCGGGCGGACACGATGAGGGGATTGCTGATGAGGGCCTTTGGCGCTGAATCGGGCCAGATCATCTACCTGGACAAGAACAACCGAGATTTCTACGAAGTTGTGGCCACGATGCCGCCCGATACCACAAAGGCGCAGTTCCAAGCGATGCTACAGAATCTTCTCGCGGAGCGGTTCCATCTGGTAGTGCACCACGAGACACGGACCTTTCCTGCCTATGAGCTTGTGATTGACACAGGCGGCCCGAAGCTGAAGGAGGCGATTTCCCAACCAGATGATGGTTCCAAGCCGACTGGCCCGCGCACATTCGTAGGAAATGCCGGCGTCGGAAATATCACAATGAAGGAGCAGACCACAGAGGATCTCGCCAGACAACTTGGAAATGCACTCTGGTCTGCCCAACTGATACAAACGCAGGACATGACGGCGCCCCTTCCGCGAGTGGTGGATAGGACCGGTCTGACCGGCAGGTACACATTTACCATGGAGTTCTCACAGCCGGGGCCGCCGGGCTTCACGCCGGAGCCGGAAAGTCCCGCTGCCGATCTGCCGGATCTCTTCGTCACCCTTCGGAAGCAAACCGGTCTGAGGCTCAACAAGACGGCGGGCGTTCCTGTGGATGTGATTGTAGTCGACAGCGTTGACAAGGTTCCCGTTGCAAATTGACTTACCGAATCGGGCTGGGACGGTTCTGCCCGATATGTGGCGTTACCGGACAAGTGCCGTGATTCCCGCCGGCAGACCTCAGCGGCTCGGGCCAGCCAAATAAACTCCCCCTGCAGGAGGGCGAGATGCGGCTCCGACGCGCCGAGGCGAGGTTGGAGTGCCATTTTTGCGCCTCAATCTCCGGGAGGCATGTCGTAATGTCCAATAATCCGTCTAACTTGTTGATTTTGTGTGGCTTCGGTCATTCACCGGCCCGGCGGATCGGATTTGCGCGTTGTAATGTCCAATAATCCAGCTAAGTTATTGATTTTGTGTGGTCTCGTCCCGCTCCCGTTCAGCCCCCGCTGCTGTGTCTTTGATGCCCGCGGCGCGCACCCTTCGCCGAGCCCGGCCGGCGAGCGCGGCGGGCGCCGAGCCGCTACCAACGGTCGTTAGGCCGGCGAGCGTTGTGTCTTGCTCAAAGGGCCGCCGCGCCCCCGCGTCAGGTCCCCAGCGGGCCCCTGCGAGCGTCCCCGAGGTCCCGCTCCACGTTTTCCCTTGAGCTGCGCCTCCATCGCCAGTTCCGGCGCCATCGGGATCAGCTCTCTACCCGCCGCCGCCAGGAAGCCGGCGCGCCGTCGCGCGCATCGGAAGCCACAGCAGCCAAAACAGCGCCAGCGCGGACGCGACGCCTCCCGCAAGGTAAATCGGCCACGGGCCGAACGCATCGAGCAGAGACGCATTCCGCGGCTTGCGGCACAGGTACATGTAGTTGGTCCCGGTGATCGCGTCGAACCCGCCGATAGCCGCTGCATAGGCCACGAGCAGGCCAAACGCCAGCCAGGGCGGCCGGATCCCCGGATGCGCAGCTCCGCCGAACACCAGCACCGCGGCCGCGACAACGATCCCGCCGTGCGCGACAAAGAAGTAGATCGCCGGGTACGAAGGCCACGGAGACCACAGGTCCGGCGTGAGCAGCGCCATTCCCGCACCTGCCATTCCTGCAAGGTATGCGAACTCCACGATCCAGGCGACAGGTTGGAGGCACGCCAGAACGGCGGCCCAAACGGTCAGGTCGCAAAGCTGAAGCGGCAGGTTCCAGATGTGGAGCCCTTCGTGCGAATAGCGAAAGACCCACCACATCAGTTCGTTGCCCGCGAGGCCGAAGCCCAGCGCCAGGCGCACGGTCCGTCCTGAGATCCGCCCTCGCCGGCACAGCGCCGAGAGCAGCGCCGCCGCAGCCGCGATTCCCAACAGCAGCGAGAGGTGAACGCGTCCGAACAACGGCACGTATCCGATTCTATTGCGATGCCGCCGGATTTGAGAGAGCAGGTTCTCAGGCGCAGTTCCGCGCCCGCGGGCCGGGCTCGGCGCTCAGCCACGGTCCGCTTGCTGAGTACGTGGTTTGGTTAGTTTCCGCGTAAGTCTACGATTGGTCCGGCCATCGTATTACAATCCATCCGTGACCATCTCACGCCGCAAGCTGCTCGCTTCCGCCGCCACCGCTCTGCCCCTCCTGGCAGAATCGTCCACGCAGGCCCTCAAGATCATCGTCGCGGGCGGTCATCCGGGCGACCCTGAATGCGGCTGCGCCGGGACGATCGCGCGCTACACGGATCTCGGCCATGAGGTGGTTCTGCTGTACCTCAATCGCGGCGAGGGGTTCTGCGGCGGAGCGAGCCTTGGACGCTGCGCCGCTATACGCACTGCCGAAGCCCTCAAGGCCTGTCAAGGTCTCAAAGCCCGTTGCGCCTTTGCCGGCCAGTACGACGGCCGCTCTGTCGTCGATGTCCCCCACTATGAGGCTTTCGCTCGCGCGCTGGCCGCGGAAAACCCCGACGTGGTATTCACGCAGTGGCCCATCGACCGGCACCGCGACCATCGCGCCGTCTCCATGCTTACCCTAGATACGTGGCTGAAAACCGACAAGAGCTTCGCGCTTTACTATTACGAGGTCGCCGAGGATACCATGATGTTCTCCCCCGCCGACTACGTCGATATCTCCTCCGTCGAATCACGCCGTCGCGCCGCTTGTTATGCGCACGCCTCACAACAGCCCGACAAGTGGCGCCCGAAACAGGTCGAGATCACGCGG
>Ga0187867_10004047_pt1 | contig 11480 bp, 9 predicted proteins | sample June2016WEW_13_1_FD_132976 | JGI IMG/M metagenome (GOLD analysis project Ga0187867, IMG submission 132976) | Peatland microbial communities from SPRUCE experiment site at the Marcell Experimental Forest, Minnesota, USA - June2016WEW_13_10 | ecosystem: Environmental > Terrestrial > Soil >... | reverse complement strand
ATCGCGCCAATCGCATTATGGGCAGCCGCGTCCGGCTGTGGCGCTGGTCCTGGCGCTGGTTCCGTCCCTTGCAGAAAGAAGAGTTCCGCGTGGACGTGACCCCGGCGGGCGAAGTGGCGGGCTTCCAGCACGAGATTCAGGAAGCCGCCGCGGGCGCCAGCCTGCCCGCCGGCCAAGCGCGCGCGGTGGCCGAGCGATTTCTGCGCGAAGCCATGCACCGCGACCCCGCCGCGCTGGACTTCGTGGAAGGGTCCAGCGTCACGCGGCCCGCGCGCACGGATCATACCTTCACCTGGAAGGAGCGCGATTTCGAGATTCACGACGCCACTTACCGGTTGGAAGTGACGGTGCTCGGCGGGGAAGCAGGCGGTTATCGCGAATACTTGAAAGTGCCCGAAACCTGGCAGCGCGCCTATGAGGGGTTGCGTTCGCGCAACGCCACCGCCTCCACCATCGACGCGGGGTTCATGATGCTGCTGGCCGTGGGCCTGCTGGTCACGATTGTGCTGCGGGTGCGCAGCCGCGATATCCGCTGGCGATTGGCCCCGGCCGTGGGCGGGGTGGGCGCGATCCTCTACTTCCTGGCGAACTGGAACGCGGCGCCGCTGGCAGAGTTCAACTATCCGACCACGGATTCGTACGCCAGTTTCGTCGCGCAGGAGTTTCTGCGCGATCTGACCGGCGCGCTGGCCGCGGGCGGCTTGCTGTTCGTGCTCACCGCCGGCGCGGAGCCGCTTTATCGCGAGCGCTATCGCGCGCGGCTCCCGCTGGGCACGCTATTCAGTCCGCGCGGCTTGGGGAGCAAACAATTCTTCCTGGGAACGATCCTGGGCATCACGCTGGCCGGGATTTTCGTCGCTTATCAGACAGCCTTCTACATGGTGGCTTACCGGTTCGGCGCCTGGTCACCCGCCGACGTGCCTTACGACGATCTGCTGAACACGCGCCTGCCCTGGCTCTTCGTGCTGCTCGGCGGATTCCTCCCCGCCGTCTCGGAAGAGTTCATGTTCCGAATGTTCGCCATCCCCTTCCTGTCGAGACTGCTGCGATACGTGCCGGTCGCGGTGGTGCTGGCGGCCTTTATCTGGGGATTCGGACACGCGGGCTACCCGCAGCAGCCCTATTGGATTCGCGGCGTGGAAGTGGGCATCGGCGGCGTGGCGTTGGGCTTGATCATGCTGCGTTGGGGCATTCTGCCGACGCTGGTGTGGCACTACTCGGTGGATGCCATGTACACCGCGCTGCTGCTGTTGCGTTCGCACCATCCGTACTTCGTATTCTCGGGGGCGGCCAGCGCGGGGATTATGGTTTTGCCGGTGATCGTCGCGGGGATCGCCTACCTGCGGCGCGGGGGCTTCGCGCCGGAACCAGCGCCCGCGCCTGATGGGGCCGAGCCCTCAATCCCTGGCTCCGAGCCATTGGGCGCGCCGGCCGCAAGCCTGCCCTACACTGCCTGGTCCAACCGCCGGCGCCTGACCGCGCTGCTGCCTCTGGGCGCGGCCGTCATGGCCATTACTGCTGTGCACGTCAGTGAATTCGGCGGCGCGCCCCGCTTTGCGCTGGGCCCAACGCGCGCCCGCGCCGCGGCCGAACAGTTCGCGCGCACGCAGGGTTTCGATCCGCGCGGTTACCGCACGGTGGTCTATCCGGTCACGAATTGGGACGACGACGGCACGCGACTCACCGCCAAATATTTCGTCCAGCGCCGCGATATCGCGTATGTGGCCGGCGCATTTCACAGCCAGGTTCCCCTGCACGGTTGGATGGTGCGGTACTTCAAGCCGCTACAGCGCGAAGAGGTGCGCGTGGCCGTTGATCCGGAAGACGGCCGCGTTTTTGAATTCGAACACATTCTGCCCGAAGACCAACCCGGCGCGGATCTATCCGCCGATGCCGCGCGCGATTTGGTGCTGCGCGCTCCCAGCCTTCCCTCGCTGGCGGGATTCGAACTCAAGGAATCCACCTCGGAGAAGAAGAAGGGGCGCCGCGATTACACCCTTGTCTGGGAGGCGGCGCCGGGCGACCCTCGCAATCTGGACGAAGCGCATTTTCGCGTGCGCGTGACGGTGGCTGGCGACCGGGTTGCATCATTCAGCTCCTTTTGGAAACTGCCCGAAACTTTCGAGCGCGCCCGCGAGCAGCGCAACGCGCTCTGGTATATGCTGCTGGTGCTGCGTATTGCCGTCAGCGCCGGCCTGCTGGTACTGGGCATGTGGCTGTTGATCGACCGCACGCGCCAGCGGACGCTACGCTGGGGAAAGGCGCTGTGGACTGCGCTGCCATTGGGCGCGGTCACGGTGGCTGGCATGGCGCTGACGTTTCCGTTGCTCTTCAGCCAATACCCCACCACATTCCCGCTGGAATCGTTCGAGGCAACGCTGGGAGTGGGGTTGTTCATCGGGGCGCTCGCATTGTTTATCGCCATAGCCTGCGGTGTGGCGGCGATCCTGGCGGTGGAACCCGATGCCCTGGCGGCGTTACGTATGGTGAACCGCAAGCTGCTGGGCATGGATGCCCTGTTCGCCGCGTGTGCGGCCGCCGTGCTGGTGGCCGCGCTGGGGCGCGTGCGCTGGCTGCTGATCGACCGGTTCCATCCGCAAGCGCTGCTCTCCGCGGATGCGCGGACCGCCTTCGCCACGCTCTCGCCCGCCGCGTCCGGCATCGCTTCGGCCTGTCAGGAGACGCTGTTTTGGCTGGCGCTGATGGCGGTTGTCGCGTACCTGGTTCGCTATCTGAGGCGCTGGCCCGGCGCGGCCGTGCTGGCTGGCCTCGCGGCAGCGGCAGGGTTGGTGCCAGGCACAGTCCACACAGCCGGCGAATTCTTCCTTTATTACGCCATCCGGTTGATCTATTTCGCGGCCGCGGTGCTGTTCGTCAAGTACATCGCGCGCCGGAATTACCTTGCGTACCTGGCGATCGCCTGGACACTGTCGTTGCTCGACAAAGGTGCGGATCTGCTCTCGCAACCGGCAGCGGCTTTGCGCGTGCAGGGCGGCATCCTGATCGCCGTGCTGGCGGCCACGTTGATCTGGATGGCGCTGATCCCACTCCGCGCACGCGATTCCGGCCGGCCAGTCTGAACGCGGGGCCGGATTCGCGCGTCTGTCAGGATAGGCATACAAATGAAGATACTTCTGCTCGCCGGACTGACTGTCTGCGCCGCCGTAGCGCAGGGCCTAACGGAACCACCGCTGTTGATGCGCGTGCATCGCCGTCTAGGTTTTGCTTCGATTCGCCCATATGCGGACTCCCGCGTTTCCCTGGATGTAGTGGGTATGGCTGCCATCACCGGCCGGCCCGAAAGCTGGTTGATCGAAGGGCACGACTCGTTCGCCGGCATCGAGGATATGGACAAGTCCATTCGCCCACTGGCGCCGTTCGGGGCCATGGATAGCAGAGAGGAGCTTTCCGGCGACGTCCTGGCGGGTTCCAGAAGCTTGATCGCGGTCTATCGGCCGGGCCTCAGCTACCGCCCGGAGCAAGCCATCCAGGCGCTGCGGAAGGCCCGCTATTGCCAGGTATCGATCTATCAGGTGCAGCCCGGCAGCGAAGCGGAGTTCGCCGAGCTGGACAAGTCGCGCCGGCTTGCCTTCGACAGCGTGAACGTCGACAGGCCCGACCTGGCCTATTATGTGCTGTCGGGCGCGGCGTCCGGAACGTACTTGTTCTTCGCGCCGCTGGTTTCCCTGAAGGTGTTGGACGATACGGCGGCGAAGGCCCCCGCGTACGCGGAAAACAGCGCGGCCAAAACCGGCGGGTTCACGCGCGAGCACTTGCTTTTCCGGGTCGAACCGGGGACGAGCTGGGTATCGGACGATTTTGCTTCCGCGGATCCGGAGTTCTGGCGGGGTAAGGGGAAGACGCCATAGACCGCAGGGCAGAATTGCCCGCCCTCGAGTTACTTTCAGAGCGTGAGCGGGGTTCAGAGAAGATCCGGCAGGAACATCGTTACGGGCGGCTTGGGGACGGGATACAGGCAGCAGTTAAGACACGCCGTTCACGCTCTAAGTTGTATAGTGACCGCGGCCCGGAAATCGTTTCATGTCAGGCGGTACTGATATGATAAAGTCACTCTACCAGCGTATTCATGCACACCAACCGATTGATCGACGAAAAAAGCCCCTATCTGCTGCAGCACGCGCACAACCCCGTAGACTGGTACCCCTGGGGGCCGGAGGCCTTCGAAAAAGCGCGCCGCGAGGACCGGCCGATCTTCCTTTCCATAGGCTATTCCACCTGCCATTGGTGCCACGTGATGGAGCGCGAGTCGTTCGAGAACGAAGATATCGCCGCGCTGATGAACCGGCATTTCGTGGCCATCAAAGTCGACCGCGAAGAGCGGCCGGACGTGGATCGCATTTACATGGCGTTCGTACAGTCTACCACCGGCGGCGGAGGCTGGCCCATGTCCGTGTGGCTCACACCGGAGTTGAAGCCGTTCTACGGCGGCACCTATTTCCCGCCCGAGCAGCGCTATGGGCATCCAGGTTTTCCGATGGTGCTGGAGCGCGTCGCGGAGGCATGGACGCAGGATCGCGATCGGATCGAGGAATCCAGCCGCGAGGCTGTTGAACAGTTAACCAGACAATCGGCTGTGGTTTCGGCCGGGCCAGGATCGGCGTTGCGTCCGGACCAAGGCACTTTGGACGCCGGCTTTTACGTGTTTCGCCGCAGCTTCGATACGCGTTATGCGGGCTTCGGGGAAGCGCCCAAGTTTCCGCGTCCCGTCGCGCTGAATTTCCTGCTGCGGTATTATGCCTGCGCCAAAAGCCAGGAAGCTCTCGACATGGTGACGGCTACGTTGCGCGAGATGGCCAAGGGCGGGATGTACGACCAGCTTGGCGGCGGTTTCCATCGCTATTCGGTGGACGCGCACTGGTTCGTGCCGCACTTTGAAAAGATGCTATACGACCAGGCGCAACTGGCCGTTTCATATCTGGAGGCGTTTCAGATTACCGGCGACGCGTCTTACAGCCAGACCGCGCGTGGCATCCTGGATTACGTACTGCGCGACATGCGCGATGCAGATGGCGGCTTCTATTCGGCCGAGGATGCCGACAGCGCGATCGATGCCGCGCATCCCGAGGAGAAGGGCGAAGGCGCGTTCTACATCTGGACGCAAGCCGAGATCGAAGCGGTGGCCGGCCAGCCCGCGGCCGAGTGCTTCTGCCACCGTTTTGGCGTGGAGCCGGACGGGAATGTCCACAACGATCCGCATCGGGAATTCAGCGGCAAGAATATTCTGTACCAGGCGCACCCGCTGGAGGATAATCCCGAGCGCGCGCGCGCAATTCTCGAAGTCTCGCGAAAACTGCTCGAAGCCCGCAGCCGGCGCGTCCGCCCGCATCTCGACGACAAGGTCCTGACCGCGTGGAACGGGCTCATGATTTCCGCCTTCGCCAAAGCCGGGGCAGTGCTGGCGGAGCCACGTTATGCGGATGCCGCCCGGCGCGCGGCAGATTTTATCGTAAGCCGCATGTATGAGCCGGCCACCGGAATTCTGCTTCGGCGGTATCGCCAGGGCGCGGCCGCCATCCCCGGCTTCCTGGACGACTACGCATTCCTCACCCAGGCGCTGCTGGATCTGTACGAAACCGGCTTCGCGTGGCGCGACCTGGAACTGGCTATCCGGCTTACGGAAAAGATGGCGGAATTGTTCGAAGATACCGCCCACGGCGCTTTCTACAGCACGGCCGCGGGCGATCCCACGCTGGTCATGCGGATCAAGGAAGACTACGATGGCGCGGAGCCTTCGGGCAATTCCATTGCGGCACTGAACCTATTGCGGCTGGCGCAGATGACGGATCGCGCGGATTTTCGTGCGTCCGCGGCGCGCGCGTTGGAAGCTTTTGGATCGCGCATGGTGACCGCACCGGTGGGTGTCCCGCAAATGCTGGTGGCTTACGAATTCAGCATTTCCAAGGCGAAGCAGATTATCCTGGTCGGCGAGCGCGATGCGCCCGATACGCACCAGTTGCTGGCCGCGCTCCAGTCTCGCTTCGTGCCGCATCGGGTCGTGATGCTGGTGACTGCGGAATCGCGCCAGGCGTTGGCCCGGTACCTTCCCGCAGTCGCGGATATGACGGCCCTGGGCGCACAGGCGACGGCTTACGTCTGCGAAGATTACGCCTGCAAGCTGCCCACCGCGGACGCGGCGGCGTTCGCCCAGTTGTTACAATAGAAGTCACCCAAACAACAGGAGGAGAAATGGAACGACCAGGAGCAACGACGCTGCGCGGAGATCCCAAGACATTGATCGGGCCGGAGCTGAAGCCGGGCGATGCCGCGCCCGATTTCGAGGTAGTGGACGGCAGCCTGAAGCCGGTCACCCTGGGCGACACGGGAAGCCACGTGCGTATCTTCAGCGTGATACCGTCGCTGGATACGCCGGTGTGCGACGCGCAGACCAAGCGGTTCAACGAAGAAGCCGCCAAGCTGCCCAGCGTGGATATCATCACGGTGAGCATGGATCTTCCTTTCGCGCAGAAGCGCTGGTGCGGCGCTTTCGGAGTGGATAAGGTGAAGATGCTATCCGACCATAAGGACGGCTCGTTCGGTAGCCACTATGGCACGTTGATCAAGGAACTGCGCATTGAGAGCCGGGCTATATTCGTGGTGGGCAAGGACAACACCATCAAACACGCGGAATATGTAAAGGAAGTTGCGGACTTTCCGAATTATGAAACCGCGCTGGCTGCGGCGCGCGCGGCATCGTCGTAATTTATTACCGAGCCGCAACCTTTACCGAGCCGCGACCTTTACCGCGACCGTGAGGGAGCGGTGTTGACTTGAGGCAACTCTGAGTACGGATTCTCCAACCCCGGTCCTTGCTGAACGAGTCCTGGCTCGGGCAGTGGAAAGTCCGCTGGTGCGCGGGGGGCTCACGATCGGGGCGGGCATCGTCATCGGCAACATCTTCGGCTTCGTGCGCGTCGCGCTGACCGCCTACCTGCTGGGCACGCACTCGCAGGCGGATTCTCTGGCCGTGGCCATAAGCCCGCTGGATGCGCTCAATGTCGTACTCATTAACACCATGGTCTTCGCCTTCGTGCCCATGCTCACGGCACGGCAAGGCGCCGACCGCACCGCGCTGTTCCTGAAGCTGAACAGGTGGTTCGCCTGGCTGTTTACTTTGTTGACGGTGGCCATCGTGTTGGCCGCGCCGCTGCTGATCGCCGTTCTGGCGCCGGGCCTCGACCCGCGCTACTTTAGCACCTCCGTGAACGTCCTGCGTATCGCGGCGTTCTCCATTATGGCGGCCGGCGCGGCGGCCATCAACTGTGCCTTGCTATATACGGACCGCCGCTTCGCTCCCTTCGCTTTCTACCAGGCTTGCCTGAATGTGTTCACCATCGCCGGCGCTGCCAGCATGTGGCATGTCCTGGGGGTTTATGGGTTTGCCATCGGTTACACGGTGGGCGCGTGGGCGCAGCTCGCCGTGGTCCACTTCTGCGCGCGCGCGGGTTTGGAAACCCGCAACCTGCCGCCCTCGAAGGTGGATTGGCGCGAATTCCTGGGCCGGCCCGTGGCCGTCTCGCTCTATGCCGCCAGCCTGGCGCTCAACATCGTTTTCACTCGCGCCTGGGCGACCCATATCGGACCGGGCATGGCCGCCGCGCTGGACTATTGCATGCGCGGCGTGGGCGTGCCGTTGGCATTCCTGGTGAGTCCGATTTCCAATTCGCTGCTGCCGGAGATCGCCCGCCTGCGCAGCCAACTGCGCCTGCGGCAAGCCTTCCGCCTGATCGATAGGACACTCGGCGTGGCGGCCCTGGCAGCCTTCGCGGGATGCGCAGTAGCGATGGCCTTGCGCAGCCCGCCATCACCATCCTGTTTCAACGCGGCAACTTCACGGCGGAATCCACCGCGCTGGTCTCGACGGTTTTCCTGGGCCTGGCGCCCAGCTTGGTCGGCTGGAGCCTGTTGGAGTTGACCGGACGCTCGCTGTTTGCGCTGGATCGTCCCGCACTGGCGCTGGGCGCCTCGTTCATCCCGGTGCTGGTCAACGTAGCGCTGACTTTTTGGTTGCATTCCCTGCAGCCGCAGTGGATCGGCTTAGGAGCGTCGGTGGGATTCATGGCCGGATTCCTGGCGCTATTCGCCGCCGCGCACGGCAGCCGTAAAAGGTGGATGGCGGCGAGTCTTTCAGCGTGATACTATCCGTAGTATCAATGGGAGGCCTTCGGCTCCAGGAACGAAGCCGCCCGCCGACTATTAAGATCGTGTAGCGATTTATGCCGCGGCGTTGCAGCACGTCAGTGGATGTGACGCCGCTTAGGAGAATAAGATCACGATGGGAATCAAGGAAAGACATGGCAGACTCGAAGCAGATAGAGAAGTGGATTCGCCAGTTGGCGCAACGAAGACGCAACGTCCGGCTTACGGAGATTGAATGGGTCGTGAACCACTCGGGATGAACGGCTACGACACCGGATCTCGCACCAACGTCCATCAGACGATCTTTCGGGTCGGGACAAGGAAATTCGGCGTATGCAGCCACAATCCTGGGAGCAAGCAGGTGAAGGCCTGCTACCTTTATGAGTTTGTCGATGCAATGATCTATCTACTGTAGTGCGTCACTCAGATTAACGATTATGCGTCGCATTGTGGGGCGGGCTATTCAGCCCGCGGACCCGCTTTCCAGCGGGGTCCAGCCGCCTGGAAAGGCGGCTGCGGCCAGGATTGGCCGCCCCACACGGGCATCCAAATACTCTTCGGGATTTCGGGCGCACTACACTAGGTCTCTACAATGAATGAATCCGTGAAAGATGTCGCCTACTATATGACCCTGCCGTACGCGATCATGCTACGACGCGATGAGGATAACGATGTTGTCGGACGCATCGAAGAATTGCCGGGTTGTGTCGCCCACGGAAGCAACGAGACCCAAGCGATCGAGAATCTGAGAGAGATGCAGAGGCTCTGGCTGGAGGAGTGCGTCGAGAATGGTCACGATGTTCCCGTACCTGCACTCGAATCGGTACTGCCGAGCGGGAAGTGGGTGCAACGCGTTCCTCGGAGTTTGCACCGGCGGCTCGTCCAATTGGCGAAGCATGAGAACGTAAGCCTGAATCAGTTGGTCACCGCATTGCTTTCGCACGCTGTGGGCTGGGGCGTCTGGGAAATGGCGGTGGGGAGCCTGCCGGAGCGGCGTCTCGCTCGCAAAACCACATCGTCCGGTCCTCACGGCCTCAGCCGCAACGATGGTGGGAGTCGGAAAGCTATGGGGCGGAGAGCCGCTTCTCTGGTTAAGACCTAGCTTCCGAAAGTTTTCGTCGCGGCGCAGTTTCACTCCCGTGGAGCGTTGCACAGCCGCTCGTACTCCGCGTTGAACTCACACCCCAGCAGTGCGATGGCCGCCACCAGGTACATCCACACCAGCAGCGCGATGCTGGCGCCGATACTGCCGTACATTACGTTGTAGTGCGCCATGTTCCGCACGTACCAGCCGAAGCCATTGGTGGCCAGCATCCAGAGCACCGTGGCCACCACCGCGCCGGGGAAAAGTGCGCCGAAGCGCTGCTTGCGATTGGGGCCGAAGTAATATAGCAGCATGGTCACCAGGATGGTGGTGGCGAACGCCACGGTGTATCGCGCCAGGCGGCTGACTAACTCCCAAGCCCACGCCCACGGATTCCACAAAGGGTCCACCTTAATCCATTCCAGGACCGCGCTCTCTATCTGCGTGCCGAAGAGCAGCAGCGCGGACGCGGCCACCAGGGGCGTCGCGGACAACAGCACCAGCATGATCGCCACACCCGTGCTTTGCCAGAAATTGCGGCTGCGCGGTACCCGGTACGCGGCTTGAAAGCCCTCCATGAGGCTCTTAAAGACGCTGGAAGCCGCCCATAGCGAAACCATCGCAGCCACCGCCAATACCAGCCACGGGCGCGCGCCTTGGACCTGAAAATGGTGCATGACCAGATCTTCGGTGCCCGGCGGAACCACTTGCGCAAGCACCGTCTCGATGGTGTCGAATACGAATCGGGCGTGGGTTTGAATCAGGATAGTGGCGGCGGAAGTCAGCACCGGGAAGAACGACAGCAACGCCGAGTAGGCTGCGCCCTTAGCGATGCTGAAGCAATTGTCGTCGGCTGCCGCGACAATGCTTCGCCGCAGGAGATAGGGAAAAGTCTTCCACACCGGGCGCACAGAGCCAGTATAACGGTGTAGCCGTGTTAGCGCATGCTGCATTGACACACCATGGGATTCGTGCTGAATCTAACAGACAGCGCGCCGCGGCGGATAGCCGGCTCAGACTCTAGTAGAACCCGGACTAACTGGCCTTCTTGGCCTCTTGCGCCTTCCGGTACGCCGCCCACCTTTTCTTGGTGGCCGCCACGATACGAGCCCGCCCCGCCGCGCTGATCACACGTTTTTTCGGCTTGGGCGCCGCCGCCTTGGTGGTGTGCCCGGCTTTGTAAGCGGCCCACCTCTTCTTCTGAGCTAGAGCGATGCGTTTACGCGCTGCCGCGCTCATGGTGCGTTTCTTAGGTGCGGACGCTCCGGCAGCCGCGGCGGCGGGAGCCGGCCGGGAAGCCGAATTCCCCGCTATCTGGCTGCGTAGTTCCGCTATCTTCTGCACGACCTGCTCCCGCCTTACCTGGAAACCGATCAAGGCAGCTTCGAGTAGTTCCGTGTCTTGCTTGGGTGTTCTTGGCATCAGGTTGATTATACCCATACTTACCCGGCGTTGTCTCGTACCTTTGGGTCACTCGGTCCAATCCGATTTAGCGGGAGTAGCGTGCGGGCGATACAATACCAAGGTGGACCGCAGGAGCTTTCTAGGGATCGTGGCCCCCGTAGCCATTCGGCACAAGTTGGCGGGGGCAGTATCTATTCCGATCGTCGACACGCACATACATCTCTTCGATACGGCTCGTGCGCAAGGCGTACCTTGGCCCGATAAGCAGGACCCCGTTCTCTACAGGCCGGCCTTGCCAGGCAGATATCGCAAGGTCACCGAAGGTCTGGGCATCGTAGGCGCGATCGAAATCGAATGCAGCCCATGGCTGGAAGACAATCAGTGGGTCCTGGACGTGGCCGCCAAAGACTCGATTATCGTGGGCACGATTGGCGACCTGGAACCCGGTCATCCGCAGTTCCGCGCCCACCTGGAACGTTACGCGCGCAATCCCCTGTTCCGAGGCATACGCTATGGCAACCTATGGGGCCGGGACTTAGGAGCGGATCTGAAGAAGCCGGAATTCGTAGCCGGACTCAAGGCGCTATCGGAGGCCGGCCTCGCGCTGGATACTGCCAATCCGACGCCGGCGCTGATTGCCGCCGTAGCGCGTCTGACCGATCGCCTTCCCGACCTGCGCGTGGTCGTGGACCACCTGCCGGAGCTCGATCCGGCCACCGCTAACCTGCGGGATCTGGCCCAGCGACCGCAGATCTATATCAAAGTTTCCGGAGTGCTGCGCCGCGTGTCCGGGCGGGTGCCTCTCGATACGGACTTCTACCGCGACAGACTCGAT
>Ga0187867_10004046_pt1 | contig 11481 bp, 17 predicted proteins | sample June2016WEW_13_1_FD_132976 | JGI IMG/M metagenome (GOLD analysis project Ga0187867, IMG submission 132976) | Peatland microbial communities from SPRUCE experiment site at the Marcell Experimental Forest, Minnesota, USA - June2016WEW_13_10 | ecosystem: Environmental > Terrestrial > Soil >... | reverse complement strand
TCCCGGCATGCGCTGGCTGACGACCAGTTTGTCTTCGCCCTTCGTGCACCGCGTGGTCACTACGGTAGTCCCGCTCTGTGTCGGGCCGCGGACTCGATAATGCACTGCCGTTGTGGGTGACTAGCCCACCGCCCCAGAGGCCCTCGCTCAGGTCCGGGTTGTACTGTCCCGGTCCGTCATCACTTAATCGGCCTCATCCGCCCCACTCGCAGGTACATCGCAATTTCACCGCACGGCGGCTTATAGGCGATGCCTTCGCTGCGCGGGAGCGCCGAGGCGACCCGCGAGTGGTTCCGGGCTTTCACTGCTCATTCCTTCCTGGCATGCCGTCCTCTCCGACCCCGAGGAGTCCGACATCGATATTTTCCAGAACTTCGATGCCAACATTGGCCTTCGCCGAATGACCACCGGCTCGGCACTCCCAACACTCCCGCAATCCGTTCCACGCGAGCGGTCGATTTCGTGGCTTCATCGATCGCCGTGGGTTTAGGTGCTGTGTTTGTCAATGGCTGCACCCGTAGGCATTGATTGCCTGATCGTACGATCTGAGGACCTCGACCGTCAGAGACGACTATATTGGCCCCCCGGTGCGGCGGTTTCTACGCTGGCGCCACGGCCGGAGCGGCGCGCCGCACAAGCATAGTACGATGGCGGTCGAACACCACAGGGCGTGTGGACGCCCGCTGCACGGACCGCAGGGCGTAATCGCCTAGGCGAAGTCTCTAAATTCATTTGGGAACTAGAACCGAATCGGTCTCCCGGAACCAAGAGCGTCGATTATTGTCATTGTTTAATCACGGAACGCTGGTGGCTTGGTCTATCGCGGCGGGGATCGCAAGTGCCCAAATGCTGTCGCGTCTGCCGCCTTGCCGCGTGCCCGAAGGCGAAAGTAGGTCCGCCAGTGCATTCGGCGTGGCTTTTCTGGGAGGGGTTCACACAGGTTCGGGCTACCACCAAGCCGCGTCCTGATCTTCCGTGACCGGCGTATGTCACGAAGCATCGGGCTCTCTGACTGGCTTGCATAGGCTAGCCCGCAACAATTTCTGCACGCAAAAAAGCTGCCCGCGCCGTACAGCACCGCGACCCGTCGTCCACAGTATCGGCCGCCGGAATAGAGGGTGCAGACGAACCAAGGACGTTCACCTCCAACGTGGCACGTCGTCCAAGTCAGCGGGACGCGCTGTTCAATTAGCGTCCACTTCTTGTCGCGGGGGTTTGCGACCACAATGTCAAGATTACTGTATCAGGCTCAGTGCGGACAAAAATGCTACCGCATGGCACGCCTTGGAAATTCCAAAACCATTGAAACAATTGGCCAGCGCGTAAAAATCCTCGACGTTTCCATTCGCGCACGTCAATCGAAGTATAGCTCTCACAGGTTGGGCGACCCATTTGCTAACCTGTCAAAATCATTTGGCAAATGACGACCTGTGAGGACAAACCGCTCACGGCTTTTACTCGCTGTTGTGCGCCCGCGTTGGGCATGCTGACTTGCGCTGGCAACGTCCGCTTCGAGAAACCACTTCGGACCTGGGGGACACTGGCGCCGAATGGCATCCTCCCCAGCTCACCGGTTCTTCAGCGCGTCACGGATATCAGTCAGCAACTGCACTTCCTTGGAAGGAGGTGCTGGCGCCGGCGGCGGTTCTGCCGTCTTCAGCCGACTGATCCCCTTGATCGCTAGAAACAGAGCAAAGGCGATAATGAGGAAGTTGAGAACGAGGGTGAGAAAATTACCCCAGGCGAGCACCGCGCCCTGCTTCTTGGCATCGGCCAACGCCGCCGCCGTCACCTTCGACGACAGCGGAAGGAAATAGTTGGAGAAGTCGAGCCCGCCCGTGACCGCACCGATGATTGGCATAATAATATCGCTGACCAGCGAATTCACGATCGCGCCGAAAGCGGCACCGATAATGACGGCGACGGCGAGATCAACGACATTACCCCGCATCGCGAATTTCTTGAATTCTTCGAGCATTACCCCCTCCGTCCCTGTTACATCACACGCCTCGCCCGGCGCGTGCTATCAAATGATATACCGCGAGAGCGATCTCCGATACCGAGCCGGCGGATCGGGATGTGCAAAACGTGAACCGCTGTGGGCCTGCGTGGACTGCGTTAAGGTCGTGCCACTTGTTACTGCGTCGCCCTGGGCGTAGGGTGTTGGTACAAACAGCTATAAAGGGGGCCATTCCATGAAAATCTCTATATTGGCTGCAATACTCGCTTTGATCATGGCGTGCGGCTCGGCGATTGCGCAGGACGCGACGTGCGGATCGAAAGCTGTCGGCAAGGATGGCAAGCCGCTGGTGGGCGCTGCGAAGACCAGCTTCATGAAGAAATGCTGCGAAGACAGCGCCGTCAGTAAGGACGGCAAGCCGCTCTCTGGCGCTGCGAAGACCAGCTTCGTGAAGAAGTGCACGAGCGGATAGGTCGACCGAGGAGACTGCAATGAAAGCTCCGTTTTTTGCGGCCGCATGCGCGGCCTTTGCCGCTATTGTTTCGATTTCATCGCCGTCGATCGCGCAAGAGAAAACCGTCAAGCAATGCCAAGATGAATGGCGGGCCAACAAGGCAGAGAACCAAGCCAAGGGGGTCAAGAAAAAGGATTACGTCGCACAGTGCCGGGGGGCGGCTGCAGCCACTCCACCGGCTTCTGTTCCTGCGCAGGCGCCTTCACCACCTCCGCCAGCGTCGGCAGAAAAGAGGAAGACAGCGAAGGAATGTCGATCCGAATGGCGGGCGAATAAGGCCGATAACGAGGCGAAGGACATAACTGAAAAGCAATACGTCGAGCAGTGCCGTACTGGCCGTGTCACTGCTGCGCCGGCCCCGCCTCCGGCGCCTACTGCTAGGTCCGCACCAGCGCGCGCCCCCGCACCGGCAACCACCATCGCAACTCCACCGCCGGCTGCGGCGACCGCGCCTACTGGTGCTGGCCAGTATAGGATGGAGGCCGAGGCGAAGGGTCATTGCCCCGCGGATAGCGTCGTATGGGTCAATCTAAAATCGAAGATCTACCACTTTGCAGGGACGAAGAGCTACGGAACGACGAAGGAAGGTGCTTACATGTGCGAAAGAGAGGCTGTAGCCCAGGGCGACAGAGCCTCGAAGAGGGAAAAGCATCCTTGAACTCGGCAAGAATGGAACTCGTTGTTCACCAGCGGTCAACTCGGCTCGCTCGACTGCGGCGGCCGTGTTTGCAACAGAGCTCTGGTTGTTCTAGCGGCACCGCTCGTGGTGCAGCCGTCGGCGCCTTTATCTGGAAGTTGCTCCTTGCGCCGGGCGAATCTCCTGGAAATGATCGGGCTGTGTGCCTTCGCCCGCCGCTTGAGCGCGCGTTAGGTTGGCATTGTTTTACCGACGGCCCGTTAGCGCATGGTAGCCCCAAAGCACTATAACAGAGCCAATGACGGCCACAATCATACTCCAGATGTTGAGACCGGTTACGCCTTGCATGCCGACTGCGCTGAACAGAACTCCTCCGACGATCGCACCAATGACGCCCAGCGCGATGTCGAGCCAGAGGCCTTCACCGCTCTTGTTGACAATCTTGCTACCAATAAATCCGGCAATAAGGCCCAATATAAGCCAGCTGATAATTCCCATGGGATTTGCTCCAACTCGTTGCGCCTGTATCGTAGCAGTTGTTAGTCCTGTGTCACCAACTCGGATGCCGTGTTGATGACTTAAAATCATTGTAATCTCGAAACTGGGACCCGCGAAATTCAGGTTGGACCCAAGTGGGCGCCGATTTGGACGCTGCGGGCCACACTGCTAGTTGGCACAACGATAATGGAGGCGGTAATGGGTTTCCTTGATGATTTACTCAACAAAGCGGTCCCACAGGGAAGCGGCATCGCGAAACCGTTGATGCTGGCTTTCATCGCGCTGCTGGCATCAGGCGCCCTTACGCGCAAGCAGGCGCCTGCCTCGGCACCGGGCGCGAGCCCGGGGTCCCGCACGGACGCTGGCGGATTGTTGGGAGGATTGGGCGGACTGCTCGGAACGTTGGAGCAGGGCGGTCTTGGCGACGTAGCGAAATCATGGGTGGCTAACGGGCAAAATCAGCCGATCTCGCCTGGCTCACTCGGTTCAGCGCTCGGTCCGTCGATTGTTAAAGCCTTGGCCGAAAAGACAGGCATGTCCGAACAGGAAGTGACTGCGCAACTGTCACAAGTGCTGCCGGGTTTCGTCGACAAGTTGACGCCGCAGGGGCGTCTTCCCACGCAGGACGAGCTTGCCCGGGTCGGCGGCTGAGAATGACACATGCGCACCGATGATTTTCGTCCTAGCGGAAACGTCGAAGACGATCGCGAAGCAAGCGCATCCCGCGGCGGCGTGCCGGGCGGCAAGGGTGGCCTCGGTATCGGAGCGGTCGTCATTATCTTCCTGATCAGTTGGTACTTCGGTATCGACCCGAGCGTGCTTCTCAATGGCGCGCAGCTCCTCCTCGGGGGCGGTTCACTCTCGCAGCAGACCAGCCCGGCTCCGCCCGTCACCGCCGGTACGCCGAACGATCCGACCGGAAAATTTGTCGCCTTGGTTTTGGGCGACACCGAAGACCGTTGGACGGAAATCTTCGCTGCGAGCGGGCGGACCTATAACCCGCCAAAGTTACGCCTGTTCGCGGGATCAGAGCCGACGCTCTGTGCCTTTGCCCGGTCGGCTATGGGGCCGTTCTACTGCCCACGCGATCAGCGCATCTATCTCGACACATCGTTCTTTGACGATCTTCAGAACAAGTTCGGCGGCTGCGCGAACAGCAAGGCCTGCCAATTTTCTGAGGCTTATGTAATCGCGCACGAGGTCGGTCATCACGTGCAGGACGAGTTCGGCATTCTGCCGCGCGTGATGGAGGCACAGCAGGCCGCATCAAGCAAAATCGAGGCGAACCAGCTCCAGGTACGTGTTGAGCTACAGGCGGATTGCCTCGCCGGCGTGTGGGCGAACCGTGCTCAGCAGAAGCATAACTTCCTCGATCCAGGCGATGTCGATCAGGCTTTGCAAACTGCTTCGGCCATCGGCGATGACCGCCTGCAAAAGGAGACGCAAGGCTATGTCGTGCCCGACTCCTTCACCCACGGCACGTCCGAGCAGCGCAAGCGGTGGTTCCTCAACGGCTTCAATTCGGGCCAAGCCTCGGCCTGCGATACGCTGTCGGCCAGCACGTTGTAGGTTGTTAACCTCTTTCCAGGGCGCAGTGCGGCTTTACTTTTTTCACTTTTGCAACGTACGCAACGCTGTCTAATGATCTAATGTCGCTCTTTCCGGAACCACAACAAAACGTCAGCGGGCAACGTGAGCGCTGCGGCGGAGGCATCGTGCAAATCGCGGATGCCCAGGTCGCACGGTGGTACGGTTGGTGTCAGAACCGTGCCGCAAGCAGGCTGCCTTGCCACCGTGCAAGAGGCGCTATCCGGCAATCGCTGGGGTCGTCCTCAACCAAGCCCGCCCAAGCTAGTGAAACGCTCGCAGCGTAGGGATATCCGCGTTGTTACCGGATGATCGAGCGTCGATGCGGCGGCACCAATTTCAGGCAAATGCTAGAAAAATCCAAGCGCCGGCGTTAGCCCGCCCGCAATTGCCGTTCGCTACGTGTTTCCACTGAGAGGGGCTGTCGCCAGTCGCTCGGGCGCGGCGGCCGCAACTTGGAACCGCACATCATGCACACACTAAGACGCCGGTCGTCGCGCCGCCACTGCTTCCGCGCGGCAAAAATTCAGCTCGGTGCTTGGACGCGCGACTGCCTCGTTATAGACATTTCCGATGGTGGTGTGCGGCTCAATGCCGAGGGATTAGACGTTCCTAATGAATTTGTACTGCTCCTTTCCGCCGACGGTGTCGTCCGGGAGAGCATGTGCAAGGTGGCCTGGCGGCACGGCGACGAAGTTGGCGCCAAGTTCGTTGCCGCCGCCCGGCGACCGCACTTTGCTGAGCCGGAAAAGCATTTTGCTTGATCGTTTTCGAATTGGAACGCTATCCGTCGCGCACACTGGACGTGAAAGGTGGCACGGTACGCCGCGCCAGCGCGTTTTACCTTTTCACCGTGTCAGTGGCCGAAACCGCAGCCGCAAACTCGCACCTAACGCGGGCGCGCATGTGTCTGCGACCGGCGAGGCGGCCAGCTCGACTCCACCGCGACCAAACGCTCACCGTTCACTAGACCATCGCGTCCCGCACTCCCCCGACGCTCCCCGCGAGTGTAGAAATACGGTCAGGAAAAAAGTGACGGTCTAAGGGCGACAAAACGCCGCGCGAGCAAATGAAAAGATCACAGAAATTCCTTAGTTCCGGCCTTTAGTCGTCTAAAACACCCGTATGATTTTCAACCGGCAGTTTGAAAAATCGAGGCGGGTTGACTTCCGTTGCGTTCCCCCTGTCTCGTTAGCCCCGAGCGCATAAGCCCCCCGCGCTTGGGGCTCTTTCTTTAATCATCTACGCGATTTCTGAATAGAGAGGCCGGCATTGCTGGCGAGCCCCGCGCGGTGTGTGCGTCTCGATTGGTTGTCTACTGCCGGGCCAGGACGCGCATAACCTGCGTTGCCATTCGGCGCGCCACCGCCTTCGCGCTCGCCCACAGGACGACCGTCTTTATTAAGCCGCGTCGCGGGCGCGTGTCCGACAGCAACGCTCGAAGCCGCGGCGATGACCCAACGGATGTGCTGATTGTGCCGGTCCCATAGCTCTACGCGAAACGGCAGCCGCGTAGGAATGTCATGCAAGTTGGGATTGGCCAGTTCCCCAATATTATGGCGCAAACGCCACAAAGCTCATTTGGCGATAAAAATCATTTCACGAGACGTGACTAAAATATCACAGCCCGGCGAATAAATGCTGACCCCCAGAGGATCGGCTTGGCCACAAAGAAAAGCCCCGAGCAGTCTACTGGCTTGGGGCTGGGGGAGTTTGTTGCACTTAGGCTTCTAGGCCGGGCGGCAAGGTGTCGGGGGATGGGGGAGCCGCCCGGTCGGCCTATCAAACAAAAAATAGCGGCGCACCCGGGCAGGTGCAACAGTCGTTACGCCGCATCGTTAACCGCTGCGGCCACGTAAGCTCACGAAATTGGGGGCGAAGACGCCTTATTGCTGCGTCTATAGCTCGTCCAAATTCTCAGGCACCTCGCCGAATGATTTCAAAATTGTGGCGTCGGCGAAACTTCCGATATTCGGATCGCCGCTCCGTTTGAACGCAAGCGTACCGGCGTTCGCAGCATCCCGCGACATTAACTCGGCTCGCCGGATCGCAGCCCCTTCGTTGGGCATCTCTTGCGCCTGGCCCGGCGCCACTCCCTCTTCCGTCCTCACAAACGGCAACGCTACGTAATAGGTGACGGACATTCCTGCCTCCCTATTTGGTCCTTCTGTGGAAGGGGATTGGTTGAAGGCGCCCGCGGACCCAGTTGTGATAAGCTACAAGAAATGGGGGCAAATCATCGATATGAACGGTACGTTGTTTCAACCCGAGAGACAGGCGAGTTTAAAATCAATCTCATGCGGAAGGATCGCTATCAGCAACGCGACAATTGTTTGGGAAAATTGCAAAGTCAAAGTGAGAGGTCAACATGGCGCTGCCGCCCGGAGAAGAGGACATTGACTATAATGGCTTTCGCTTGGAGGTGAGACGATTTGGATCGGGTTGGCGCATTCTAATATATGCTCTGGACGGTATTTATGGTTTGGAAAAAAATCCAAATACACGTCAATATGGCGAACGGAATAAAGTCGTGGCCGAAGCAAAGGCCCTAGTGGATCAGCATAGGGCCAGTCCGGAACGTTAGCGGCGCGGTGACTATCGAGTGCTACGCAACTTGTTGCTCCCGAGCGGCTTCCAACTCAGAACAGCTGGGATCGCAGACCCATGCGTCTTTGGCAAACCACTTGTGCGTGACGCGGCAGAGCGGACAGTAGGTCCGGCTGAAGAATACGGGGGAGGTGCGGAAGGTCGCTAATTCAACGTATCTGCCTGTGGAGATTGCTCGCCCTGTCTTCGGACAACTGATCATCAAGGCGCGCCTGTGTTTCGGACAGGGGCGATATTTTTAATGGCCCGAATGCCGACGCACGTGTCGGATCAACGTTGGAGGAGCGCCTCCAATTCGTCGAGAAGCAGGAGAAATTGACTCAGGACTATCAGGGAGAGGCGTTTCGCGCCTACCTTGCGAAACGATGCGCGGACACGCGGGCTGAGGAGACACTGAAAAAATATGTGAATCAATTTTTGGAGGCGGCATCCCTTCCCGAACAATTTCGTTGGCTTGGCCGCATGCGTCGGCTTTTCGCTGTCGTATATGCGAGTGCTGCCCAAGCCATCGATTACGGCATTCTGCCTTGGAAAAGAAAGGCGACGCTCAAGGCTGGTTTGGCGTGCATGACGGACGCTATGGACCAGCTCACCGCGAACGTCTCAGATAACCGAGAAGGGGGAGGGGACCGAATTAAATCTGACGATACCCTGGTGGCGGAGTTCAAGCGTCGGGTCGAAGAGGCCAAATTCGTGCGCATCGAGCGAAATAGCCGAAAACCGTATTGCACGGCAAAACGACTGAAGAAAGCCGACGGATACATCCAGGCTACCCTGCCCGGACGGGTTCGGTATCTGCTTCGCAGCAAAGCGCTGGAGCGATGGTTTCCAAATGTGACGACGCGCAAGCACCTCAGTGCAGTTCTCCGCTCTCGCGGGATACTAAAGGCGGGGCGACGAGCGGACACAAGCACGCGACAAATTCATATCGCTCCGCTTAAGAGAAGGGTTTCTTGTTACTTGCTGCTTCGAAAGCGGATCTCCGAATAATCCTTCCAGACCCGCCCTGGATCATCCGCGTGGTGGCGGGCCGCCCAGAGGGCGGGACATTTTATTGCAAAGAATCATGAGTTGCAGCCAACAAACGGCGATTCTGCCCAACCCATCGTCAGATATCAAATTTGTAAAATAAGCCGATCAAACCGCATCGGTTTTGATCCGGAATTAAATCGGAGAAGGATTGTGGGTGAAAATTCCAAAATCGAATGGACCGATCATACGTTTAGTCCATGGATCGGCTGCCAGCACGTGTCGCCTGGTTGCGTTCATTGCTATGCCGAAGCGCAAAATGCTTTCCGCAAGTGGAGTGGCGGTACATGTGGCCCACACGCACCGAGGAAGCGAACATCGGAAGCGACTTGGAAAGGGCCTATCAAATGGAGTGCAGAAGCTCGCGCATTTAAAGAAGAGTACGGCCATCGACCGCGGGTATTCTGTGCGTCTCTTGCAGACGTGTTTGATAACCAGACTCCCTCAGAGTGGCGCCGAGACTTGTTTGCACTGATCCGAGATTGTCGGCGGCTAGATTGGTTGCTGCTTACGAAGCGACCGCAGAATATTCCGAAAATGCTGCCGGCAGACTGGGGCGAGGGCTATCGCAATGTATGGCTTGGCGTGACTGCTGAAAATCAAGAATGGTTTGATCGCCGATGGAAAGATCTCCAGAATATCTCAGCTGTAATCAAATTCATTTCCTACGAACCGGCTGTTGGGCCCTTGCGGTTACCGAAACACGGCCCATTCCCGGATTGGCTAATATCCGGCGGTGAAAGCGGCGGCGGAGCCCGGCCGATGAAACCGCGGTGGGTTCGGGATATCATTGCGGATTGCCGCCTCAGGGGAGTAGCACCGTTCCACAAGCAGTGGGGATCCTATCAAAATAATCCCCTCGTTATGGAGCGTGGGATGAGTCCTGCAGATGCCAAGGCCTTAGACCAATATGGCAAAGGAGGCGGCATGGTGGATGGCGAGCTGGTCCGTGAATTTCCGACGCGCCGCGATGTCGCTCATCGCAATGCGGCCTAGCCTATCCTCAGTCGTAAACTACCTCGGCAAAACATTGGGTGGAGGCCAACATGCGTACTAACAAATACGGCGTTAGAGGTCTCAAGAGCGTTCAATTGAAAAGAGGGCTCGTCTACTTTTAAGTTCCGCCTGTGTCGCTGCAGAAAGCTGGTATTTTTCATCATAAAACACTCGGAATGGATTTTGACATTGCAGCTACAAGGGCACGCCACTGGAATGCCAAACTCAAAGCGCATCGCCTCTCCGTCAACGGGGTTAAGCCGACTTTGTCGGTCATCAATCTGATGAGCGTCGCTTATCTCCTGCGGGAATTTGAAGCTTCCCCTAGATTCGCCAGATATTCGCCTCGGACACGTGAGGACTACTCATACATTTATCGACACGTCGAGACCCATATTATTGACGGTCAGCGAATGTTCGGTGTAGTGCCAATTTCAGAAGTAACTAAACAGATGGTTTACACCCTGTACGAGAAATATGTCACAGCGCATGGCAACGATTCGACGAATAAGACGACCACGGCTTGTCAGGCCGCTTTCAATTACGGAACGCTGAAGTTCACAGGAATGTCAATTAATCCGTTCACGCACCTCGGTGCGTCAAGATCGCTGCCCAGGCGACGACGGTGGATTGACGAGGAACTGGAGACCTTCATTAATAAAGCAACCGAGATGGGATATTCCTCAGTTGGCCGATTGGCATCAGAATAATCATTTCTAATGGCCCAATCGCCACCGCTAGAACGGGACCCGGGCGGCGTAGCCGTGATTTTAGACCAATTCTGCAGTCCGAGATTCACTAATTTCTCGTACGCGCAGATTGGCTCGATGTCCTTCACTCTTCGGATCTCGATTCAATCACCAAGAATGCTTCGATAAAGTATGACCTAATGGGCGTTGAAGTTCTGCTCAAAACAGATGAACCACGATGCCAATCCCGATGGACAAGATTCTCCAGGAAATCGCCGATCAGGCTTATTACGCCTCCAGCCTGAGGCGTAATGGCGTCCAACCGACCCGTGACGTGTTTTTAGCCGAAGTGCTGGGTGAACTTGAAGCTTCTGGCGATGCGATGCGGTTCGTGGATGCCAAGGGCCGGATTGCGTGGATGGCGACGCCGAGGCTGCGCGACTATCTGCAGGACCTTGAACTTGAAGCGGAGGAAGATCTTGAGGACGAGTTCTAGCCATGCACGGTCGTGAACGGACCACCATCGCGCTTTCGACCGAAGCTGTGCGGGCCAATCTGCTGCGTCTCGAAACTGAGTGGGAAATGGTTCAAGAGAGCCGAGACCGGGATGCAATCTATGGATATCTGACCACCGTTTTCGAACTTGTCGTGTGCTGGGCGAAGGAGGGAAAGGCGGTCAAACGTGCCTGTCGGGCGTTATACCTGCGAAGGCACCATTCGGAACGCGAGCCCAAACCGTTTGCCGCTGTGATCCTTTGCACGGCTGATCGTGGCAAGCTCGATGATCGGATGCGGAGCAAGTGGTCGCGCGTGTTGCGGTACGCGGCGGAATACAAGGGCCTGGATGAGCCGCTGCGTGATTTCATCAAACGCAGGGGCGGCATCAACAAATGCGCGTCGCGGTTTGCCCGTCGCCTCGGGCGAGGTAGGCCGGATAGAGCCGCACAGCGTCAAGCTTGAACTT
>Ga0187867_10004044_pt1 | contig 11483 bp, 11 predicted proteins | sample June2016WEW_13_1_FD_132976 | JGI IMG/M metagenome (GOLD analysis project Ga0187867, IMG submission 132976) | Peatland microbial communities from SPRUCE experiment site at the Marcell Experimental Forest, Minnesota, USA - June2016WEW_13_10 | ecosystem: Environmental > Terrestrial > Soil >... | reverse complement strand
ATGGGCTGACATTGGGGGTTCCAGCCCTCCCAGTTTGGTGGGTCCAGCAGTCCAGTTGAGCCAGAACGCTGGCTTCGTGAACGGCGACGCGAAGCTTGCCTTCGGCCTTGGCCGCGTCACGCCGCCGACCCGGTTCCCCTCGTCTCCGGTTCGAGAAGGACGCTGGGTCATCATCTCCGCGCAGCAGGCTTTTCGTCTCTTAGCGCCGCCGGTCCAGGGGATATATGCCGGACTGTCTGACAAGGTTCTCCGTGTGCACCTCGGCACGGACATCTGGGAGACCGCGCACGGGACCATGCGCTTTCCGGCGTGGCTGTTCACCGTCTCGGGGCTGAAGGGAACCGCGTCAGTGCTCGCGCTCTCGCCTTCGGACCTGTTCCAGCCGCGTCATGTCTCCGAGCCTCGACCTGGACCGAACGTGTCAGTTGCCTCGGCGCGTCTCGGGGATGGGGGTCGCACCATAACCATTGGATTCGTCGGCGGTCCCGTTGGGACGAAGGGCTGTGACGATACCTACCAGGCGCGTGTCGTTCAGGAGACGGCCATCGTCGTCGTGTTCGTCGCCGAGACGAGAGTCATAACTCCAGATGTTCTTTGTGCAATACCGGGATACCTGGACCACTTGTCCGTCAGGCTCAGCAAGCCAATCGGTAGCAGGGTCCTCGTAGATGGTGTCTCTGCGAGTGCCGTACCTGTGTAGAGGCTTGGGGGTGAGCGATGAGACGCTTCGTGAGACCATGAATAGGGTGCGCAAGCTCGGCGCGATCGGTGCAGTGGTTCTCGTGTTGGCCCTCCCTGGCTCCACAAACCTCCGCGAATCGACGACGGGGCCGACAATGAGCGCAGCAGCGAGAACGACCTCGACAGCGTCGAGGGGGAGTGGCGCATCGAAAACTACCGCGCAAGCACAAAGGGCATTCGTCGCAACCCAACTGTTCACGCCAACCAACAACGTCATCTACGTGGTTGGGACATTCTCGGGACCCGAAGGCGGACAGGTCGAGCTATTCCGAAGCGACAGCGGCGGCCGCAGTTTCCAACAAGGGGACCTACCGCCGGCAAGTCGCCTGACGACCGTTCATCGCCACGGTAATCTCACCGTTCAGTTCGAAGGCGCGGAGCGGGGTGTCGCCATTGTCGGTTCCTCGCTCTTTGTGACGGGCGACGGCGGGAGATCTTGGCACCACGCTCCCGGACCGATCAGCAGAACGTGGGTTTATTTCGCGAAAGGGAACACCGTCCGGATGGAAGCGGCCGGCTCGGTCGCGTATGCCGTCGTCATCCATTGCTTGAACGGCGACAACTGCCCGTCCTACGGGCTGTTCCGATCGACGAACTGGTTCTCCTCGTGGGTAGAGGAACCTGCGCCCGACAGCGGCAAGTTCAACGCGGCTGGAGGCATCGACCTCAGCGCCTTCGGGTCGGATGTTTGGATCCTCCTTGGCAACGGGGTAACTCAACTGACGCTCTTCGGCTCGACAAACGAAGGGCGTTCCTTCGAGAAGCTTGTCGCCCCGTCCGCCATCTCTTGCGGGACCACGCCGTTCACTGCCCATGTGCTGTGGATCTCCTGCTCGACAGGGATGCAGGTGGCTTTCTTTCGTTCCACGGACGGCGGAGCACACTTGACCCGTCTACAGATCTTCGGCTTCGGCACAGACGGGACCGAACTGTGGCCGGTGTCCTCTTCAACGGCGTTCTTCCAGCCCGGGATCACCGCGGTGAGGCCGGGGCTTTACAGGACGACTGACGGCGGGCGAATCTTCGTGAAGCTGAGAGGCTTGCCCGCGGCCTTCGGAACTAATGGGCTAGAAGTGACAGACATGTCCTTCGCTGACGATCTCGATGGTTTCGCCCTCTTGAGCACGGGTTTGATCTTCAGGACGTCCGATGGCGGTACCACCTGGACACCAGTCCTGCTGTAGCACGACCGCCGATTCACCTCGTCGCGTGCTTTAGGCGCGACTCACCGAATGTGATCGGGCGCGACTCACGAGGGCGCTCTTACTCGCTCTGATAAGGCTGAGGTCGCTGGATTGAGCGCGGCCAGCCCCACCGAGAAACTCGTGCCTGCCTATAGCCTCGCCCGGTCTCCGACCACCGTCACTAAGGATCAGGGCGCCAAGGGTAGGAGAAGGCGGACTGCGGACCAGGTGCGGCCAGCGTTCGTGGAATGCCACAGGATCCCGGGAGGGCCATAGGCCCACACAGATCGCGGGCCGGTAAGGACCAGGGCCCCTGGGACCGTCTTGGCGCCTGGGCCGCTGAAGTTCAACTGGGCCCACTGCCGTCCCCCATTGGCACTGAAGAGCATGTACTCGCGCCCGCTCGGTATGACGTAGCACAGCACAGCGATGGAGTCGCCGGCCACGGAGACCGACACCAGTGACGTAGACAGCTCGCTGCCGAGGGGCAAGTCGTACCAGGTGCGCCCCTGGTCGTAGCTGGCCGAGATCTCGTTGCCCGGGCAGCCAGCGGCGACAGCGAGCGGTCCGTCGAAAGCGAACGAGATAGGCAGCACGCCTGTTTGGCCCACCTAGTGCCACGACGTACCACCGTCTCTGGTGGCGAGCACCTCGTCCGAGCCGCACTGGCCCGAGCCGACGACCAAGCCGTCGCGCTCGTTGGCGAAGGCAACGGCAACTATGCCGATGTGAGCGAGGGCCGGCACTTTGACGGCGCTGCCCGTCCGCCCTCCGTCGTCGCTCACCCAGAAGTCATCGTCACCATTGAGGATGACCGCCAAACCGCCCGGGCCAAAGCTCAGCGAAGAGCCGTAATCCGAGGTCAGCGATACCCGTCCCATCGCCGCAGGCGCCCGGTACCAGGTGTGTCCGCCGTCATGGCTTAGGTACTCCCCGGCCTCGGTGTTCACCCACAGCTCGCGGCCGCTGCCCGCGACATTCAATACAGCGGTTCGCGCGGGGTTGCCCACCTCCGACCATCTGCGACCTCCGTCCTCTGAGCGGAGGATGACGTCGCCGCCAGCAGCCGGACCGCCGTCCATCAACCACACGCCGTGACTGCCGACCACGACGAGACGGAGACCCGCAACCTCTTGCTCGAACCAATGGCTACCTCCGTCGGTTGTGACCCACAGGTGCCCGCCGATAGGGCCACCGGCGCCCGCCGTCTGGCCGCCGTCGAGGGCAAAACCCTTCTCCAAAGTGACGAAGTCCACCTCTCCGAACGGGTTGTAGTCGAGCGCCGGGCCCGGCGGCCCTTCGGATTGGTACAACTTTGCCCAGTGGTCGCCACCATCGGTCGTGCGGAACAGGTCGAGCTGCTGCCGGCCGGTATTGGTGTACTTCGCCCAGTCACCACCGCCCGCGTAACCCTCGCTCGGAGTTGGGAACGAGAGAGCGTCGAGCCAGTCGTCGACGCACGTGCCCGGTATGGCTGACCACTCGAGACCTGAATCGCTCGTCTGCCAGATCTCGCCAAAGCACTTGGAGCTGGAGCCAGTCGCAAAACCACGGCCGTTGCCCACAAAAGCCAACCCGCCTGTGGGCACCCCGCCGGGTAGGGCGACGCGCGACCACTTCCTCCCGCCATCAGTCGTGCGGAGCAGAGCAAGTGGCCCGGGGGCCATGAACGCCGCCTGGCCCGTCATCGAGTCCGGCACGGCAAACCCGAGGCTGGGCGTGACGAAGTCAAACTGGTCATAAGCCCACAGCGACCACAACGCCTGCTGCACATCGGAATTCTCCACCCCGGGGACCAGGTCCGGGCTGAGGGCGACCTGAACCGTCTGCCAGGTGGCACCGCCATCGCTGCTCTCTATCAAGAGAGGTTGTCCCATCACTAGTGAGATCCCGGTGGCGATCACCTCAGGGCCAACGGCGCCTATCCACGAGAGCGAGGCCCTGCTCTGGCGCCAGACGGTCGTCCAGCTCTTGCCCTGGTCCCGGGTGCGTTGCACTTCGGCGACTGACCCTGCGCCCGTCGGGACGAGGGACTGGCTCGAAACCAGGAACCCGGCGCCGCCTTGGGTGAACACTAGGCCGCGCTCGTCCGGCCCTGGGCCCCAGTTTGGGGCCTGAGGCGGTGCCGGCAGCCAGCTCGTGGCCTGGGACGTGATGTCCAGCTTCGGCGGCGGAGGTGGACTGGCGCCTACCGTCGCGGCGATGGGCACGAGGAAAGTGATCGCTGCAACTGCCGATGCAACTACCGGAGCGAGCCTCGCCATGTCCTGATACCTCGGTGCGCCGGAAGAAGTTGCGAATCGAGCGCCCCGGCGCCGACCCATTCTGGCAGGAACGCCGCTGAGGAACTGATCGCGTCAGTAGCACTGTCGGCGGCGCTCGCGGGGCTTCCAACCGTACGCTGAGGTACGGAACGCTTCTTACGGCGCCGGGCGAGATGCTGACATCCTGATGGCAAAGTCGCCCCGATCGGCGCTTCGCGCGGGTGTTCGCGCACATTCACCAGTGCCAAAGCTCGCCCAACTCGGCGGATCGTTCCCGTTGATCAGAGGTTCAATTGCCCCTGAATTGTCCGGGTGGCAGATCCCACTGGCCTTGGCTGAAGCTGAGTGGGTCCAGTTTGCCCGTGGTGCACGCGCCGGTGTTCCCGGGGTTGTTGGTGATCGAGTACCCCTGGCCAGCGCCGTTCTCTTTCGGAGGTCCGCGATGAGCGCCCTCGCGCCTTCGCTCGAGGCCTACTTCACCGACCGGTTGGTGAGCCAGCGAGCTTCGAGCCCGAACACGATCGCCGCCTACGCGCTCACCTTCCGGCTGCTGCTCGCTTTCGCGTCGCGTCGCACCGGCAGCCCGCCGAGCAGGCTCGACATTGCCGAGCTCGACGCGCCGCTCATCGCGGCGTTCCTCGAACACCTCGAGCGCGACAGGCACAACGCCGTGGCCACCCGCAACATGCGCCTCGCGGCGGTTCACTCGCTCTTTTCCTACCTCGCGCTGCACCACCCCGAGCATGCGGGCTCGATCCAGCGCGTCCTTTCCATCCCACAAAAGCGGGCCGAGTCCAACCTGATCACCTATCTCGTCGAGGACGAGGTGACCGCGTTGCTCGAGGCGTGCGATCTGCGAAGTTGGACCGGCCGACGCGATCACGCCATGTTCGCCCTCACGATCCAGACGGGGCTGCGGATCTCCGAGCTCGTCGGGCTCAGGTGCGAGAACCTGTCTCTCGGCCGAGGTGCCAACGTGCACACGCTCGGCAAGGGAGAAAGGAGCGACGCACCCCGCTCGTTCCGAGCACGATCAAGCTCCTCGAGGCGTGGCTTCGCGAACGGGGAGGAGCTCTCACCGACCCGCTCTTTCCGACGAGTACCGGGAGGTGCCTCAGTCGCGAAGCCGTCGAGCGGCGACTCGCTCGCCACATCGCCCTGGCTGGGGCAAGTTGTCCTTCGATCACTGCGAAGCGCGTGACCATGCACACGCTGCGGCACACCGCTGCGATGCGACTCCTGCTCGCGGGAAACGACGTCACGGTGATCGCTCTCTGGCTCGGCCACGAGCAGCTCGCGACAACGAACATCTACCTGCACGCCGACATGAGCCACAAGCACGAAGCAATCGATCGGGTCACCCCGCTCGCCGCGAAGCCCGGTCGCTATCGACCGCCGGACCCGCTCATCGCGTTCTTGGAAGCCCTTTGATTATGCCGATAACTTCAGGTCTCTCACCTTCGATGAGCAGGACCTTCTGAAAAAGGTCGGCATAACGCGAATGTCGGCATAAGCGTGCTTAAGCCGATATCGGCTTAACCATGATCTGAAGCACACCGGAGCGTCCACCCGCGAAATGGGCGCGGGCCGTACGTCCAGTTCGCTGCCGTCATCGATGGTATTGCTGATCGCCTGACATGGTGAACGCGCCGGAACCTGCGTGAAGCGAGTCACGCGAGGGCTGCCCCTCACCGCCGGTCGGGCCTTCGTTCGGAGTCCCCCATCGGGGCCTAAGCTCGAACGATGAGTCTTTCGACGGCCGACGCGACAGATTTTGGCCAGATCGAACCATTTCGTCGGGAGCTCACCGGTTACTGCTACCGGATGCTCGCGTCGCCCTTCGAGGCCGAGGACGCAGTGCAGGAGACATTCCTTCGCGCCTGGCGTGGCCTCAGTCATTTCGAGGACCGGATGGGCATTCGACCCTGGCTCTACCGGATCGCGACGAACGTCTGCATCGACATGTTGAAGCGGCGATCCCGTCGGGCTCTCCCGGCAGAAATCGCGCCGGTCGCTGCTGGTCAGTTCGTGCTGGGCGCGCCGAGACCGGAGACAACGTGGATCGCGCCGATCTCTGACGAACTCGTTGCGTCGCCCGATCCCGACCCAGGTGAGGTCACCGTCGGTCGCGAATCAATCCGGCTCGCCTTCATCGCCGCATTGCAGCATCTCGCGCCGCGTCAACGCGCTGTACTTATTCTTCGAGATGTTCTCGCCTGGCAGGCAAGCGAAGTGGCCCAGTTTCTCGAGACCACAGAGACCGGCGTCAACAGCATGCTCCGCAGGGCGCGTTCGGCCATGGCCGGTGTCGAACTCGACGAGATTCCCGCGTCGCCCCCCGAAATCGAACAGGAGCTCCTCGCCGGATTCGTCGATGCGTTCCAGCGATACGACGTCGATGCCCTCGTTGACCTGCTGCACGAAGACGTGCTCATCGCGATGCCGCCGTTCGAACTGTGGCTACGAGGTGTTGCCGATGCCCGAACGTTCCTTGCTTCGATGGATGACGGAGGTCACGATCGTGTGCTCCCGATCGCTGCGAACGGGCAGCCGGCGGTCGCTGTCTGGCGGCCCAACCCATCCACGGGCGCGCTCGATGCGTACGCCCTGATGGTGCTCAAGGTCGCGGGCGACAAGATCATCAGCATCCACGCCTTTCTCGATCCGGCCATCTTCGCTGCGTTCGGGCTCTCGACGACTGTCGAGTGACAGCGGGCGTGCGGCTCCGCGAAGAAATCTTCTGACGGCGCGACGACTTTCGGACCTCACCGCAGTTGTACGTGACGAGGATGGCAAACGGCCATCTCGCACGACGACTGTCGGGAGGCACGTCATGAACATCGAAGGCCGCACCATTCTCATCACTGGCGCCAGCCGGGGCATCGGCAAGGCGCTCGTCAACGAGGCGCTACGCCGGGGTGCCGCTCGCGTCTACGCAGGGACCCGCGGACCGCTCGTCCACGACGATCCCCGCGTCGTTCCGGTCGCGCTCGACGTCACCGACAGGGATCAGATCGCGGCAGCTGCTCAGCAGGTCGGCGAGCTCGACGTCCTCGTCAACAACGCTGGGATCGCGCTCTTCGACGACCTGAGCGACCGCGCGGTCCTCGAGCAGCACCTCACGGTGAACCTGTTCGGCCCATTCGAGGTCACCCAGGCGTTCCTGCCTGCGCTCGCTCGCTCACACGGCGCGATCGTCAACAACGCGTCGATGATGGCGCTCGCCCCTTTCCCGGTGACCCCGGCGTATGCGATCTCCAAGGCCGCGGAGTTCAACTTCACCCAGTCGCTCCGGGCAATCGGGAAGGCGCGCGGAATCTCGGTCCATGCCGTGCTCACCGGTCCGACGGACACCGACATGACGCGGGGTTACGAGATCCCAAAGGCGACGACATCGTCGGTCGCCGAGGCGATTTTCGACGGCCTCGCTCGGGGCGACGAGGAGATCTTCCCCGACCCAATGTCCGAGGCGCTCGCCGAAAGTTGGAACGGCAGCGCAGCGAAGGCGTTCGAACACCAATTTGCTGCCGCCGTGCAGGCGGCCTGAATACGAGTCGGCGATCGCTGGCAAGTCGAGAACAACAGATCAGAACGAAACGATAAGGAGCGACAGTTATGTCTACTGATTTCACTGCAACCTTCACCGTCGACCAGACCCCAGAGGAGGTCTTCGCCGCCGTCAACAACGTTCGCGGTTGGTGGTCCGGCAACATCGAGGGCGAGACCGATGTCCTCGGCGCCGAATTCACCTACCGCTACCAGGACGTGCACTTCACGAAACAAAAGATCAGCGAGTTCGTTCCCAACCAGCGCGTGGTCTGGCACATCGAGGAGGCGATGCTCAACTTCACCGCCGACCCTGCTGAATGGGTCGGCACCGAGGTGACCTTCGAGATCACGCCGAATAGCGACGGGACCGAGCTTCGGTTCACTCACCGTGGTCTCGTCCCCGACTTCGAGTGTTTCGAAGCGTGCTCGAGCGCGTGGGGGTTTTACGTCAACGGAAGCCTGAAGCGCCTCATCACTACAGGCGAAGGGGAACCGAATGCAGAGGAAAGCGCGACTTCCTGACGCAGGTCAAGCGTGTCAACCGACAGCAACACCTCAATGCAAGTGAGCAATCTCGGCACCAGTTGGGGGCGTGAAGAAGAGCCGCAAAAGAGTTAGAGCTTCGTTGTCGATTCCGCCGCGGCTGTTCGTGGACATGGTGAGTGGTGCAGAGGGCACTGCCGCCGAACGAAAGGAACAGCCATGTCTTCGGTTGCCACATCCCGCCACGTAACTGCTGAACGCCTCCCGTGGTTGACCGGCACGCTGGCCCGTACCACGGTCTCGGTCGGCGTCTTGGCCGCCGCGGTCACGACTGCCGGTACAGTTGCTCTGCGTGCCGCGGGGGTCTCGCTGGCCGTTCACGGCAAGATCCCACTGGCGTCTTTCGCCCAGGTCACATTCGTGGCCGCCGTAATCGGCGGGGTGATCGTCGCCTTACTCAACCGGCGTAGCTCCACCCCGCGTCGGCAGTTTGTCCAGGTCACTGTCGGCTTCACCGCAATCTCGTGTGCCGCCCCGGCAGCGTTCGCGGACACAACCGCCAGCAGGGTTGCCCTTGTTGGCCTGCACCTTGTCGCAGCGGCGATCATTGTCCCGGTGCTCGCTCGGCACGCCCACTCAACCGATCCATCCCGCTTTCAAAGGAGTAACTGAGATGCCGCAATATCTGATCTCTGTCTGGCACGACGACACGTTCGAGGTCGACTTCTCCACCCCCGACACGCAGCGCCTCGCTGCTCAGGTGGACGAATTTAACACCGACCTGCAACGAGCTGGCGCCTGGGTCTTCGCCGCCGGCCTGCACCCTGCGTCATCGGCCACGGTCGTTCGATCCTCGGGAGGAGAGGTATCGATGACCGACGGCCCCTACGCCGAAACCAAAGAACAGATGGGCGGCTTTTGGATCATCGAAGCCGCCGATCTCGATGCGGCGCTCGAATGGGCCGGGAAGGCAGCCGCGGCGTGCGAGGGACCGGTCGAGGTCCGGCCTGCACAAGGGTGACTCGCGAGCTCGAGGAGGTCTTTCGCCGCGAAGCTGGCCGCTGCACCGCCACGTTGATCCGCGTCCTCGGCGACATTGATCTCGCCGAAGACGCGGTGGCCGAAGCGTTCACCATCGCCGCGGAGCGCTGGCCGGAGACGGGGATACCGCCCAACCCGGGCGGTTGGATCACCACGACCGCCCGCAACCGTGCCTTCGACCGGCTCCGTCGTGAGTCACGCCGCGGCGAGCGTCATCTTGCAGCCCATCGACTCCACACCGACAGCATGGACCCTCTCCACAATCCGCAACTCGACAGGCTGGACGACTTCGTCGATGTCGTCGTGGATGACCAGCTTCGGCTCATGTTCCTCTGCGCACATCCCGCCCTGGCTGCTGACGCCCAAGTGCCTCTCATCCTGCGGCTCCTCGCCGGCCTCGAGACCGGTGAGATCGCTAGGTCGTTTCTGGTGCCTGAGGCCACGATGGCACAACGGATCGTGCGGGCCAAACGCAAACTGCACGACAATCACGCCTCCTACCGAATACCGAGTGCAGCGGAGCTCCCGGACCGGCTCGCTGCGGTCCTCGCCGCCATCTACCTCGTCTACACCGAGGGCCACACCGCCACGTCGGGACAGAGCCTGACCAGAACCGATCTATCGAGCGAAGCCATCCGGCTCGGGCGAACCCTCGTCGAGCTCATGCCTGACGAACCCGAGGCCATCGGTCTGCTCGCCCTCATGCTGCTCAGCGAGTCCCGCCGTCTCGCCCGCAGCGACCCTGATGGGACCATGGTGCGCCTCGCCGACCAGGACCGCTCCCGCTGGAACCAGGCACTAATCATCGAAGGCCACCAGCTCGTGCGTGCTTGCCTCCGCCGCCACCAGCCCGGACCGTTCCAGGTCCAGGCCGCCATAGCCGCGGTGCACGCCGACGCACCCACCGCCGAAGCCACCGACTGGTCCCAGATCACCGCCCTCTATGACCAGCTCTACTCCCTACGCCCCCACCCTGTTGTTGCCCTGAACCGCTCGGTGGCCGTCGCCGAGCTCCACGGCCCCGCCAAGGGGCTCGCCGCGCTCGCCGCCATCGACGCCGGCACGCTCGACACCTACCAGCCATACCACGCGGCGCGCGCCGACCTTCTCGCACGAGCGGGCCGGCGCGACGAAGCACTCGGCGCCTACGACCGAGCCATCGAACTCACCACCAACGCAGTCGAACGCGCCTTCCTGGTCCGCCAACGGTCCGCCCTCTGAGCACACCGCTGCCCAAAATGTTTTCTGACACTTCGATGTCGAATGGGAGTTCCCCGTTCGTGGAAAAGGTGACCGGCGAGCAGGTCGCCGCCGGTACCGAAAGGAATCACTAACCATGGGCACGATCAAAACGCACGAGTTCATGAGCCTCGACGGCGTCATCGACGATCCAACCTGGACCTTCGACTACGGCTTCGACCCTGCTATGGGCCAGGACATCGGCCATCTCATGTCCAGCTGCGAAGCCATCCTGCTGGGACGCAACACCTACGAGATGTTCGAGCCGGCCTGGTCGACCCGGACAGCTGATGACGATCCCGGTGCCCCGTTCATGAACGATTCCACCAAGTACGTCGTCTCCTCCACCCTAAAGGCAGCCACCTGGAACAACTCCGTGATCCTCGGGCCTTACAGCCCCGAAACGATCCGCCAATTTAAGGACGAAGTTGATGGCGGCATCTACCTGAGCGGCAGCGGCACCCTTGCGCGGTCTCTAATCGCTGACGGTCTGGTCGACGAGCTACACCTGTTCATCTACCCCCTCACCCGAGGTGCGGGACCTCACCTGTTCCCCGACGACACGCCGACGAAATGGTCGCTCGCTCGAAGCGTGACCTACGACAACGGGGTCCTTTACCTGGTCGTGACTCCCGCCACCACCACATGATCCCGTTCCTAGGTACCTCGTGGTCGTCGCGATGTTGGCATGGCCCATCAAGCGCTGGACGACGTGGATGTCCTCTCCCCTGCGCACCAGGCTCGGTCATCGCTGACAGGCAGCCGGTGACCCCTCTCACCAGTCCGAGCGTTGATGCTAAACGGTGGCCTTGACGTCGAGGTTGCGGAAGCGCTGGTTTGTCATCAGCTCAGGCCCCACGCTTTGGACGAACTCCGAGAGGGCCGGGTGGTTCGACTGCTTCATGGCCTCCTCATAGGAGGGGAACTCGACGATGGAGATGTAGGTGCCAGGCTTGTCCCGATCCTCGGCCACCCGGCTGGT
>Ga0187867_10004037_pt1 | contig 11492 bp, 10 predicted proteins | sample June2016WEW_13_1_FD_132976 | JGI IMG/M metagenome (GOLD analysis project Ga0187867, IMG submission 132976) | Peatland microbial communities from SPRUCE experiment site at the Marcell Experimental Forest, Minnesota, USA - June2016WEW_13_10 | ecosystem: Environmental > Terrestrial > Soil >... | reverse complement strand
CTCTTTCCCACGGCTTGCGCCGTGGGCTAAGATGTTTGGCCCTCCGGGCTAGGTAGTAGGCGACTCCAAATGGATGGTGGCCGCAAGGCGCGGAGATCTCACGAAAAATGTAGAAACTGCAGGGGCATGGCTTCAGCCATGCCGAACGGATGCATCTATTGGGCTTTAGCCCCTGGGCGAGCAAGCCCAGAGCGCAAGTCCTTCTTGCGCTCCTGAACAGACGGGGGCTAAAGCCCTGCTAGCGCTCCCGGTTTGCGGCACGGCTGAAGCCGTACCCTGACACAGCGCTCCCAACGTCGAAACTCGGCTTGATGAGCGGGCGCCGTTTTTTGGTACCGGTACTTTCGGCCCTGTTTCTCCTGCACCGGACAACCTAAACTACACCGAGATGAAGTCATGGCGGTGGGGTGTGTTCGTGTGGCTGGCCGCGCTGCCGGTGTGCGCCTCGACAATCGATGTCATCGGCCAAACCCAGGTTACTTTGGCCCCGGGCGAAATGCTGGCATTCACGTTCTCCGCCGGCAGCTACCTGGCGCAGGCGGCGCAATACCAAGCCCCCGCGTATCCTACCTGGATCAACTTCATGTTAGCCACCACGGACTCGGCCTCGGCCTGGGACCTCACGGCGACGCTGCAATCGGGGGACGGCTCGACGTCGGTCGCTTTCGATGATGTGGTGGTGTCGGCCGGAGCGTTCCAGGGCGCGTTGTACAACGGGGCCGTCACCACGGTTTCGGGCTCGGTGGAACTGGCTCCGGGTATAGCCGCTGGAGTTTTCTCCGGTCCCGCCATTCTGGCGCTCGGTAACGCCGGCTCCGCCGTCACCGTGGGGCTGCCGCCCTATCTGCTGGCTCAGACCATGGTGGTGAGCCTGTCGGGGGGCGGACTGAGCGTCGGCGGAGTCCTGTACGGAGTATCCCTCGAACAGGCGCCCGGGCTGTCGACGGACACCGCGCAAGACCTCTCCGCGGATGATCCGCAAGACGTCCCCGAAGCCAATTCCGGCGTGCTGCTGCTGGGCGGCGGCGCGCTGCTGATTGGCCTGGGAGTGGCCACGCGCTGCTACGCGCGGTGAAGGCGGCGCTGATGCCTTGTAGGCGCCACGCGGCCCGTTGAACGGACACGCCCGCCGCGATGCACCTGTTTGCAATCGGCTTCCTCACTCTGATACTATCTAGATGGCTGATCGGAATCCTCCCCTTGAAGCGCCTCAATCCAACCAACGGAGTCGGAAAATCAACTGAATGAGCTTTACAGTATTTCTTGGCAACCTCCCCACTTGGGTCACTGCCGACGACATTAAGCAATGGCTGGCCGCTGAAGACCTGGTCGCCGACGCCGTCAAAGTAATCCGCAACCACGAAACACAGGAATCGAAGGGATTCGCGTTTGTCGAAGCCCCCACGGCGGACGAGATGCAGTCTATAATCCGCAGATTCGACCGCGCTCCGCTCGAGGACCGGCTTTTGCGAGCCAACCCGGCTCAGCCGCCGAAGGGCAAGGAAATGCGCGGGACCCCGGCTCCATCGGCTCCCGGAGTCAAGCCCGCCGCGGGGCCGCCGCGGCAGGACCGGCCGGATCGCCGCAAGCGCGGCGGAAAACAGCGCGATCAGGCGCCCCGAAGCGCATTCGCCGCCGAGTTGGCAAAGGTTCTGTAGAGCCGGCGCCCCACGGGTGGGCCGGCCCCGCCACCGGCGCTCCTCCACACCTGTGAATTGCAGTCACATCGGCCCTTCCAGCATCCTCATACATATCAAATACTTACAATTGGCTTGACGCGTGCATTCTCAGCCCCCATGAGATACCCCTGGCTCGGCTGTCTGTTCCTGGGCAGTCTGCTGTTCGCCGGAACGCAGGACTTTTACAACGTCAACACGCGCTATACCGTGGAGAGCGTGGTTGTTTCCGGCAACGGCTGGACCGCGGACACCTCGTCCGCGGGAGCCGACAAGCTCAGCTCGAGCTTGCGAAAACAGATTTCAGCGCTCATCGGCGGCGCCCTGAACCCCGCCGCTCTGGACCGCATCGCCGGGCGGCTTCGCCAGGAACTGGATGCCACCACCGTGACCCGGCACGTCGTGAGGGGCGCCACGCCGGCTTGCGTCAAGGTGGTTTTCCAGGTGGAGGACAAGGGAGCGCGGTTCGATTTGGCGGTCCCCAAGTTCCTGTACAACTCCAAACAGGGCGGTAGCGGGGCGCTGGAAGGCGGCGCCAAAGTGAATCACAACTCCTTGACGGTCGGGTTGGTGAGCGATGGCGACGAACTGGCGGAGCGCTACGCCGGCCTGACGGCGCGCTACGAGAACACCAGGCTGGGAAGCGATAGCGTGCATTTCCAGTTCGAATTCGACGATTTCCACGAGCAGTGGAACCGCGCCACTCTCGATCAAATGGCTCCCGGGCCCACGGGCGCGCCGGAAACGGCCACCGCCGTGTACCGCACCCGCCAGAATTTCGAGCCGGCCCTGACTATCGTCATCGCCGAACCCATCACGCTGACGGTGGGCGCCAGTTTCGAGCGTTTTCAGAACGAGTACGCCGGCGCTCGCATGGAAGCCGCCGACGCAGCCACCGCCAGCCTGCGTTTTCACGAGCAATTCGACGCATCCGATTACGCGCAGAATGTGGAGGCGGTCTACAGCCTGCGCGCCGCCACGCCCACCTTGGGCAGCGATTTTGGCTATACCCGTCACCGTTGGGGCTTCCGCTATCGAATGAACCACGGCAAACACGTGGTCACGGACGACGTTTCGGCCGGCGTTCTCACCGGGACCGCCCCGCTCTACGACCGATTTGTGCTGGGGAACAGCAGTACCCTGAGAGGTTGGAACAAGTTCGATCTGGACCCCCTGGGCGGAAACCGGATGGTTCACAACTCCGTCGACTATAGATACGGGTGCTTTGAGGCCTTCTATGATGCGGGCGCCATTTGGGACAGCGGCGTGGAACCGGCTACCATCAGGTACGGTGTCGGCGCGGGGTTGCGCCAGGGATCGTTTTCGCTGGCCGTCGCATTTCCCGTTCGGCGCGGGAGAGCCGACCCGATTCTCATGATGGGCATGAACTATTAGATGCCGTCGCACGCTCGGGACACGGGGCTTAGCCGGAGAAGCTGGCTGGTGGCCGGCCTTGCTCTACCCCTGTTTCGAGCCCGCGCGGCCAATCCGCTTTCCATTGTCTATGAAGGTGACGACCTCCGCCCGGTAGTCCAGAACTTGCATTTCCTCACCGGTAAACCCTTGGAACGGCTCCAGGACGCCGAGAAAGTGGTGTTCGCTTCCTGGCTGTCGCTGTACACTATCGACCAGAGCGTCCCGTTCCGGCAGGCGTTCGGGCGGTACGTGGTGAGCTACGACATTTGGGAGCAGAAGTTCATGGTCGCCATTCCGAGTCAGGCCGCGCGCCCACGGGATAACATGACGTCCCTCGATGCTGAAAAGTGGTGCCTGGAGAATTTGGCCATCAGCGCCTCGGGCCTGGCGCCGGACCGCCCTTTCTTCCTGCGCCTGGAATTGCGCACCGAGCAGCGCCGCGAGTTGTCGAGCGTCCTGGACGATCCCGGCATCAGCCTCGTTAAGGCCGCCGCGGAGCTGTTCAGCCGCAAGCCGCGACCCGACGAGCCGCATTGGGGGCCCTTCGAGAGCGGCCGCCTGCGTCTTTCCGAACTGGTCCGCATGCCGGGCCGGGGAACGCACGGGTGAACCGCCTTCGCAACAGGCTGATCCTGATCTTCCTGGCCGCCACCCTGGCCCCCCTGGCTGCCACCATCTGGGTGACCATTTCTTTTCTCGAACTCAGCCTGGAGTATTCCTCCACGGACAAGCTGGACGCGGTTTCCAAGTCCATGGAAGCCGTCGGTCTTGAGTTCTATAAAGGGGAGCGGACGAAACTGAAGCAGCGCGCGGAGGCTGGCGAATTGGAGCCGCACAAGTACACGCCGGCGGAGCGCGCGGCGTGGCCCGAAGCCGTGAAGACCTTCGCCGAAGGCGACCAGGACGAAGCGTTCACGCTGTCTGGAGACGAAGGCAACCGCCTGGATTACCTGACGCGCCGCGGCGGCGAGATCTGGGTCTTCTCCGCCAGCCTCGGGGACGTCCGCATGGAGCGCCTGCACAACCAGTTCCAGGAGGCGCGCGCCCAGGTCAACAAGGCCCGGCAATACGACTTTCGGCGCGGGTTCAAGTTGGGATACCTGTTTCTGGCGACTCTGTTCTGGCTGGTTTCGCTCGCCCTTCTGGTGTACCTGGCGCACCGCATCAGCCGGCCCGTTCAGCAGTTGACGGCCGGGCTCGGGGAACTGGCGGCGGGGAATCTTTCCGCGCGCGTGCGGACCGGGCGCGACGACGAAATCGGCCGCGCCATCCATGCCTTCAACCACATGGCGGAGAGGCTCCAAGAGAGTACTGATCGCCTGGTTTACCTGGGCCAGCTCGCGAGCTGGCAAACGCTGGCGCGCAAGATGGCGCATGAGCTGAAAAACTCGCTCACCCCCATCCGCCTCACGGTGGAGGAGATGGCGGCGCGCTGCGATGAAGCCGACCGCGGCTTCATGGAGCAGGCCACCCAGATCGTGGTGGACTAGATTGAATCGCTGGAGCGCCGCGTGCGCGCGTTCTCGCAGTTCGCCGCCGAGCCGCCCGTGCGCCCCGCCGAGCTGGATGTGAACGCGCTGCTCGAAGAGCGCATCGCGTTTCTCGGCGCCGCCCACCCGGAAGTGGCATACGAGCGCCGGTTGGCCGCCGATGTGCCGCCTGTGATGGTCGACCCGGATTTGATCAAGGGGATTCTCACCAATCTGCTCGAGAACGCGGCCGAGGCCGCCGGCGAGGGCGGGCGCATCCTGGGCGTCACCGCCGCCCGGAACGGCCGCGTAGCCATCGAGGTGCACGATTCCGGGCCGGGGATCGGCGAGCAGGCGCGCGCCTCGCTGTTTCAACCCACCATCACGTTTAAGAAAAAGGGCATGGGGCTGGGGCTTTCCATCGCGCGCAAGAGCGCGCTGCTGTCGGGGGGCGATATCGTTCTGGTGAAAGGAGAATTGGGCGGCGCGGGGTTCCGCGTGCTGTTGCCGCCCTCCGCCAATGGCTTCCAAACGCGTTCTGATCGTCGATGACGAAGAGAATATCGGCCGCTCGCTGCGCATGATTCTGGAGCGGGAGGGATACGCCGTGAGCGTCTGCCGCACCGCCGCGGAGTTCCGCAAGCATCCGGACGCCAACCGCGCCGATGTCTACCTGCTCGATCTCAAGCTGCCGGACGGCAACGGAATCGAGTTATTGAAAGGCATCCGGCAGAACGGAGTTGCGTCGCCAGCCATCATGATCTCGGGCCATGGCGCCATCGCCGACGCGGTGGAGGCGACGCGAGCCGGGGCGTTCGACTTCCTCGAAAAACCGCTGGGCCGCGACCGCGTCCTGCTGGCCATCAAAAACGCGCTCGAGCAAGGGGCCCTCCGCCGCGAGAACGAGCGCCTGCGCGAGATGGTGGGCGGGGCCCCCAAGATGATCGGCGAGAGCCCCGCCTGGGCGCGCACCGTGGAGCAGGCCTCCATGGCGGCGCGCTCCGATGCGCGCGTGCTGCTGATCGGCGAATCCGGGACCGGCAAGGAACTGCTGGCGGCGCACATCCACAATTCGAGCCCCTTCGCCGCCGGCCCGTTCGTGAAAGTGAACTGCGCGGCGATTCCCACCGAGCTGCTCGAGACCGAGCTGTTCGGCCACGAAAAAGGCTCGTTCACCGGAGCCACTGGCACGCGCCGCGGAAAGTTCGAGCTGGCCGACGGTGGAACTATCTTCCTCGACGAAGTGGGCGACCTGCATGGAGCCTCGCAGGCCAAGCTGCTGCGCGTGCTCCAGGAGGGCGAATTCCACCGCGTGGGCGGCGAACAGATCATCCGCGTGAGCGTGCGCGTGATTTCGGCCACCAACCGCGACCTGGCGTCCCTGGTGGCGCAGGAGAAATTCCGCGAGGATCTTTACTACCGTCTGAGCGTGGTGCCCATCCGCGTGCCCGCCCTGCGCGAGCGCCCGCACGACATCCGCCTCTTGGCCCGCTACTTCCTGGACGAGTTTTGCGCGCGCAACAATTTCCGCGCGAAGATGCTGGACGAAACGGTGATGCCGGCCCTTGAAAGCTACGCCTGGCCGGGCAACGCCAGGGAGTTGCGCAACGTGGTGGAGCGCATGGCGATTCTGACGCCCGGCGAGCGGATCACCCGCGAATCGGCCCCGGTCGAGGTGCGCGTGCAGCGGGAAGTGGGGCCCAAATCCACCATTCAGGAAGCCCGCGAATCGGCCGAGCGCGAGCACATCCTGCGCGCCCTGGAGGAAACCAACTGGAACGTCTCCGGCGCCGCCCGCACGCTGGGCATGGAGCGAACCAACTTACACAAGCGCATTCGCGCGCTGGGGCTGAGCCGGGGGAAATAGGGCGGGGCGGGCTCGCTTCGCCGATTCGATGCGGCGACACTGGAGAGCGTGGATCTGCTCGCCGCGCGCCTGCACATTGGCCGTTCGGGCCGCGTGATCGGGACCCGGGAGCTGGTCGTTTCCGGTACGCCGTACGTCATTCCCTACCGGGTGAAAGAAGACCGGCTGGAATGGATCGCCGTGTTTCACGGAAAACAGAGGTGGCCTGAACGTCTTTAAGGGTTCGCCGGTGACCGCGCCGCCTCACTCCCACTGGAGCTTCACTCGCAGCATGGCTCCTTCTTTGGGCAGCGCCAAGCCCCGGGCGGGGAACTTGCCGGAAACCCCGGGCTGGGACTTGGCCGGCGTCCAGACGCTGTCTTTGTAAAGACCTTCCTCGATCCACACGAATCGGGCTTCTTCATGGCCCGAGGTCACAGGCGGCCGGAAGTCCATGGTGCTGTCGAACCCCAGGATCAGAAACTCATCCGGCTGCACTTGGGCGAGCAGCGCGCGGCCCGACGGAGTGGTCGGGGGTCTGGGCTCCCCCCAACCGGGTTGCCTGCCCATCGCCGGAGGGAACCTCACCTGCACGTCGTAGCGGTCGAAAGAGAGCAAACGGCGCCCGATGTACTCCTCCTCGATCGCGGACTGCAGCTTCTTCGTCCCTTGCAGCTCCGCAATCGCCGGAGTCGCGTTCCCCAGCAGGCGGTAATCCGCCGCCACGTCCGCGAACTGCGGGCCGAACTCGCCGTCGGCGGTCGCTCCATATTCCTTGATCCCCACTCCGAACTGCGCAAACCCGATCGCCGCGTATTCGCCGATGGCCATGAAGCAGTACCGCGCGTATTCCTTTCCCTCCCCGGTCTCCACCATCAGCAGCGGGTTGTCGGGGCGGGCGTAATCCGATAAGTCTTTCCGATAGTTCACAGCGGAGCGGTCGTAGATATCGGGGGCGATGACGTCGATGGCCGGAGCCATAACCTTCCACAGGTCCAGCGTGTGCGCCTGACCGCCTCCGCTTGGGTAGCTGTCGCCCGGGCGGGCGAAAGCGTTGCTCCCCGGCCCACCCATCCACACGTTCAAACACAGCGGCAGCGGGTAGGCGTCCTTCCCGGCCTGGGCGACTGCGTTGATGTACTTAGCCATGTAGTAGGTCGTGAAAGCCTCTTCCGCGGACTGTCGGCCGAAGGCCTGCTCCCAGGTTCCGGGCTTTTTCTTGAGAGCGGTCGCAAACTCCTCCGGAACCGGCCCATTGAATAGCTTGTTGGCCTCTGGAGAGTGGTCGCGTGCGGTCCCCAGTATCCCGGCCTCGTTCTCGACCTGAACCAGGATTACGGTCCGATCGTTCTCGTCGATCGCCCGGATATGCTTCATCAAGGCCGCGAAGGCCTTGCGATCGGCTTCCAGAGTCGCTGCCCCCAGCGGCGAAAGCGCCGTCAGCGCTTTTCCGCGCTCATCGAGAGCATGGGGGAAACGCGCGGGGTTGGACCTTACCCAGTCCGGCTGAAACGTCTCGTCGCCGCCCTTCCATGCGCCGAACCAAAGCACAATGGCCCTCAGAGAGTGCGCGCGAATATCGCGCACGATCTGGTCGAATGCGGCGAAGTCGAACTCACCTTCTTTGGGTTCTATGTATCCCCAGTGGACTGGGAATTCGATGGTGTTCGCGTGGTACGCCTTGAAGCCCGGCAACACCTTCGCGATCTCATTCTGGATAGGCTCGACGTTATGGAACGATGGCCCCGGCAACCAGGCGCTGAAGTTATCGACCTGTCCGCCCAGCATAAGAAAAGGCTTTCCATCGACAAGGAAGGTATATTTGGCGCCTTGCTTGACGATTTGCGGAATTGGCTTGCCCTGCGCGAACGCCATGGCAGCGGCGGCGGACAAGACAAGCGACAAACCGATGCATTTGCGTAGCATGGCTGGCATCCTCACCTCTACATTAATCTCCCCAAGGGGAAAATGGGACTCCTTTTCGCGCCCTTTTCATCGCCCCGGCGATGCCCCGAACGATGAGCGCCGCCACTCAGCGGTAAGCCTCGCGGCGGTTGCGGATGCCGGTGATCTCGATGGTGGTCTCGTCCTTGGGATCGAGGAACACCCGGTAGTCGCCACAAAGCGGAGCCGGAAGCCGGCGAGGGGTGGCTTGAGCTTCATCACGTCGCCGTCGCGGTTGGCCAGGTAGCGATCCACGCATTGGAGAATCCGCATGGCGGTTGCTCGGTCGATGGCTCGCAGGTCGGCGCGGGCTTCCGGCGACCAGACTACGGCTATGCGCTCGGAGCCGGCTACCCGCTCACTGGCTCAGCCCGAACTCGCGCATGATGTCTTCGTGCGGGATGCCCTCGCCGCGGGCGAGCGAAGCACGGGCGCGATCCAGCGCCTCGGCTGTTTCAGGCGTGATCTCTTCCTCTTCTACTGGCGCCAGGGCCAGCGAACGCGCCAGCGGTTCCACCATCACTTCGAGCAGGCTCCGCACGGCGTGCATCTTCGCGGCCGGCAGCAGATCCAGCAACGCGTGAGCCTGTTGGCGATCCTGATTAAGATTCGGTTCCATGGTCTTCCCCTTGACGCCCATTCGCTCCCATCATAAGCAAAGCCGCCCCCGATTACACTCGGACCCCGGGGGACTCGGAGGACTTCGGGGGAATCGGGGGAAACGGGTCAGACGCATTTTCCTGAAGGGGCTCGATGCCGGGCAAGCCTGCTATCATGGCCGTGAATCGAGGGTCCAGCATGCCCGATAAAGGACAATTGGCGGTTGATAAGTTTGTGGAGGGGTACAACTGCGCCCAATCCGTAGTCTTCGCCTTCCACGAGGAATGCGGCCTCGGCGAGGATGCGGCGCTCAAAGTATCGGGCGGTTTCGGTGGAGGCATGGGCCGTAAGCAGGAGGTGTGCGGCGCGGTGACGGGAGGAATCATGGTCCTCGGGCTGCGGCGCGACCGCGCCATGCGAGGCAGCCCGGTCACGGAGGATCTGCACAGGGCGACGCGCGAGTTCATGGACGGCTTCGCCGCTCGGAACGGCAGCTATCTTTGCCGCGATTTGCTCTCCGGCGGCGATCTGATTACGGAGGAAGGCTACCGCCGCGTCGTGGAGGCCGGCTTGTTCGCCAAGGTCTGCAAAGAGTGCGTGCGAAGCGCCGCGGAAATGCTCGAGAAGATGGCGTGAGCGGCGGGTGCGGCCTTACATGTTCCGCGCGGCGAACCGGCACATGGACAGGCCGTCCATCAGGTTGAAGGGAAACTGGCCGGTGGTGTAATGGGCGCAGGGCAGGGTCACCACCTTATGGGGAAGCTGCAACTCCCGGAAATCCCGCACCAGGCGTTGGGAGTAAACCGGCAGGAAGCTGGTGTCATAGCGGGCCCAGATCAGCAGGCTTCGCATGTCCCGTCCCACCATCCGGTCGAGGTACGCCGCCGGGCTGATCACCGCCCAGTAGCGCCGCAATTCGTCCTGGGTCACGGAGCCCTCCAGACCCTCGCGAACATGCCGCGTCGCAAGACCGGTCCACACCACATCGGAAAAGTAACGTGAGACGTGGTTGAATATCCCGGTTCGCACGCGCGTATCGTGGGCCGCGGCGATGAACGCCACCGCCGATCCCAGGCTGGTACCTAAAATGCCCAGGCGCTCATAGCCCTGCGCCTGGAGCCAGTCCAGGCACGCGCGGACGTCGATAATCGACTGCCGCGCGGCGTGAATGGTCCGCCCCACGTTGCTCGAAACGTGGTATTCGGCGCGCTGGAGTCCGGCCGGCATCCGCTCGGCGTGGTACGCCAGGGAGAGACGCAAAGCGCTGATTCCGAAGCGGTTCAGCAGCTTCGCCAAAGCAATGTGTCCGTCCGGTCCGGAGTTCCATTGCGGCAGCAGCACCAGCACGCGGCCACGATCATGCGGCGCCGGAAACCACAAGGCGTGTACCAGGTCGTTTTCGGGATAGCCTGAATGCGACGGGCTGGTGAAATTCAGCCGGTTGTCCTGAAAGCGGTAATCGGTCACTGGGGCATAGGAGAAGAACCGGGCCGAATCCGCCAGGGCTGCATCGGCGAACGCGGCCATTCGGGCCGCCATATCCCCGTTCGCCCGTTCCGTATGCTGTGGGAACCCGAACCCCTCCAGCCACTCGGCGCCCCAGGCGAACTGTCGCACGACGCGGCTGGTATCCCGCGCCGCGAGGTCGCGCTCCCAGCCGTCGATCCATCGAGCGTAAAGTCCCTGCATGTCGGGTGATTCCTAAGTTTACAGGAAAAGAAAGGGGAAAAACCCCGCGCCGTCTCGTGCGGCGCGGGGCGGAAGCGCATGGGCAGGCAACACCCACAAGCGAGAGACTCTAAACCAAAGACCGTAGGCTCTAATGCAACTCGATTGCCACCAGTAAACCACTGAGACCAAAGCCCGGCCTCGCCCGCCGCTTCCAGATCCCGTAGGACCCGGCTACGGTTTTGCGAAGGGCCGCCGCAAACCGGCCGAACGTCCGAAAGACACCTGGCCCGTGAGCTACAATTTACCTGTGAGTCTTGCCCCATCCAGCGCCTTGGGCGTGGAGCGAGCGCCATCCGGCCCCGCCTGGGACCTGGCTGGCTTTTTTCTTTCCGGTTTTCTGATGGCGCTCCTCGGGGCCATCCTTCCCGCCTGGGGGTATCACCGCGATCCTCAGGAGTTCGCCACCGTGGGCAACTACTTCCTCTGCCTGGCGGCCGGACTGGTTGCGGCGGCCGCCCCGGCCCGCCGGATCATGGCGCGGCGCGGAGTGGCATTTCTGCTGGCATCCGGCAGCGGCCTGGCATGCGCCTCCCTGGCTTACCTGGCGTTGCTCTCCATGGCCGCCTCGGCCTGGTGGCGCGCCCTCGGGCTGCTGGGGCTGGGAATGGGGGCCGGATTGCTCAACATGGCCTTGTTTTACGCCATTTCCCGGCGCTTTCAATCCGACGCCGCGGAAACCGTGACCCTGGGCGGAGTATGGTACGGCGGGGGATGTCTGTTCGCCACCATGCTGGTGGGTGGGACCTTTTACGCCTACAGCGTGCCGGTAATCCTGGCCCTCATGGCGCTGGTGCCTGGAATCTTCGCCGG
>Ga0187867_10004031_pt1 | contig 11498 bp, 2 predicted proteins | sample June2016WEW_13_1_FD_132976 | JGI IMG/M metagenome (GOLD analysis project Ga0187867, IMG submission 132976) | Peatland microbial communities from SPRUCE experiment site at the Marcell Experimental Forest, Minnesota, USA - June2016WEW_13_10 | ecosystem: Environmental > Terrestrial > Soil >... | reverse complement strand
GCCAAGGATCTGGCTGAAATTCCAGATGCGGTCAAGAACGCGCTCGAAATCGTTCCGGTCTCGCGCATGGAAGAAGTCTTGAGCCATGCCCTGATTCGCCAGCCGGTGCCGATCGTCTGGGAAGAGGAAGCGAAGCCGCTGGCTCCACTCTCCTCCGAAGAAGACACCCCTGGCGCTATCACTCATTAGAGTCTGTCCCGAAAAAGTTACTCGGCTCTTTCGGGACAGACATGCTCCAACACCTTGATTTCGATTTGCGTCCTCTCGATCAAACGAGTTCATATGATCGAGAGGACGCGCTTGAGATCCCGTTTGGGGACATGGCTTGAGTTGGGGCAGGCCTCACGCCTGTGAGCACATCCGAAGAGCAGGTGCCGTCTTTCAAATTATCTGGATGGATGTCATGTTCAGTGCTGCCGCAAGCCAGTCAAGCTTGCGGCAGCCGCGGGTGTTAGGCGTTAAGGCGTAGTTGACGGACTCAATTCTGGCTACGGGCAGCTTGATGCGTACGCTTGGTGGCTTCATCGAGCCAATATTGGTTTGCCTTCAAGATTTCGACTTCATGAAAGGGCGAAGGTGATTGTGTGAGCAAAGGGGAGGACATTCCGCGAAGATAAGTGTCGAAAAACGCGAGTAGATAGGCATCGCGTATCGATTTGACGCGATAAGGGTTCACCCCCAACCACGACTTGAAAAAGCTGCGGTGGCTGAAGGTCAGATCGGAAAGATTTTCATGATAGGCTTTGCGAATGCGAAAACCAAAGCCATCCCGACGGTTAGCTAGCCGCACTGCTTCGGACAAATCCTGCTCCGCGAACATTGCGTAATAGCGCACGCCCGGTTCGGGGGATTGGAGCTGTTGCGGCTCTGGAAAAACATCATCCTTGACCAGAAAAAACATATAAGGAGCTTCGAGCCCCTTAGCAGCCGCTTGGCCGAATAATGAACCGTCGAGATTTGCCGCTGCGACGACGCGCGGATCAAAGGTGCTGGCCTCGGCCGCAGTAGCCCCGCCGAAGGAAAAGCCGAAAAATCCGACCTGGTCGAAACGAACATGTGCACGCCAGTCCGCAGTGGCGCAGGCGGTAAGCCGGTCGAGTGCCATAAGGGCTCTTTCCGCCTCGCGGCGTACTTTGCGATCTCCAATCTGCAAGAACCTTTTGAATGCCTCGTCGGAGGAATAGTCGAAGACCAATGGTGGGAATTCGGCCGCGTCACTGGACGGATGAATATCGAGATCTATGTCGTCAATGGCCATAATAACATAGCCGTGACTAGCAAGCTCTGCAGCTGTCGAAGCATTGTCATCCCTTCTGCCGCCATTTATTGGCGCGTAAAGGAGCAAGGGAAATTGCTGTTCGCCACTGGCCAGGCGGCTTTGGTCGAGGACCTTGGAGGAGAGTGGCTGCACTGTGGAGTCCGGCAGTTTGGCCACTGCCGCAGGGCTGCTCACCGTGGGATACCATATTTGAACTAGGATTGCCGGGTCACTAGTGGTGACGGATTGAAGCGAGATATCAGCGGTCGCAACGGGAAATGGACCGGACGTTTCCATAGGAGCCCGCGCGATCACCAATAGTCGCAACGCTGTGACAATGCGGGGAACGGCTGGGATGAAAAGCAGGCTGCCGATTCCAAGTCCCATCACTAATCCAACGAAACGGAAAATCCGTGGAGGCCGTGCCGAGCGATACCGTGTGATGATTGCGGCAATGATGATTGCACCGATTATCCAACCCCAACGGTCGCGCCAGTGCTCAAAATGCTCAAAAAGCATATCAGACATCTTTGCAACCTCTCATTGAGAATACTCAAGAGAAAAGTGTCCTCGCACAGATGCTGGAGATCTGGCATGTCCCAGAAGGGCTAATTTTATCGATCCTGGATATGAAACTTGCGGTTGCGCCGGACGTGCGCAGCCGCTTGTGCAAGGGTCAAAACGGCGAGGTTTTGACCCTAACTGAGAGGTCGCACTCCGCATCCACCCGTTCGAGCAGAGGCCGGAGATATTCAGCGATCAGGGACGCGCCTTCATCCTGGAACATATCCGTGTGCCAGCCGCGGATCCGGTAAAGCAAGATCTGGCCCTTAACGAAATTGGACCACCCCATCTTGGGGTCGACGAAGCTGGTGACCATTTCCTCGCTCTGGAGGAGCACCACGTCGCCAGTGGACATGGATGCCTCGTAGTGGTCTCGTGCTTCCTCAACAGCCGGCAAAAACCACCGGTTTGCCCAATCTTCCTTGCCCAGTTTCGCAGGGTCTTCAATGAGGCGCAGCGCGGATAGCAGGTTGAGTATCTTACTCCCACGCACGATGCGATACGCTGCAAGAGCCTCTGCAATCGTGAGTTTGCCGCTTCGAATGAGCGCCAACCGGTGCTTGAGGACATGAAGCCCGTAACGTAGGCGGAAGAGAACACGCCAGCCAAAGGGAAGGCGCTTCAGATAATTGGGCAGCCAGGCGTCGGCCATCACGACAAGCGCAACCGGCTCTCCGGCCTGCCGCAATTGGCGGGCGGCTTCATAGGCGATGATTCCCGCGGTACATAATCCAAATAGAATATAGGGGCCATGCGGTTGCGCCTCGTGGATGAGGCGGACGTAATCGGTTGCGACCTCTTCCAGGCCGCGGCTGGGCAATTGTCGAGGATTGCTGGGATCAAACAGCTGAACGCCGAGAAACCGCCGGTCCGTTCCGATTGTCCGGGCGAGATTATAGTAAATCATCGTATTGTTGATGGCGATGATTGGCGTCTTCTCGCCCACTGGCTGAATCTGCACGATATTCCAAGTTTCGAGCGGCGTTTCGGTCCTCGACACGCGGGCCGCGAACTCCCGCATGGTCGGCGCTTGAAAAAGGGTCATGACATTGATTTTAACGTCAAAGATGCTCGCAACCTTGTTCACAAGCCGCATGGCCATGAGGGAATGTCCTCCGAGTTCGAAAAAATTCGACGTAGGGCCGATGTCCGGAACTTGAAGGATCTCTCGCCAAATCTCCATCATCTTTGTTTCGGTATCGTTTGGCTCAACGCGAGACGGTACGCGTGGCGCCGGCTGGGAGAACCTGGTCGCGGCGACGTCGCCGGTTTTGGATGGCGCAATTTTATCTCGCACAGGCGGGATCAAGGTAGACAATTTTGCCTTGGGATTGGAAATGGCGAGTTCGAAGGCGCTCATCAGGAATTCAAGCATTCCTTCGATCGTGCGTCTTTCGTAGAGGTCCGTATTGAATTCCACAGCCAGCCGCCAGCCGCTTGGCCAATGGACTAAGAAAAAATTGAGATCATAGAGCGAGCCAGCCGACAGCGACGGTTGTCCCATGAGCTCGAAAGCTCCGTACCTTCTGTGGTCCATGATATCGCGCAATACATTGAAATCAATGCAGATGAGCGGCGTGCGTTTGGGGTCACGCGGGGGATTGAGAAGTTCGACCAATCTGTGGAACGGCATCCGCTGATGGATCACTGCCTCCTGAATCGTTCCGTTCACCCGGGCGAGAAATTCCTCGAAAGACGGGTCCCCCGACGCGTCGAACCGCATCACCAGATTGTTGAGGAATACGCCAATCATGGTCTCGAGATCGGGATCATCGCGTCCGGCGATCTGGGTCCCGAAAATGATATCGGTGCAGCCGCTGTAGCGGTGCAGCATTGCAGCGGCCACGGCGCAGCCGAAACTGAACAAAGTCACATTGTGATTGCGCGCGGCCTCATCCAATTTGTCGCCAAGCGCCGGAGGCATCATGAGTGCGAGGATCTCGCCTCCATTGCCTCGTTGAGCGGGACGCTCATGATCAGGACGAATTTCGAAATAGGGAGCACCCTCCAGATTATTTTTCCAATACGCACTCTCCGCCTCGAAACCGGCGCTAGCGAGATATTCCTTTTGCCAAAGGCAATAATCACCATACTGCAACATCAGCTCTGGAAGGCCGTGAGGACGGTTGGCGTCAAGCGCCGCCGCGATTGTGCCGAACTCGTGGGCGAGATTGCGAATGGACCAGCCGTCGAATGCGATTTGATGCACGGTGACGAGCAAGATAGCGTGATCAGTGGATAGACGCAGCAAAGTCACGCGGACCAACGGCAATTGCCTAAGATCGAACGGCTTGCGCGCTTCAAGGCTGCCTAGCGCGATGGCCTGATCGAGCCGTTCCGTCTCAGGAATGATCGTGAGGTCAACAACGGACAGCCTGAAGGTGTAACGGTCGGTGACTTTTTGCATCGGTTCGCCATCTTTTTCGGCGAAACTCGTGCGCAAGATCTCATGCCTGTCGATAATCGTCTGAAACGCTTGCTCTATCGTCGACGCATTGAACGGGCCCTTGATTTCCCAACGCAAGGCGATGTTGAGAATCGTGCTGTCCGGATTGAGCGCCTGAATGAACCAACACCGCTGCTGTGACGCTGAACACGGGAATACCAGTTCTCCGCTGTTTTGCGCGATGGGTGCTGGCGCATCATCAACGCCATAAGACACTATCATGCTGTGCTCCGGCCGGCCTGGCGCCTGAAATTTCGCAGGGAAGGCACACCAACGTTTGCCGCGAGCCCCTGTTCCTCCGGTTGCTTGTCCGCAACGATTGCCAGTTCGGCAATCGTTGGATGTCTCATCAGGTCAGAGGCATCGAGATTGAAGCCAAGCTCACGCATCCGCGCCGCGATGCGGAACAGGTCGATGGAATCCGCTCCAAGCGCAAACAGATTGTCGTGAATTCCGACTTCGCCCGTCCGTAGCACGCTCGCCCAGAGATCGGCGAACTTTGCTTCAATCGGTGTCCGCGGCGCCACGATGACCCGCTCCACGCGGGAGGTTTGAGGCAGCGGTAGCGACTTGCGATCGATCTTGCCGTTCTGGGTACGCGGAAGCGAGTCAAGACGCATGATCTGCGCGGGGACCATATAATCCGGCAATTCCTCGCGTAGTCTGCCTCGCAGATCCATGATCGGCCCGAGGGCCCCGTCGGGAGCCGCGACATAGCCGACAAGATCGTCGCCATGGAGGACAGCCGCCGTTTCCGGCCGGCCGGAAACTCGTCTCAGCGCATCTTCAACATCGCCAAGTTCGACGCGGAAACCGCGCAATTTGATTTGGCTATCGATCCGTCCGAGCAATTCGAAGCGCTCATTCGCAAGGTAGCGGGCACGATCACCGGTACGATAAAGGCGACCATTCGTGCCGCCGCAAAACCGATTTTGCGGAAAACTTTGGGAGGTTAGAGCTTGATTCTTGTAATATCCCCGAGCAAGCCCAGCGCCAGAGATGCATAATTCTCCCGCCACCCCGATTGGCACGGTATTGCCCGCCGCGTCGAGGATAACCATTTGGGTGTTCGCGATTGGCTGGCCGAAATCGATGGGACCCGCGCCTTGCTTTTGGGCGAGCGACCAGATTGTCGTTTCGGTGGGTCCGTACATATTCCATACTTCGCCAGGGCCAAGATCCTCGGCGAGCTTCCGGTCCAGCGCCTCACCTCCGCACAGAATTTTAAGCTCTTTCGGATCGAGCCCGGTTTCAAGCAATATGCGCCACAATGCTGGGGTGGCCTGCATCATTGTCGTTGCGGAGCGGCGGATCAGCCCGACCAGACGCAACGGGTCCATGATGTCGGCACGGCTCGCGATGACGAGCTGCGCGCCGGTCGTCAATGGCAAGAAGATTTCGAGCGCGGCAATATCGAAGCATGGTGTCGTCACGGCGAGGAAGATGTCGGACGCACGAATGCCGGGCGTTTGCTGCATCGCTGTCAAGAGGTTCACGACCGAGCGATGTTCAATATCGATGCCCTTTGGCCGGCCCGTCGAGCCGGAGGTGTAGATACGATAAGCGAGATCGGCTGGGTGCACCCGAGGAAGGCCGGGCCGTGGCTCCTCAGCGAAATCCGGACCAATGTCCTGAAGGTTGATGCAAACAGGGACCTTTGCCTTGATGTCGTCTTCGAGCTTTGCCGATGTCAAGGCAATCTTGACGTCGGCCTCGCTGATGATCGCGTTGATGCGCGTGGGCGGATAGATTGGATCCAGCGGGACATAGGCGCCTCCCGCTTTGAGCACTGCAAGCATGGCGATGACGTACTCGACGGACCTGTCGAGATAAATCGCGACCGGAGTTTCTGGCGCAACACCGGTGCCGATGAGCCGCTGGGCCAGTCTGTCCGCGCGCGCCACGAGTTCCCGATAGGTGACGGTAGTGTCCTCGAAGCGGACCGCGACAGCCTCTGGACTGGTTGCCGCCTGCAGATCAACCAACTCATGAATCGCGAGTTCGGGGATGGGAGTAACCGGTCCAGTGAAGGCTGCATGCAGCGCATTCTCCTCCGCTTGCGTCAAGATCGGCAGCCGCAAGGCTTCCCGGTCCATATCGCTGGCGATGGCTTCGAGCAGTGTCCGGTAATGGCCGATCCAGCGCTGGACAGTTGCCGCATCGAACAGGTCAGTGCTGTAGTCGCAATCAATGATAAGCTGGGTGTCTTCCGCGATGACATTGAAAAACAGATCAAAATTCACAAAGCGCTTGGGATTGGCGTCGGTCGAGACAGTAAGATCCTCGAAGTGAAGATTTTGCTCGATCCGCTCCAAATTGAACTGTGCTTCGATCAAAGGAAGCCGGTTGATCTCGCGTGGCAGGTCAAGCGCCCGGACGAGAGACCCAAAAGTGTAACTCTGATGGTCTGCTGCATCGAGAAGCAACTGCTTGGTTTTGCGCGCCGCCTCGCTGAAAGTAACGCCCTCGGCGAACTGGCTTCGCAAGGGCAGGAAGTTGACGCAATGGCCGACCAGAGGGCCTTCGCCATGCAAGCTCTGTCCGGCCGTCGGAATTCCGGCGACGATATCGTTTTGTGAGCTCAAGCGGGCAAGCAGCAGCTGATAGGCAGTGAGCAGCACCGCGAACAAGGTGCAGCCGTTGCGCGCGGCGGTCTTTTTCACGCGCTCGAACAAAGAGCCTTCAATCGATCCACGCAGTGTATCACCACGGAAACTTTTGAGCATTGGACGCGGACGATCGAGCGGCAGAGCGAGGGGCTCAGGCGGTTGCGCGAATTGTTGCAACCAATAGGTCTCCGCCTCCGGCTGCAGCGTCCCATACCGCGCCGCGTAATCGACAAATGCATGCGGCCGCGGCAGATTGGCCGTAGCTCCGTTGAGGCGGGCCGAGTAAAGGATTCCCAATTCTTCCAAAAGAATGTTCATCGACCAGCCATCGCAGACGATGTGATGGGCGGTGATGATCAGTTTATGGCGGTCTTCTCGCGTGTCCGGCAACAAGGTGAAGCGGATCAGAGGTCCATCCACCAGATTGAAGGGAGTCGCCGCCTCGCTGTCGATGATCTCGGCAAGACGGGCATCGAGAGTCGCCGCCTCTCCATCCGTGACAACAGTAAAAGCTAGCGGTGCCACCGGCAGCACGGTAAAGCCCGTGCCCGTCGGAGCGAAACGGATGCGCAGCGCCTCGTGGCGTTGCACCAGGTCGTGCGCAGCTTTCCGCAGCGCTTGTTTGTCGAGCGGCCCGCGCAAATCGAGTGTGACCGATTCATTGAAGGCACAGGAAGCGGCATCGCCGAGTTGGGCGCTGAGCCAAATTTCCATTTGGCTTTCGGTAAGCTGTCCTTGACGTTCTCGCGATCCCTCCGGCGGCCGTCCAAACAGGCCCGCCTCCGTCATTTGTGCTGAGGCAGCATCGAAAGCCTCGACGATTTTCGCAAGATCGGCATTGTCATGGGCGGTCGTCAGGAAACAAGGGAAGCCTTCCTGAATATGAATGCCCTGTTCACGCATCAGGTAATAGAAGAGCGACGCGAAATGATATTCGGGAGGGAATTTGAGGTAGAAGAGCGATCCAAAATTATGAATCTCGGTCGGCACGCCATGCCGCTCGAAGACGCTGTTAATATCGTCCACGAGACTCTCGGTACGCTTGGACAATCTTTCCTGGAGGCTTGGTCCGGCCGCTTTTAAGTGCTTCAACACCGCGCTCGTCGCGGCAAGCGCGAGCGGGTGGCGTACAAAAGTACCGGCGAAGAAGGTGACACCGGCGGCCGGATAGGAGTCATCGCCATATTGCCAGAACCCGCCATCGAGAGCATCCATGAACGCGGCGTTGCCGGCCAGGATGCCAATCGGCATGCCACCACCGACCACCTTGCCGTAAGTGACAAGATCGGCGCGGATGCCGAACAAGGCCTGCGCGCCGCCCGGATGGACGCGGAAACCCGTGACGATTTCATCGAAGATGAATGCGGTTCCGGCTTTTGCGGTCAGCTCGCGCACCGCCTCCAAGAACTGCCGGGGACGGAAGTCCGGCCGCCGGCTCTGCACGGGCTCGACCATTACCGCCGCCAACTCATGGATGTGCTGTTCGAGCCAGGCAAGACTCTCTTTTGTCCCATAGTCCAATATAGAGATGTTGGCGATGGATTCGGCCGGAATACCGGGAGCGATCGGAAACACCCGTGTAACCCCGTCGCGAACCGCCCCTCGTGCCAAAACTTCGTCGAACTGGCCATGATAATCGCCGGCGAAATAGACGATCCGGTTGCGTCCTGTCACCGTTCGCGCGATGCGCATGGCCGCCATCACCGCTTCCGAACCGGTGTTGCAAAACGTCATCCGCTCGTTGCCCGTGAGATCGCAAAAGAGCTTTGCAACCTCGCCCGCGAGAGGCGTTTGCGGACCTAATTCAAAGCCCTGATGGATTTGCGCGATAAGCGCGTCACGGACGAAATCGGGCGCGTGACCGAAGGCGGTCGGGCCAAAGCCGTTCAACAGATCAATATAGACATTGCCATCGACGTCCCAAAGCTTCGAGCCCTCGGAGCGGATGGTGACAATCGGATAGACGATTTCCTTCCATTCCGGATGAAATCCCGCGGCGACACGGGGATCGGCGAGTACGGCACGCGAGGCTTGAGTCATTTCCTTGGAACCGCGTGTGCGGCTTGTGTAGCGCTCAATCAGATCGGCAAGGAAACGGCGTTGTCTGGCGTCGAGACCAGCGTCGCCTGAACGCGAAAAGGGTTTGAATGGGCCGAAAGCCTCGGAGGGTTTTTTTTCGGCAAGCAGCTTTTCTGGAAGAAGCGGTTTCTCTGGAAGAGGTGCCGGTGCTGGTTGCCGGACCGGCGCCGTCCCTGTGACAGCCGTCCCGGCCAAAGGTGCGGCGCCGCCAAGCTGCCGCAAGGTTTCGAGCTGGCGATTTATGAGATCTGTCATGCTGGCGAGCTGCGCCACCATGACTTGTTCGATACCTTGTCCAGGCCCGGAAATAGAGGGGAGGCCGGTTGCGGGGCTTGCGGCTAGAAGCTGGATGGCAGGGCTGTCCACGCTCTGGCTCTGCACGATTGGCGCGACCTCGACCGCGAAGTTTTCTGCCGTAAGGTTCAAATGGTCGGCCACAGCATCGAGCGTCGCAAGGTCGCCCATCATTTGGCGAAAGCTCACGGCGATATTGAAGCGGCTCTTAATGGCTTGGCTCGCCTGCGTGAGGAACAAGGAATCGAAGCCGAGCTCAAGGAAACTTGTGCCCCTCGGTGCATTGGCGACATCAATACCCGAAAGATTCTCAAGCAAAGCCGCGAGTTCTGCCCTAATCGCTGCTTGACGGTTGGGCGTCTCGGAGTGTTGCCCAATTTGGACAGCGGGGGCCGGTTGCAATGTTTCGTTCGCCATGGCGCTAATATTATTTCCTTCAAAAGAGATGGCCGCAACAGAGTTGGCGCTTGGGGCATCGATAAAATAGCGCTTCCGCTGGAATGGGTAAGTCGGCAGGCTGACGCGCCGCCGCGGTGTGGTGACGTGGAGGGCGCGCCAATCCGGCGCCATTCCAGCGGCCCACAAACGTCCGAGCGTATCAAGGAAGACCACGTCCCCATCATTTTTCTTGGCGGGATCTGGCAGCGACGCTGTGATCAACGGCACTGCGCGCGAAATTTTGCTTTGGCGTGCGAGGCTTGAGAGCGTCCGCCCAGGTCCAACTTCCAGCAAAATTGGAGATTCGGTTTCGCAAAGGCTTTCGAGCGCTGCCGCGTAACGCACAGTCTCGCGGCAATGCCGCGCCCAATAAAGCGGATCCGTCGCCTGATCGGCCGTTATCCAGCGTCCCGTCATGGTGGAAACGTAAGGGACACGGGGGACACTGAGTGGAATTTGCCTCAGGATTTCCGCCAGGGGTTCGATCACCGGATCGACCATGGCTGAATGAAAGGCATGGGACGTCCGCAAACGCCGCGAACCAGTCCCGCGCGCCGTTAACGCCTCCTCGTAAGCGCCGATCGCGGTGTGGGGCCCTGCGACAACACAAATGGCTTCGGCATTGACGGCCGCGATCGAAAGGTCAGCGGGCAGTTCTGCTTTTACTTCGGATTCTGCCAGCATGACAGCGAGCATCGCTCCTTCCGGCAGTTTCTGCATCAGGGCTCCCCGCGTAGCGACTACCTTCAAGGCGTCTTCGAGCGTCATCACGCCCGCAAGGACCGCCGCGACGAATTCGCCAATGCTGTGGCCAAGCATGGCGGCGGGCTCGATTCCAAGGCTGCGCCACAAGGCCGCGACGGCGTAGCTGACACTGAACAAAGCGGGTTGCGCGAGCGCAGTTGCCTGAAGCCGTGATCCGGCCTCCTCCGGGTCGCCGTAAAGCACCGTGCGCAGATCGAGGCTAAGCAAAGGCTCCAGAATCGATGAGCAGCGGTCGATCGTTTGCGTGACGATCGGATAGCGTCGGTAAAGACCTTGACCCATGCCAGCATATTGCGCGCCTTGGCCAGGAAAGAGGAATGCCACCTTCGGTGGAGACCCGGCAGCCGCCTCACTTTTGCCGGCGCCGCCTAGCTTTTCGATGACGCCGCGCCTGCCCCTGGCGCTAAAGGCGAAACGCTGGCTGAAAGCGCGCCTGCCAGTCTGCAAAGTAAACGCAATGTTGCCGAGGCTCTGTTCTGGATGCGTTTCAATATGCGCCGCGAGACGGCTGCGGGCTTCCGCCAAGGCAATGTCATCGCGGGCCGATAGGACAATGAGATGCGCGGCGTCTTCATCCGGACCGGCCGCGGCGGCCGGGATCAACGGCGCTTCCTCGACGATCACATGGACATTGGTGCCGCCGACGCCAGCGGCATTAACCCCTGCGATGCGCGGTTTCTCGCCGCGCGGCCAAGCTTTGAGCTCCGCATTGACGAAGAACGGGCTGTCCTCGAGGCCAAGTTTCGGATTTGGGGTTTTGAAATGCAGCGTTGCGGGCAGGCTTTCATGTTCGAGTGCAAGAATGGTTTTGATGAGCGCTACGGCACCAGAGGCAATGTCGAGGTGTCCGATGTTTGTTTTCGCCGTGCCGATCGCGCAAAATTCCTTGCGATCGGTCGTCGCGCGAAACGCCTTGGTCAATCCACCGATTTCGATAGGATCGCCAAGAGGCGTGGCTGTGCCGTGGCACTCGACATAGGAAATGGCGTCGGCGGTCACGCCTGCCAAGGCTTGGGCGAGGGCGGCGGCCTTCGCCTGACCATCG
>Ga0187867_10004029_pt1 | contig 11501 bp, 10 predicted proteins | sample June2016WEW_13_1_FD_132976 | JGI IMG/M metagenome (GOLD analysis project Ga0187867, IMG submission 132976) | Peatland microbial communities from SPRUCE experiment site at the Marcell Experimental Forest, Minnesota, USA - June2016WEW_13_10 | ecosystem: Environmental > Terrestrial > Soil >... | reverse complement strand
CCATGACTTGGCTCCCGTTAAAGCCCACACGACGGCGATCCATCGCCGCAACACCCTCTATCTTAACCGATCAAAGGCGGCATTTCAATTATCACGGGCCACCAGGGAAATTCGAAACTCGAATCAAATTCGAAATTCAAATGACGAAACGCAAAGCTCTTTCGAATTTCGGACTTCGAATTTGATTCGTCATTCGAATTTCGAATTTCGAGTTTCGGATTTATTCCCCGGTCCCAGGCTCACAATCGTCATCGGATCAAATGGGAATTCCCGCATGAGGTTGCGCAGCGAATCGGCCCCGATGGCCAGGAGCGTTTGCATGTCCGTCTCCAGCGATCGATAGCTTTTGTTGTAGAGCCATTGCCCCGCGATGGCGCGGAGGCGGCCCATGGGGACTTCGCCTTCCAGGACGATGCCGCTGGCGATCTTGTTCTTGGCGCGTTCGACTTCGGCATCCGTGAGATCGGTTTTGACGCGCTCGAGTTCGGCGCGGGCGATTTTCAGGGCCTCGTCGGCCCGGTCGGGATCGGTGGTCAGGGAAACGTAAAAGCTTCCGCAGCCGTCGTGGGGATAGAAGCCGAAATCGGCGTCCTCGGCGATGGCGTTGTCGACCAGAGCCCAATAGAGCCGGCTGCCCTCGGAGTCGCCGATGACGTCCGCCAGGACGCGGGCGGCGAATCGCCGCTCGTCCTGGGCGCTGGGGCCGGGGGTCAGGCCCATGGTGTATTGCCGGTTCAACTTGGAATCGACCATGGATTTCACGCTGGACCGAAACACCGGAGGCGGCTGGTTTCGGGGCGACTCGGTGCGCTCCCATTGACCGCAGTATTTCTCCGCAATCGCCACCAGGCGATCGAAATCCAGTTTTCCGGCGGCCGCCAGGATCGTGTTCCCCGCCCCATATCGACGCTGGAAATATTCGACCATCTGCCGGCGCTGGAGTTTGCGGATCGAGTCCGGGGCGCCGAGCACGCTCATGCCCAGCGGGTGGTTGGCGAAATGCGTTTCCATCAGGGATTCGTAAATTCGATGGCCCGGATCGTCCAGATACATCGCGATCTCTTCCAGAATCACCTTTTTCTCGGTGTCGAAGTCCTCCTGGCGAATGGCCGGGCGCATCAGATGCGACAGATGCTCGATTGCCGCTTGCGTGAATTCCGGCAGGACGTTGGCGAAGTAGGCGGTGTTTTCCTGGCTGGTGTAGGCGTTGTAGTTCGCGCCCATCTCATCGAAGATCCGGTTGACGTCTTCCCAGGTATATTTGCCGGAGCCTTTGAACATCATGTGTTCGAGAAAATGGGAAACGCCGTTGATGTCGGCGGATTCGTCGCGGCTGCCGGTGTTGACGTAGAACCCGGCGGCGAAGGAATGGGCGTCGGGGTTGGCCTCGGCGATGACCTGAAGCCCGTTGGGAAGCTGCGTGCGATGGAACGTCATTGGGGTAGCTCTTCCTTCAATTCATGGGTGCCAACGGGGCTTGGTGGTTGTGGAATTGCCGGGTAGACGATTTGAATGCGAATTCAAATGCAATGCGGGGGCGGCGGGAGACAACCCATACGGCCCCAAGGTTTTTCTCCCGCCTCCCCCGCACCCCCGGGGCCCCGCCGATACGTCGGCGGGGAGCCCCCACCCTCTTTCCGCTTCCCCTAACCGTCCAGCAGAAGAAGATCGTAGAGGGCGCTTATCCTGCCTTTCTCCCTGGGGACGGTTGAGGGGAAAAGAAAAAGGGTGGGGTGGGTGCGGGAGGGGCGGGAAAAAACTTTTGGGGCCTGATATGGTTTTGCCCGCCCCTTCCGCATTGCATTTGAATTTGCCTGCGTGGCTATCCGAAAGCCGCTCGTATCCGGCGCGCGAGAAGTTATGCGCTGTTTGCGTCATGATTCGGACACCCGCAATGCTTTGGGTCCGACCGTCACGACCGTAAACGGACCGGGTTTATGGTCGCGCAGATATCCGTTCACGCGGTCGAGGGTCAAGCTGTCGATTTCGCGCTCGATCTCATCGAGGGCGCGGATTCGGCCGCGCATGAAAAAATCATGGGCGATGGCGCCGCAGCGGGCGGACGTCGATTCGCCCTGCATGATCGTGCTGGCCTTGAGGCCGATCTTGGCGCGGTCCAACTCGGGCTGGGTGATTCCATCGCGGAGCCGGTGGATTTCAGACACAATGCAATCGAGCGTGGCCTGGGCGCGGTCGTTGCTCGACCCGGCGTAGCCGAGGATCGCGCCCATGGATTTCAGGCTGGTGTATCCGGCCCAGACGCTGTAGCACAAGGCGCGCTTTTCGCGGACTTCGGAGAAAAGCCGGCTGCTCATTCCGCCGCCGAAGGCCTCCATGGCGGCGCGAATGACGTAGTAATCCGGATCGTTTTCCGGCGCTGCGGGATAGGCGATTCCAATGTGCGTCTGCTCGCTCTTTTGCTTGACGTGGTGAACCTGCCCCTTCGAGGGCAGAAGCTCCAGCGCGGTTTCGGGGGCGGCCGGCATGTCGCCGAAATGCTTTGCCGCTTCGTCCCTGATCCGCGCGAAGTCGATGTTGCCGGCCAGCGCCAGAATCGCGCCGTTGGCGTGATAGCGGCGTCGCCAATCGTCGCGGCACGATTTGAGCGTGAGTTTTTTCAGATCGGCGGGCTGACCCATCGGGTTCCTTCCCAGCGGGTAGGGCAGGAACCACTCGCGCAGTTTCACCAGCAGCATCTGACGGGGATCATCCTCCAATCCCTTGAGCGACTGAAGCGCCAGATCGCGCGCGGCCTTGAAGCCCGCCTGCGGCAGATGGGGCCGGCGGACGATGTCGGCGTAGGCCGCCAGGGATTCGAGGACGCGATCGGCCACGGCGGCGCAGGCGAATCGCGCATGATCGACGCTGACGCTTGCCGAGCGCTGGAGTCCGAGGCTGTCGAGATAGTCGGTCAATTGCCGGCTGTCTCGCTCGCCCGCGCCGCGCAGAACCAGATCGGACAGGACGGTCGCCAGGCCGGAGCGATCCTTGGGATCACCGGCCGACCCGGCCGGCAACATCAGCGTCATCGCCGCCGATTGCACCGCCGGCATCTTTTCGCCGAGCAGGGTCAGGCCGTTGTCAAAAGTGTGCTGGAAAAACTGTTGCGCCAAGCCAAACTCCGTTCCCAATAGGAGGGGGGATTATAGGGGCGGCGAGCCATAAGCGAAAACCGGAGCGGCGGCTCCCCCGGACGGCTAACCGCGGATTTCGCGGATAGCGCGGATGAGAAAAGGGGATGAGTTCATTCTTCCCATCGGCCGTGGAGGCGCAGCCTACCGTGCCAATTGGCGTAATCCGCGGTTCGATTCTGCCCTGGGACATGAGCGTGACCGGTTGCCTGGCGCGGCGGCGTTTTTGTTATGTCGTTGCGGTTTGATGTCCCCAAATGTCCCCAAATGTGCACATTTTCGCGCATTTGCATTTTTGGGGCCACGCTGCCAGAGAAAGGGGAACAGTGGATAGTGGAGCGAGAAAACACGTCCCTCTATATTTAAGGCCGGGAGGTGAAACTTTTAGACGTGTTTTTGGGAAAGCGCGGATTTTTTGGAAATTAATTTTTCTTTCGAGGCTTTCGCCCGGACGGGCGAGGCGTCAGCATCGGCACGCGCGGCGGCGATGGGCGAGCGCGAGGCCGACGAGAAGGACGCCGAGGGTGGCGGGTTCGGGAACGGCAGTGAGGGAGATGTTGTCCAATTCAACGCCGTTTGCTCCGGTCCCGCTGGCGACGAAAGTCAGGTAAGCTCCGCTGAGGTTTTGCAGGGAGGAATCGTCAATGACCGATTGGTAATTCTGCATCGTTGTACTATCCGTATCCAGTTCGCCCAGAAGAGTGCTGTTAAGATATATCTTGAGATCCACGTTGTAGAGGGACGCGGGACTTCGGTCGACCAGCGCGTTGTAATCAAACGACAGCAACATGGGGGAACCAGACGTTGGAAGCTGCAGTAGCTGGCGCACCGCATAAGCGCTGGAGGAACTCGGCTCGAGGACCAAGGCTCCGTTGTACAGGTCAACCGATTGGTTACTATAATTTGTACTTAGCTGCGACCAATGAGAATTGCTTTCCCAACCGGCGGTTCCCAAGGTGAAATCACCGTTACCAACAAGATTGCTGGAAACCGGATCGTAAGCGAATTGAATGCCTCCGTACGGAGGAGTGCTCACGACGCGAGCGTAATCCGTGGTGGTTCCATAGGTGTAGTCCCCAGTCAGCGCATTCGGCGTGAACGCATACGAATAGATTCCACGCTGAGCACCGGCGCTCAGTGAAATCGTGTCGGTAGCCACAATCCTGTTGGAAAAGCTTCCGGGTGCTGAAGCGGTTTCGTTGATCTGTAAGACGCTCGGTCCGCTCTGCTGGGTCAATAGCTGCTGGCCGGAAGCGACGGCGACATTGCTAATGGTCGTGCCATCCGGAGCCGCCCCGTTATTTGTCATCGTCTGTATCGTGAAATTGGGCGGCGTCCGCAAAAGATTGTCGTAACCGTACGGAACGGAGGAGGAGTAGGCCAGAGTTACATACGCGGGGTTGGTGGGCGCGTAATTGTAGGTGAACTCATCGCTGACAACACCGAACGGGTATTGCCCAGGCGTTGGGATTTGAACTCCGTTTGAGCCGGATGGATAGTCGTATTGGAGCTGCTGCCCCAGAGCGTTTAGCGTGACGGCGTTGCCCGCGACATTGATGATGGTTTCGCTATTGATTCCATTTTCCGTTAGTGCTGGGCTGAACGTGAACGGCGAGACCTGCGAACTGGCCGGATCGATGATATACGCGGAAGTGGGCGCCGTGAAAGTGGGGAGCGCCGTAGCCAACAGGCTGTCACCGTTGACAGCGCCGCTTAGCCGCCAAGTGACGCCTCCGGGGGTGGTGGCCGTTTGTGTGACCAGGGGAGTGATGGTTCCTGTGTTCGAGACGCTGACGATTTGGATGGAGGCCGAGTTTACCTGCAGGCCATATAGCTGGCCGTTGGTATAGGCGATGTCACTCACCGCGCCGTTGAGCGCGATGGAGCCTTCATAGGCCCCGCTCTGGGCGTCATTGATGGAGATCGTGGAATTGGCGTTTGAAGTCGAGGGGTTAAAGAGTCCATAAAGGGCGGTGTTACTGGCACTCCCACCCACAGGGATGCCATCACCATAAATCGGCACTTCCTGAACCACCGGCAGCGCCATCGGGCCATTAAATCCCTGCACCGAAATATCGCCCAACCCGTTCTGGGGCTGATATACAGCTACCGCTGCATTTCCGATATCGACGAACGCGATGGAACACGGGACAAACACCCCTAGCAAGCGCATTGCACGCATGACAGCCTCCTGCCTCCCGAACCGGCTTGGCAAACCGCTTCGGGTTGCCAAACTACGAAATTTCGGCGCCTATTACTCGACGTTTAACGCTACACCTTATCGAAGGCACAGAGAATAGGCGGATTGCCCTGTTCCTCCATAGGTATAAGCGCCTATCTGTTCGGAAACCCGCACTTCATTCTTGCTTGGCGATTCCGACTCGCGTCGGTCAATCCAATGGATTCATCACCATTCCCGTCGCCAGCTTGGGGTAGAAGAACGTGCTCTTCGGCGGCATCACTTCGTTGGTTTTGCCTAATTCTTCCAGTGCGTGAAGGGGGGTGGGTTTGAGCAGCAGGGCGATCTGGTATTTTTTGCCATCGGTCATCTTGGCGACGGCTTTGCTGTCGGCGGTGTAGCCGCGGCCGGGGTCGGCGCCGCCGGCGAAATTTGGCTTGAAGATGTGGTCGAGCAAATAGTGTTGAACGACGGCGACGTCCAGTTGCCGCCAGGCGGGGGAATGCGTGGGTTCAATCGATTTCAGGACGTCGCGATCGGCAAAAGTGATCTGGAAGGTGCGGCGGGTGCGGCCGTCGAATAGGCCGAAGGTTGACGGCGGCTGCTTCGGCAGAACCGTGTCGATGTATTGGGGCAAATCGGTTTCTGGGATATTCACGTCGGTGACGGCGGCGGCGGGGTAGACTGCTTTTCGCAGGGATTCGGCGTCGAAGTCCTTCAATCCGGAGATCAGGCGATGGGTTGGCAGGATGAGCAATCCGTCATCCTGCATGCCGACGAGGGCGAACATGCAGAAATTGGCGGGATGCGCCGGCGGCAGGCGGCCGCCGTGGGCGGCGGTGATTTCCTTCTGGTACTGGAGGGCCATGGTGTAGCGGTGATGTCCATCGGCGATAAAGATGGATCGCGCGCTCATCAAGTCGATGATGGTGTTTTCGGTTTCGCTGTCGATGACGGTCCAGAGGTCGTTGCGCACGCCATTGAGCGTCCCGGTCGATACGGGCTTGCTGAGATTTTTATAAAGGACCGAAGCGATCTGGGATTTGGGATCGGAGAAGAGTCCGAAGACGGGCGAAAGCTGCATCTGGGTGGCGCGGGTGAGTTTCAGCCGGTCCTGGATGGCATCCGGATAGGTTTTTTCATGTGGAACGACGTGGCCCTCGCCGAAGGGGCTGAGCTTGACCAGGACGATCATTCCACGGCGATGGAAGGTTCGTTCGCCGTGGGTGTAGGTCTGGGAGTAGGGATAGATGGCGGGCTTGGGGTCTTTGTGAAGAACGCCGGCGGAGAGCCAGGACTGGAGGGTGTCGTTGGCCATGGCGTAGGTGGCATCCGGACCGACGGTCTTGGCCGGCAGATGGGGCAGGTCGACGGTGACGATGTTTTGCGGATGTCCGGATTGGAGCTTGCGTTTTGAGTCTTCATCGAGCACATCGTACGGCGGGGCGATGAGATTGGATAAATCCGACCCATCGTCCGGCGAATAGCGCACGCCCACAAACGGCCTGATTTGGGCCACGGATTGCTCCCGGTGAAAGTGTGCAAAGATAAGGGGAGGAGGGTCATTTGTCATTAGTCATTGGTCATTTGTCACTGGTCACTGGTCACGGGTATCCGGCTATTGGGCTTGCGACAAATGACAAGTGACAAATGACAAATGACCAACCTTCCGATACCATTTCCCGCAGCATGAAAATCATCCTAGCCAATCCGCGCGGCTTTTGTGCGGGGGTCAATATGGCCATCGAAACCGTGGACAAGGTCCTGGCCATGAAGGGCCCGCCGGTTTACGTCTACCATGAGATCGTGCATAACCGGCACGTGGTGGATGGATTCAGGAAAAGGGGAGTGAGTTTTGTGGACAACATTGACGAGGTTCCGCGCGGCGGGCTGGTGGTTTATAGCGCGCATGGGATTTCGCCGGAGTTGCGGCAACGGGCCAAGGAACGGCGGCTGATCGAGGTGGACGCGACGTGTCCGCTGGTGACCAAGGTACACATGGAGGTGCTGCGGTACGTGCGCGACGGGTATACGGTGATCTTCATCGGGCATCGCAAGCACGATGAGGCGATCGGGACGGTGGGGGAGGCTCCGGATTCGATCATCGTGGTGGAGACGCCGGAGGAGGCGGCGAATCTGAAGGTGAAACCGCAGGCCAGGCTGGCGTACGTGACGCAGACGACGCTGAGCGTATCGGATGCGCAGCGGGTGATCGACGTGCTGAAGGCCAGGTTTCCGAACATTCGATATCCGGCCAAGGACGACATTTGTTATGCGACCACCAACCGGCAGAACGCGGTGACGATCCTCAGCCCGGAGGTGGACCTGGTGCTGGTGATCGGGAGCAAGAACAGTTCCAACAGCCAACGGCTGGTGGAACGGGCGGTGGAAGCGGGCAAGCCGGCGCATCTGTTCGACGACGAATCGGAGTTGGACCCGAACTGGTTCGACAACAAGAACGCGGTGCTGGTGACGGCCGGGGCATCGGCGCCGGAGCATTTGGTGAGCGAGCTGGTGCATCGTCTGTGCCGCGATTTCGGCGGAGAAATTGAAACGCGAACGCTGCTGGAGGAGGGGATTTCCTTTGAGTTGCCGAAGTCCGTCAGGAGTTTGGCCGTTGTGAATTGAAGAATGAGTAGCGAGTTGCGGGTTGCGAGTTGCGAGCGAAGGGAATGCCTTTGCTCACAACTGGCAACACGCAACTCGCAACTTTCCTAGAGGCATACATGAAAGGCGTTATTCTTGCCGGGGGCACGGGATCGAGGCTGTTCCCACTCACAAAGGTCACCAACAAGCATTTGCTGCCGGTGTATGACAAGCCGATGATCTATTATCCGCTGGAGTGCATGGCGAAGGCGGGGATCGAAGACGTGCTGCTGGTGACGGGTGGAAATAACAGCGGGGATTTCATCCGGCTGCTGGGCAATGGGCGGGCGTTCGGGCTGAAAGACCTGAATTACACCTACCAGGAAGGAGCCGGGGGAATCGCGCAGGCGCTGGGCCTGGCGGAACATTTCGCCAGCGGGGACAGCATCTGCCTGATCCTCGGCGACAACATCCTGGAATACACCATCCGCGAGGCGTGCCGGAAGTTTATCCAACAGGCCGAGGGGGCGAAAATCCTGCTGGCACAGGTGGAAAACCCCCGCGCCTACGGGGTGGCGGAGATGGACGGCCATCGCGTCGTCCGCATCGTCGAAAAACCCACGGAGCCCAAGAGCAACTGGGCGGTGATCGGGATTTATTTTTACGACAAGAACGTCTTCGACATCGTACGCCAGCTCAAACCGTCGGCCCGAAACGAACTGGAAATCACGGATGTCAACAACGCGTATATCGAGCGCGGCGAGATGACGTACGATAAGGTTGACGGCTTCTGGGCCGACGCGGGGGAAAACATCGACTTCTATCTCAAGGCGTGCAACACAGTCTCCAAATGCGGGGCGAATAAGGAAGGGAAGTAGCCGTGATGACAACCCGCAGACAGACAAAACTCCTACACGAGGGAAGCTACCTCGCGGAGGTAGACGTGGAATTGATCGAATCCGACGATGCTTGGGCTCCTTATTTGTCGCCTGAGGAAGTGCGCAGGCTGGACGATATTCGCCTCTCGCTGCGCCGCGGCGAAGTGGCGGCAGTCGCCAAGATCGCCCGTGTCTTCAGGCTTACGCCGGTTACCGCGGCTTGATGATTCGGGCGATTTGCCTTGTCCGAGTGACCCGCCGACTGAAGTCGGCGGGCCGCGCAAGAATACGGGAAGTTATGCAAACCATCCTCGTCACCGGCGCGGCCGGGTTTATCGGGTCCAATTTCGTCAGGCTTCTCGCTTCGCGGCGCGTTTCGGCAAGAATCGTCGCGCTGGATAAGCTGACGTATTGCGGCAACCTGGCGAACCTTCAGGGCGTGTTGTCGGATCGGGCGATATTCGTTCGCGGGGATATCTGTGATCCGGATTTGCTCGGGGCGGTGTGCGACGAGCATAAAGTCACGCATATCGTCAACTTCGCGGCCGAGACGCACGTGGACCGGTCCATCCTCGGCTCGGGGCCGTTCGTGCAGGCCAACGTGGTGGGGACGCAGGTTTTGCTCGACATCGCCCGTGCCCGGAACGTGCAGAGATTTCTTCAGGTGGGCACGGACGAGGTGTATGGAACGCTGCCGGAGGATCGGCCGGACATCAAGTTCACGGAACAGACGCCGCTCCAGCCGAACAGCCCGTACAGCGCGAGCAAGGCTGCGGCCGATTGCCTGGTTCGGGCGTATTTTCACACGTTCAAGATGCCGGTGCTCATCACGCGATGCAGCAATAATTACGGGCCGTATCAATTCCCGGAGAAGGTCATTCCGCTGTTCGTCACCAACCTGATGGAAGGGAAGAAGGTCCCGCTGTACGGCGACGGGTTGAACGTCCGCGACTGGCTGCACGTCGAGGACCATTGCGACGCCATCTGGACCGTGCTGGAGAAAGGCACGCCCGGCGAGGTGTACAACATCGGCGGCAACAACGAGATCACCAACCGCAAGATCACCGAAACCATCCTGCGCGAAATGGGCAAAAATTGGGACGAAAGCGTGCAATACGTGAAGGACCGGCCCGGCCACGATCGCCGATATGCCATCGACGCCGGCAAGATCAAACGCGAGTTGGGCTGGGAGCCGAAACATCGGTTCGAGCAGTCGATCAAGACGGCGATTCAGTGGTACAAGGACCACCAGGATTGGTGGCGTGCGATCAAGAGCGGGGAATATCTGAAATACTACGAGCAGCAATACGGCGGAAGATAATTGTCCGTCATTGAGCACGGGCCATGGATGATCTGTCGGATGTCATCGTTCACCCTGCCACGGAAGCCGACGTTCCGGCGATCCTGGAATTCATCCGCGGATTGGCGGAATATGAGAAGCTGTCGCATGAGGTGAAGGCGACCGAGGCCCAACTTCGGGAGCACTTGTTCGGCGCCCGGCCGGCGGCGGAGGCGATTTTGGCCAGAATCGGGGGGAAGGCGGTGGGGTTCGCGTTGTTTTTCACGACGTTTTCGACGTTCGCGGGGCGGCCGGGGATTTGGTTGGAGGATTTGTTCGTGTTGCCGGAACATCGGCGAAAGGGAATCGGCCGGGCGCTGCTAAAGGCGGTGGCGGGGATCGCGGTGGAGCGGAATTGCGGGAGGCTGGAATGGTCCGTGCTCGATTGGAATGAGCCGGCCATCAAGCTGTATCAGAAGCTGGGGGCGGCGGCGATGAGCGATTGGACGACGCAGCGCCTTTGGGGCGAGGCGCTGTTACGATTGGCGGGGAAATGAACGACCTTTACGAATCCATCCTCATCGTCGGCGGCCAGGGAATGCTCGGGCACGCATTGACCGATCTTCTGGTCTCGCGCGGACGCCGGCCGGTGGTCGTCGATCTTCCGCAAATCGACATCAGCGATCCTTCGGCCGTGAAAAAACTCTTCGCCGATCGGCGTCCCACGCTGGTGCTGAACTGTGCGGCTCATACCAAGGTCGATCTTTGCGAGCAGGAGAAGGAGAAAGCCGACGCCGTCAACGGCTACGCGGTCGGCCTGCTCGCCGGCTCATGCAAATCGTCCAATGCGGTGCTGGTTCACATCAGCACGGATTTTGTTTTCGACGGAAGGGGGCGCCGGCCGTATTTGCCGAGCGATCCGGTGAATCCGCTGAGCGCCTACGGCAGATCGAAACTTCTGGGCGAGCGGGAACTGCAAAAGAATGCCCCCGCGCGATGGCTGATTGTCCGCACGGCATGGCTTTACGGCCGGCACGGCCTTAATTTTCCGCGAACGATGGTTCAGGTCGGCCAGGCGGGCAAGACGCTGACGGTGGTGAACGACCAGGTCGGTTCGCCGACCTACACGGTCGATCTGGGTGGGGCGATTCTGGATCTTCTGGACAGCGGGGCGTCGGGGCTGTGGCACGCGACCAATTCCGGGCAAACGACGTGGTTCGATTTTGCCACGGCCGTTCTGGAGGAATTCGGCGTGAAGGCGGAGATTTCGCCGATTTCCAGTGCCGAATGGGCGCAAAAACGGCCGACTTCGGCGATTCGGCCGGGGTATAGCGTTTTGGACCTTACTGCGCTGGAGCGCCGGATTGGCCGGTCGATGCGGCCATGGCGGGCGGCGCTGGCCGATTTTCGCGCCGCCGTGCAACGCGACGGGTTTTAGGCGAATTGAT